>Ga0160450_100318_pt1 | contig 31694 bp, 24 predicted proteins | sample HID1975K_E1MG_FD_108257 | JGI IMG/M metagenome (GOLD analysis project Ga0160450, IMG submission 108257) | Enriched soil microbial communities from UW Madison campus, WI, USA - HID1975K_E1 MG | ecosystem: Environmental > Terrestrial > Soil > Unclassified | place: USA: Madison, Wisconsin...
GCGTCGAGCAGTCCCTCGCCGATCGGCCCGTCGTCGTGGTCGAGCACGGCATCCGTCGTCATGAGGTGCCCCACATTGCGCACGAAGAGGACGCTCCTGCCCGGCAGCGTGATCTCGTCCCCCCCGGGCGCGGAATACACGCGATCGGGAGCGAGCGACCGCGAGACGACGCGCCCACCCTTGTCGAAGGACGCGGTCAGGTCGCCCCGATTGAGTCCGAGCCAATTCCGGTACGCCTCGACCTTGTCATCCGCGTCGACGGTCGCAACCGAGTCCTCGAAATCGACGATCGTCGTAAGGGCCGACTCGAGCTGCACGTCGGAGACGCCGGCGGGATCCGTCGCCCCCACGGGATGACGGCGGTCCACGCGGATCTCGATGTGGAGGCCATGGTGTTGCAGGAGCACCTTGGTCGGCGATGCGGCGTCACCCTGCCATCCGATGAACGCCGACGGCTCAACAAGATGCGCGGCGGCTCCGGCCGATTGATCCACCTCGAGTCGACCATCGACGACGCGATACGCCGTCGCCTCGCGATGGGTGCCTCCCTCGAGTGGAACGCTCTCGTCGAGAAAACCCCGGACCCAATCGATGACCTGTCGACCCCGTTCGACGTCATAGCCGTCCGCGTTTGCCTCACCGGGCAGAGCATCCGTCCCGTAGAGAGCGTCGTAGAGCGAGCCCCAACGGGCATTCGCGGCGTTAAGGACATAGCGGGCGTTCGTCACCGGGACGACGAGCTGCGGACCGCTCTGCACGGCGATCTCGTCGTCGACCGCGTCCGTCGTGATGACGACATCGTCGGGCGTCGGTCGGAGATACCCGATCTCTTCGAGGAAGGCACGGTAATGCGCGACGTCGACGGACCCTGCCGGCTTGTCCAGGTGCCACTCATTGATTGCCCCCTGCAACCGCGCCCGCTCCTCGAGGAGGTCGTTCGTGCGTGGCTGGATCTCGGCGATGATCGCGGCGAACTCCTCCCAGACGGCTCCCGGGTCCAGCCCGGTGCCAGGGAGCACTTCATCCTCGACGAACCTCCGCAACACACGCGCGACCTGGATGCCCGCGACCGCATCGTAGGAAGCACTGCCGTCGGGCGCTTTCACTCCTGATCCTCGGGGTAGCCGAACAGATCGCCTTCGTGCCAGAGCCGCAACTTCGAGAAGAAGTCCTCGAGGATGTAACGCTGGTCGACCGACGTGAACACGCGCACGAGCCGATCGGTGTCGCGGTGCTCGTACGTCATGTCGTTGCGGAAGTTCGGCGCCGGCCGCCACTCCGACTGACCGGCGAAGGGATTGAGGATGAGGCCGACGGCGGGCGAGTCCCCCCATGAGCGATACTCCCAGCGGACCGGCCGCGTACGAGCGTTGTACTCGATCACCTGGTCGACGAGGTAGCGTCCGAGATCGCCGTAGGGCGCGACCCGCAGCTTCATCTCGGCATAGCCCACAGCCATGAGCCGGTAGACGTCCTGCGGAATCTGCCATACCTCGACGGCGGAGTCGAACACGACGTTGGCGGCCGTGATGTCATTCGACAGGTTGTACTCCGGGCCGCCCGCCGGGTAGGGCCCCCCGCCGATCCACAGCACGGTGATCGGCCGGTCGGCGATCTCCGGGGCCTCAAGGATGGCTGAGGCCATATCGGTGAGGGGTCCGAAGAATGAGATGTAAAGCGGCAGATCGGTGTCGTCGCGCAGAGCCTCCCGGATGATGAGCTCGGACGCCTCCGAAGGTACGGGAGTATGGGCATCCGGCAAGGCGTGCGGAGCACCGTTGCTCAGCGGCATCCTCGCCCCGTCATCCCCCATGAGCCGCACGAGGAGCTCGATCTCCTTGCGGCTCTCGAGCATGCTCTCGGGGTGCTTCTTGTCGCCGTAGTGGGCGGCTGAGACTCCCACGAGGTCGAACGATGGCGTCAATGCCGCGTGGACGATCGCGAACTGGTCGTCGGCCTCGTTCTTCGCATCTGTGTTCACGATGACGCGCACGCGGGGTCCGGTGTGGGCTGGGTGCAGCATGAATGGCTCTCTTTCAGTGGTTCGAAACAGGTCGTCGCTCGGGGATGGCACCGAGGGGCACCGGCAAGGGGCGCTCGCATGTGGTCGAGAGTGGAAGGACGCGTCCGATCTCGGCGGAACGGAGCATCGAGATCATGACATCCAGCGCGTGAAGGGCGACCGTCGCGCTCGCTCGCTCGTCGCCGGGCGCGGTGGCCGCGAGGTCGGCTGCGCCGTAGCCTCGCGCGGCGTCGATGTAGCCGGCGCTCACGGGCAGGGTCGACCACTCCGGTTCGCCGAGTCGGCGCAGCAGAACGTCACCGTCGAACTTGTTGGGGTTGGGCACGATGAGCGATGCGTCGGTCCCATGGATCTCGACATTCGACGCCTTCGTCGCTACCGCGTCGAAGCTCATGATGATGGTCGAGATTACCCCGCTCGCGTGGCGCAGGGATCCGGTCACGTGCGTGTCGACTGCGACGGGGAACGTCTCGCCGGTTCGCGCACCCGTCCGGACGCGTCGGCTTGAGTGCGGACGCGACGACATCGCTCCGACCTCGACGACGGGGCCGAGGATGGTGAGCAGCGTGGTGATCTCATAAGGCCCTCTGTCGAGGAGGGGGCCGGCTCCGGGCTGATAGAAGAAGTCCGGGTTCGGATGCCAATGCTCGTGGCCGGGAATCAGCATCGATGCAGTGGCCGCGACCGTGCCGCCGATCAATCCGTCGTCGACAGCACGCCGCGCCGTCTGAACGCCTGTCCCGATGACGGTATCGGGGGAGCATCCCAGGCGCACCCCGGCAGATCGAGCGAGGTCCACCAGACCCTTCGCATCGGGGAGGTTGGTGGCCAGGGGTTTCTCGCTGAAGACCGACTTGCCCGCCGTGATCGCGGCGGTCGTGATCTCGGCGTGCGCCGCCGGCGTGGTCAGGTTGATGACGAGGTCGACGTCGGCATCGGCCAGCAGCCGGCGGACCGACAGCGGGCGCACCCTTTGCGCGGCGGCGACGTTCTTCGCACGATCTGCATCGGCGTCGGCGACCGCCGCTAGTCGGAGGATGTCGAGCCTTTCGATCGTCGCGAGATACTGCGTCGAAACGTTGCCGAGCCCGATGATTCCGACGTTCATCGCGCCGCCCACGTGACTCCCCTCTCGATCATCGTACGAACGGGTGCCTGTCGCAGGTCCTCGAGGCGATGACCGGGTGTCACCACGACGACGCGACCATCGCCCCATTTTCGAGTCCAGACGGCGGGACATGTGACGGGGTTCTGCCAGGGGTCGAACGACCGCGCGGCAATCGTCGTCGTCGCAAGGACATCATTGAGACCATCGGTGAGCACCCAGTACTGTTCCGTCCTCAGATCGAAGTCGGCTATCCCGGCGACGATGGGATGATCAGACGCCACGATCTCGATCCGGTGGTCGACGAAATTATCGGTGCCGTCGCCGGCTCGACTCTCTGCCGGGCCGTTCGGCGGATGGTGGACGAACTGCCCTCCGACGAGGTGTAGGTAGCGCGGATCGCGAAAAGAGTCCACGATTCCGCCATGCCAGCCGACGAGTCCGGTGCCGGCGGCGACAGCATCCGCGAGCCCGCGGACTGCCTCCTTGCTCGCCGTGCCCATGGTGACGCATTGCAGGACGAGGTCGGTGGATGCCATCGCCGCGGGGTCGGCATATATCTCGGGATCATCGGTGACGACGCAGGCGAAGCCGGCCTGCTCGAGGAAGGCGAGGGACTCGTCCGTCGCGCGGTACGGATCATGACCATCCCATCCGCCGCGTAGGACGATCGCCCTGCGGCGCGCGTCGACGCTCATGCGGGCACCCCGATGTATTTCTCCTCGAGGAACTCGAGGATGCCTTCGGAGCTGCCTTCGCGGCCGATCCCACTCTGCTTGACCCCACCGAACGGCGCAGCGGGATCGCTTAGCACTCCACGGTTGACCGCCACCATTCCCGCCTCGAGCCGGTGAGCCACGCGCAGCGCTTCAGCCTCTTCCCCGAAGATGTAGGCGATGAGGCCGTACTCGGTGTCGTTGGCCATGCGCACCGCCGCGTCGACGTCGTCGACGGCGACGAGGGCCGCGACAGGACCGAAGATCTCGGTGCGGTTGATGCTGCTTCCATGCGCGACCTCGGTGAGGACTGTAGGCGCATAGAACGCCCCCTGCGGTGACGGTGTTCCGCCCACGAGGAGGGACGCTCCCTCGGCGAGCGCCTCCGTCACGAGGTCTGCGACCTTATCGCGTTCTTGCACCGAGACGAGCGCGCCCAGACCGTTGTCCGGGTCGGTTCCGGGGCCTGTCTCCACGGCGCTCATCGCGGCGACCAATCCAGCTTGGAAGGCCGGCAGCACCGAGCGATGCACGTAGAAGCGATTGGCGGCTGTGCATGCCGAGCCGCCGTTTCGCATCTTCGCCTGCATCGCGCCCACCACGGCGGCGTCGACATCCGCTCCAGCAAGCACGAGGAACGGCGCGTTGCCGCCCAGTTCCATCGACGCGCTGACGATCGTGTCCGCAGCCTCGCGCAGCAGTATGCGGCCCACTTCGGTCGATCCAGTGAACGACAGTTTGCGGACGGCTGGATGGTGCAGCATCCGCGCCACGGCCGGGCCCGTGGGAACCGGGGTGACGAGATTCACGACGCCGCGCGGCGCTCCCGCCCGCACCAGTGCGTCCACGATGTACGCGGCCGTCAGAGGAGTTTCGCGCGCGGGCTTGAGCACCGTCGTGCACCCGGCGGCGAGTGCCGGGGCGAGCTTGCGCGTCGCCATCGCGGCGGGAAAGTTCCACGGCGTGACCAGCAGTGCGACGCCCATCGCCTCGCGAGACACGATGATCCGCTTGTCGCCCGATGGCGACAGGCGGAAGTCTCCAGGGATGCGCACGGCCTCCTCGGCGAACCACCGGAAGAACTCCGTCGCGTAGTCCGCCTCCCCCAGGGCGTCCGCCCACGCTTTGCCGTTCTCTCGCACGATCACGCGTGCGAGCTCTTCCCGTTCGGCTCGGAGGATTTCGAACGTGCGGCGCAGCAGTTCTGAGCGCTCCCGGGCGGCTGTCGCCCGCCATCCGTCGAACGCGCGCGATGCCGCCTCGACCGCGCGGTCGCAGTCGTCTTCCGTCGCGACGGCGAAGCGCGCGAACTCAGCACCCGTTGCAGGGTCGACGACGGCGAAGCGCTCGCCGCCGGAGCCGGCGGTCCACTCGCCGTCGATGTGCAGGTCGCTGAAGTAGGTCATATCGACTCCTGGTCATCGCTAGACGTGCCGGCGGGAATGAGCGATCGATCGCCGGTGAACGCGGCGTCGAGAATGCCGAGTAGCACGTCGCGATCGACGCGGATCGGACTGTTGTCGACGAGCCGCGTCACACCCATCGCGAGGTCCGCGATGCGCCCGAGGTCGGAGCGCACTACCCCGATGTCGGCGAGCGAGACCGGTAGACCGCTGCGGTCCATGATCTCGGCCACGCGCTCGACCGCCGCTTGCGCGGACGAGGCGTCATCGGCTCCCGTCAGCCCCCACCCTGCAGCGATGAGTGCCAGTGGTTCGCGCGCAGCCACGACGCATGCCTGGAGGACGTATGGCGCGAGCAGGCCAGTGCCGAGCCCGTGAGGCGTGTGAGTCATAGCGCCGATCGGATACTGCAGGGCGTGTGCAAGGTGAGTTCCGGCCGAGCCGAACGCCATGCCTGCGATCAGGCTGCCCCACGCCATGTCGTCGCGCGCACGCCGATCGGAGCCGTCCTCAACGGCCGAGGGGAGAGCCGGTCCGATGGCCCGCGCTGCTTCCAGTCCGAGCATCGTGCTGAGCCGATTCCGTCCGATGAACACCGGGAGGTGCTCGTCGAGCACGTGCGTCCGGCTCCGGGCAGTCACGGATTCGAGCGCATGCGCCAGCGCATCGGCACCGGCGTGGGCTGTGACCCCGGCGGGGGTCGTCGACGACAGATCGGGATCGACGATCGCCGCGCGCGGAATCAGGTGCGGGTCAGCGATACCCACCTTGAGCTCACGCTCGGGATCGGCGACGACCGCGACGGGGGTGACCTCCGACCCCGTTCCGGCGGTGGTCGGCACTGCGACCAGCGGAAGCACCGGTCCCGGAACCCGATTCTCGCCGTAGTACCGACTTAGCGGACCGGGATGCGCGATGAGGAGCGCTACGGTCTTCGCAAGATCGAGTGCACTCCCGCCCCCGAACCCCACAACGACGTCAGGATGGACGGCAGCGGCTTCGCCTGCGATACGGTGCACGGTATCGACGGGGAGCTCGGGTTCGAACGCCGAGAGCACTGTGACGTCGACATCGAGGCGGGCGACGTCGGCCATGGCGGTCGCGAAGATCGGTGTCGCCGCGATGAAGGGGTCGGCGGCGACGACCGCGCGCCGGCCGAACGCCGCGACCGTCTGCGCGAGGGACGCAAGCGCCCCGCGTCCGAAGAGGATGTCGCCGGGCAGTCGCTGGAGTCCTATCGGGCTCATGGGGCACGCTCCTCGGCAAGCGCGAGAAGAGTGCTCCACATTTCCGGATCGACGTCGACGCCTTCCTCGAGAGAACGCATTCGAGTCCGTCGAGATCGATCGCCCGGAACGTCCACCACTCCGCCCGACGCGCCGCTCGCGCGCAGCACGTCGATGTACTCGCGCAGCGCGGTCGAGCCCACACCGCCGAACGCGTCGAGATGAAGGGCGATCATGACGTCGCCTTTCGTGACGTCATGATCAATGTCGAGGGTGCCCCTCACCGCTTCCCCGAACGCCGTGGCGGTCAGCGAGCCGACGAGGATCTCGAAGGCGACACCCAATGCGTAACCCTTCGGTCCTCCGAAGGGAGAGATCGCGCCCTGGACGGCGGCCGCGGCATCCGTCGTCGGCACGCCCTCGGCGTCGACTGCCCAGCCCTCCGGCAGTTCCTGACCGCGGGCGGCATAGTCGCGTACGCGTCCGGCGGACGTGGCGCCTGTCGACATGTCGAGGATGACGGGCTCGTCGGTGGTCGGGATGCCGATTCCGATCGGATTCGTGCCGACGAGGGCACGCGCACCGTTCCAAGGATGTACGAGCGCCTCGCTCGTGGTGAAGACGATGGCAGCGCAGCCGGCCGCGACGATGCACTCGACGTAGGGCGCGAGCATGCCGAGGTGATGAGCGCGCCGGATGGCGGCGACGGCGACGCCGGTCTCACGGGCTCGGGACGCTATGAGCTCTGCGGCGGCGAAGCCCACAACCGGTCCGAACCCTCCGCGGCCGTCGACGCGGAGGACGTTCGGCGTGGACCATTCGAACTCGGGCTCGGCGCCGGAGATCAGCAGGCCGCGCTGCAGTCGGCCCACGAGGACGGGGACGCGTCTGAGCCCGTGCGAAGGGTGTCCGCGCAGCTCGGCCTCAACCAGCACATCTGCTTGGACCGCCGCACGCTGGCGATCGGAGCCCGCGCGGACGAGGATGGCAACGATGATGTCTCGGAGCTGGTTAGCATCCTTGCGTCGACCCGCATCGTCTGACATGTTATCTTGCCTTTCAATTACGTATGATCATCGCCAGGAAGAGGGTGCAATGGCATGAGTCGTCCCGGTGAGCAGGACACCAATCCCTCGCGCTCGGTGGTCGACTCCGTGCTTGCCATCCTCGGCAGCTTCGATGCCGATCATCGGGTGATGGGCATCCGCGAGATCTCACGTCGTTCGGGTGTGCCGCGCTCGACGACCCACCGGCTGACTCAACAGCTCATCGACGGCGGAGCACTCGAGCGCGGCGACGACGGCTCCGTGCAGATCGGCGTGCGCCTCTTCGAAATCGGCACGCTGGCGCCGGCACACGTCGCGATTCGGGATGCCGCTCTGCCGTTCGCGCACCATCTCAACGAGTTCACCCGTCTCACGGTGAATCTCGCGGTGCAGGAGGGCTCCGACGCCGTATACCTGGAGAAGATCACGACCCCCACGCTCCACGTCCCCCACACCCGTACGGGTGGTCGCGCGCATCTGCATGCAACAGGGCTCGGCAAGGCGCTCCTCGCATTCAGCCCGCAGCAGGTTGTCGACGACGTGCTCTCACAACCGCTCGCGCGCGTGACGGCCCACACGATCGTCGACCCGGACCGGCTGCGCCGCGACCTCGCCGCGATCCGCACGCGCCGGATCGCCTTCGATCTCGAGGAATCACGTCTTGGCCTCTTTTGCGTCGCGGCGCCAATCCTGGACTCGTCCGGGACGGCGATCGCCGCGATATCGGTCACGGGCGCGACACATCGATCACAGGTCGAAGAGCATGCGGGGGCGGTGCGAACTGCCGCGCTCGCGATCGGACGCGCCGTGTCGTGGCCGGCTCAGTAGCCGGCCGCCTTGTCTACGACATTGCGGAGGGTCTCGCCTGCGTCGAACCGGCCGACGTTGTCGAGGAAGATCTCGGTGCCACGGAGCCCGGTGCCGGCCGTCGTGGCTCCGTTGTGCGGCGTGACGATCGTGTTCGGAGCATCCCAGAAGGGACTGGTCCTGGGGAGGGGTTCGACCGTGTGCGCATCGATGCCCGCGCCGGCGATCCAGCCGTCCCGGAGCGCGCGCAGGAGTGCGCTGTCGACGGCGATGCCACCCCGCGACACGCAGATCCAATAGGCGGACGGCTTCATCGCGCGGAAAGCGGCCTCGTCGAAGACGCCTGCGGTCTCGGGGGTGAGCGGGGCTGTCACAACGACGACGTCGCACTCGGCCAGGAATTCGTGGAGGAGGGTCGGCGGGTAGATGCGCTCCACGCCCTCGACGGGGCGCGAGGCATCCCGGCGGCACGCGAGGATGCGCATGTGGAATGCCTCGGCCTTGCGGGCGAGATCCCGACCGGCGTTGCCCAGGCCGAAGAGCCCGATCGTCTTGCCTGCGAGCTCCGAGTGGGTGCGGCGCTCCCAGCGGTGATCCCGCTGAGCCGCGGCCCACGTCCGCTCCTCGCGATCGAGCTGGAGCATGAGCATCATGGCGTGCTCGGCGAGGGGGATGGCGCCGTTGCCCGCCGCCGAGGTCATCGTCGCGTCGTGCGCGGCCAGCTCGGGTGAGAGATCGGCGTCAGGACCCGCGGCCCATGAATGCACCCAGCGCAGCCGAGGCATCCGCTCGATGAGCTCGCCCGGAACATGCCCGGCGACAGCGACGACGTCGTCGAGGTCGTCCAGGTCAGCCGTCACCGCGGCGACCCCGCGCACGGTGAGCCGCGTCGTGGCGCGCGCCCTCTCGACGAGGTCGTCGGGCATGCCCGTCACCAGGATCGTGCCGCTCATACCGACTCCTTCTTCCGAACTCCGATCCAGCGACCGCACTCCGCGCCCGCAGCCTCCACCCACCGGCGCGGTTCATCCATCGCCGCCGCCGCCGATCCAGCGATCTCCGCTGCAGACACAATCGCGGCGATGCCGTGCTCCGTCGCGCGGACCGGATCGAGTGTGCTCACACCGGCGACCGCGAGCGCTGGGATGCCCCGGTCCCGCGCGCGCTCCGCGATGCCGACCGGCGCTTTCCCGAAGACCGACTGGTCGTCGAGCGACCCCTCGCCCACGATGACGGCAGAGCATCCGTCGAGGTGCTCGTCGAGCCCGAGGAGATCGGCGACCAGGTCGACTCCGCGCACTGGGCGGGCTCCGAGACCGGCGCGCAGACCCCCGACCATTCCTCCCGCGCCACCACCTTCGAGGTCGTTCTCGAGGTCGAGGCCGGTTGCGGTCGCGATCGCACGGGCGAACGTGCGGAGTCCGTGCGCGAGGTCGGCCACCGCGCCGGCATCCGCGCCCTTCTGCGGCCCGTACACCTCGGCGGCACCGAAGTGTCCCGCGTAAGGGCTGAGCACGTCGGCGCACAGCAAGATGTCGCTCTCGGCGATGCGCGGGTCCATGCCCGCGAGATCGACGACGGATGCCGATCCGAGGCCCGCTCCCCCATCGTCGACGCGGCTGCCCTTCTCCCCGAGGATCTGCGCCCCGAGCGCGACAAGCGCCCCGGCGCCGGCGTCGGTCGACGCCGACCCGCCGATGCCGAGGACGATCCGCCGGCAGCCGGCATCGAGGGCGCGCAGCATGAGCTCGCCAACGCCCCGGGAGCTCGCGGCGCGAGCCGTCTCGGGAGACGGGGCGACGTGTCGCAGACCGCATGCCTCGGCCGTCTCGATGATCGCGGTGCCGTCCAGAATCGCCCACCGCGCGATCACGGGTACTCCGAGCGGCCCTGACACGCTGTCGAAGCGCAGCTCGGCGCCGACGGCGATGACGGCGTCGACCGTGCCGTCACCCCCGTCAGCGAAAGGCAGCACGTCGATCTGCCACGCGGCGTCGACGGTGTGAAGGCCGGTGCGGATGGCGGCGCCCGCCTCGGCCGCCGTCAGAGTGCCCTTGAACTTGTCGGGGGCGACGAGGATCCGCATGGTCACTCCGTCGCCGCAGAGAACACGATGACCTCGTGATCCGAGATGGGGGGCACCCCGACCCGCACGACACCGCCGACCGGGGAGACATTCACAGTCCAGTGTCCGACGAGCGCGGTCGCGGTCGTCACGCCCTCGACGAGCGCGGCATCCACCTCAAGGGAGAGCGCGCCCGAGGGGATCAGGTCGCTTTCGCGACCGGCGTGGCGGCTCGTCGCCGTGACATTGCCGAGGTGCACCACGAGACCGCTGCCGGTCTGCCAGGGGACGACGTTCACGTGCCCGCGACCCACTACGCGCACCGGCGTGCGCCCACCGTCCGCCCAGGCGACGACCGCGGCGAACAGGTCACCGTGATCGGGCAGCTCATCCCTTCCCCAGCAGCGGTCGATATCGGCGGCGAAGTACGCGACCCGACCGCGTCCTCCGACGGCGTCGCGCACGACCAGAGCGGGCCGATCGCTGTCGGGCTCTCGCATCCACGACGTCTCGGGCGGATAGATCGGAAACGAGGGGACGAATGTCAAGGGCACGCGGCCTCCGTCGATGACCTCGACGCCGGTGATCCGTCCGCCGAATCCGATCACGTCGGTGTCGCCGAGGCGGCGGAGGGGCTCCCATCGCGTGACCGGCTCACCCTCGAGCCGCAGGTAGGTGTGACGCTCGTATGTCTCGATGTCGTCGTCCGCCGGAGAAGTCCCGCCCAGCTGATCGCCGGTGAAACGCACGCCGAGGACGTCCTCGAGGACACCCACGGGCCTGCGCACGCCTGCGCCGTCGAACGCACCGACCTCGCCGCTCGCGACGATGGATCCACCCCCATCGGCGAAGGCGCGCAACGCCTCCACCTGCTCGTCGGTCATGACCACGAGCTCGGGCACGATGAGGGTCCTGACGCCAGCTGGTATCGAGCCGATGTCGTCGGCATGCACCGGAACGAACGGGATCCGGTCCCGCACGAGCGCCTGCCATGCCCCGCGATAGGCCGCAGCGACGGTGTCGCGGTAGCCCGAGCCGCCGCCCAGGTCGTTGTTGATGCGGGACCAGACGACGCCGACCGAGGCGACCGGCGTGCGCTGCACGAGCAGTTCGTCATGCTGCGCATGCCACTGGAACACCGGTGCCGCGGTCGTGTACTGGCGGCGATCGTCGTGCTTCGAGCCGATGTGGTGCCACCACGGCAGGATGCCGCCGGCGATCCCCTCCGTCATCCACAGCCGCGCCTCCGCCTCGGGCATCGCCGCCAGCCGGAAGACGGGTCCGCCGAGCTGGTACATGGGCATGCTCTCGGCGTAACGCCCGTCGGGGCCGAGCACAGTCGCGACGCGGAGCCCGACCTCGGCGTTCTGCGCGAACCCCTCCCGCACGACTCGCCGCTGGTGGTCGAGGAGGACGAGCGGTGTCTCGCGCGCGATCGCGCGGACATCCACGAAGCGCTCGCGGTTGTAGCCCATGTCGCCGCCGATCATGCCGATCCACAGGCAGTCCTCGCCGCCCGACGCTTTCGTGACCACGTTGTTCGAGCGCCAGACTTCGAGCCTGCGCGCGTAGTTCCACTCGATCCACGCCCGGTAGCCGACGTCGGCAGAGTCATGCGCCGTCGGGATCGAGAAACCGGATGCCGTTCGGAACGAGTGCACGCAGTTGTCGCAATGGCAGATCTCACTCCGGTGCAGGCCCGCCCAGCTGTTATCGGCGAAGCCATCGGGACTCACGCGCTCGACGATCTCCCGGAAGACATCCGGCAGGTACTCGTCGTAGTACGCACTGTTTATACAGCTGATGTACTTGCCCCCCGCCCGGATCGGCTCGCCCGAGGCATCCACGCAGAACCAGTCGGGGTGCTCGCGGTAGAAGCGTTCGTCCGCGCGGTTCGAGTCCATGCGAGCGATGACCGACAAGCCGAGGTCGCGGGCGTCGCTGACGACTTCGGAGAGGAGGTCGCGGTCGGCGACGCCCTGCGCGCGATGCTGCAGGGGGAACGCACTGGGGTAGAACGCGACGATCCCGCCGGCGTTGATGATGAGTCCCTGGACGGCCGTCTGCCGCCAGTGCTCGCGCCACTGCTCACGGTCGTAGCGCAGCGGTTCGACCTCGGTGAGGTTCGTCTGGCCCCATCGGTGCGTGCGGCGATACCACGGAGCGGTCATCGCGTGACCTCCGTCCGTGCGGACGCAAGGAACTCCGGCAGGATCTCGATGCCCCAGCCCGGCGCGTTCGTCAGCGCGACCTCCCCATCGATCACTTCGGGCATCGGGCCGTATACGCCGTCGACCCACGGGAACGGCTCGATGTTCCATTCCTGGAACGCCGAGATCGCGGGCTGCGATGCCGCCAGGTGAAGCGTGAAGACCTGGATCAAGCTCTGGTTCGCCGCGTGCGGGGTCGCAACCATCCCCGCGGCCTCGGCCATCTGGACGACCTTTCGGGCACGCGCCATGCCGCCGATATAGCCGATGTCGGGCTGGACGATATCGACTGCCCGCATCGCGATCATGCGGTGGAACTGCTCCAGAACATTGTCCTGCTCGCCACCCGCCACGGGGATGTCGAGCACCCGCGCGACCTCGGCTGTCGATTCGAGCTCGTTCCATGCGCACGGCTCCTCGAAGTGTCCGAAGTCGAGCTCCTCGAGCAAGCGGCCCATCCGGATCGCCTCGGGAGCCGAGTAGCCACCGTTCCCGTCCGCGTGCAGAACGACGTCCGGCCCGAGCTCGCGACGCACGACGCGCACGAGCTCACTCGACCGGCGCAGCCACGGATCGGTGTCGCGCCCCATCATCTCGGCCACCTTGATCTTGAAGGCACGGAAGCCGCGCTCCTCCCGCAGAGCGATCAGCCGCTCGGCCTCGTCCTCCGGGGTGATGTCGCGGCGCAGCGACGATCCGTACACGGGAATGGATGTGCGCACCGCGCCGCCCAGCAGCTGGTAGACGGGACGGCCCACCGATTTTCCGAGCAGGTCGTACACCGCCGTGTCGACGCCGCAGAGGGCGCGCCAGAAGAGGGTGCCGTAACTCTTGTGAGAGCGGCGGGTGAGCTCGTCGACGAGCGCCTCCCAATCCCACGGATCACGCCCGATGAAGAAAGGGGCGACGATGGAGTGCAGCACCTGCACGGTCAGCTCGGCGTGGTACGGCGAAGTCTGCCCCCACCCCTCGTGTCCGTCGTCCGTCCGCACGCGGACGATCGCGAGGTTGTCGTCCAAGTGGAAGCTCTCCACTGAAGTGATCTTCATGTCATACCTTTCCGTGTGGGCATCTTCTGCTCACGCATACGCTTGACCGTCGGCGTCGACGGGCTTTCGGGGCAGGAACGCGGCGAGCACCGACGCGAGGATCGCCGTCCCGGCGGCGATCGCGAACGCCATGGTGAGCGCATCCGCCGTGGGCCATTCGCCAGTCCCGATGGAGACCGTCGAGGCAGCGAGAACGCCGCCGATCGCTGCGCTGGAGACCGTCGTGCCGGTGGACCGCATCAGCGCGTTGAGCGCGTTCGCAGACGTCGTCGACTCGTAGGGCGTCGCATTCATGATGAGAGCGGGCATCGCGGCGCAACCGAATCCGACCCCCACCCCGACGAGGATGATGGGGATCATGAGCTGCCAGACCTCGGCGCGCACCTGGGTCGCGAGTAGGTAGGCGAGTGCGACGCACGCGCCGCCGGCCATGAGGCTCATGCGCGGGCCATGGCGCAGCGACACGCGTGCGCCGACGGGCGGGAACAGCAGCATGACCAGACCGAGGGGGGCGAGGGCGAAGCCGGCCGCGAGCAGAGGCCGCCCCAGTCCTGAACCGGTCTCGATCGGTGCGCGCAGAGCCTGGGGGAACGCGATGTTCGCGGCGAGCATCGAGAACCCCAACGCCAGGGAAGCGAGATTGGTGAGCAGGATCGGTCTGCGCACCGCCAGACGGAGGTCGACGAGCGGACTTCTCCACCTCAACTGCTGCCAGGTCCAGACGGCGCGGACGACAGGGACGACCGCGGTCATCGTGATGACGGCGACCGATGTCCATCCCCGTTCGGCTCCTTTCGTGAGCACGAGCAGGAGCGGAAGCAGCCATGCGGCGAGAAGCACGGCGCCTAGAACGTCAAGCCGACCGACCGCCGTCACGCCGCCGCTCGGGAGCGCGATGGTGGAGGCTATCAGCAGCAATACGGTGATGGCCGCGGCTGCCCCGAAGACAGATTTCCAGCCGGCGAGCGCGATGACGAACGATGCGAGAGGCAGGCCGATCGCGGAGCCGATGCCGAGCGAGCCGCTCACGACGGCGATTCCGCCGGGCAGCTGCGCGGCAGGCAGCACGTCGCGCAGGATGGCGATGCCGATCGGGATGATGCCCACACCTGCGCCCTGGAGCACGCGGCCGACCAGCAGCATCCCGATCCCCGGTGCTATCGCCGCGACCAGCGCGCCGGTGGCGAGCACCCCGAGCGAGGCCAGGTAGATGCGCCGCTTGCCGTAAAGATCGGCCATGCGCCCGATGATGGGCGTGAAGACCGCGGAGGCGATGAGAGTCGCGGTGATGACCCACGTTGCGCTGGCAAGATCGGTGCCGAGCAGGCTCGGCAGTTCGGGGATGACCGGGATGAGCAAGGCGTTCATGAGCACCGCGAACATCCCGCACACCGTCACGAGTACGACGGTGCGCCGCGGATGATCGTCGTGGACCGTCAGCCGACTCGCCCCGCCTTCGATCCCACGAGCACCTCGAAGCGCTCGAGAACGGGAACGGTGATGCGAATGCCTCCGGCGACGACCTCGAAGGGCACGTCGTCGCCCGCCACAGCGCTGCGAACCGACTGCACATCCGGCCACGGCAGAACGAGGACCTGGTCATGGAGCGGAGCGACGGCCGCGAAGCGGTTGACGCGGTCGCCCGTCCGATTCAGCAGATGGGCGATCCGCCCGGCTTCCGCTCGGGAGAGCACGACCTCGACGTCGGGGGAGGCCTCGCCCGGGAGAGACACAGGCGCGTCGGAAGCCGCGTCGACGATCGCGGCGAAGGCGCGACGAAGGCGCTCCGCGCCGGACGCGGCAGCGCTGCGGCCGATCGTCCACGGGAGCACCACGATACGGCCCTCCCCGACATCGGCCGAGAGCGCACCCCATCGACCGTTCGGCTCATTGCCGTAACACTTCTCCGGCGGTCCGAAGGGGGCGCGACCCACGATCGGCAGAAGCGTCTTTGCCGTCTCAGACGGATCTGCGAGGTGGAGCTCGCCGACGGCAGCGATCGGGTGGCCCCACGGATCGACGCCCAGACGGATGTGGAACGACAACAGCTCCTCCACACTCGTGAACGACGCCACGAGACGCTCGACGGGGCTTCCCTCGAGTTGCGCGCGCCCGGCTTCGAAGCCGGTGGAACCGGTCGTCACGATCGCCCCACCGCGCGCGACGAAAGAGTCGATTCTCGCGATCGTGCGCTCGGAGAGCTCGCCGAGCGACGGCAGCACTGCGACGCGCCACCGCGCCAGGTCGGCATCCTCTCCGTCGCCGTCGAGGCCACCTACGAATCGGGCATCGACGACGTCGAACGGAACCCGCGACCGCAAGAGCATCGCGTGCACTCCCTGATACTCCTCGAGCGCATCGCTCAGGTGCTCTCCGCCGACCGTCGCGCGGTCCGGGCGCACGAGCAGCACCGGTGCGTCGGGCACGGCATCCCGATACAGGTCGATGTTGTCGCGGTGGAACCGCGTGATCTCGGCCGCCACCTCGAGACATTCGTATGGACTGTCGGCGGGCGAGCCCATGATGTAGGTCGACGGATTCGCCCCCCGTGCGATCGCCTGCAGAAGGTGCTGCGCGAAGTGTTGCGGATCCTCCGATGCCAGTCGGTAAGGCATGTCGATGAACGCGACGGAGTTGGTGAGCACCGGCGTGGCGTGGCGGCGCGACCGCGCGGCGCTCACCTCGTCGGCCGTGCGGTGGTGCCAGAGAGTCCGGCCCACGGCGTTGTTCGCCTCGTGGAAGACGATGTCGGCGGAATCGCCCTGGACCAGCGCCGCCTGCGGTGCACGTTCGGCGATGTGGGCACGCATGCGGGCGCCGAGGTCGTCGAGGATGTGCTGCGTGAAACCCACCCACACGTCGTAGCCGGGCGAGGAGGAGTCTTCCGGCAGAGCCACGCCGGGGGCGAACTGGGCGAAGCGCCGCACGCACGCCGCGCACTGGCAGACGCCCCGGTAACGGCGGCTGTAGTCGACCTCGTTGAACCACCACCAGTTGAAGAAGAATCCGTCGATCGGGTATCGCTCCAGCACCTCGGCGATCACGTCGAACATCTCGCGCTGGTAGTAGTCACCCGAGGGGCAGACGCTGGTGAGCCCGTTGTACGTCTGCCAGGCACCGTCGGGTCCGACGAAGCACCACTCGGGGTGGCGTTCGGCACGGAGGGCGTCGACCTTCGAGAAATCCATGCGGGCGAGGACATGGATGCCTCTGGCGGATGCGCGAGCCGTCGCGTCTCCGACGAGGTCGCCGCCGGCGCGTTCGGTGAGCGCGGGGTTGGCGGTCTGCGAGTCGATGCCGGTCGGATAATTGGAGATGATGCCGCCGACGCTGAGCAGCCACGCGTCGGCGCCGAACTCCTCGAGGTAGTCGAGGGTGCGATCGACATCGAGCGTTGCCGCATCGATCTCGCGCAGATTGGTCTGGAACATGCGAAACGGCTCACGCCACCAGACGCGATCGATCGTGCCGGGTGCGGTCATCGCTCCCCGCCGTCCGATGGGTCGATCGCACGGCGCAGCGCGGAGTGGTCGCGGTCGCCCAGCCCGGCGCCGATGGCCGCGTTCATGATCTGCTGTGTGGCGGCCGTCGCAGGCAGGGCGATGTCGAGTGCCCTCGCGCTGTCGATCGCGAGCGAGAGATCCTTGCGATGCAGACGGATGCGGAAACCCGGGTCGAACGTGCCGTCGATCATTCGCTGACCGTGCACCTCGAGGACGCGCGACGACGCGAAGCCGCCCATGAGGGCTGCACGCACTTTCGCGGGGTCGGCCCCGGCGCGCTCGGCGAACAGCAGCGCCTCGGCCACGGCCTCGATGGTGACGCCGACGATGATCTGGTTGGCGACCTTCGCGGTCTGCCCGGCGCCGACACCGCCGACGTGACTGATGTTCTTGCCCATCGCCTCGAAAAGCGGCCGAGCGCGCTCGAAGTTCGCATCCGATCCACCGACCATGATCGACAGGGTGCCCTCACGCGCGCCGACCTCACCGCCGGAGACGGGAGCGTCCAGATAGCCGATCCCGCGCGCCTGGACACGATGGGCGAAGGCCTGCGTCGACACCGGGGAGATGGAGCTCATGTCGATGATGAGCGATCCCGGCCTCAGCGATTCCACGACGCCGTCGGCGCCGAACAGCACACCCTCGACATCCGGGGTGTCCGGCACCATCACGATGAGGACGTCGACGTCCGCTGCGGCCTCTGCGGCACTCTCGGCGCCGACGGCGCCCTGATCGAGAAGCCCCTTCGTCGCGGCCGTCGGACGGTTGATCCGCAGCTCGTGTCCTGCCGCGATGAGGTTGGCGGCCATGGGTCGCCCCATAACGCCCATTCCGACGAATCCGATCTTCACTTCTTCAGCTCCTCAGGAGTGGTGTTGCGCGGATGCGGCGGTTCCGCTCCACGAGATGTCGACGAGTTCCATGACCTCTGTCGCGGGGATCTGCACGATGAGCTCGCGGCCGACGATCTCGCTCTCGGCATCCGTCGCCGAGACGACGAGGCGGGCGCTCGCGCCGTCCACGCCCTCCGGCAGGCTCACCCGCACGACCTGCGGATCCAGCGGGCGCAGCCAGTGGAGCTGGCCGCGCATGGCCATCGGATTGTCGAGATTCACGAGCCCGACGATCAGCCCGCCGTCCCGCTCGCGGACTGCGACGTCGACGAGGCCGGTGCCCTCGAGCCGCACGCGCCGCTGACCGCCGAGCGCCCAATCGACCAGGTTGACGATGAGTCGCCCGTGGTCCTGCTGGAGCGCCTCCCAGTAGATCGCCCCGAGGTTGAAGGCGGCGTACGCCGTGCGTCCACCGGACGGATGCTCGCGGCACACGATGGCCGCGTCGCGCGGCGCTTCGCGCGGGTAGACCTCCTCCATCGGGAGGTCGGGGAAGTCCGGGACGAATCGGAAGGGGACCGTGGCGCCCTCGGCCGCCTCGACAGGCAGCACCGCTGTGCCACCGAGGATGCGCTCGGCGCCGTCGAAGCCCGACGAGACGGGATGGTCTTGCGTTATCGCGATGTAGTTGTTCTTGACGTGATCGCGGCGATCCGCGACGAGGCGCACACCGAGGACCTCGCCGAGCCCGAAGTCCGCACGCGGAACGCCGCCTTCGTCGACGAGAGAGCTCCGATCGGTGGCGACGATGCTCCCGCCAGCTTCGACGAAATCTTGGAGAACCGCCACCTGGGAGTCGCTCAGAGCCATCGCATCGGGGAGCACCACGACCTTCACACCCTCCAGCCGTTCGCTCGACAGCCGGAAGTCGGGCACAAATCCGAACGGAATACGCGCTTCAATCAGGGCTTGATACACCCCGTCCTCGTCGTCGAAGGTCGCGGTGTACGCGGCCATCAGATCGGCCTCGTCGACCGTCATGTTCTCCAGGATGACGACTTCAGGACGCGCCGTCGACGATCGATAGTGCCCTTCGACGGTCTCATGCAGGCGGAACGCCTGCGCGACGGGCGCAATCCACCGGTCGTCGACGATGCGTGCGTTGAACTTGGTGAACCACGGATTGGCTTCGTGAAGGATGCCGTCGGCGATCGCGGTGACGAGCTCGGCGGACGAATCGACGGAATCCTTCCACCGGTGCTCGTGCTGCTCCGGCCCGACCGAGGTGATGAGGTTCACCGGACGGTCGGGATACGTACCGCGGCTTCGCTTGCCGACGCGCCCGGCGGCCCAGATCGCCTCGTCGCCCGCACGCCCCTGCTTGTCGACGAAGAAGGCAGGAGTCGCGCGATCGATCACCACGGGATCGAGGGTGCGGAGCTGGAACGGCCCCCGGTTGGGGATGAAGCGGGCCGCCGGGTCGATCGTGCGGACCGCGGAATCCCAGGTGTCGATGAGTGTGCTGAGGCGGCGTCCTCGCCAGGTCGCGTATTCCCGCCAAACCGGGTCGGTCTTGGGCTCGCTCAGGGGGAGCTCGAGACCCGTCGCGTCGCGGAAGGAGCGGCGTGCGACGTCGCTGTAGGAGACCGACATCGGCCCCTCCCATCGATTCGCGAAGACGGCATCCACCCCGTAGTCGCGCACGATCTCGCGTGCGACATCGGTGAGGAACTCCGAGTGGTAGTCGCTGTGCACGCACGTGATCCAGATGTCTGGATGGGAGGGATGCTCCACGGGCCGCCCGTCGGGCGTGCAGGCCAACCACTCGGGGTGGGCGGCGGCCGCATCGGCATGCACGGCATGAGGATCGACGCGCGCCATGACCTTCATGTCGAGGGAGCGGGCGACCTCGACAACTTCGCCGAACAGGTCGCGGTCGCCGAGATGCTTGCTCACGTAGTGCAGGGGGACCTTAGTGGGGTAGTAGGCGATGTAGCCGCCGGCGCTGAGGCAGATGGCGTTCGACCGGGTGCGGACCATGATGTCGCGCCAGGCGTCGAGCTCGAAGTGCAGCGGGTCATCCTCGACGAAGGTGAGCTGGGTCCACCTGGTCGCGTCCTCGTACCAGGCGTTCGACGCCCCGCGCTTACTCATCTTCGAGCTCCTTTTTAGCCTTACCAGTAATCTTGTATGACAACTCTTAAGAAAGCAAGCTGCTACCCATTCGCTGACCCGGTGGTCAGCGGGCGGTCGAGGGAGCGAGCGAGGCGTCGATCCTCGCGAGCAGACGGGCGCGAGCGTTCGAGAGGTGGCTCGACAGCGCATCGCGCGCCGCGGCGGTGTCGCCCGCCGAGATGGCGGCCAGGATCTCTTCGTGCTCCGCGACGATCGTCTCGGGGGGCGTCGCGCGATGCGCGAGGTACTGCCCCATCGTGAGCTCGACCTCGCCCATGATGAGCTCGTGCATACGGGCGAGGCGGGAACTTCCTGCGTCGGCGACGAGCGAACGGTGGAAACGCATGTCAGCGCCGACCTGCACGGAGAAGTCGCCCCGCTCTACCGCTGCGGCGAGATCAGCCTGAGCGCGCAGGGCGGCTTCGGGCGCGGCGTGCGAATCGGCGAGCAACCCGACCGCGCAGGACTCAACCGCCTCGCGTCCGATGAAGACGTCGACGATGTCAGCGGCATCGAGCGTCGGAACGACGGCGGTCTTGTGTGCGGAGCGGATCAGCATCCCCGTCGCCGCCAGGCGCTCAAGGCTCGCCCTCGCTGTGGGGCGAGCGACGTTGTACTCGGCGGCGAGCCGCGCCTCGGTGACCTTCTCACCCGGTGCGATGTCGCCGTCGACGATACGGCGTCGCACGGACTCGTACAGAGCATCGGTGAGCGAAGCCGTGCTGAGGACGTACGCCTGCTCTCCTACCATTCGCATACCATCTCACACTCCGAATCGGACCATCAATGCGCCGCACCCGCCGTGTCGACGAACACCCGGACGTCCCATGCGCCGAGGCGCAGCGACTCTCCTTCAGCATGCGAGCCGCCCGAGACCGCGTCTGTCACGGCCGAGGGGAGGACCACATTGGCCGGGTTCCACGACCAGTTGTGGACGACGCGCACGACATCGCCGCTGGGCGTGTCGGCGCTGGCCACCGTGACCGATCCGCCGCGCAGCAGCGACCATGCGTCCCGCTGCCGAGCGACGTGTCCGACCAGGGCTGAGGCGAGATCGGAATCCGGCACCGTGCCTACCACCGTGATCCGGCCCGAGCCTACCGCTCTTGTCGTCACGGCCGGATGTGCACCGAACCCGGTGCTCGCGTACCGGGCGAGCACATCCGCGTCGCGTACGCGCAGATAGTCGATCCAGGCGGTCGCTGCTCCGGACTCGAGGGCCTCCCCGCTCGCGAGCGCAACCGGCGCGCTCAGAGTACTGTACTCGGCGTAGTCGACTCCCGCGAGATCGGCGAAGCCGGCCGGGTGGAGCGTATCGCGGGCGCGGGTCTCCTCGTCGTGATAGCCCGTCCGCGGGCCGAGGACGAGATGTCCGCCGACTTCGACATAGCGGCGCAGCCAGGCGATCGCCTCGTCCGAAAGGACGGTGATCCCGGCTGCCACGAGCACCGGCAGCTCCCCCGCGACGTCGGCGGGATCCAGCGCCGGCACGGCGGGCCTGTCCGCGGACGCCTCCCCGAGCTCGGGCGATATCAGTCCGCCGTCAGACCCAACGAGCTGATCGACGTGCACCATGCGCGACTCGAGGCCCTGCTCGTACGCCGCGCGGTAGAGGGTCTGCAGAACGAACTGAACAGAGTTGACGTCGCCCAACGCCCCTGCGACGAATGGTGAGAACTCCGTGGCCCAACGGCTGTCGTAGCTGAGCAGGAACCCGATATCGCTCCGCGGGCGAAGTCCGGTCACGGCGTCGCCGGCCGCCTCCAGTTCGCGGCCGAGCTCCTCGATGTTCTCGTAGACACGTCCGGGCTCGCGGTCGTGCGGAAGGATGCCGTGCCAATAGGTCTCGGCGCCGTATTGCAGCGTCTGCCAATGCCAGTACTCGATCATCTGCGCTCCGCGTGCGACCAGCAGCCAGGCGATCTGACGCCATTGGCCGTCCCACGGCGGTTCAGTGAGTGACTGCGGCCCGATCGAGCCCGCGTTGGTCTCGGTCACGAGGAACGGTGCCTGGCGCCCGGAGTACATCCGATCCCCGGAGAACGCGATCCGCCACGCGCCGTCCATCTCCGCGAGCCCGCCGGCCCGGACGGGCGACGACGGCAACGTCATGGAGTCCTGCGTGCGGAAGTAAGCGTTGCCCGAGACGATGTCGAGGCTGCGCGAGCAGGACTCGTCGTTCATCGCGGGGCGCACGAAGTAGGAGTAGCACGTCGTGACGAACTGGTCGTCGGTCGCATACTCGCGCACGATGGCGGCCTGCCAGGCGATGAACTCATCCAGCGCCTGGGCTTGGAAACGGCGCCAGGCCAGGTCGTACTGAGGCTGAGCGTTCCCGTCCGGACGCCACAGTTCGCTCCAGTCGGAAAGCCGGTGCGACCAGTAGACGAGACCCCACTCCTCGTTGAGGCGCTCCACCGTGCCGTAATGCGCCTGCAGCCAGGCGCGAAATCTTTCGAACACCCCGTCGTTGTGGAGCAGCGCTATCCCGGGCTCGTTGTCGACCTGGAAGCCGATGACGGCGGGGTGCGCGGCGTAACGCTCCACCACTTTGCGGATGATCCGTTCGGCGTGCGCCCGGAAGTCCGTGTTGAGGTAGTCGATCTCCTGTCGTCGCCCCCAGCCCATGGGCAGGCCCGTCGACTTCTCGGCATTGATCGACGGGTGCTTCCGCGCGAGCCACATCGGCACGGCGTAGGTCGGCGTGCCGAACACGACCGAGATGCCGCGCTCGTGGGCTGCGTCGAGTGTGGGCGCGAGCCAGTCGAGATCGAACTCGCCGTCACGGGGCTCCCATGTCGACCAGACGGATTCGGCTACCCGGATCACGGTGATGCCCGCCTTCTGCATCAGGTCGAGATCGATGATGGGGTCACGGTCGGGCTGGTACTCGGGATAGTACGCGGCTCCGAAGAGGATGCGACCGCGGTCGACCGCCGGCTGGACCGTCATACGTTGACCTCCAGCAGGGTTCCCGTCGCCGTGGTGGCGCGGATCCGGGCCCACTCCTCGCGCCGCTCCGCCTGCGCGACCGGATCGGCGAGTGGTGATGAGAGCAGCAGTCGGCGCGTGTAGGGGTGCTCGGGCTGCTCGGTGATCTGCTTCGTGGATCCCTGCTCCACGATGTTGCCGCGGTACATGACGGCGACGCGATGGCTGATGTGGCGCACCACCGTGAGGTCGTGGGAGATGAACAGGTAGCCGACGCCCGACTCCTGCTGGATCTCGATGAGGAGATCGAGGATGACCGATTGCGTCGTCAGGTCGAGCGCCGACACGGGCTCGTCGCACACGATGAGCTTCGGCTTGAGAGCGAGTGCACGGGCAATCGCGATGCGTTGACGCTGACCGCCGCTGAATTCCCGCGGATAGCGGCCACCCGCATCGAGCGGAAGACGCACACGATCCAGCAGGGTCGCAACCGCCGCCCTTGCGTCCGACCGCGTCCGCCCCTGCGCGATCAGCGGCTCGCTGAGGCTGTCGGCGATCGTGAGCGCCGGATTGAGCGAGGTGTAGGGATCCTGGAAGACGACCTGCACGTCGCGCGCGAGTTCTCGTCGTCGCGACTTCGACATGACGGCGCCGAGCTTCTGGCCCGCAGCGACGACGGTGCCGCTCGCGATCGGCACCAGGCCGAGGACTGCCCGCCCGATCGTCGTCTTGCCCGAGCCCGACTCTCCGACGAGGCCCAGCGTCTCGCCACGCTTGATCGCGAGGTCGACGCCGTGTACGACCTCCTTGCTGTGCCGTCCGCGGCCGTACTCGATCCGCAGCTGTTGAACGTCGAGCAGCGTCATCGCACGGTCTCCTTGTCGTGTGTGCTCACATCGGATTCCTCTGGCTCGATCTCGGCACGAACCGTGTCGACGTCGAGGATCGCCGCGAGGAGTTTCTTCGTGTAGTCCGCCTTCGGCTGCTGGAACACATCGAGGGTGCGGCCGGTCTCGACGACTCTGCCGTCTCGCATGACCACGACGCGATCGCACAGGTCGGCGACAACGCCGAAGTTGTGGGTCACGAGCAGCACTCCCATGCCGCGTTCCTTCTGAAGTCCTCGGATGAGCTCGAGGATCTCGGCCTGCACCGTCACGTCGAGCGCAGTAGTGGGTTCGTCGGCGATCAGGAGTTCGGGGTCGGTGGCGACCGCGCCGGCGATGAGCACACGCTGCGCCATGCCACCCGAGATCTGATGCGGGTAGGCCTTGAACGTCGCATTCGGATCCGGAATCCCCACGCGCGCGAGGAGACTGAGCGCCAGTTCCTTCGCCCTGCCCCGGGTCTTGCCGGTAGCCGCGCGGATCCCATAGACGAGCTGCGATCCGATCGTGAAGGTGGGGTCCAGGTTCGACATGGGCTCCTGGGGGATGTAGGCGATCGACCGCCCGAGCAGATTCGACGCCGTCATGCCGGAGCGGCGCGATGAGAACGCTATCGATCCCCCGGTGATGATCGCCTCGGCCGGCAGCAGCCCGAGCACCGAGAAGGCCGTCTGCGTCTTGCCCGATCCCGATTCCCCAACCAGGCCGACGATCTCGCCGCGGTCGACGGACAGCGTCACGTCATGCACGACGGTCTTGGCGCCCTGACGTGTCGGGTACGCGACGGCAAGATTATTGAGATCGAGGAGCGCTTCGCTCTCGTCGCCGACCGCCGTCACGGTTCGCGCGAGTCGCGACTTCTCGCCGCGCTTGGGCGCGCGTGGGCGGGCCCCTTCGAGCGTGTCGCGCAGCTCGTTGCCGAAGAGCACGAGCGCCGAGACCACGGTGCCGAGCGCGAGCCCTGGCCAGACGATCTGGAGCGGAGCGACATAGAGGTTCGCGAACCCCTCCTGCAGCATCCCGCCCCACGAGGGCTTGCTGTTGTCGGCGAGTCCGAGGAACGCGAGACCGGCCTGCAGCGAGATCGCGACTCCGGCGGCGAAGGCGGTCTGGACGATCACTGGCGCCCTCACGGCCGAGAGTATGTGGCGTCCGACGATGCGGAGATCGCCGAGACCCGACACGCGCGCAGCGTCCACATACAGCTCGTTCTTGACGCCGATCACTAGCCCGCGTGTCAGTCGGAAGAAGTTCGGGGCCATCAGGATGCCGAGGGCGACCATCGCGACCCACGTCGTCGACCCGACGGCCGCGTAGAGGGCGATAAGGATGATGATGCCCGGGATCGCGATGAGGATGTTCGCCACCCACGACCCGATCGTGTCGATCGCCTTGCCATAGTAGCCGGCGAGGAGGCCCGCCGTGACGCCGATCGCGAGGGCGACGATCGTCGCGATGAGCGCGGACTCGAGCGCGTCGCCCGCTCCCGCGATGAGGCGACTGAGGATGTCACGACCGGATCGATCGCCGCCGAGCCAGTGCTCGGCGCTCGGCGCTGCGTTCGTCGCATCGAGGCTCGTCTGATTCGGCGGATAGGGCGTGATCCACGGCGACAAGATCGCGATGACGACCCAGAGGCCGAGGCCGATCATCGATCCGACCGCGACGGGGCGGCGGAAGAGACGGCGCCACATTCCGTTGCGCTCCATGACGGGGGCGGCGTTCACCGGGGTCATCGCTTCGGACATCACGCGGTCCTCACCTTCGGGTTCAGGATTCCTTGAGTGATGTCTACGAGCAGATTGACGACCACGACGACGAAAACCGAGAAGGCAACGACGCCCATCACGACCGGAATGTCTCCGCGCAGGCTGGCGGTGGCCGCGAGACTTCCGATGCCCGGGAGCGCGAAGACGCGCTCGATGATGATCGCTCCGCCGAGCATTCCGATGAACTGCAGTGAGAGAACGGTGAGGGCGGGGCCCGCCGAGCTGCGCAAGGCGTGACGGTAGACGATGTTGCGCTCGGGGATTCCCCGGCTGCGGAGCGTCCGCACGAAGTCGAGCCGCATCGTGTCGATCATCGACCCGCGCACCTGCTGCGCGATGGTCGCGACGCCGCCGATCGTGAGGGCGATGGCCGGGAGGGCGATAGACATGAGCCAGGCGCCGACGCTGACCGTCGGCGCGACGTAGCCCGTTGCGGGGAAGAGCCAGGGCATCGGAAGCGCGATCGTGAGCACGAGCACGAGCGCAAGCCAGTAGCTCGGCAGCGCGAATCCCACGACCGATATCACCTGCGTCACGCGGTCGACCCACCCGCCGCGACGTGCGCTCGCGACACCGAGGATCACGCCGAGCACTGCGGTGAGCACGATCGAGACCGCGACGAGCGACAAAGTGACCGGGATGCGGATGCCCAGCGTCGTCGCGACGCTCGCCGGACCGAAGAACGACGTTCCCAGGTCACCCGTCAACGCGCTCGTCAGCCAGTCCCAGTACTGGACGAAGATCGGCCTGTCGAGGCCAAGCTGGGTGGACAGTGCGGCCGCGGCTTCCGGGGTCGCGCTCTCACCCAGGATGCTGAACGCGATGTCGTTGCCGCCGGCGTAGATGAGCAGGAACGTCAACGCCGTCACAATGAAGATCAGTACGACGCCCGCCAAGAGGCGTCGGAGGATGAAAGTCGTCATCGGCTCTCCTCGGGTTGTGGCTTGCGGTTTCGGGACATGAAACGCTCACACCGTGGCGAGTTCCAGCGTGATCGTGGCGAACGAGTGGCGTGGCAGCGACACGCGCAGACCGCGCGGGTGCCGCTCGATCCCATCGAGCGGAACGGGCGCGACCGCGTCGGGGTCCTGGGCCGAGTTGTGGGTCTGCAGAGTCGAGGCTGTGAGCAGTCGGCCTTCGAAGGCGGCGACGTCGACTCCGCGAAGATCGAGCACGATGTCGACAGCCTCCTCGGCGTCGACGTTGCTGAGCGACACCAGGGCGGATCCGTCGCGGACGCTCGCGGACGCCGTGATGAGGTCGAACGGCGTGCTGTTGGCCGTTCGGAATCCGGGGCCCCCGAGGATGTGGACCGGGACGGACGTCGCGTCTTGATGCATCCGGTTCATCTCGAAGACGTGGAAGGTCGGCGTCTTGATCATCGTCTCACCGTCCGTGAGAATCATCGCCTGCAGGACGTTGACGGTCTGCGCGATGTTCGCCATTTTCAGGCGACGCGCGTGGCGGTGGAAGATGTCGAGCGTCGTGCTCGCGACGAGCGCGTCGCGGAGCGTGTTCTGCTGGAAGAGAAAGCGCGGATGAGTGCCCTCCTCGACGTTCCACCAGGTGCCCCACTCGTCGCAGATCAGGTCGATCGTGCCGTTCGGGTCGTAGCGGTCCATCACCGCGACGTGCCCCTTGATGATCCGGTCCATGTCCTGCGCCCCGGCCATCGCGCGGTAGTGCTCGTCGACCGAGAACTCCGTCGCGTCGCCGCGCAGCGGCGGCATCTCGGTGCGCGTGTAGTAGTGGAAGGAAATCGCGTGGAAGAGACGGTTCGGTGACATGGTGCAGCCGAGGCATCCGGTCGCCGCCCTCATCAACTCCTCGGTCCACTCCAGGTCGTCGACCGCCGCTCCTGCGGCGATCTTGTAGAGCTTGTTGTCGCCGAAGTCGCGCGCGAAGGTCGCGAAGCGGCGTGCCTCGTCGGCGAAGTGCCGCGCGCTCATGTTGCCGCCGCATCCCCAGCCCTCATTGCCGACGCCCCAGAAGGGCACCGTCCACGGCTCTTCACGACCGTTCTCGGCACGCAGACGCGACATGGGGCTGTCGCCCGGACGCGTGAGGTACTCGATCCAGTCACTCATCTCCTGCACTGTTCCGCTGCCGACGTTTCCGTTGACGTAGGGGTCGGCGCCGAGCATCTCGCACAGATCCATGAACTCGTGGGTGCCGAAGTGGTTGTTCTCGAGCACATCGCCCCAGTGGGCGTTGACCATGGACGGACGCTGGTCCTTCGGACCGATCCCGTCCTGCCAGTGGTAGAAGTCCGCGAAGCACCCGCCCGGCCAACGGAGGTTCGGCACGTCCAGCTCGCGGAGCGCCTCGACGACATCGAGCCGGATGCCGTTCTCGTTCGGGATCTCGGAGTCCTCGCCGACATAGAAGCCGTCGTAGATGCAGCGGCCGAGGTGTTCGGCGAAGTGTCCGTAAACGTGCCGGCTGATCCGGTCGAGGGGGACGTCGAGATCGACGACGACGCGGGCTTCCTGCGACATGTGCGGGGTTCCTCCGTGGGTGGATGTCAGTGGGATGGGGCCGGCGGTTGTCCGCCGGCCCCGTGCGCTGGCGTCGGTCAGGACGCGGGGCTGTAGTTGTAGATCGGGATGACGGACTGCCCGACCTGGGTCTCCACTTCGATGTCGGAGTCGTGCGCGACGACCTGGACGTTGAAGTTGGTGGGCAGGAACCATGCGTTGTCGTAGATGTACTCGCCGATGGACTGATAGGCCGCGTTCGCGTCGTCATCGTTCGTGGCGACACGGGCGTCCTCGATCAGGGCATCGAGCTCGGGCGTCTGCGTCTTCAGCGGGTTCATCTGCGCGTCGGGTGTGATCCAGCGTGTGATGTCCACCCACGTCGAGTCATGCGTGTAGCGCCAGTACGAGATCGCGTAGTCGCCGCGGGCGATGTTCGGGAAGTACTGCTCCGCGGGCACGCTCACCCAGTTCACGCGCACGCCGATCGCAGCGAACTGATCGGCGATCGTCGGCTCGAGGTACGCGACGCCGGTGAGCGACGGGATATCGAGGTCGAAGCCGTCGGGGTAGCCCGCGTCGGCGAGCAGCTCCTTGGCGCCTTCCACGTCATAGGCGTAGGCATCCGCACCCTCCACGGAGGCGGGGCTCGGGTCGCGCCAGATCTGCTCCGTCGGGAAGCCGAAGCCCAGCATCAGCTTGTCGACGATGCCCTCGCGGTCGATCGCCATGTTCATGGCCTGTCGCACGCGCACATCGCCGAGGGCGGGGTTCAACTGGCCGGTGCGGTCCCAGATCCAGTAGCCCTCCCACGCGGCGCTCTGCTGCGTGATCGTCTTGCCCGCGGCCTCGATGTCGGCCGCAGACGCTCCGTCCAGCACTGCGACGTCCACCTGCCCCGACTTGAGGGCGTTCGAGCGGGCGGTGAGGTCTTCGAGGAACACGACGGTCACCTCGTCGTACGGGTAGGCCTCGGGGTCCCAGTAGTTCTCGTTGCGAACGTAGTGGTAGCGCGAACCCGGAGTGGTCCCCTCCTCGTCGAGGATGTAGGCCCCGGATGCGCCCGGCACGGTGTCGACATCGGCCGTGTCGAAGGACGCGGGGTTCGCGACCGCGCCCGACGTCGAGGCGAACTTGAAGGGAAGTCCGGGGTCCGGCGACGACAGGGTGAACGTGATCGTCGAACCGTCGATCGCGGTGTCGGAGATCGCGTCGAGGTACGTGGCATCCGGGCCGTCGCCACCGCGGAATCGCTCGATGCCCTCGACGATGGTGTCAGGGCTGATGTCGGATCCGTCCGCGTAGGTCAGGCCCTCCTTGATGGTCATCGTGAAGGTCGTCGGGTCGACGAACTCCCAGGACTCCGCGACGTTCGGTACGAGCGTCCCGTTCGCGTCGCGACGGATGAGCGTCTCGTAGACCGGCTGCCAGTAGTTGAGCTGCTGACCGCCCTGGAGCTTGCCTGGGTCGAACGAGATGAGATCCGCCGTTGCAGCGACCGTGATGGTGAGCGGAGCATCCGAATCCGGCGTCTCCGCTCCTCCGCCTCCACAGGCGCTGAGAGCGAGGGTGCTGGCGAGCGCGGCCGCTGCGATGAGCGTGACTCTTCCTCGACGTGAAAACTTCATTGTTCCGTCCTCTTGATGACAAGTGCGTCGCGTCGCTTAGCGGCACGTCGCTACCGGACCGATCGACGATCGGGTGGCCTCATGGCCCTCGCCGTGACTCATGCCTCTCACTCGCTTTCACTGCGCTGTGCGAACAATGAGGCGATGCTCCTCGTTGAGGCGGGATGTTCTCCCGCATCCCTAACCCTGAACGATCTTGTACATCCTGTCAACTAGTAAGTATTGTTGTCTTGTATAACAATCGTGACGAGGGGCCCATTCATGAACTTCCACGACTACCCCGTGAGCGCAAACGTGTCACTACTGTTCGCCGACTTGCCCTATCTCGAACGCTTCGGAGCCGCCGCCGGAGAAGGTTTCACGATGGTCGAGTCCTGGTGGCCGTTCGCGGTTCCCGCCCCACCGGATGACGAGATCGACGCTCTGGTTGCGGCGATCGGGGAGGCTAGAGTTCAGCTGACGGGCCTCAATTTCTGGGCGGGCGACATGGGCGCAGGCGAGCGTGGCGTCGCAGGACTGCCCGATCGCGAGGCGGAGCTGATGGCGAACATCCCCGTCGTGGTCGATATCGCCCAGCGCACGGGATGCCGGGCGTTCAACCTGCTCTATGGACGGATCGACCTCGACCACCGTACCGAGGCCGACGACCAGGCAGCGCGGATGATCGCGGCAGCGGCCACCGCCGTCGCGCCGATCGGCGGTATGGTGCTCATCGAACCACTTGCCGCCTCGATCAATGGAACGTACCCGCTCCACACTCTCCAAGACGCCCTCGCCGTGATCGATGGCCCCCTCGCCGGGGTCGCCAACGTCGGCGTGCTCTTCGACACCTTCCACCTGGGATCGAACGGCGTCGATCTTCCGGCTGCCGCAGCAGAGTTCGCCGGTCGTATCGCACACGTGCAGTTCGCGGATGTCGAGGGTCGAGGCGAACCGGGAACCGGCTCCGCCCCCCTCGATGAGACGTTCGAGACGCTCCGAGCGCATGGGTACAGCGGCACCGTTGCCGCCGAGTACAAACCTACCCGAGTAACGGGCGAGACCCTCGGATGGGCCACCCGATGACCGATCCGCGCATGCTGCTCGGACTCAGCCGCAACCTCGCGTCGATCGACGGCCCTCCTCGACTGTTCGCCCGGCATCCTGGCACCATCGTGCGCGACGGGGCGACGGTCGCCATCCGTCCAGAACTCGGCCGATTCATTGCCGAAGGTGAGATAGGCATCGTTATCGGTGCCGTGACGCGGGACGCCGACCGCTTCGAGGCCTCCGCCGCGATCGCTGGGTGGACGCTCGGCAACGACCTCACCGCCCTGAGCCACGTGGCGATCGACGGCTATTCGCAGGAGGCCAAGGGGTGGCCGACCCCGCTGTCGGACATCGTCGTGGCCGACTTCGACGCCGACGACGCCGAGATCGAGGTGCGCGTCGATGGAGAGTTACGCGCAGCCGGCCGCATGTCACTCCTCGGCATTCGCGGTGCGGAGCTTGTCTCGTGGGTGTCGCGCACGCAGACTCTCCTGCCCGGCGATGTCATCCTGTGCGGCGCCCCCGGCACTGCGACGCCCGTACTGCCGGGCGAAACTGTGCGGATCGATGTCCCCAGACTGGGATCGCTCGAGAACCTGATCGTCTCGGAGGGGTGAGTGCGGTGTCCATCGCGACACACCGCTCTCCAAAGCCACAACGCACAGGTTCGCGACCTGCTGCGCCGTCACCGCGGCATGACCGAAGAACACCGACGCCGCGCAGTCGAATGGTTCCACACACTGCACGAGCTACCCCTCGAACACGCACTCGACCTCGACGACCCGTCGCGCAGCGACCGATCGTCGTCGAGC
>Ga0160450_100324_pt1 | contig 31291 bp, 23 predicted proteins | sample HID1975K_E1MG_FD_108257 | JGI IMG/M metagenome (GOLD analysis project Ga0160450, IMG submission 108257) | Enriched soil microbial communities from UW Madison campus, WI, USA - HID1975K_E1 MG | ecosystem: Environmental > Terrestrial > Soil > Unclassified | place: USA: Madison, Wisconsin...
CACGGTGAACGGCCGCGAGTTCGAGGACTACTTCCCGAACAAGCTGCACCAGCAGCTCATCACCGACCCGTTCACGCTGCTCGACCTCACGGGCGCGTACGACGTGATCGTCCGCATCTCGGGCGGCGGCCCCTCGGGCCAGGCCGGCGCGCTGCGCCTCGGCATCGCCCGTGCGCTGAACGAGATCGACGTCGAGAACAACCGCCCGACCCTCAAGAAGGCCGGCTTCCTCTCGCGCGACGCCCGCGTCATCGAGCGCAAGAAGGCTGGTCTCAAGAAGGCCCGCAAGGCTCCGCAGTACTCGAAGCGCTGATCGGCTTCATCTCCGCATGCCGATCTTTGGCACGGATGGCGTGAGGGGGCTGGCCAACGGCCCCCTCACCGCCGATCTCGCACTCTCCCTGGCCCAGGCGACCGCCGTCGTCCTGGGCCAGGGCCGTTCTGCCGAGGCGCGTCGCGCCGCCGGCAAGCGCCTCACTGCCGTCGTCGCGCGCGATCCGCGCGTGTCGGGGGAGTTCCTTTCCGCCGCGGTCGAGGCGGGACTCGCCTCGTCCGGCGTCGACGTCTTCGACGCCGGAGTGCTGCCGACTCCGGCGGCCGCGTTCCTCATCGCCGACATCGACGCCGACTTCGGCGTCATGGTCTCGGCGTCCCACAACCCGGCGCCCGACAACGGCATCAAGATCTTCGCCCGAGGCGGCGTGAAGCTGCCCGACGTCGTCGAGGGGCGTATCGAGGCCGCGATGGCCGGCGACAAGCTCCTGCCGACCGGCGCCGCTGTCGGCCGCATCCGCCGCTTCGCCGACGCCGAGGACCGCTACGTCGTGCACCTGCTCGGGTCGCTCCCGCACCGGCTGGACGGCCTGCACGTGGTCATCGACTGCGCGCACGGTGCGGCATCGGGAGTCTCGCCCGAGACGTTCCGCGACGCGGGAGCGCGGGTGACCGTCATCGGTGCCGACCCCGACGGGCTCAACATCAACGACGGCGTGGGATCGACGCACCTGGACGTGCTCGCCAAGGCCGTCGTCGATCACGGCGCACACGTGGGCATCGCGCACGACGGCGACGCCGACCGGTGCCTTGCGATCGATGCCGACGGCAACGTCGTCGACGGCGACCAGATCATGGCGATCCTGGCCGTGGCGATGAAGTCCCGCGGCCAGCTGAAGGACGACACGCTCGTCGCCACCGTCATGAGCAACCTCGGCCTGCACCGCGCGATGGCCGAGCAGGGCATCCACGTCGAGACGACCGCGGTCGGCGACCGATATGTGCTCGAGCGCATGAACGAGGGCGGCTTCTCGCTCGGCGGCGAGCAGTCCGGTCACGTCATCATGAGCGACTTCGCCACGACAGGCGACGGCCTGCTCACGGGGCTCCACCTCGTGGCCGAGATGGCCCGCACCGGTAAGTCGCTCCGTGAGCTCGCGTCGATCATGACCGTGTATCCGCAGGTGCTCATCAACGTCAAGGGCGTGGACCGCACGCTCGCCGCCACCGACGAGGTCGTCCAGGATGCCGTCGCCCGCGCCACCGCGGCGCTCGGGGTGTCGGGTCGCGTGCTGCTGCGTCCGTCGGGCACCGAGCAGCTCGTGCGCGTGATGGTCGAAGCCGCGTCCGAGGACGAGGCCCGCCGCCACGCGGAGGCACTCGCGGACGTCGTGCTCGATCGCCTGGCGCTGTAGCACCACCACGATCGCAGAAAGGCCCCGGCGCGCACGCGTGCCGGGGCCTTCGCACGTGCGGCCGGGGATTAGTCACGGCGCGCACGCCTGCCCGGCGCAGCGCGGCCCGGCTAGCCTGGGGGCATCCGAGAGGAGTCATCGTGGGTGAAGCGATCGTCGTCGGAATCACGCAGGCCCCGGTCACGCGCCGGGCCGTGGACTGGGCCGCGCAGCGGGCCGCCGAGCGGAAGCAGCCGCTGGAGCTGCTCGCCGTCGTCGGGGGCGCGACCGGTGCGGTCGGCGAGGGCTCGATCGTCGAAGCGGCGCTCGCCGAGGCGCAGGGTCAGGCGGAGGCCGAGGCATCCCGTGTCGCGGTCGACGGGCTCGCGGTGCGCACGCGCGTCGAGCGCGGCAACCCGGTCTCACGCCTGCTGGAGGCGTCCGAGACCGCGGCGCTGCTGGTGATCGGCAGCGACTACCGGGGCCCGGGCACGAAGGCCTCTCGCGGTGCGCACGGGCTGCGGATCGCGGCCGGGGCGCACAGCCCCGTCGTCGTCGTGCCGAACTTCGACGTCACGGGGCGCTCAGGCGTGGTCGTCGGCGTCGACGGGTCGCCCGTCGGGGAGAAGGCCGTCGCGTTCGCGGCCGCCGAGGCGGACCGGCTGCGCGAGCCGCTCGTCGCGGTGTCGGTGTGGACTCCGCTGGAGGTGCCGCGCAACATGGGCGTGTACCCCGCGGAGTACCTGGAGAACCTCGCGAAGCTGACGGAGGAGTCGCTGGCCATCTCGCTCGCGGGGCTGCGGTCGCAGTACCCCGACCTCGAGATCGTCCCCACCGTCGAGCGCGGCTACCCGTCGCAGATCATCAACGAGCTCGCCGCGAAGGCGCGTCTCACGGTCGTCGGCTCGCACGGGCGCGGCGCGCTCGCACGGTTCCTGCTCGGGTCGATCAGCCAGGAGGTGCTGGCGCACCTCGCGACAGGGACCGCCGTCGTGCGCTGAGGCGGCCCGCATCCGGGATACTGGATAGCGTTATCTGCCACGCGCACGCCCCGGGGAGACGAATGTCGAAGAGCGCCAAGCCTGCCACCCTCGCAGACGTCGCCAGGCTGGCCGGGGTGTCGGTGCCGGCCGCCTCTCGCGCGCTCAACGGTGGCGTCCGTGGCAAGCAGAGCGGCTCGCCCGAGGTTCGCGGCCGCGTCGAGGAGGCCGCGCGCACGCTCGGCTACTCGGTGAGCCCCGCCGCGCAGACCATCAAGGGCGGCCGCGCCAACACCGTGGCGTTCATCGTCGGCGACATCGACGACTTCGGCTCGGCCACCATGATCGCGGGCGTGATGCATGCCGCCGAGGAGCGCGGCGTCTCGGTCGCGGTGCGTACGACGCGTGACGACTCGATGCGAGAGCTCGAGCTGCTGACTCAGCTGCGCGGTGAGCGCCACCTCGCCGTCGTGATGGCGACGAGCCGTACGACCGACCCCGCGCGCGAAACGGCCGTTCGCGAGCAGCTCCGCGTGCTGAACGAGCACGGCGCGCGCATCGTCGTCATCGGTGACAACGACCTCGGGTTCCCGACCGTGACGGTGGACAACCGTCACGCCGCGCGCCTGTTGGCAGAGGGGCTTGCGGATGCCGGGAACCGCCGCTTCGGGATCGTCTCGGGTCCCTCGATCGAGGTGACGGCGCTCGAGCGCGTCGGAGGGTTCGTCGCGGGGCTCGCGGGCCGCGGCATCGACGTGGACGACCATGACGTCGTGCACACCGAGTTCTCGCGCGACGGCGGATACCGTGCAGTAGAGCAACTGCGCGACCGCTTGCGGGAGTTCGACGTGATCGCCGCAATGAGCGACGCCATGGCCGTCGGCGTCATCGCCCGGCTGCGGGAGCTCGGCGTGACGACCCCGGGCGACATCGAGGTCACCGGGTTCGACCATGTTCCGATGCTCGGCGACGTCCTGCCCGGCTTCAGCACCGTCGAGGTTCCGCTGGAGCGGTTCGGCGGGGCGGCGCTCGAGCTCGTGCTCGACGCCGACGCCGATGCGGGCGCGGCGATCGCGCTCACGGCGACGCCGATCCTGCACGGTCTGGCGCTCGAAGCTCGGTAGTCCACGCGCGCTGGCGGGAGGCATCCCTTCGCTCCTCACCCTTGCCGGCCCAGGCCGGAAAGCGCTTAACGGAGAATAGTGGCAAACGTTGTCCAGTTTGGGGTACTCTCTCCGAGACGGAAACGTTCCGGCACGAATCAAGGGAGATCACATGCACGACGCAACGACGCGGGCAGCGGTGCGCGCCCGGCTGGGCCGCCGCTCGCCCTGGGCGGCCGGCGCAGCGGGAATCGCTGTCGCGGCACTGGCGCTGACGGGCTGCAGCGGGGGCGGATCGGGCTCCGAGGGCGACGCTGCAGCCAAGGAGAAGACGACGATCCGCTTCCTCTACGCGACCGGCGACGACACCTGGAACTCGGTCGTCGACACGGTCGTCACGGCATTCAACGAGCAGAGCGACACGACGAAGGTGCAGCTCGATCCGCTTCCTGCAGGCAGCGACTACGCAACCGCGCTCAAGACGATGGATGCCACCGGCAACTGGCCGGCCGTCGTCGACATGCGCGACACCCTCACCTATGTGAACGCGGGCAAGCTGGCGCCGATCCCCGAGTCGGTGACCGAGCTCATCCAGCCGGAGGCGTTCGGGACCGCCGAGGACGGCAACGTGTACACCGTGCCGTACAGCGCGCTCAACGGCGAGATCGGCCTGAACATCGTCTACAACAAGGATTACTTCGCGGACAACGACCTCGAGGTGCCCGAGACGTACGACGACTTCCTCGACCTCCTCGCCGACATCAAGGCGAACGGCGACGCGCCGCTCGCGACCGCGGCTGCCGAGGTGTGGCCGAGCGACCAGCTGTGGAAGCCGCTGGCCGCACCCTACTTCGCCGAGTACGGGGACGAGGGCGGGTTCTGGACCGCCGCGCAGAACGGCGACGCCGCCGTCGAGGACCTGCGCGAGCCGCTGCAGGAGCTGCTCGACATCACGAACGACTACGTGCTCGAAGGCTGGCAGTCCACCGCTGACGCGCAGACCACCACACTGCTCGTCAACGACATGGCCGTCATGGCGACCTCGTCGGCCGGCATCGGGCGACTCAACGACATCCACAAGGTCGACCCCGACTTCAACGCGGGCCTGTTCATCATCCCCGCCGAGGACGGCTCGATCAACGTGCTCAAGAACGCGGTCAACGGCGACACCGCCGGCGGTCTCGCGATCTCGGCGCAGGCGGCCGAGGACGAGGACGAGTACGCGTCGGCGACGGAGTTCCTGGAGTACTTCTATCAGGTCGACACCGCCAACCTGATGGAGTCCGAGGGGTGGCTCGCGCCCAACATCGTCGCCTCAGACGAGATCGAGCGCAACACCTCGATCCCGGGCTCGACGGACTACTTCGCCCTGCTGGAGAACCCGAATCTCCAGTGGTACGAGAACGTGTCGGACCTGTCGACCTTCAGCGCGTTCAACACATTCTTCCGCCAGGCGCGCATCGAGATGCAGGACGGTCAGTCGTCGATCGACGACACGATCGCCAAGGTGCAGGCCGAATTCGACAAGACGGTCGCCGCGGGCTGAAACGCGTGACGCGGTGCCCGGGCACGCGCCCGGGCACTGCGGAGCGGAGGCGAGGAGGTCTCCATGACAGATCAGAGTGCCCTGCAGGGGCAGACCCAGGTGGTCGGCACCGCCGTCCGCCTGAGCGGTGAAGGACCGCTCGACGGTGCTCCGGACGGCGTGCGCGACGACGTGCCGCTCGTGCCGAAGGGCACCGCGGGGGAGAAGCGCCGGACGGGCCGGTTCCGGTCCGGGCGGTGGGTGATGCTCGGCTTCATCGCGCCGGCGCTGGTGATCTACCTGCTCATGGTGATCGTGCCGTCGCTGCAGTCGCTGCAGCTGAGCTTCACGGACTGGGACGGCATCAGCCCCGATTACGACTACGTCGGCGTCGGCAACTACGAGGAGATCCTCACCAGCGGCCGCTTCTGGAACGCGGTGAGGAACACGCTGATCCTGGGCCTCGGGTCGGCGGTCATCATCAACGCCATCTCGCTCGGCGTCGCCCTCATGCTCGACAAGGTCGGGCGGTGGCAGGGGCTCTTCCGCACCGCGGTGTACCTGCCGTCGCTCGTGAGCGCATTCATCCTCGCGACAGTGTGGAAGTACCTGCTCAACTACAACTTCGGCGCGGTGAACACGTTCCTGCGCGATGCCGGGTTCCCTGACTGGGCGCGGGACTGGCTGGGCGACAGCTCGATCGTGGTCGGCGTCATCCTGTTCATCACGTGCTTCACGCTCGGCGGCAACACGACGCTCATCTACCTCGCCAACCTGCAGTCCGTGCCGCAGGAGCTCATCGAGGCGGCCCGCATCGACGGGGCGAACAGCCGCCAGGTGTTCCGCCACGTCACGTGGCCGATGCTCGCGGGCGCGGTCACCGTCAACATGACGCTCGCGATGATCGCGGGCTGGACGATCTTCGACCAGGTCATGGTGCTCACCTCGGGCGGGCCCGGGTTCGTGAGCGAGACCATGGCGTTCTTCATCTACAAGGTCGGCTTCGGCGAGTACCGCGCCGGCTTCGGCAGCGCGGCGGCGATCGTGCTGTTCCTCGTGGTGATCGTCAGCACCTTCGCGGCGAACGCCTACATGCGCAAGAGGGAGATCCAGGCATGAGCACCGAGACGCAACTGCTCGTCGCGCCGCAACCCGCGTCGGGCCGCGGACGCCGCAAGGCGGCATCCCCCCGCAAGAAGCTCACCGTCGGGCAGATCGTCGTCATGGTCGTGCTCGCGGTGCTGGTGCTGATCGTGGCGAGCCCGGTGATCTACGCGCTGCTGAACTCGTTCCGCTCGTACGCCGAGATCACGAAGGACCCGATGGGACTGCCCACGCAGTTCACCCTCGACAACTACGTGCAGCTGTTCCAGCAGACCGACTACGGCGAGGCGCTCGTCAACACGCTCATCATCACGGTCGCGACCGTCGTGCTGCTCGTGGCGATCGTGCCGATGGCGGCGTACGGCATCGAGCGAGTCGGCGGCCGCACGTCGCGGTTCATGTACATCCTGTTCATCGCGGGACTGATGATCCCGTTCCAGGTGCGCATGATCCCGCTCGTCAAGGGCTTCAACGAGGTCGGGCTGTACAGCACGCTGACGAGTGTCATCCTCGTGCACCTCGGCGGCGCGGCGAGCTTCGGCATCCTCCTGTACTGCAGCTTCCTCAAGAGCGTGCCGATCGACGTCGAGGAGGCGGCCTCCATCGACGGAGCTGGACGCCTGCGCACGTTCTGGTCGATCGTGTTCCCGATGCTGCTGCCGGTGACATCGGCGTTCGTGATCATCCAGGCGCTCGGGCTGTGGAACGACTTCTTCATCCCGCTGGTGTTCCTCGACTCGTCGTCCGCGGGAACCATCAACGTGGCCATCAACCGGATGGTGGGCCTGCTCACGTCGCAGTGGCAGCTGATCTACACGGGGGCGATCCTCGCGATCATTCCATCCGTGGCGATCTTCGCCGCCTTCCAGCGCTACTTCATCAAGGGGATGTCGGTCGGGGCGGTGAAGGGATGAACGCCGCTCTGACGCGCGTGCGCGCACTCATCGCGCTCGACGGGCCGCTGGCGGCCACGGTCCTCGCGGTCTGGCAGTACTTCGTCGTGTCGGTCTCGTTCCTCGGATGCCTCGTCCCGCTGTTCGCCTTCACGACCCTCGTCGGCTGGCAGGCGACGCACCTGGCCGTGTGGCTCGGCGCGGCATCGCTGCTGCCGATCGCGCCTGCCGCCTACGCGCTGCTGCGCGGCACACGGCTGCTGCTCGCCGAGCGAGGTGAGGCACGCGCGGGCCGCGCCTTCTGGAACGCGTTCGCGAAGGGATGCCTCCATCTGTGGTGGGCGGCCGCCGGAACGAGCCTCGCGGCACTGGTGCTCGCCTACGACCTGGCGCTGTTCGGCGACTCCGACGCCGTGCTGCTGCTCGTCGCGGCCGGTGCCGCGCTCGCCGCCGCGCTGCTGATCGGCGTCTGCGTCGTCGCGGGCTCTGACGGGTTCGGGCGGCCGGTCGAGACGCTGACCGCCGCCGTGAAGGCGATCGGGCGGCGTCCGCACATCCCCCTCAGCTGGCTGCTGCTGACCGGTCTGGGGCTCGCGGCCACCGCGATCCCGGTGCTCGGCCCCGCACTGGCCCTGTTCCTCCCGGCACTCGTGGGTGCCGGCATCCACATCTGCAACGACGCGCTGCGTCTGACCCGCCCCGACGAGACGAGCCACACACCGTGACCGACACCATCACCCGTGACCTCCCGGCCGCCGACACCGCACGCGCACGCATCGGCGCCTTCGAGCTCCGGTGGGGACCCGATGCCCCCGCCTCGCTCGTCGTGCCGACCTCGACGCACGCCGGGCGCGACGGCGTCGGGCTCGTGGAGGTCTTCACGTCCGGCGAGCAGCGGGCGCGCACCAGCCAGGCGTACTGGCGGTCGGCGGTGGGTGAGCGCTTGCGGGTGCAGCGCTCGGAGGTGACGGGCGGCGCCGGTGCGACGCGAGCGGTCATCGTGCAGAGCGACATCCGCACCGGCCTCGAGGTGCGCACGACCGTCACCGCCCCAGCGGGCACGGCGGCCGTGCGGATCGAGAGCGAGGTGCACAACGCCGGACGCGAGACCATCGTGGTGACCGCGGTGTCGTCGGCGACGCTCGGCATCGGGCGGGCGCACGACGACCTCGACGCGACACGCTGGGGCACGGCGGCCAGCGAGTGGCTCGCCGAGGACCGCTGGAGCGAGGTCTCGGTGCGCGCCGTGCTGCCCGACATCGACCTCGCGTTCCACGGGCAGGACGGGCGCGGCCATGTCGGGCTCACCAGCCACGGTGCCTGGTCGAGCGGCGAGCACGTGCCCTGCGGCTATCTCGCGCGCGCCGACGGCGAGGCACTCGCATGGCAGATCGAGACGAGTGCCGGCTGGCACGCCGACCTCAGCCAGGCACGCGACGGCGGGGTGCTGTCGCTCCTCGGCCCGACCGACCTCGAGCACCAGTTCGCACGCGAGCTGCTGCCCGGCGAGACCTTCACCGCCGTGCCGGTCGCCGTGTCGGCATCCACCGCTGCGCGCGACGGCGCGATCGCCGAGCTCACTCGCTACCGGAGGTGGCTGCGCGGCACCGCCGGCGAGCAGCAGCTGCCGGTGGTGTACAACGACTTCATGAACACCCTGATGGGGCAGCCGACGACCGAGAAACTGCTCCCGCTGGTCCAGGGCGCGGCCGAGGCGGGGGCCGAGGTGTTCTGCATCGACGCCGGGTGGTTCGCCGATCCCGAGGTCAGTGACTGGTGGTCGAGCGTCGGCGAGTGGCGCGAGGCCCCCGCGCGGTTCCCCGGCGGAGGGCTGGTCCGCGTGATCGACGCGATCCGCGCCGCCGGCATGGCGCCCGGGCTGTGGCTCGAGCCCGAGGTCGTGGGCGTCGACAGCCCGGCCGCCGCGGCGCTGCCCGACGAGGCGTTCTTCGTGCGGTTCGGCAGGCGCGTGCAGGAGGACCGCCGGTACCACCTCGACTTCCGCCACCCGGCGGCCCGCGCGCACCTCGACGCCACGGTCGACCACCTGGTCGAGGAGTACGGCGTCCGCTACCTCAAGCTCGACTACAACATCAACCCGGGCGCCGGCACCGAGCACCACGCGACGACCGCGGGCGACGGGCTGCTCGGCCACACGCGGGCATTCCGCGACTGGCTGGTCGGCGTGCAGCGACGGCATCCCGCCCTGCGGATCGAGAACTGCAGCTCGGGAGCCATGCGCGCCGACTACGGACTGCTCGGGGTCACCCACCTGCAGTCCACGAGCGACCAGCAGGACTTCCGCCTGTACCCGCCGATCGCGGCGTCGGCTCCGGCATCCATCCTCCCCGAGCAGTGCGGCAACTGGGCCTACCCGGCCGTCGACATGAATGACGAAGAGACGTCCTTCACGCTGGTCACGGGTCTCAGCGGCCGGCTGTACCTGTCGGGATTCCTCGACGAGCTGCGCCCCGGCCAGCGCGCCAGGGTCGCCGAAGCCGTACGGCTGCACAAACAGCTGCGCGACCGGCTGCGCGAGGCGACGCCGTTCTGGCCGCTCGGGCTTCCGGAGTGGGAGGCGCCGGTCGTATGCCTCGGGCTGCACACCTCCGACGGCGACCTCCTGTTCGTGTGGGACCGGGATGCGGCCCCTGCCGGGTTCACGATCCCCGGCGTGGCGGGCACGGCCGAGGTGCTGTTCCCGGCGGACGCGACGCCGTGGGGTCTCGACACGACGGCGGACGGCCTGGAGGTCTCGACGCCGTCAGGGTTCGGCGCACGCGTGCTGCGGGTGACCCATGGCTGAGCGCGGCGCGATCCTGCCCGGACGGGTGTTCGTCGACGATCGCGGCCGAACCGCCCAGCTGCACGGAATCGGCCTGCAGCGTGTCGGCGATCGCTGGCTCGCCTGGGGAGAGGACAAGGCGGCGGGTGCGACGTTCACGGCGGTCGCCTGCTACTCGTCGGACGACCTCGCCCGCTGGCGTCACGAGGGCGACGCGCTGACCGCGGGCGAGGGCGACATCGCCGCCGGCCGCATCGTGGAACGGCCCAAGGTGCTGCTGCGACCGGACGGGCGCTGGGTCATGCTGCTGCACGTCGACGGGCCGGTCGACGGGGAGGAGGGCGACTACGCCTACGCCCGCGTCGGCTTCGCGATCGCCGACCGCCCGGAGGGGCCGTTCTCGTACGTGCGCAGCGAGCGGCCGCTCGGCAACCTCAGCCGCGACATCGGGGTGTTCCAGGAGGACGGGGTCGGCTACCTGCTGTCGGAGGACCGTGACCACGGTCTGCACATCTACCGGCTGCGCGACGACCACCTCGGTGTCGAGTCGGTCGTCGCCACGCTCCGCCAGCAGGCGAACCCCGTGATCGGCTACGAGTCGCCCACGATGGTGCGCCACGACGGGCGCTACTACCTGTTCGGCTCCGACCTCACCGGGTGGGGCATGAACGACAACATGTACACCAGTGCGCCGGCGCTCGAAGGGCCGTGGGAGGATTGGGCTCCGATCGCGCCCGTCGGCACACGCACCTTCGAGTCGCAGGTGAGCGTCGTGGCACCCGTCGGCGACGGCTACGTCTACGTCGGGGACCGCTGGGATCCGGCGGACCTGCCGCAGTCGCCCGCGGTCTGGCTGCCGCTGCGCATCCGGGACGGGGCCGTGCAGCTCGAGTGGCGCGACGAGTGGACGATCGCGGAGCTCGGCGCATGAGGGCGGCACTGCTGATGGACCCGGCGCTGGTGCCGTTCGTCTTCGGCCCTCACGAGCAAGCGCGGCTGAACGAGCTGCTCGAGATCGATCTGACGCAGCCCGCCACCTCGGTCGCCGGCATCCCGGATCCTGCCGGAGTCGAACTGCTGATCACCGGATGGGGTGCGGGCATCCGCCCGGGCGACCTCGGAGCGCTTCCCGCGACGCGCGCCGTGGTTCACTGGGGCGGCGGGAACGGCTCCCTCGACGGGGATGCCGCGGCCCGCGGCATCCCAGTCTCCACCGCGAAGGCGGCCAACGCCGTCCCGGTCGCCGAGTACACCGTCGCGATGATCACGCTCGCCGCGAAGGACGCGTTCTGGCTGTCGCGGGAGTACAGCGCTGAGCAGCGGTTCATCGACCGCGAGGCGGCCGCGCCGCGGGCCGGGCTCTACGGCACGACGATCGGCATCGTGGGGGCGTCCGCCATCGGCACGCTTGTGGTGGACCGGCTGCGCGCGAGCGACGTGCGCGTGCTGCTGTACGACCCGTACGTCTCGGCGGCGGACGCGGACACGCTCGGGGCCGAGCTCGTCGACGACCTGCGGGCGCTCGCCGCCCGCAGCGACCTGCTCTCGATCCACGCGCCCGAGATGCCGGCGACGATCGGCATGATCTCGGCGGACGTGCTCGCGGCGCTCCCCGACGGAGCCACCGTCATCAACACCGCCCGCGGGGCGCTGATCGATCAGGAGGCGCTCGTCGAGGAACTGCGGCGCGGGCGGCTGCGCGCCGTCCTCGATGTGACCGAGCCCGACCCGCTGCCGGCGGGACACGCGCTGTTCAGCTTGCCCAACGTGTTCCTCACGCCGCACCTCGCCGGGTCGATGGGCAACGAGCTGCGACGGCTCGGCGAGAGCGCGCTCGCCGAAATCGAGCGCTTCGTGGCCGGGCAGCCGTTCCTGCATCCGGTGACGCCGTGATGCACCGAGCCGGAGGCCGCTCGTGCCCGTGATCCACAACCCGGTCCTCCGGGGCTTCAACCCCGACCCGTCGATCCTGCGCGTGGGTGACGATTACTACATCGCCACCAGCACGTTCGAGTTCCATCCCGCGGTGCGGCTTCACCATTCGCGCGACCTCGTCCACTGGACCGCCATCGGCCACGCTCTCGACGACGGGTTCGAGCTGCGCGGCATCCCGGACTCCGGCGGCGTCTGGGCGCCGAGCCTCACGCACGCCGACGGACGATTCTGGCTGGCGTACTCGATCGTGCGCACGATGGACGGCGACGACAAGGACATCGACAACTACCTCGTCACCGCCGACGACATCGCGGGGCCCTGGAGCGAGCCGGTCCATCTCGGCTCGCGCGGCTTCGACTTCTCGTTCTTCCACGATCCCGACGGCACGCACTGGATCGTCGGCGTGCAGTGGGACCAGCGCCCCGAGCATCCGTCGTTCTCGGGGCTGGTCGTCGAGCAGTACCTCCCGGACGAGCGACGCACGACCGGAGAAGCCGTCGTCGTGTACCGGGAGGACGGCCTCGTCGAGGGCCCCAACCTGTACCGCGTCGGCGGATGGTATTACCTGCTGGTCGCGGAAGGCGGCACCGGCTGGAACCACGGCATCACCCTTGCCCGCTCCCGGAGCCTGCTAGGCCCGTACGAGCGGGATCCGCGCGAAGCGGTGCTGACGACGCGCGACGCGCCGGGGCACCCGCTCCAGAAGGCCGGGCACGGCGAACTCGTGCAGATGCCGGGCGGACAGTGGTGGCTCGTGCATCTCGCCAGTCGGCCGACGCTGCATCTGGGCGAGCGCTACAGCACCCTCGGTCGGGAGACGTGTCTGCAGACGGTGGAGTTCGACGACGACGGCTGGCTCCGCCTCGCCGGCGGCGGGCATCATGCGCGCGTCGAGATCCCCGTGCCCGGCACCACGGTCGAGACGGATGCCGGGCCCGGCCCGCGGGGCTGGACCGACGAGTTCGACGCCGAAGCGCTCGACGGCCGGCGCTGGTCGACGCTGCGTGCCGCGCTCCCCGACGATGTGGCCGACCTCGGCGCGAGACCCGGATGGCTGCGTCTGCGCGGCGGGCATTCCGCCGCGTCGGTGTTCGACCAGGCTATGATCCTGACGCGGGTGGAGGAGCACGACGCGGCGTTCGAGGTGCTGCTCGACGCCGCACCGCGCACGCCGCGCGAAGCCGTGGGACCGATCGCCTGGTACGACCGGTCGGGCTGGATCCAGCTGCAGCTGACCCATGGCGACGACGACGGGCGGCACCTGCGTGTCGTGCGCCGCGACGGGGGGAGCACGACCAGATCGGGGCCCGTCGCCGTGCCCGACGGGCCGCTGCGGCTGCGCATGTCGCTCGACGGCCCCGACCTGCGGTTCGCGTGGGCCGGCGACGCGGAGGGGGAGTGGATGCCGGTCCCCGGCGTGCATCCCGCCTGGACGCTGTCGGACGACCACGGGCCCCGGCTCCGCTTCACCGGGCTCTTCTTCGGGGTGCGCGCCGACGACCTGGACGGCCGCGGCTGGACGGCCGACATCGGTCGCGTCGCCGTGCGCTTCGCCCCGCCGCAGCTCACCTGAAACACCCCTTGACGTCGGGCGGCGTGCCCTGCATCGTTAACCGGCAAACGTTATCCATCCTGCAGTCCCCACATCCGCGGTCGGTGTCGACCGCGGCGACAGGAAGAGAGATCGATGAGGATCGAGCAACAACGACGCAGGGGCCGGCGTCTGGTCGCCGCCGTCATCGCGGCTGCCCTGGCGCTGGCCGGAGCGGTCACCGCGCTGCAGCCGGCGATCGCCGAGGAGCTGGTGGCCGAGGCATCCCCACCCGCGATCGTGCGGACGCTTAGCGACGCGGGCTTCGCCCACCCGGGAATCGGCTTCACCGCCGACCACCTCGAGAACATGCGTACGCAGGTGCTCGCGGGGGTCGACCCGTGGGCGAGCTACTACGACGCGATGAGCCAGACGAAGTACGCGTCGCGTACCTTCTGGGCCGAGAACGCCCAGCCCGGCACCGACACCCCGAAGAACGACGCGTACGCGAGCGCGGGTATGCGGTCCAGTGCGCTGCGCGACAGCCTCGGCGCGATGGCGCAAGCGCTCGAATACGTCGTCACGGGAGATGAGCAGTACCGCGCCAACACGCTGCACATCCTGCGCACCTGGAGCAGCCTCGACCCGGCGAAGTACGCCTACTTCGCCGACGCGCACATCCATACCGGCGTTCCGCTGTACTACATGCTCATCGCGGCCGAGGTGTTGCGCGGCACCGAGCCGGCGAACGAGACGCGGGACGGCTACGACCTGCGATGGACCGACACCGACCAGCAGCGCATCGAGGACAACCTCGTGCGTCCGGTGCTCAGCACGTTTCTGTACTCGCAGAACCGGCTGTGGAACCAGCACCTCTACGGCGTGATCGGCATGGTCGCCGCCGCGATCTTCCTAGACGACGCCGACCTGTACGCGAAGTACGTCGAATGGTTCACGGTCAACTCGACCTACGAGAGCGAGCACGATCTGTACGGCGGAGACGTCAACGGCGCGCTCGCGTCGATCTTCCGGAACATCCCCGCCGACGCCACCGGCAACACCACGGGACAGCCGTTCGTGCAGCACATGGAGATGCTGCGCGACCAGGCCCACGGCCAGGGCGACGTCGACCTGCTCGTCGCGATCGCCCGGCTCGTCGACAACCAGGGCACGAAGGTCGACCCCGTCGCAGGCACTGTCTCGACGGCCGCAGACGCGGTGTCGCCGTATCGCTTCCTTGACGACCGCATCCTCGCCGGAGCCGACACCTTCGACGCGTTCATGATGGGCGAAGAGGTGCCGTACATCCCCGCCAATGAGGGCGGGGCGATCTCGCAGGCGTACCGCGGCCGGCTGCAGGATCCCCTCAGTGAGGCCTACCTGCAGTACAGGTACGTCGCCGGTGTCGACGTCGAGACCGAGGCCCCGCACGTGGCCGAGCTCTACGCGCATCGTGACGGGCCGCTGTACTACTACGGCACGGGCATCCAGAACTTCTGGAACGACCGCGGCTCGGACTACACCGGCGCCGAGTACTGGGTGGCCTTCCCGGCCCAGCTCGCCGACGTCGAGGACTCGGTCGCGCCCACGGCGGCGTCGGCCGAGCTGTCGGTGGGCACCTTCGGAACGGCACTGGGTGCGGGGGCGCAGCCGGGCGCGGACGCCGATGGCACCGCGTTCGTGCGCCTCGACGCCGCAGCCGATGACGCGCAGCTCGCGGTGCGCCGCGCGGTCTGGTCGGATCGCACCAAGAGCGCGCTCGTGGGCGTCAAGGTCCGCAGCGACGGTGCCGCGCGCCTGCAGGTCGCGCGCACGTCGCAGGAGGCGCCGTTCGCCGAGATCGTCGTGCCCGACACCGACGGCCAATGGCGCTACGTCTGGCTCGACCTGAACGTCGACAGGACGCCCGGTGCCGTGGGCGACAACATCGTGTTCCTGAAGGCGACCGGGTCGGACGCCGACGTCGACGTGGCAGGCGTCCTGGCCCAGGCCAACGGCGTGCTCACGCCGCCCGCGTTCGCCGACGCGCCCGCCGTCCGGGCCATGGCCGTTGCGGGCGAACCGTGGACGCACACCTTCGCCACGACTGACGCCGGCGGGCAGCCGCTGCTGTCGCTGCAGAACGCGCCCGCGGGCGCCGCACTGTCGGGCGGCACCGTGACGTGGACGCCCGCGCGCCACGGCACGGCCGACCTGCTCGCCGTCGCATCGGACGGCACGACCGTGACCGCACTGCCCGTCGCGGTCACGATCGCCCCCAACCGCGCATCGGCGATCGGCAAGCTGATGGACGGCATCGAAGGCGGCAGCGAGCTCTACACGACGGCATCCTGGCTCAAGGTCGACGAGCTGCAGGCGAAGGCCAAGCAGCTGCGCAAGACGGCGGACTCCGCTGCCTTCGCCGCCGTGCTCGACGAGCTCGGTGCGGCGATCGCCGACCTGCGGCTGCTCAACCCGAAGCTCGGTGACGGCACGCTCGACTACACGGGCATCGTGACCGCACCGGCGCTCACCTCGTCGCAGCTGCGCGCCCTCGCCGACGGCGACAACCAGACGTCGTGGGGCGACCAGCGCGTGACCGGCATCGTATTCGACTTCGGGCCGGGCTTCCGGGTCGCGTCGAACGCGTTCGGCTTCCAGGCGCGCGACACCTTCCCGAATCGGGCCGAGGGCACGAACGTGTACGGATCCGACGACGGCGCCACCTGGACACTCCTGAGCGAGCATCCGAACGCGGGGCAGGATGCCGCCGTCGAATGGATCCCGGTGCGCGAGGACGTGCGCGAGGAGCGCTTCCGGTTCCTGAAGTTCCAGGTCGACGAGCCGGGCGTGCCGTCCGACCCCGCCTACCCGGGGATCTGGAGCATCGCCGACATCCGCATCGACGGTGTGCGCAGCGAGGCGACGGGGTCCATGGACACCGTCACGATGTCGTCGCCTGACGGAGTGGCCGGTCGCGTCGTCGCCGGCGACCACGTCGAGCTGAACCTGACCGGGCCCGCCGGCAACACCGGCGTCGCCGTGACGATCCTCGGCGCACCCGCGCAGGTGTCGTCGCCCGGTGCGGGCCAGTGGGCGGCATCGGCGGCAGTGCCGGCGTCGGCCCAGGCAGGTGCCGCGGTCACCTTCACGATCGCGTTCACGACATCCGACGGCCGGGTCGCAGACCCGGTGGCCGCGACGACGGACGGCTCGAAGCTGTTCCTGTCGACTGACACGGGCCTGCTCGACGAGGCGTTCCGCACCGCGAAGGTGCTGCGCCCGGACGGTGTCGTCGACACGGCCTGGGCGTCGAACGCGGCCAGGATGTTCGACGGCGACGCCTCGACCCACTCAGACACGCGCCTCAACGCGGGCACGTACGGCAACGTGTGGGACTTCGGCGCCGGCGCGCAGGTCACGCTCACGGGCGCCGAGCTGCTCGTCCGCCAGGACGGGTATGGCACATCCCGCATCGCCGACCTGCGGCTGGAGGGCTCGAACGACCTGCAGAGCTGGACGCGTCTGACGCCGGCGGTGCCCGCCAAGACGCTGGAGTGGCAGCGCTGGGGAGTCCAGGGCGACGCCGCCTACCGGTACGTCCGCATCGCGAACGGTCAGATCCTCGGGGTGGCCGAGCTGCGGCTGTTCGGCAGCATCACGCCGGCGGGCTGAGAGCGGGGCGGATGGGGGGCGAGGGGTGACACACCCTCGCCCCCGCAGCTCAGGCCCCCGGCGCGCTCCAGCTGAGCGACTCGATGTAGCGCAGCAGCACGCCCTCGCGCAGCGCCCACGGCGAGACCTCGAGCTCGTCGACGTCGAGCGCGCGCATGGCCTCGTGCAGGACGACCGCGCCGGCGACGATCTGGAACGTGCGGTCGGCGGTGATGCCGGGCAGCTCTTGGCGGGCGGACGCGGGGATGCGGGCGAGGCGCGGGATCCACGAGCCGAGCGACGCGCGGGGGAGCAGCATCCGCTCGATGCCCGACCATCCCGGTGCGGGGTATCCGACGAGCTTGGCGAGCGAGCGGATCGCCTTCGACGAGCCGACGACGTGGTCGGGCCGGGCGAGCGACCCGAACGACTCCGCGACCGGAGCGAGCGTTGCGCGCGCGTGCTGGCGCAGCCGATCGACGGCCTCTTCGCCGGGCGGGTCGTCGGGGAGGAACTGGATCGTCATGCGGCCGGCGCCGAGGGGGACGGATGCCGCCGCCTCGGGGAGTTCGTCGGCTCCGGCCGCGAGCTCGAGCGAGCCGCCGCCGATGTCGAACAGCAGGATCTGCCCTGCCGCCCAGCCGAACCAGCGGCGGACCGCGAGGAAGGTGTAGCGCGCCTCGGTCTCGCCGCCGAGGACCTGCAGCGGCTGTCCGAGCGCCTCCTCGATGAGCGCGATGACCTGGGGACCGTTCGTGGCCTCGCGCACGGCGCTGGTCGCGGTGGCGAGCAGCTCGTCGACGTGCTCGGCGGCGGCGATCTTGCGCGCCTCCGAGACGGCGGTCACGAGCGCCGTGACGCCCTCCTCGGTGATCGAGCCGTCGGGTGCGAGGTAGCGCATGAGGCGCAGCACCGTGCGCTGGCTCGTGGTCGCCAGCGGCCGCCCACCCGGGCGCACATCGGCGACGAGCAGATGGACGGTGTTCGAGCCGATGTCGAGAACTCCCAAGCGCACGGAGAAAGAGTAGCGGCCGGACGCCCCGAGGGGTGTCCGGCCGCGACGTCCGTCTCGGCTCAGGCGATGCCGCCGCCGTCGACGACGAGCGCCGAACCGGTGACATAGGACGACTCGTCGCTGGCCAGCCACACGACGGCCGCCGCGATCTCGCGGGGCTGCCCCATGCGCTGCAGAGGCCGGTCGGCGGCTTCGGCGAGGAACGCGTTCGTGTCCTGCGCGAGCTGGCGCGCCTCGTCGCGCAGCATCCCGGTGTCGACGTCGCCCGGGTTGACCGAGTTGACGCGGATGCCCTGCGGGCCGTGGTCGATCGCGAGCGCGCGGGTCATGTTGACCACGGCGCCCTTCGACGCGCAGTACGAGATCGCCTGGCCGCCGCCCTTGAGGCCCCAGCCCGAGCCGGTGTTGACGATCGAGCCGCCGCCGGAGGCCGCCATGACCGGCACGACGTGCTTGCACATCAGGAAGATGGCGCGCACGTTCACGCCGAACACGCGGTCCCATTCCTCCACCGTGGTCTCGACGGCGGTCGTGCGGCGGATGATGCCGGCGTTGTTGAACACGACGTCGATCCCGCCGAGGTCGGAGACCGCGGTGGCGACGACGCGCTGGATGTCGGCCTCGCTGGAGACGTCCGCGGCGATCGCGATCGCGGTGCCGCCGGCATCCCGGATCTCGTCGGCGACGGCCTGCGCGGCCTCGGCGTTCAGGTCGACGACGGCGACGGCGGCGCCTTCGGCGGCGAAAGCGAGCGACGTGGCGCGGCCGATGCCGCCGGCGCCGCCGGTGACGATGGCCTTCTTGCCTTCAAGACGCATGGGGTGCTCCTTCGGATTCTGGTGCGTGGACGGGATAGAGGCTGGATGCCGACGGGCCGGTGATCACCCGGACGTGCCCGGCGATCGCGGCGTCGAGCTCGGGATCGCCGGTGTCGACGAGGAGCGGCCGGCCCTGGAGCTCGACGAGCTTGGACTCCGGGGCGACGACCACGAGCGGCCCGGTGCCGTCGGGACCGTAGCCGAGCGCCCGGATGACGCGCGCCGACAGCTGCTGGTTGCCGCGGCCGAGCACGAAGCCCTGACCGCCGATCACGCTGACGACCGCCTGCGCGGGTCCGCGCGAGATCTCGTCGAGCAGCTCGTTCTCGCCGGCCGCGCGGCGCACGACGCGGCCGTCGAGCACGACGTCCACCCCGAGCGGCGTCTTCTCGACGCCGAGCGTCCGGGCGAGCTCGGCCATGGTGCCGCCGGGCCCCAGCAGGTACCGCACGCCCGGACGGAGAGTGGATGCCGCCCCCCGCGCGGCCGCGGCGACCGCGGCCTGCTCCGACACGGGGGTGGGGGACTTCCGCGCCTGGGTGCGCCCGGCACGGTAGGGCACGAGGAGCTCGCCGTACAGGCGAGGCTCGACGCGCGCCCGTCGCAGCGCGGCCTCGTCGACGTCGAGCACTTCGCGAACCTGCGTGGGCAGCGTCCCGTCGAGCCACGAACGGGCGAGGCCGCCGGCGGCCTGCGGGCTCACCGCGAAGACCGGCGAGTACATCTTGACGCCGGCGGGGATGCCCAGCGCGGCGACGCCCGGGGCGTCCGACATCCCGGCGACGACGTCGCGGGCGGTGCCGTCGCCGCCGGCGAACAGCACGAGGGTCGCGCCGGCGGCGACGAGCGCCTGTACCGCGGCGACGGTGTCGGCGGGCGTCGTCGGGGCGCCCGGCGTGTACACGGCGCGGGGCTCGAGCCGCGCGGCGGTGGCGGCATCCCGCCCCATGGCCCCGGCAGCGGTCAGCACGGGCGTGCCGGGCGGCAGCGCGGCCAGCGCCGTCGTCGCCCGCGCCGCGGCGCGCGCCGCCGACCCGCGTGCGGCCGCGAGCGCCTGCACGTCGGCGCCGTCGGAACCGGCGAGCCCTGCGGGCCCGCCGATTCCGGCGACGGGGTTGACCACGAGACCGATCATGCGCCTACGCTTCGACAGGCTCGGCGACCCGGGCCGGGGCCGAGTAGTCCGCCGGCGTCTCGCCGAAGTACTTGCGGCGGTAGGCGCGCCACGTGATCGCCCAGCGCTCGGGATCGTCGAGGTCGTCGTGGTGCGTGTGGTGCACCGTCTGGTTGTGCGGCGCGGTGCGCACCAGCTCGGGCGTCTCGCGCGCCTCACGGGCGACCTGCGCCAGCGCGGCGACGTATTCGTCGATCTCGGCCTTCGAGTAGCACTCGGTCGGCTCGAGCGTGAACGGCTGCGGCACGACGTACGGGTGGTGGCTGGTCCAGTAGTGGAAGCCGTAATCGGCCATGCGGATGCCGATCTCCTCGGAGGTGATGCCGGTCTCCTCGAACAGCCCCTGCCACGAGTAGCGCACCTGCTCGATGCGCCGGCGACCCGTCGCATACGGGGCGGAGGCGCCGGGGATCTCGAGCACCTTCTTGAGCAGGTAGTTGTTGTTGAGCACCGCGATCTGCGACGCGGCGAGCATGCCCTCGGCGCCCAGCGCCATGATCCAGGCGTACGCCCGCACGACGTGCAGCACGACACCGTGCGCCGGCGCCACGTGCCCGATCGACAGGTCGCCCGGCTCGCGCACGACGAATCGCCCGTCGACCTGCTCCACCCGCGGGCCGGGCAGGAACGGCGCCAGTGCCGCGCTCACCGCGTTGGCCGCCGCGCCCGGGCCGCCGGAGCCGTGCGGTGCCGAGAATGTCTTGTGCAGGTTGAACTGGCACACGTCGAAGCCCGCGTCTCGGGCACGCGTGATGCCGAGGATGCCGGCGGCATTGGCCTGGTCGTACGACGCGAGCGCGCCGACCTCGTGTGCGGCATCCACCCATTCCTTGATGGCCGGGTTGTAGATGCCGGTGTCTTCGGGGTTGGTCACCATGATCGCGGCGGTGCGCTCCGAGAGCGCGGCCCTGAGCGCCGCGAGGTCGGGGTAGCCGTCGGCGTCGGGGTAGATCGTGACGACCTTGTAGCCCGCCACCTTCGCCGCAGCCGCGTTCGAGGGGTGGCTGAAGATCGTCGTGATGACCTCGTCGCGCTGCTCGGCCTCGCCACGCGACGCGTGGTAGGCCCGGATCATCGCGATGTTCGTCCAGATGCCCGCCGAGCCGCCGGGAGAGGCCAGCGAGACGGCCTCCATCCCCGAGATCTCGGCCATGAGACGTTCGAGGCGCCAGATCAGCTCGAGCGCGCCCTGGGTGTCGGCCGGATCCTGCGCGGGGTGCAGCGCGCGCAACTGCGGCACCTCGATGAGCTGGTCGTTGATCTTGGGCGAGTACTTGATCGTGCAGGTGCCCTGGCCGATGTCGACGTTGAGGTCGGAGCCCAGGTTCTCCTGCGACAGGCGCAGGTAGTGCTTCAGCACGCGCATCTGCGCGATCTCGGGGAGCGCCGGCGGCGCCGGGCGCCGCAGGTGCGCGGGCAGGGCCGAGACGACATCGCCGACCGTGTCGCGCACGACGGGCTCGACGGGCGTGATCGCGATGCCGCGCTCGCCGGGCGTCGACAGCTCGAAGACGATCGGCTCGTCCCAGCTGGCCTGGTGGAACCGGCGCGGGCTGGTCTTGGGGGCGACGGGAAGGCTCACGCGGCCTGCTCCTTCGTGGTGTCGAGCGCCGCGGCGATGGCGGCGGCGAGGCGATCGATGTCGGAGGCGGAGGTGGCGTCGGTCACGCACACCAGGAGGATGCGCTCGTCGACGACCACGCCCGGCTCGATGCCGTCGGCGCGCAGCGTGGTGACGAGGTCGGCGGCGCGCGCGGCGTCGAAGCGCACGGTGAACTCGCGCAGGTGCAGCGCGCCGTCGCCGAGCGCGACGCCCGGGATCGCCGCGAGCCGTTGCTGCGCGTACGCGGTGCGGGCGAGCAGCAGCTCGCCGAGCTCGGCCATGCCCTGCGGTCCCATGAGCGACAGGTGGACGCCGGCGGCGATGCCCCACAGCGCGGCCGCCGTGCCGACCCATTCCTTGCCGTCCTCGCGGTGCGCGAACGACGTGCGGTCGTAGGCGACATCGCCGAAGCCGTACTCGCCGGGCACATCGGTGGACTCCAGGCCGAACAGGCGCGAGGGCAGCTCCATGACGAACCGCGGGTCGTCGTGCACGGCGATGAAGCCGGCGTGGGCGCCGCCGAACCACTGGTGCAGGCCGAGCGACTGGATGTCGCCGGTCACGATGTCGGCCCCGTGCAGCGCGGGCGGCGTGAGCACGCCGTACCCGACGGGGTCGGTGCCCACGACCACGACCGCGCCCGCGTCGTGTGCGAGGTCCGCGATCTCGCGCAGCCGCGCCTCCACGGCGCCGGTGGAGCTCGGAGTCTCGATCCAGACGGCCGCGACGTCGTCCCCGAGGCGGTCGCGCAGCGCGGCGACGTCGGCGACGCCGTCGACGGTGGCGAGCCGCTCGATCACCAGATCGGCGCGCGTGTAGTCGCGCACCTTCGAGTCCTTCTCGGGCAGCACGTCGCTGACCGCCAGCACGCGAGAGCGCCCGGTGAGACGCCCGGCCATGGCGAGGCCTGTCGCCGCGGCCTGATAGCCGTCGTACGTCGGCACGTTGACGACGTCCATCGCGAGCAGCTCGGCCATGAGCGACTGGTACTCGAACAGCGCCTGGAAGCGGCCGTGGTCCTCGTACGGCTCGCCCGCGTACGCGGTGAGGAACTCGCTGCGGCGGATCACCTCGTCGACGACGGCCGGGACGTAGTGGTTGTACGTACCGGCGCCGAGGAAGCTCAGCCGTTCCTCGGTGGTGCGGTTCTGCGCCAGGATGCCGCGCACGTGGCGCGCCAGGTCCTGCTCTGCGGGGAGCGGCGCGGGCACGTCGAGCGGGCGATGCAGCCGCAGCTCGGCCGGCACGTCGGCGTAGAAGTCCTCGACGGACGCGGCGCCGACGGCGGCGAGCATCTCGGCCTTGACGGCGGGGGCGGTGTTGGGGATGTAGGGATGCACGAACGTCTCGGTCACGTCATCCTGCTTTCTGGGTCTGCGGTCGGGTGGGTCAGTGGGCGAGCGTGAGGAACGGCGGGATGCCGTCACGCGGCGTCTGCAGGACCGCCACGCCGTAGCGGTCCAGCGTGAGGGTGGCGCCCGTGCGCTCGCCGGTCACGAGGTCGAGCGCGCCCTCGGGCACGCGGATCGTGAGCGGCGTGCGGCCGTGGTTGAGTGCGAACGTGTAGTCGGTGTCGTCCGAGGAGCGCGTCACCGCCTCGAAGTCGACGTCCCGCTCGGCGCGCGCGGCGAGCCCCGCGACGTCGAGCACCTCGGCGAAGACGGCGGTCAGACCCGCGTCGGACAGCATGGCGCTCACGTACCACGCCGACCCGGCACCGGCGTCGCGCCGCGTGACGGCCGGCCGTCCCTCCAGCTCGCCCGACGCGTACGTGCCGATGACGGCGGTGGCGGCATCCACGTCGATCCACTCGGCCCACGCGGGGTTCTCGTGCGACGCGCCCGCGATGTCGACGCGCTCGACGACGCCGTCGGCGTGCGGCCACTGCTCGTCGACCTCGACGCCCAGCAGCGTGCGCAGCGGGCCGGGGGCACCGCCGTCGTGCACCTTCTCGGTGGCGTCGACGACACCCGAGAACGGGCCTACCACGACGTGGCCGCCCGCCTGCGCGAACGCGGTCAGGGCCGCGGCCTGCTCGGCGTCGGCGATGTAGAGGTTCGGCACCAGCACGACGTCGTAGCCGCCGAACGGTCCGCCCGCCCGCACGGCGTCGACGGGCTGACCGAGGAGGTGCATCGCGCGGTGCCACGCGCGGGCCTGCCGCGCCCAGTTGAGGCGCTGCGACGGGAGCGACTCGATCGCGCTGGAGCCCCACCACGAGTCCCAGTCGACGACGAGCGCGACGCGGGCGCGCACGCGCGTTCCGCGCACCGGCTCCAGCCGCGTGAGCTCCTGACCGAGCGCCTTGGTCTCCTGGTACGTCCGCGATGCCTCGCCCCGGTGACCCAGCATCGATGAGTGGAACTTCTCCTGGCCGTACTTGGCCTGGCGCCACTGGAAGAACATGACCGCGTCCGACCCGTGGGCGACGGCCTGCAGGCTGTCGACGCGCATCTTGCCGGGCGCCTTGGGCACGTTGACGTCGCGCCAGCTCGTGGCGCTCGCCGACGACTCCAGCAGCAGCCACGGCCGGCCGCCCTTCATCGAGCGCATCAGGCCGTAGTTGAGGGCCGCGCCGACGTGGGCGATCGGGTCGGCGGGCTCGGGGTAGGCGTCGTCGGTGACGATGTCTTCGGCGTCCGCGAACTTCCAGTAGTCGAGGTCGCGGAACATGCTCATGAAGTTCGTCGTGACCGGCAGGTCGGGAGTGACCTCGCGCAGCACGTCGACTTCGAGCTGGAAGAGCTCGAGCATCGCGTCGGACGAGAAGCGCTCGAAGTCGAGCAGCTGCGTCGGGTTGATGGGGCCGGGCGCCTTGCGCGGCGCCTCGATGTGGTCCCACGACGTGTAGCGCTGGCCCCATACGGTGACGCCCCACGCGTCGTTGAGGCCCTCGAGCGTGCCGTAGCGGTCCTGCAGCCAGCGCCGGAAGTGGCGGGTCGACTCGGGGCACCAGCAGCGAGAGGTGTGGTCGCCGTACTCGTTCGAGATGTGCCACAGCACGACGCCGGGGTGGGTGCCGTAGCGCTCGGCCATGGCACGCGTCATGCGTGCCACGTTCTCGTGCCACACCGGCGAGCTCGGGCAGTACACCTGCCGCGAGCCGAACTCGAGCCGGTGGCCCTCGGCGTCCATCGGGTGCATCTCGGGGTGGGCGCGCAGCAGCCACGACGGCGGCGTCGCGGTGGCGGTGGCGAGGTCGATCGCGATGCCCGCGGCCCACAGCTTGTCGAGGATGCGGTCGAGCCAGCCCCACTCGTACACGCCGGGTGCGGGCTCCAGCTGCGGCCAGCTGAAGATGGGCAGGCTCACGAGGTTGACGCCGGCCTCGAGCATGAGGCGGATGTCCTCGTCCCACACGTCCTCCGACCACTGGTCGGGGTTGTAGTCGCCGCCGTACGCGAGCGCCTCCAGCCGAAGCGGGCGGGGACGGACGGGGCCGGGGGTCTCAGCCACGAGGGCTCCTCTCCGAGTCTGGGCTGTACAAGAACACTGTTCAATGTATTCTGTATACACAAGCGTAGGGCGGATGCCGAATCGGGTCAAGCCGTAGGCTGACCGCACGGCGAAGGGAAGACCATGGCCATCGAGCGCAAGAATCTCCGCTCACAGGTGCGCGACGAGCTGCTCGCTCGCATGCGCTCGGGCCTCGTGCAGCCCGGCGAGGGCATCAACGAGGTACAGCTCGCCGCCGAGCTCGGCGTCAGCCGCACGCCGCTGCGCGAGGCGCTCATCGCCCTCGAGAGCGAGGGGCAGATCGAGAGCGAGAACGGCAAGGGCTTCCGGTTCGTGCCGCTCAGCAAGCGCGAGTTCGAGGAGCTCGCCCCCATCATGGCCGCACTGGAGGGCCTCGCCCTCGAGCTCACGCCCCCCGACGCGCTCCCCGCGCTCGGCGCACGGCTGTCGGCGCTCGCCGCCGAGTTCGACCAGGAGGTCGTCGAGCACGCGCTCGTCATCTCGAAGGACGACGAGTGGCACGCGGTCATGCTGTCGGCCTGCACCAACCGGCGACTCCTCGCCCTCATCGAGAGCGTGCGCGGCGCCTTCCACCGCTACGAGTCGATGCTGGTGCCCAGCGACGTGATGATCGAGCGCGTCGCGGCCGAGCACGCCGAGATCGCCCGCCACCTCGTCGACGGCGACGTGCCCGGCGCCGTCGCCGCGTTGCGCCTCAACTGGATCAACGGCATGCAGCGCATCATCGACAACGCGTCCAGCTCGTACTTCACCGACTGAGCCGCACGACGACGAGAAGGGGGATGCCTCGTGCGAGGCATCCCCCTTCTCTTCGTCGTGTGCGGCTCAGGCCGACAGCCGCACCGCGAGGTCGATGAACAGGGCCGCCGACCAGCCGAAGGCGGTGGTCGCCGTGGCGGCCTTCTCGCCCGTGTACGGGTTGAAGTACTCGTGGGGTCCGCCGCCGTGGATCACGAGCGCCAGCGTGTGCTCGGCCAGCGCGCGTGCGCGATCGGGCAGTCCCGACGCGGTGAGCCCGTCGGCGACGAGCGTGTTGGTGTTGACCCACACGGGACCGCGCCACATGCGCTCGGGCGAGAAGTCCGGGTCGCCGGCGGCCACGGTCGGCAGCCCCCAGGGCGTTCCGTACCGGGAGGGATCGTCGAGGGCGGCGACGAGCGTGTCGCGCACGGCGTCGGGGAGCCGCCCGGTCAGCAGCGGCATGAGGCCCACGATGGCGTCCGTGCCGACACGCTCGTCCGCGGCGCGCGCCGTGAACACCCCGGCCTCGGGGTCCCACAGCTCCAGCAGCTTCGCGAGTGTGCGCTCGGCACGCTCGCGGTGGGGCAGTGGGTCGGCGTCGCCGAACTCCTCGGCGAACCGTGCGAGCTCCAGGTCCTGCCGCACCAGGTAGGCCCCGAGATCCGGTGCCGTCGTGGGCAGTGGGCCGTCGAAGATGGGGCTGTCGTCGAGCCCGGACGAGTACGGATGCCCGTACTCGGGCATGCCGTCGCCGTCGAGGTCAGACCCGGCGAACCACCAGTCCTGCGACCGCCGGATCGTCTCGAGGTGCCGCCGCGCCCACGCCTCGGTCTCGGGTGTGCGGGGGAGCGCCTCGAGCACCTGGCGCAGCGCCCACGCGGCGAGCGGCGGCTTGGTGAGCGGCACGGGCGCGCCGGGGTCGGCGATCTGCGACCCCGCGCGTCGGAGCCGGTCGCGATCGGCCTGCGGCAGGTCGTCGCTCGTCGCGAGCACGCCCTCCTCATGCACGACGTCGGGCAGCTGCCCGTTCGGCGACGGGAACCCGAACGCCAGATCGAGCTGCTCGCGCGCGAGCTCGGGGGCGCCATGACGCAGCCCCGCGGCGATGAAGTAGGCGTCCCACTGCCACAGCCCGACGTAGCCGATCTTCGACGGCACGACGGCGTGCACCTCGCCCAGCTGCGCTCGCAGACGCGGCAGCGACACGACGTTCGCCCCGAGCACCCACCAGCAGAACGCGGTCATCTCCTGCAGGTCGTCGCGAACGAGCGGGCAGCGCGCGAACCACTCGTGCCACAGCGCCCGGCTCGCGTCCGCGTCGTCGTCATGGCGGGTGGATGCCGCCACCCGCACGCTCCGGTCCGGCGCGACGTCGAGGCGCACGGCGGGGGCCAGCGGGGTGAGCCGCGTCTGCCCGTCGGGCGTCGTCCACTCGGCCGAGAGCCCGGGCGCCGCGGCGCCGAGCGACAGCGCCTCGGTGCCCGCGAACACGAGCGTCGCCGCGTCGTCGCCGAACACGACCCGGTCGGGCAGCACGGCGGTGATCGGAACCGCGCGGGAGGCGGCATCCCGCACCGTCAGCAGGTCGAGGACCCGGCACTGGTCGAGTCTGCGCTCGTACTCGGACGTGTGCGCCCGCACCCCGTCGCCCTCGCGGAACACGATGATGCGCGAGGACGGCAGCGTGAACGGCGCACGGACGAGGTCGAGGTGGCGGCCGGCGAGTGCGGCGAGTGCGCCGGGAGCGGTCGTCAGGGTCATCATCGTCCTCCGAGTCCGGATGCGGCCATGCTGTTGAGGATGCGGCGCTGGCCGATGACGAACACGATCAGCATCGGCACGGTGGAGATCGCGGACGCGGCCATGACCAGACCGTAGTTCACCGAGCCGAACTGGCCCTGGAACGACGTCAGCAGCAGCGGCACCGTGAACAGGTCGGGCGTGTTCAGCAGCACGAGCGGGAACAGGAACGCGTTCCAGACGCCCAGCGACACGATGATGCTGAGCGCGGCGAGGCCCGGCTTGAGGTTCGGCAGGATGACGCTCCAGAAGATGCGCCAGCGGCCGGCGCCGTCCACGATCGCCGCCTCTTCGAGCTCCTTCGGCAGCGACAGCACGAACTGGCGCATGAGGAACACGGCGAACGGGTTCGCGAGCAGGCCCGGCACGATGAGCGACAGGTGGGAGTCCACCCAGCCGAGCTGCGACATCAGCAGGTAGAACGGGATGAGCGTCACCTGCGCGGGGATCATCTGCGTCGCGAGGAACACGATGAAGATGACCTTGCTGCCGCGGAACGGGATGCGGGCGAACGCGTAGCCGGCCATCGACGCGGTGATGAGCGTGCCGATCACGACGAGCACCGCGATGTAGATGCTGTTGAGGTACGCCTGGCCGAAGGGCACCGCGTTCCACGCCTCGGTGTAGTTGTCGAACGTCCAGGGGTCGGGGAGGAACGCCAGCGGGTCGGTGAGCAGCTGCGGCAGCGTCTTGAACGACGTCAGCAGCATCCACACGAACGGGAACACCATGACGATGCCGCCGATGACCAGCAGAACATGCAGCAGGGTGGAGTTGATGCGGCGCTTGGCGCGGTCGCGCACGGGGGCGCTGCGCTGACGGCGACCGGGCGCGACGATCGCGACGGTGGAGTCGGTGGCGGGAGCCTTGGTGCCGTCGCTCAGACGGGTCGTGGTGCTCATGCCGCGTCCTCCTCGTAGTGGACGAACTTCTTCTGGGCGCCGAACTGGATCGCCGTGATGATCAGCGTCAGGATCAGCAGGATGATCGAGGCCGCGCTCGACGGGCCGAACTCGAATCGCCCGAAGCCCAGGTCGTAGATGTGGTAGACGATCGTGCGGGTCGCGTTGTCGGGCCCGCCGTTGGCGACGAGCACGTACACGGTGTCGAACGTCTGCAGCGACGAGATGAACGCCACGACACTCGAGAAGAACACGATCGGCGACAGCAGCGGCAGGCGGATGCTCCAGAAGATCCGCCAGGCGCCCGCGCCGTCGATGCGCGCCGCCTCGATGACCGCGGGGGAGATGTTCTGCAGACCCGCCAGGAAGATCACGACATTGAGGCCGAGGGACGACCAGATCGTGACGATGCAGACCGCGATGAGCGCCAGGCGGGGGTCGCCGAGCCAGTCCGGGGGAGCGATGCCGAAGATCTTCGAGATCGTCGCCGACATGACGCCGTCGGCGCGGAACATCTGCTGCCAGATCATCGCCACGGCCACGGTCGAGGTCACGACCGGCGCGAAGAACAGCACGAGGTAGAGGGTGCGCGTCTTGAGCTTCTCGAGCGCGACGGCGATGATCACCGCCAGTCCGAGGCCGATCGGCACCGTGATGATCGCGATGAGCAGCGTGTTGATGATCGACCGCCACAGCAGGCCGTCCTGGAACTGGGACGAGAAGTTCTCGAACCCCACCCATTCCAGGTCGGACAGGCCGTCCCACTTCGCGAACGCGAGGACGAGGCTCGCCGCGAACGGCAGCACGACGAAGACCGCCATGCCGATGAGCTGCGGGCCGACGAACAGATAGCCCCAGCGCCGGTCGCGCCGGCGCCAGGCCGACTCGGTGCGCCGGGGAGGCTCGGGGAGCGTCCCCGAAGGGGCGGCCGCTTCGCCGACCGCCCCTTCGATGTACGTCATGGTCACTTCGCCGACTTCTCGTCGACCAGGTCGGCGACGTCGTCGAGCGTGGTCTGGGCGTCCTGCTTGCCCTCGTAGAGCTTCAGGAACAGGTCCGCGATGTCGGTCGGCAGACCCGGGACGCGGGACTCGGCGGCGTAGTTCACGAAGCCGATGTCGCGCATGTCGAGCATGGTCTGCGCGTGGGCGGGGTAGCCGTCCTTCAGCACGACCTCGTCGGCGCCCTTGATCGACGGCACCGCGTTGCCGTCGCCCCCGAGGCGTGCGATCTGGCCCTCGGCGCTCAGGAACTCGGTCCAGAACAGGAACGCGGCATCCTTCGACTTCGTCCCCTTGTTGATCGCGAGGTACGACACCGCCACGCCGGTGGGCGCGGCCTTGCCGTCGGGCGTCGGCCAGCGCACGATGTCGACGTCGTCGGCGGTGCCGGCGTCCTTGACGGTGCTGATCGTGTAGCGGCCCTGCACGTAGAAGCCGGCCTTGCCGGTGACGAACAGGCTGTCGCTGCCGGCGCCGTCGGGCAGGGTGTCGGCCACGATGAACTTGCCGTCCTGGAAGTACTCGCCGAGGGTCTCGACGTCGGCGACCGACTGGTCGTCCTTGTTGGCGACGAACGCACCGGACTCGTCGTACGGGGCGGGGGCGCCCTGCGACGACAGCCAGCTCCAGTGCGTGGCCCAGTAGTTCCAGAACATGGTGCCGCCGATACCGGCGTCGGCGAGCTTGTCGTTCATCTCGAGGAACTTGTCGGTCGTCCACTGGTCGCTCTCGGCGAGCGTGGCGGGGTCCTCGGTGATGCCGGCCGCGGCGAGGGTCTTCTTGTCGTACCAGAGAACGTCGGGGTTCGAGTCGTTCGGGGCGCCGTAGTACTCGCCGTCCTTCTCGGCCGCGCCGAACAGGCCGGGGAAGAAGTCGTCGGGCTTTGTCTGGCTCTCGTCGGACTCCATGAGGTCCTTGAGCGGCATCAGGCGGCCGGAGTCGACGAACTGTCCGATCTTGTCGTCGCCGACGTAGAAGACGTCGGGAGCGGTGTTGCTGGCGAGCTGGGCGAGCAGCTTCGGGTGGTACTGTCCGTAGCCGGCGACGGGCTGCATCTTGACCGTGATGTCGGGGTGGCGCTCCATGAACGCCTTGTTGAACTCGTCGTAGCGCTTGAGCTCATCGGCGGTGCCCCACGTCGACCACACCACCGTGTTCTCGTCGTGGGAGGCGGCGCCTCCGCTGCAGGCGCCGAGGGTCAGCGAGAGGGCGGCGACCGCTCCGGTGACCATGACGAACTTCGTGACTGACTTCGGGCGCGACATCGGGCTACCTCTTTCGGTGCGAGAACGACTTTGTCCGTCAGTATTCTGTATACAAAACTCAATCCTGTCAACGGTCGTGACGATACCGTGACGTGCTGGGGGATGCCGCGGCCGCCGGCATCCCGCCTCTCACGCGCTGCGCGCGCAGGCGTCAGCGGACGGCGTAGAGCGTGCTCGGCCGCCCCGCGGTGGCGTAGTCGAGACGGCGCGCGGCGGTGCCCGTGTGCGCAAGGTGCTCGAGGTAGCGCCGGCTCGTGACGCGCGAGATGCCGACGGCGGCGGCGATGTCGGATGCCGACGACCACGGTGCCGCCGCGAGCGCGATGCGGACCGCGTCGA
>Ga0160450_100337_pt1 | contig 30477 bp, 28 predicted proteins | sample HID1975K_E1MG_FD_108257 | JGI IMG/M metagenome (GOLD analysis project Ga0160450, IMG submission 108257) | Enriched soil microbial communities from UW Madison campus, WI, USA - HID1975K_E1 MG | ecosystem: Environmental > Terrestrial > Soil > Unclassified | place: USA: Madison, Wisconsin...
AGAACAGTTCGCGCCGGGAACGCGGCGACCGCTGCATCCCGAGTAGTATTCCTACGTGGCAGATACGGTGTACAAGCTCATCGCCGACGACCTGCGGGCCCAGATCGTCGGCGGACGCCTCGCGCCCGGGGACGACGTGCCCACCGAGGCCGAGCTCGCCGAACGCTGGAACACGTCCCGCGGCCCGGTGCGCAACGCGCTGGCGGCCCTGCGCGCCGAGGGGCTCCTCGAGACCACGCGCGGCCGGCCGGCGCGGGTGACCGCACGCAAGGCGCACCAGGCCGTCGACGTGTCGATCCCGTTCACGCGCTGGGCGCGGGAGATCGGCGCCGCCCCGGGAGCACGCACGCAGGAGGTGAGCCTGCGCCGCGCCGACGCAGAGAAGGCCGAGCTGCTCGGCCTCGACGAGGGCGACCTCGTGGTCGACGTGCTGCGGCTGCGCCTGCTCGACGGACGCGCCACGATGCTGGAGCGCCTCACGTACATCGAGCCGGTCGGCCGCGTGCTGTTCGGCGTCGACCTCGACACGGTGTCGATCACCGAGTACCTCGAACAGCACGGCACCGCCTCGGCCGACGTCGACCACGAGATCGACGCCATCGGCGCCGACGACACCGACAGCCGCCTGCTCGGTGTGCCCCTGGGCGCCCCGGTGCTGCGCCTGCGGCGCGTGACGAGGGATGCCGGCGGCCGCACGTTCGAGGCCTCCGACGACCGCTACCTCAGCGACATCGTGCGGTTCACGGTGTCGGCGTCGGGCCGCTCGCGCCAGGGCGATGCGTACGTGCGCCCGCTCGGCAGCGCCTGACCCGGTTCACAGCGCGAGCAGCGCGATGCCTGCGACGACGACGACGGATGCCGCGACCCGCGCTCCCGCTCGCCCCTCGCGCAGCACGAACGCGCCGAACAGGCTCACCAGCACGACGCTCACCTCGCGCATCGGCGCCACGATCGACACCGGCGCGATGGTGACCGCGGCGAGCACGAGGATGTACGACAGCGGCGACAGCACTCCGAAGACGAGCAGCCGGCGCCAGTCCCGGCGCAGCAGCCGCACCCCCTCGGGCAGCCGCCGGCCGAGCAGCGCCGTGTACACCGGGAGCTCCAGCGCGGTGCACCCGACCATGAACGCGACCGGTGACAGGTGCCACGTGCGCAGCGCCTGGGCGTCCCACAGCGTGTAGGCCGCGATCGCGGCGCCGGTGAGGAGGCCGAACACGATCGCCGGATCGACGCGGCGGCCGCCCGCGGGGCGCACGCCGCCGCGGTCCACGAATCCGATGCCGATGACACCGGCGAGGATCGCGGCGACACCGACGAGCGCGATCGGCGAGGGACGCTCACCGAGCGCCGCGACCGCGACGATCACCGTCAGCAGCGGACCGCTCCTCCGCGCCGTCGCGTACACGGTCGACAGGTTGCCGACCGCGTAGCCGCGCTGAAGCACGAGCATGTAGACCACGTGCAGCGCGGCCGAGACGGCGACGCCCAGCGCGAAGCCGCGCAGGTCGGCGTCGCCGTCGCCGCCGAACGCCCCCACTCCTCCGGTGAGCGGCACTGCGGGCAGCCACAGCAGCGTGCTGACGAGCGAGCCCGCCCACAGGAACGGCAGCCCGGACCGGCTGGCGCCGTGGGCGATGACGTTCCACGACGCGTGGGCGACGGCGGCAGCGAGGACGAGGAGGACGGCGAAGCCGGACATGCGGGACCCTTCGGTGCGTCGCGGGCGCGACGAACCGGGTCCTCCGGGCTTTTGTCCTGTCAGATGACGACCCGCCGTCTGGGCGGCCGGTCGTGGCGCCGCTCGGACCAGTCGAGCCGTGACTCCGGAACCCTAGGCGCTATCGGGGGTCACCGTAGCACGCCGAGGTGACGCGCCCGGCTGGACGGGCACTCGCAGTGCCTGTCACGGCGCGCGGCACGCACGTAGCGTGGACTCATGACCGACATCCGTGCCGAGGCGAAGGAGTTCCTGAGCTCGCGGCGAGCGCGCATCACGCCCGAGCAGGCGGGGCTCCCCGCGTACGGCGGCAACCGCCGCGTGACGGGCCTGCGCCGCGAGGAGGTCGCGATGCTGGCCGGCGTCTCGGTCGACTATTACGTGCGCCTCGAGCGCGGCAACCTCGCGGGCGCCTCCGAGTCGGTGCTGGACGCCGTCGCCCGCACGCTGCAGCTCGACGAGGCCGAGCGCGAGTACCTGTTCGACCTGGCCCGCGCCGCCGGACCCGCCCGTCGCGGCGAGCGTCGCGCGCCGTCGACCGTGCGTCCTGCCGTCCTGCAGGTGCTCGAGGCCATCACCGGGGCGCCCGCGTGGGTGCGCAACGGCCGCCACGACATCCTGGCCGCGAACCTTCTGGCCCGCGCACTGTACTCCCCCGTGTTCGACGACCCGCGGCGGCCCGTCAACACCACGCGCTTCGCGTACCTCAATCCCGCCGCGCGCGAGTTCTGGCGCGATTGGGACGCGATCACCCACGACTCGGCCGCGATGCTGCGCCTGGAGGCCGGGCGCACGCCGCACGACCCCGACCTCATCCGCCTCATCGGCGAGCTGTCGACGCAGAGCGAGCTGTTCCGCGAGAGATGGGCCTCCCGCGACGTGAAGTTCCACCGCAGCGGCGTCAAGCGCCTGCACCACCCGGTCGTCGGCGACCTCGAGCTCACCTACGAGTCGATGGACCTGCCGAGCGAGCCGGGGCTGGTGCTCAACGTGTACACCGCCCCGGCCGACTCGCCCTCCTCCGATGCCCTCAAGCTCCTCGCCTCCTGGGCGGTGACGCAGGCCGCCGAGTTCGCGGCCACGGACACGACCGAGACGATCACGCCGGCATGACGAGGAGGGTCGTGGCCGCGGCATCCCCTCCGGTGATCGCGCCGACGGGTCCCGGACCGAACCGGTCGTACTTCGCATGGAGCGCCGCAGTGACCTCAGGGCCGAGCGCGAGGTCGGCGACGCGGAACGTCACGTCCTGCTCGACGCCGCCCGACGAGATGCGCCCGGCGCCCGAGCGCACCGCCCGACGGAACCAGCCGTTCTCGGGTCCGTGCGCCGAGCGCAGGTAGAGGGCGTCGCCCACCGCGACGTGCCAGATCGTCACGTACGGGCGCAGCGACCCGTCGGGCCGCCGCGACGAGACACGCAGCTCGGTGGCGCCGCCGATGCGGCGCAGTGCGCCTTCGTCCCACGCGGCCATCAGAGGCCCACCATCGCCATGCCGGCGTCGTCGTAACGGTTGCCCGCCACGGTCGCCGCCAGCGCGTCGAGGGCCGCGACGTCGTCGGCCGACAATGCGACGGCGGTCGCCCCGGCGTTCTCGTCGACGCGCTCCCGACGGCGGGTTCCCGGGATCGGGACGATGAAGGGATGCCGCGACAGCAGCCACGCGAGCGCCACCTGCGCGGGCGTGGCCCCGCGCGCGGCCGCGATCCCCCGGACGCCGTCGACGATCGCCTGGTTGGCGCGCAGGTTGTCGGGCTGGAAGCGCGGAACGCGGCCCCGGATCTCGCCGGCGCCGAACGTCGCATCGGCCGAGACGGTCCCGGTGAGGAACCCCTTGCCGAGCGGGCTGAAGGGCACGAAGCCGATGCCGAGCTCGGCGAGCGTCGGCAGCACGTCGGCCTCGGGGTCGCGGGTCCACAGCGAGTACTCGCTCTGGACCGCGGTCACCGGGAACACCGCGTGCGCGCGGCGGATCGTCTGCGCACCGGCTTCCGAGAGGCCGAAGTGCGCGACCTTCCCCTCTCTCACCAGCTCGGCGACCGCACCGGCGACCTCCTCGATCGGCACGTCGGGGTCGACGCGGTGCTGGTAGAACAGGTCGATCCTCTCGACGCCGAGGCGCTCCAGCGAGGCGTCCGCGACGCGGCGGATCTGCTCGGGCCGCGAGTCGGTGCCCTGCATGCGGCCGTCGACGATGTTCCAGCCGAACTTCGTGGCGACGACGACCTGGTCGCGGATGGGCGCGATCGCCTCACCCACGAGCACTTCGTTGTCGTACGGCCCGTAGACCTCCGCCGTGTCGATGAACGTCACGCCCTGCTCGACGGCGTACCGCAGCACGCCGATCATGTCGTCCCGATCGCCCGGATTCGGGCCGTAGCTCATCGACATGCCCATCGCGCCGATGCCGATGGCCGAGACCTCGAGTCCCTGGCCGAGCCTCCTGGTGTGCATGGATCCTCCTCGCGCCGTGCGGGCGCTCGCCCGCGGCATCCCCATTCCACAACGTCGCGCAGCACGGCGGGAGTCCCTCCGATGACAGGTACTGCGAGAACCTCCCCGGCGGGCTGGACAGCGCAGTAGTTCATGGACAAAACTATTTCGGACGACAGACGAAGGAGTCTCCCATGCGCATCGCCATCGCCGGAGCCGGCATCGGCGGCCTCGCCACCGCACTGAGCCTGCACGCCGCCGGGTTCACCGACATCGCCGTGTACGAGCGCACCCCGCACATCCGCGGACTGGGCGTCGGCATCAACCTGCTCCCCCACGCGCTGCGCGAGCTCACCGAGCTCGGACTCGACCAGCGCATCGCGGCGCTCGGAGTCGCACCGTCCACCCTCGCGTACTACAACCGCCTCGGGCAGCCGATCTGGAGCGAGCCGCGGGGCCTGGAGGCGGGGTACCACTGGCCGCAGCTGTCGGTGCACCGCGGCCGCCTGCAGCGGGAGCTGCTCGCCGCGGTGATCGAGCGCCTGGGCGACGTCGTCCGCCTCGACCACCGCCTCGAGGCGATCGACGACGACGGGGATGCCGTCACGGCGAGGTTCGCGACAAGCGCGGGGCCGGTCGAGGTCGAGGCCGACGTGCTGGTCGGGGCCGACGGCATCCACTCGGCGCTCCGCGCGCTGCGATACCCGGACGAGGGCGGACCGGCGTGGAGCGGACTCACACTGTGGCGGGGCACGAGCGTGATCCCGGCGTTCCTCGACGGGCGCACGATGATCATGGCCGGAGACGGCGAGCAGAAGTTCGTCGCGTACCCGCTGGAGACACCCGGCCCCGACGGCCGGCAGCGGGTGAACTTCATCGCCGAGCGGCGCGGCGGCGGCAGCCCCGACGCGGACTGGAACCGCTCGGTCGAGCCCGCGCCGATCGTCGAGCTGTTCGGCGGCTGGACGTACGACTGGCTCGACGTGCCGGCGGCGATCGCCGCAGCCGACGAGATCCTCGAGTACCCGATGGTCGACCGCGACGCGCTGCCGCGGTGGTCGTTCGGGCGCACCACGCTGCTCGGCGACGCGGCGCACGCGATGTACCCGAACGGATCGAACGGCGGCTCGCAGGCGATCCTCGACGCACGGACGCTCGCGTTCCACCTCGCGAACGCGGCGACCGTCGAGCAGGGGCTGACGGCGTACGAGCAGTCGCGGCGCCCGGCGACGGCGAAGCTGCTCGACATGACCCGGCAGACCGGGCCCGAGCGCGTGATGCTCCTCGCCCGCGAGCGCGCGCCCGAGGGCTACGCCGACATCCACGACGTCATCCCCGCCGACGAGCTCGCGCAGATCGCCGCCGACTACAAGCGCGCGGCGGGCTTCCACCCCGACGCCCTCAACGAGCGCTCGTCGCTCACGGTGGGCCGATGAGCCCGCGCACGTCGTCCGCGGCAGGATTCGACGCCGCCCGGCTGACCGCGGCCGTCTCACCGCTGCGGCGCGCGCTGCTCGCCGCGGCCCGCGAGCGCGAGGGGCTGCCCGACATCCCCGACGCGCAGATCGAGATCCTCCGCGCCCTCCCGCGCGGCACCATCGCGGCGCCGGGCGAGCTGGCCGCGGCGCTCGGCCTCGGCCGCTCGACCGTCAGCAATCTGCTCGCGGCGATGGAGCGCGCCGGGCTGGTGACCCGGACGCCGCGGACCGACGACCGCCGTGGCGTCGCCGTCGCGGCCTCGCCACGGGCGCTCTCGTACTTCGACCGCTTCGATGCCGCGTCCGCGGAGATCGTGAGGGATGCCGCGACCCATCTTTCGGCCGACGAGCTGTCGGCGCTGGCCGGTGCCGTGCCCGCCCTCGAGCGCCTGCGCGATGTCCTGGTGACCCGCCGACGCACTGCCACCGGATCCGTTCACACGGGCGAAGACCCCGAGGAGGCCGCATGATCGAGCCGCCCGTCCCCGCACTCGAGCCGGCGTTCGACGTCGTCGTCGACCTCGGACCGATCGCCGACCACGGCGTGACCCGCGCCGGCCATCGCCGCATCATCGCGATCCTCGGCGGCACCGTCACCGGCCTCGGCGACGAGCCCTGGACGGCGACGATCGAACCGGGCGGCGCCGACTGGCAGCGAGTGCGTCCCGACGGGGCGATGGAGATCGACGGACGTTACACCGCGGTCTCGCCCGCCGGCGAGCGCGTCTACCTGCAGGCGGCCGGGGTGCGCACGGGACCCACCGCCGTGCTCGCGGCGCTCAGCCGCGGCGAAGACGTCGATCCCGGAACGTACTACTTCCGCACCGTCGTGACCGTCGAGACATCGGCACCTCGGCTCGAGCACTGGCAGCACGCCCTGTTCGTGGCATCCTGCATCCGCGAAGCGGACACCGTGCGCTACCGCGCCTACCGGGTCACCTGACCCGCTCAGAGCCGGATCGTCAGCACCTCGCGCAGCCGACGACGCAGGCCACCGGCCATGTCGATCCGGTCGGGTTCGAGCAGCCACTGCAGCTGCAGGCCGTCGATGAGGGCGACGAGCTCGACATCCAACCCGGCGAGATCGACACCCTCCCGGACGGCACCGCGCCCCGCAAGCTCCTGCAGGGCATCGCGCAGATCCTCGCGGAGCGTGCGGTAGCGGGCGGCGAAGTACGCGTGCGCGGGGTGCGCCGCGTCGACGGCCTCGGCCGACAGGGTCGCGAACAGCGCCACGATGTGCGGCGTCGCCACGTTGTGCTCGACGCTGCGGACGATGCGCCGGAGGTAGTCCTCGCCGTCGCCCGCCGGGTCGGCGCCCGCGTAGATGAGCTCGCCGACGACGCGGTCGCGCTCCTCGAGCGCCGCCGCGAGCAGGGCCTCCTTCGAGTCGAAGTGGTGCGAGAGACCGGCCCGTGTCACCCCGCACCGCGCGGCGATGTCCGACATCGTTGCCCCGCGGAATCCGCTCTCACTGAAGGCGAGGAACGCCGCGCTCACGATCTCGGCGCGCGTGCGGCGCCCCTTCGCGTACCCCGCGCCGCGACCGTCGTCGGCCATGGCTCAGCCCACGCGATCGAACGCCGACATCACCTCGGCCAGGCGCTCGCGCGCCCAGTCGTACTGCGATGTGTCGGCGTGCCCGCGGTACCGCGTCTCGATGGTCATGATCAGCACGAGGTACAGCGTGTACAGGCGGCGGCGCCGGGCCTCGGCATCCGTCAACGGCTCTTTGCCGTAGCCGCGCACGAAGTCGTCCGACGAGCCGAAGGAGGCGAGGTCGAGCCCGGTGAATCCCGCTTCGATGAGCGGGTCGCCGTAGAACGCGCGCTCGTGGTCGATGATCGAGACGATCCGGCCGTCTCGCACGAGCGCGTTGGTCGACCACAGGTCCCACTCGACGAACCGCGGTTCGACCACGTCGTCGAGGCTCTCCGCCTCGCCGGCGACGAGGACGCGCAGCTGGTCGTAGGCGAACCCGAGATCGACGCCCGCCCGCTCGCCGTCGTCCAGCACGTCGCCGATCATCGCGGTGAACGCTTCACGCCATGTCGCGAAGCCAGGACCCTGCAGAGGGCCGAAGTGGGGGCCGGCGATCTCGTTGAGCTCGCGGTTCATGGCACCGAGCTGCTCGTTGTACGCCGCCGCGACAGCGGGGTCGACCGCACCCCGCTCCTGCGCGACCCCGAGGTTGTCGCCGTCGACGAAGGGCATGAAGAACCAGTCCGCCGCGACCAGGCGGCCGCTGGTGTCGGCGAACTCCACGGGCGGCACCGGCACCGCCGAGTGCTCCTGGACCAGCGCGAGCGCGGCGAGCTCGTTGCGCATCATGCCGCGCTCGTACGTCATCACGCTCACCTCCGGTGGCGGGGCGATCTTGAGGACCACGTCGCGTCCGCTGCGCAGCCGGATCCGATAGGCGACGTTGAACCAGCCGTGCCCCAGCTCCTCGGCGAAGTCGTCGCCCTCGGGCACGTCGTCCGCCCCGTAGGCCGCGCCCACCATGGCGCGCAGGGTGTCGGCCGGCTGCCGGTTCTTCGTGATGCTCTCCATCGATCCTCCTCGAGGCCTGTCAGCGCGCGAGGCGCTCTCGTGCACCATAGCCGAAAATCTACACTTGTGCAGGTTTTGTTTCCTCGTCGGGTATGCGGCACCGCACGGCACCCGCGAGGATGGACGGATGCGAGAACTGATCGAGGTCGCCGACGGCGTGCTCGTCGCCACCAGCGCCGTCATGTCGACGACGTCCACGGTGCTCGTCGCCGGCGACGAGGCGCTGCTGATCGACCCGTGCTGGCTGCCGAGCGAGCTCGACGGCCTCGCCGACGCGCTCGACGCCCGCACGCTCACGGTGGTCGGCGGTTTCGCCACCCACGCGCACCATGACCACCTGCTCTGGCACGAGCGGTTCGGCACGGCGCCGCGCTGGGCCTCTCGGGCGACCGCGTCCCTCGCCCGCGACGAGCGGGCCGTGCTGCTCGCCAGCCTCGGCGAGACCTTCCCCCGACTCCTCGCCGACCTCATGGGCCGCGTCGAGGGAGTGGATGCCGTCATCCCGCCGGAGTCCGTCCCGCGCGGCTTCGCCCCCGAGCTCGTGGTGCACGACGGCCATGCCCCCGGGCACACGGCCGTCTGGCTGCCGGAGCAGCGGGTGCTGGTCGCCGGCGACATGCTGAGCGACCACGAGCTGCCGCTGCCGTTCTGGCCCGACGACCTCGAGTCGTACGTCGCCGCCCTCGACCTGCTGGCCCCGTACGCGGCACGGGCCGCCGTCGTGATCCCCGGCCACGGCACGCCCGGGGGCGACGCCCTCGCCCGACTCGACGCCGACCGCCGCTACCTCGACGACGTGGTCGCCGGACGGGTGCCCGCCGACCCGCGGATGGCGCACGCCGGCATGGACGAGGAGTACGAGCACCTCAAGCGGATGGTCGCGGGCGCCTAGCGCGGTCGGCGCGCGCCCGCCCGAGCATCACGCCGAGAGCCGAGCGCGCAGGTCGTCGCCGGCTGCGCGCATGACCGCGAGGACGCGGTCCCTCGCGTCCGCCCCGCGCGGCCAGTTCGCCAGCACCGCATAGGCGAGCCGCCGGTCGGGCGACATCACGAGCCCGGTGTCGGCGCGGACGGTCGAGATCGTGCCCGTCTTGTTCCACAGCCACACGTCGCGATCGAAGTAGTAGTGCGCCAGCGGGTCGAGACCGAATGCGGCCGCCACCATCGACAGGTCCATGCCGGCGCCGAGCCACCGCTGCAGCGTGTCGGCGGACGCGGCGGACAGGTCCGCCGCTGTCGCGGTGCGGGTCACGAACCTCACGAGCTCTTCGGCCGTCGCGTGCGAGAGCGTGCGCGGCGCTCCGGGTGGCAGCGGCCACCGCACGACGTCATCGAGGCCCGACCGCTCGTACCCGAGCTCACGGGTGTGGTGCTGCACGACAGGCAGGCCGATGACCCGGCACAGCGTGTTGGTCGCGGCGTTGTCGCTCGCCGCGCCGATGAGGGCGGCCACGTCGTACAGCGACAGCGTGTCGGCCTGCAGCAGGTACCACAGGCCGGAGTTGTCCATCCACTCGACCGGCCGGCGGGTGACGCGCTCCTCGAGCGATCGCGTGCCCTCGTCGACCTCGGTCAGCAGCCGGTGGAGCAGGAAGACCTTTCCGACGCTCGCGGTGTCGAGCTCCACCTCAGGCCGATGACGGAACACCGTCTCACCCGAGTCGACGTCGACGGCGAGCGCCGAGAACCGCAGTCCCGGGATCTCCTGCTCGAGCTCCTCGAACCCGATGCCCATGCCCTTCCTCCGCTCAGCCCAGCTTCTCGTCGTCGCGCGCACGACCGGTGACGTGCGCGCGCAGCCCCTCGCCGATGGCGTGCATGGCGTCCAGCACCGGTGCGCGCAGATCGTCGTCGGAGTCCTTCCAGTTCGCCGCCACTGCGTAGGCGACGGCGGCAGCCGGCCCCGTCAGGTGCCCGATGTCGATACGTGCGAACGACGTGCTGCCGGTCTTGTGCCGCAGCACCATGCCCTGATACTCGGGTTCGACATGCGCGAGCGGGTCGAGCAGCAGCCCATCGGCCACCATCGACGTGTCGGTGTCGACGGCCAGCCAGCCGAGCACGCGCGCGCTGACCGAAGGCGAGTCGACCTCGCCGGCGCCGAGCCGCCGCATCAGCTCCGCCAGCTCCGCCGCGGTGCCGTACGACGGCGTCCACGGCAGGTCGGGCGTGCGCTCATTGCGGATGTAGTCGTGCAGGGACGTGTCGGCGAACCCGAGCCCGGGGGCGACGGCCCGCACCGCATCCAGCCCGCACAGCGACAGCAGCGCGTTGGTGGCGAGATTGTCGCTGACCGCCCCGACGAGCAGCGCCGCGTCATCGACCGTCAGGCGCTGATCGCGCATCAGATACAGCAGACCGGAGTCGGCGACGCGATGCTCGTCCGGGATCACGATGCGCTGGTCCGGATCCAGCTCGCCCGCCTCCAGACGGCGCGCCACCTCGATCAGCAGGAACACCTTGCCGACGCTCGCGGTCTCGCACTGCTGCTCGGGCGCGTGCTCGGCGAGCACACCCCCGTCAGCGGCATCCACGATCCTGATCGACCACCGCACCCGTGGATCGAGCGCGGGGAGCGTCAGCGCGGTCACAGCGTCGTCCCCACGCGGAGCGTGACGGGACCTGCGGCAGGGGCGACGAGCGTGCCGTCGACGTTGAGCGGGATGCTGAGCGCGTGGGGATCGTGCCCGAACCCCTGCTCCCACAGCACCGGGACACCCAGATCCGCGAGATACTCGCGCATCAGCGCGGCCACCCTCCCGAGCGCGGCAGCCGGATCCGGCCCCTCCGGCCCGTCGGGACCGCCGCACTTGTGCCAGGAGCCCAGCACGATGCCCGCGGCCGCGCCGATGCGGCCCGCTCGAAGAAGCGCGAGCAGGAAGCCGTCCAGCCGGTACGTCTCTTCCTCGATGTCTTCGAGGAAGAGGATGCCCGGCGCCGGTGCGGCGGCTTCGGTCGAACCCAGCGCGCCGGCGAGCAGGCTCAGATTGCCGCCGGTGAAGCGCCCTTCCGCCGTGCCGGGCGCCAGCACCTCGGTGCGGGCTCCCGTGATGTCGCGGCCGCGCCACGGCTCGAACAGCCAGCGCCGGACGTCCTCACGGATGAACTCCGAATCGCGGAAGACGTCGTTGCCGGGCATCGGGCAGAACAGCGTGGGGACATCCAGGTGCACGCGGAAGGCCTCGTGCAGCGCCGTGATGTCGGACGAGCCGGTGAGCAGCTTGGGACGGCCGTCCCGACGCGTCGCGGCAGCCCTCATGCTCTGCCAGTCGATGCCGTCGAGCAGGCGCATCGCCCCATACCCACCGCGCACGCAGACGACCGCGGCGGTGTCGGGGTCGAGCCAGGCGTCCACCAGGTCCTGGCGGCGGGCATCGTCGTCTCCGGCGAGGTACTTGGCACGCGGATGCGGGTCGAGCACGTGGTCGCCGACGACCACGTCGAGCCCCCACTCGCGGTAGTAGGCCACCGCGCGTTCGAGGCTCTCGGCGTTGCCCGGCCCGGACGGCGAGACGAAGCGGACGCGATCCCCCTGCTGCAGAGGGGCGGTGTCGAGATAGGCGAGCCGGTCGATCGCCACGACAGGTGCGGTCACGCCAGCCTCCGTTCGATGGTCGGCGCGGCAGCGAGCAGTCGCCGCGTGTACTCGTGCTGAGGGTCCAGCAGCACCTGCTCGGTCGTGCCGTACTCGACGAGGGCGCCCTCGTACATCACCGCGACCGTGTCGGCGATGTTCCAGGCGAGGCCCAGATCGTGCGTGATCACGAGCGCGCTGAGGTCGAGTCGGTCCCGCAGCGACAGGAGGAGCGCCAGGATCTCGCCCCGGACCGAGGCGTCGAGCGACGCCACCGGCTCGTCCGCCACGAGCAGCTGAGGGCCGACGGCGAGCGCGCCGGCGATCACGGCCCGCTGACGCTGGCCACCCGAGAGCTCCTGTGGGATCGCGGCGAAGAACCGCTCCGGCGGGGTGAGCTCGGCATCGATCAGACCCTGCGCCACGCGCTCCTGCTCGTCGCCCGCGTAGCGCTGCACGCGCAGCCCCTCGGCCACCGATTCGTAGATGCTGAGCTTCGGGTTGAGCGCCGCCGACGGATCCTGCAGCACCATCTGCACTTCACTGCGGAACTCGCGCAGCGCGCGGCCCTTGCGGGGGATGTCCTTCCCGCGGAAGCGGATGATCGACCCTTCGTCCGGGTGCTGCAGCCCGACGATGGTGCGTGCGAGCGTCGTCTTGCCCGATCCAGACTGTCCCACGAGCGCGAGGATCTCGCCCCGCCGCAGCGTCAGGTCGACGTTCTTGACGGCGGAAAGGGGCTTGCCGCGCCCGTGGTAGGTCACGGTGACGCCGCGCGCCTCCAGCAGCACATCGTCCGAGAGCTGTCGCGACCTGTCGCCCACCACGGCTTCGCCTCGGCGCGTCACCGGGTTCAGACGCGAGGCCGGGTCGCCGATCGTCGGGAAGGCCTCGGCCAACTGGCGCGTGTACGGGTGCTGCGGGTCGGTGCAGACGTCGAACGCGTCGCCGATCTCCAGCAGCTCGCCGTCGCGCATGATGGCGATCCGCTCGCACGCCGTGGCGAGCACCGACAGGTCGTGGCTGATCATGAGCATCGAGATCCCGCGCTCGGACACGAGCACGCTGATCATGTCGAGGATCTGCTTCTGCACGATGACGTCGAGGGCCGTGGTGGGCTCGTCGGCGATGATGATGTCGGGCTCGCACGCGAGAGCCATCGCGATCATGACGCGCTGCTTCTGTCCGCCCGACAGCTCGTGGGGGTACGCGTCGGCCTTGGCGGCCGGCAGGTCGACGTCTCGCAGCAGCTCGATGATGCGCGCCTTGCGGGCCTTGTCGGTCCTCCAGCCGTCGGCGACGTGCAGCTCGAGGGCCTCGAGGATCTGCTGCCCCACCGTGCGGACCGGGTTGAGCGAATGCATCGCGCCCTGGAAGACGATGGATGCCTCGGCCCAGCGCAGCGCGCGCAGCTCGCCGAAGCGCAGATCCGCGACAGCGGTGTCGCCGATGAGCACGCGGCCCTCGATGGTGGCGTTCGGCGGGAGCAGACGCAGCACGCTCATCGCGAGCGTGGACTTGCCCGAGCCGGACTCGCCGGCCACTCCCAGCGTGCCGCCGGCGGGGAGCGTCAGGGTGACGTTCTTGACGGCGGTGATCGCCCCGCGGTCGTTGCGGCCGCTGGTGCGATAGACGATCGAGACGTCTTCGAAGGTCAGATCCGGCATGTCAGCGGCTCCTCAGCGTCGGGTTGACGATCGTCTCGACGGCTCGCCCGACGAGCGTGAAGGCGAGGACGACCAGCACGATGGCCACGCCCGGGACGAGGACGTACCACCAGTACCCTGCGGTCGCGGCGGAGACGTCCATCGAGTTCTTGAGGATCGAGCCCCAGGACTGCAGGGTCGCGTCGCCGAGACCCAGGAACGACAGCGTGGACTCGGCGATGATCGCCGAGCCGACCGTCAGCGTCGTGTTGGCCAGCACCAGCGGCAGCACGGCGGGAAGCAGGTGCTTGACGATGATGTGCCAGTGCCCGGCACCGAGCACGCGGGAGCGCTCGATGTAGTCGCGGGACTCCACCGACAGGGTCTGGGCGCGCACCACGCGCGCCGTGCCTGCCCACGAGGTGAGCCCGATCGCGATCACGATCGTCCAGACCCCGCGCGAGAGCACGATCGAGAGCACGATCGCGAGGATCAGCGACGGCAGCACCAGGAAGAAGTCGATGATGCGCATCAGCAGTCCGCCGGTCCACCCGGTGAAGTGCCCGGCGGCGATGCCGACCACGGTGCCGATGATCATGGAGACGGCGGTCGCCGCGAAGCCGACCAGCAGCGAGACGCGGGCGCCCCAGATCATGCGCACCCACAGCTCGCGTCCCTGGTCGTCCGTGCCGAGCGGGTGCTCGAGCGACGGCGGAGCGAAGCGGGGCGAGTCGAGCAGCTTGGTGACGTCCAGCATCCAGGCCGGGGCGATCACGGGAGCGAGCAGCGCGAGCAGGATGATCACGCCCAGGAAGACGAGACCGACCATGCCGGCGCGGCTGTGCGAGAACTCGCGCCAGAAGGCGGCCAATGCGCGCCCGCGACGCGCCCAGGCCATGCTGCGCGGCGAGCGCGCGAGGGTTGCGGTGGAGCCGCTCATCCGCGCCTCACTCTCGGGTCGAGCCGGCGGTACACGAAGTCCGCGACGAGGTTCGTGAAGATGATGATCGCGGAGAAGACCACGAACGTCCCCTGCAGGAGCGGCAGGTCCGGGCCCTGGATGGCCTGGTAGGTGAGCTTGCCGAGGCCCGGCCACGAGAACACGGTCTCGACGGTCACGGCGCCGGCGATGAGTCCGCCGATGTGCAGGAAGACCAGGGTCACCGTCGGCAGCAGCGCGTTGGGCACCGCATGGCGGGTGCGCAGATCGTCGTCCTTGAGCCCCTTGGCACGGGCGGTGATCAGGTAGTCCGCGCTCTTCTCCTCCATGACCGACGCCCGCATGACCATCACGTACTGCGCGTACACCACGGCGACCATCGTGATCACCGGCAGCACCATGTGCGAGATGACGTCGAGGATCTTGCCGAGCGTGTCGTCGGGCGGGTTCGGCGAGACCATGCCACCGGTGGGGAACCAGTGCAGCGTCCCGCCGAAGACCATCAGCAGGAGCAGCGCGAGCCAGAAGGTGGGCACCGACCACAGGACGAGCGAGGTGCCGGTGGTCATCCGGTCGAATCGCGATCCCGGGCGCCACCCCGCCTTCTGCCCGAGCCACAGGCCGAGCGTGATCGCGATGACCGCAGACGTGCCGGTGAGCAGGATCGTGTTCCAGAAGTAGTCGCCGATCAGCGAGGCGACACTCTGCTTGTACACGTAGCTCTCGCCGAAGTTGAGCGTGAACACGTTGACGAGGTAGTCGCCGAACTGCTGCCAGAGGGGCTTGTCGAGCCCGAGCTGTGCGCGCAGCTGCGCGATCTGCTCGGGTGACATGGGATGCTCGCGGGCGGCCTTGGCGACCGGGTCGCCCGGCAGGATCTTGAACGCGAAGAACCCGAGGAGGATCACCATGGCGAGGCTGATGAGGGCCCCGCCGATCTTGGTGAGCGCGTACTTCAGCGCCGGGCTGCTGCGGACGGAGGCTTCGCCCTGCTCCTCGAGGATCACCGCCTCGGTAGGGGGGACTGTGGTGCTCATATGCTTCTTCGCTGGGTCATGGGGTGGGGGCGGCCATGGTTCGGTGGCCGCGGCATGTCGCCGCGGCCACCGAAGGGATCACTCTACGTCAGCGCTCTTGCGGCGCCGGATCACGAGGTAGATCACCACGCCGATCACGACGATGGCGATGACCACGCCCGTCACGATCAGGCCGACGTTCGGACCCTCGGATGCCGCGGCTCCACCGTCCTCGGCGCCCACCGGCGTCACGTCCTTGAAGCCCCAGTACCCGGACTGGTTGGCGATGATGCCGCCGTCGGCCGGCATCATGCGGAAGTTCGTGAAGCGGTCGGAGCGGTAGGCCTCGAGTCCGTTCGCGAACCAGTACGTGATCTGGGCCGTGTCGGTGAAGTTGAGCGCGAGCATGTCGTGCACGATCGACTCGCGCGTGGCCGGGTCGAGCTCGGTGCGCTGCTGCTGGTACATCTCGTCGAACTCGGCGTTGCACCAGCCGTCCTGGTTGGTCGCCCCGGTGCCGTCGGTCTCGGTCGGAAGCGCGGCGCAGGTGTTGATGCCGAGCTGGTAGTCCGGGTCGGGGCCGATGCTCCATCCGCTCAGGTAGATGTCGTAGTCGCCCGAGACGGCCACCGCGCTGATCGTGTCGGAGTCTGTCGACACGATCTGCACGTCGATGCCGATCTCCTTCATCCACGGCTGGAAGTACTGCGAGATCGCCTGCTCCGTGGGGTCGGAGGCATCCACCGTCAGCCGGATCGAGAGCTTCTGGCCGTCCTTCACGCGGATGCCGTCATCGCCGGCGACCCAGCCGTCGGCGTCGAGCTTCGCCTTCGCCTTCTCGGGGTCGTAGGCGAACTCCTCGACCACCGGGTCGTCGGTGGGCAGCGTCCACTGCGGGTACGAGGCGGGGATGAAGCTGGTGCCGGGGTCGCCGAGCCCACCGAGGACCTTGTCGAGCAGGGTCTTGGTGTCGGTGCCGAGGCGGATCGCCTGACGCACCTCGACGTCCTGCAGGGCGGGGTTGCCGGTGCCGAACGGGCGTCCGTCGACCGTCTTCAGGCCGCTGTTGATGCTGAACGACGAGTACCGGCGACCGATGCCCGAGTGGACGGTGATGCCCTCGGCGTCCTTGAGCGCGTCGTACTGCGTCGGCGTGAGCCCCGACACGAAGTCGACATCGCCGGAGCGCAGCGCCTGCACCTGGGCGTCGGAGTTCGTGTAGTAGACGTACTGGATCTTGTCGATCTTGGGGGCGCCGTCCCAGAACGTCGGGTTCGCCTTGAGGGTGATGAACTGGTTCGCCTTGTAGCTCTCCAGCAGGAACGGACCGGAGCCGACGACGTCTGCGTCGTTCGCGTACTCGGCCGGGTTCGAGATCTCGGACCAGATGTGCTCGGGCACGATCGGGATCTCGATCGCGGGGTTCGGCGCCTGCGCCTCCTTGAGGTTGATGACGACCGTCTTGTCGTCAGGCGCCTCCACGCTGTCGAAGTTGGAGACGAGGCTGCCGTTGGCCACGCTCAGCTCCGGCACCTCCATCATCTGGTCGAACGTGTACTTCACGTCGCCGGAGGTGATCGGCTCGCCGTCCGACCACTCGAGGTCGTCCTGCAGCGTGAAGGTCCACGTCTTGCCGCCGTCGGTCACGTCCCAGTGGTCCGCCAGCCCCTTCGTCGGCGAACCGTCGACGTCGCTGTTCTGTACGAGGTTCTCGTACATGTACCGGATGAGGTTGGTCGGCAGCAGGTAGATCGACACGAACGGGTTGAACGTGTCGACGAATCCGGAGGTCGCGATCCGCATCGTCTTGGCATCGTCGCCGGACGAGGGAGAATCGGACGGGTCCGCTGCGTGGACACGAGTGGGCGCCGCCGCGTTCGCCGCAGCCGCCGGGGCGACGAGGAGCGCGGTGGCGGCGACGAGTGACATCGCGCGGATCAGATGTTTGCGGTGCCGTGATCGCATGTGAGTCCTTCCATCGGGTCGAGGTCCGGGATCCGGACGTCAAGGGATGCAGCAATGCAACATCATGCTGGACCTTCGGTCAACGTATTTGTACCCGATCTTCATGAGACCGTAACGACGAGCAGCCTCCTTCGATGAGGTCAGGAGGGCAGTCTTGGAGGAGCAGCTTGTGCATCTTGAGTCCCCAGCATGAACAATACGAACGATCTGCGGGCAGAACTCCGACTCGTACTTCTCATACTGCTCACTCCGTGAATGCTTGACCGGTTCCCGTCGGTGCGAGATGATCCGTAGCGGATCATCCCACTCAAGGAGAACTCGTGACCCCTTCGCCGGCAGCCGACGAGCGGCCAGCCCCCGCAACCTGGCACACGCGCCTGGTGCGCGCCGACACCGCCGCGGGATGGGAGGGACGCCGGTGGACCTCCGGCGTCCTCGAGCCGGGGTTCCCGGCGGGCGTCCACCCCGACGAGGTCATCGCATCGTGGAACCTCGCTCCCGGCGGGCACGCCGACGTCTCGATCCGCGCGCGCAGCATCGACACCGGGTGGCACGAGTGGCAGGAGCTCGCGCGATGGGGAGCCGCAGGCGACAGGCGCAGCGACCCCGGGGAGCTCGACGACCACGACGATCCGCGCCGCCCGACCATCGATACCGACATCCTGCGCGCGGCTCCCGGCGACCGGTGGGATGCCGTCCAGCTGCGACTCGTCCTGCACGACGGGCCGCCGGCATCCACTCCCCCGCTGCAGCTGGCAGCGGCGAGCTTCAGCGCACCGGCGGACCCCGCCCCGACCGCGCCTCTCGACGTGCCGTCGCCGGCGCACGCGATCGCCGTGCCGCCGCTGTCGCAGCGCGCGTACCCGTCGCGCGCCGACCTCGGCGGCGGCGGGCCCGCCTGGTGCTCACCCACCTCGCTGACCATGGTGGCCGCGGCCTGGGGGATCGACATCCCTGCTGCGGCGCCCGCGGACATCCCCTCCGGTGCGGACCCGCGCGTGCCGTCGGTCGCGCGCGCCGTGTACGACTCCACGTACGACGGCACGGGCAACTGGGCGTTCAACGTCGCACTGGCCGGCGAGCTCGGGCTGGATGCCGTCGTCACGCGCCTGCCGTCTCTGCAGAGCGCCTCCGAACTCACGCGGGCCGGCATCCCGCTCATCGCCTCGATCTCATTCCGCGACGGCGAGCTCCCCGGGGCCGACTATGCGACGGCGGGCCACCTCCTCGTGATCCGCGGGTTCGACGAGCACGGCGACGTGCTGGTCGCCGACCCGGCGAATCCCGGCGGCGAGGCGGGACTGCGGACCTATCCTCGCGAGGCGTTCGACACCGCCTGGTCGCACAGCCGGCGCACCGTCTACCTCATCACCCCTCGCGACCGAGCCCTCCCGGCCGCCACGACGGCGGCGTGGTGAGCAGTCCGCGCCGGGGTGCGGCCTGCGCGTTGAGGCGCTCAGGCCGGCACGTCGGCGAGCAGCGCCTCCAGCAGGTCGATGCGCTCGCCGAGCGACGTCAGCGAGACGTGCTCGGTGACGGCGTGCGCGCCGCCCCCGCGCGGACCGAAGCCGTCGACCGTCGGGAGGCCCAGGCTCCCGAGCAGATTCGTGTCGCCCGCGCCGCTCGCGGGACGGGCCTCGACGACCTGGCCGAGGTGGCTGCCCCGTGCCGCGATCGCCGCGACGAGCTCCTCGTCGGCGACCGACGGACTCCAGGCAGGACGACTGCTGAGGACGGTCGTCTCGACGACCGCGCCGGAGCGCAGCGGCGTGAGCGTCCCGAGCGCGGACATCACGTGGCGCTCGGTGCCGGCGTCGACGAATCGCAGCCCGATCTCGGCCTGCGCCTGCGCGGGCACGACGTTGGCGCGCCCGCCACCCGAGATCGTGCCGACGTTGCACAGCACCTCGGACGGCAGCGCGGGGTCCGCGACCACGGCCCGCACGTGGACCAGCTGGTCGACGAGCTCGTCGATCGCGGAGATGCCGCGCTCCGGGTCGAGTGCGGCGTGCGACGCGCGGCCCCGGACCTCCAGCCGCAGCCGCGTGCTGCCGCGGCGGCCGACCTTCAGGGCGCCGTCCGGATGCGGCGACTCGAACCCGATGACTCCCGACACCCCCTCGGCGCTGCGGCGCAGCAGCGCCTGCGTCGTCGGCGAGCCGATCTCCTCGTCGCACACGACGACCACCCGGACGGCCCGGTGACGACGACCTTTCAGGCGCTCCAGCGCCGCGATCATGACGAGCAGTCCGCTCTTCATGTCGTACACGCCGGGGCCGCGCACGATGTCGCCGTCGATCGACCACGGCACCGCCCCGTCCAGCGCGCCCCGCGGCCACACGGTGTCGGAATGCCCGACCAGCAGCAGGGGATCGCCCTCACCGGCGACCTCGGCGACAAGGCTCGTGCCGGCATCCGTGGTCTCGAATCCAACGGTCGCGCCCGCGTCCTGCCACCACTCGGCCAACAGGGCGGCCATGTGCTCGCTAGCGGCGGTGTCGCGCGACGGCGACTCGATGCGCACGAGCCGTTCCAGTCGCGCGACGAGGTCGCCGTATGCGCCGCCACGAGTGTGAGCCATGTTCTCTCCTGCCGATCTTTTGAATCATATCTCGCGCTTGATGCCACCGTAAGTCTGCGATAAATTCGGCAATCGACCGCCTCACTCGCCAACATAGGATTCGTATCGTGCCCCCCACGCTCACTCCCTCGCTCCGCGCCGAGACGCTGACCTCGGGTGAGCAGTTCCGTGCGGCCGCCAGCCTCTACACACGCGTGTTCGGCTACGACCGACCGGAGTTCTCCCTCAACCCGAACCTTCTCAGCGCCCTGGCGCAGAACGGCGGATCCGCGGTCGGCGTGTACACCGTCGACGACGAGCTGGTCGGCTTCGCCTACGGCTTCGCCGGGCGCGATCACGACGGCAGGGAGTTCCACTACTCGCAAGCGGCGGTGGTCGACGCGGCCTATCAGGGCACGGGCGTCGGTCGGCTGGCCAAGGAGCACCAGCGCACGGTCGCCCTCGGCTGGGGCCACCGCACGATGCGGTGGACCTTCGATCCGGTGCTCGCGCGCAACGCGCACTTCAACTTCTCGTCGCTGCGCGGCGAGGGCATGGCATTCGTGCCCGACTACTACGGCCGCCCCGGCACCGACCGCGTGGTGGTCGAGTGGGCGCTCGACCGCGACCACGACCCGTACGACGACCTGCGCCGCGCCGACCCGCCGGGGCTCGGCCGCGCGGACTGGGGGCGCGTGATCCGCGCAGAGGTGACGCGGCCCGACGGCAGCGTCCAGGATGCCGCGTGGCTGGCGATCCCGGCCCGCGCGACCGCGCTCTCGGACGACGACGAGGAGCAGGCCGCGCACGACCGGGTCCGCGCACGACTGCGGGACTCGCTCACCCATCTCGTGGCCGAGGGGAGCATACTCGTGGCCTGCACGCGGATCGACGAGTCCACCGCCGCCTATCTGGCGGTCCGACGCAGCAAGGGGGAGGCGGCGTGATGACCACGCACGAATTCGACGACAGCGAGCACGATCGCTCACTCGTCTCGCCGGGCGAACGGTACGGCGACCGGTTCCGGATGAACATCTCGGCCGAGGCGCTGCAGTCCCGCGTCATCGAGGCCGAGACACGGGCGCTCGCGCTGACCTTCGAGGAGCTCAGCCGCAGCGGGGACGTCCCCCGCGCCGCCGCCCTCATCCTCGGCGCACGTCGCCGCTACATCACCGGCCGCGGCAAGGCGGCCGCCTACGCCGAGCTGCTCGGCGCAGACCTCGGTGCGACGCTGTCGAACGTGTTCCTCGTCGACGGCCGGGCGCTGACCCCGCTCACCGTCCTCACAGACGTGCGGGCGACCGATGTGCTGGTCGCCTTCACGATGCGGCGCTATCGCGAAGAGACGGTGCGGTTCGGCGAGCTGTTCCGCGAGGCCGGGGGGCAGCTCCTGCTCATCACCGACAGCGCGGATGCGCCGCTCACCGACATCGCGACGACGGTGATCCACGTGCACACGCACTCGGCCTCGTACGCGGACTCCCCCACCGCGGTGGCCGCGGCCTGCCACCTTCTGAGCACGCTGACGACCGCCAGCGCGAAGGGCGCGCGCCGACGGCTGACCGTCCGCGACGAGCTCGCGTCCGCACTCCACCTCTATCGGCCCGAAGCCGAGAAGGAGCCCCTCGCGTGAGGATCGACCGACTCCGGCTGTTCGAGGTGAACCTGCCGCTCGTCCACGGATTCGAGACGAGCTCGCACCGCAAGACCGGGCTGACCCACCTTCTGCTCGAAGCCACGGACGGCGACGGACGGACGGGATGGGGCGAGATCGCCTCGCCCGCCGACCCGTTCTACGGTCCCGAGACGACGACCACGGCGTGGGCGATCGCCGAGCGGTACCTCGTTCCGACGGTGGTCGGCGCGACGTGGGACGCCCCCGAGGAGCTCGAGTCCCGCTGGCATCGCATCCGCGGCCACGAGTTCGCGAAGGCCGGGTTCTCCATCGCCGCCTGGGATCTGCAGGCGCAGGCGGCGGGCGCCTCGCTCGCGACCGCGCTCGGCGGCACGCGCACGAGCGTGACCGCGGGAGTCTCCCTCGGCATCGAACCCACCATCGACGAGCTGCTCGCGCAGGTCGCACGGCAGGTCGACAGCGGATACTCCCGGGTCAAGCTCAAGATCGCCCCGGGCTGGGACGTCGCTCCCGTGCGCGCGGTGCGTTCGGCGTACCCCGAGCTCGATCTGCACGTCGACGCCAACGGCGCCTATGCCGACACCGACGAGACCGCGTCCGTGATGCGCTCGCTCGACGCCGAGCTGCTGACGATGATCGAACAGCCTTACGCGCCGCGCGACTTCGTGGCGCACGCGCGGCTGCAGCGCACGCTGTCGACCCCCGTCTGCCTCGACGAGTCGATCGTCGACATCGCCGACCTGCACACGATGCTGACTCTGGACGCGGGCCGCGTGCTGAACATCAAGGTGTCGCGGATGGGCGGCCTCACCGCCGCGCGTCGCGCGCACGACATCGCGCAGGACGCGGGCGTGCCCGTCTGGTGCGGCGGGATGCACGAGTTCGGCGTCGGGCGCGCGGCGAACGTCGCCATCTCGTCCCTCCCGAACTTCACGCTCCCCTCGGACGTGTCAGGCTCTGACAAGTACTACGCGCGCGACGTCGTCGTGCCGCCGGTGCTCGCGGACCAGGGCGTCGTCCAGGTCCCCACCGCGCCGGGCCTCGGACACGTCGTCGACGTGGACTGGGTGCGGCAGAACGCGACACGCATCCTCGACACCGCGGCCGCGGCCGTCTGAACCGGAAGGACTCCGTGCTCCCCCTCACCCTTCACCGGCTCGACCTCGCCTCGGACGCCGATCCGGCGGCCTGCCTCATCCGCGTCGAACCGCAGGACGGCGTGCTGACGGCCACCGACCTGTCGGCGACGCGGGGCGACGGGATCTTCGAGACCGTCGTCGTGGTCGACGGCGTCCCGCAGGCTCTGGGGCCGCACCTCGATCGATTCGAGAGGTCGGCGGCGATGCTCGATCTACCCGAGCCCCGCCGAGAGCTGTGGGCGCATGCCGTCGCCGAGGCCGCCGCCGCGCTGCACGAGCACACCGGCCGCGGCGCCGTGAAGTTCGTCATGTCACGGGGCGACGAGGCCGCGCCCCTCGTGCCCACAGGGTGGGCGCTCGGCTTCGCGCCTGACAGCCGCTCCGGCACGCGGGCTCCCGAGATCGACGTCGCGCTGCTGGACCGGGGGTACCGGCACGACGTCGCGCAGACCTCGCCGTGGCTGCTGCAGGGTGCCAAGACGCTGTCCTACGCGGTCAACATGGCAGCGTTGCGCGAGGCGCGGCGACGCGGTGCGCAGGACGTCATCTTCACGAGCATCGACGGCTTCGTCCTGGAGGGTCCCAATTCCACCGTCATCGCTCGCGTCGACGGCGTCTACGTGACGCCGCCCACCGATCTCGGCGTCCTGCCGGGCACCACCCAGGCCGACGCCTTCGCGGCGCTGGAGAGCTGGGGCGAATCGGTGGCGACCCGGCGGATCGAGGTCACCGAGCTCCGCCGCGCCGACGCCGTCTGGCTCTGCTCGAGCACCCGCGGCGCCGCCCCGGTCCGCTCGCTGGACGGGGTCGCCCTCGCGACCGACATCCCGCTGAGCGATCGGATCAACGACGCACTCGACGCACGGAAGGCGTGACACCATGATCCCCGTCATCGACGGCCACAACGACCTCGCCTGGGCGCGCCGCGAACGGTTCGGCTACACCACCGACGGGCTCGACGGCGTGGTGCCCGGTCTCCACACCGATCTTCCGCGGCTCGTCGCCGGCGGCGTGGGCGGACAGTTCTGGTCGGTGTGGATCGATCCGGTCCTCACCGGCGCCGAGCAGGTCACGGCCACCCTCGAGCAGATCGACTTCGTTCACCGCTTCGTGGCCGCCTACCCGGACCGGCTGAGCTCGGCGCGCACCGCCGCCGACGTGCGCGAGGCGATGCAGGCGGGCCGCATCGCCTCGCTGATCGGCGTCGAAGGCGGTGCGCAGCTCGACGGCTCGCTCGCCGTCCTCCGCCAGTACGCGCGCCTGGGCGCGCGGTATCTCACCCTCACCTGGTCGCGCACGATCGATTGGGCCGACTCCGCCACCGATGAGGCGCGCCACGGCGGCCTCACGGACTTCGGCCGCGACGTGGTGCGCGAGCTCAACCGGATCGGCGTGCTCGTCGATCTCGCGCACGTGTCGCCCGAGACGATGCGCGATGCCCTGCAGGTCAGCACGCGGCCGGTCATCGTCAGCCACTCCGCCGCGTTCGCGCTGTGCGAGCATCCGCGCAACGTTCCGGACGACGTGCTGCGCGCGATCGGGGCGCACAACGGCGTGGTCATGGTCGCCTTCGTGCCGTCGTTCCTCTCGCCGGCCCGTCATGCGTGGGTTCAGGGGGGTGAGCACGGCGAAGCGCCGGCCGTCGGCATCCCGGATCTGGCCGATCACATCGAGCACGTGAGGGAGGTCGCCGGGCCACATGCCGTCGGGCTGGGCGCCGACTACGACGGCACCGATGCGATGCCGTCGGGACTCGAAGACGTGTCGCACTACCAGGACCTGCTCGAAGAGCTCCGCCGCCGCGGCTGGTCGGAGCCGGACCTCGAGGCGCTCGCGCACGGCAACGTCCTGCGGGTGCTCGAGGCCTCCGACGCGGATCACCTCGCCTTCCTGGCCGGCACCGCCGACCCGCCGGCCGCGGCGGCGCTGACCCCCGCGGTGGATGCCGACGCCCGCGCTCTCGCCGGCGCGCCGAGGCGTCCGCGGGTGCTCGCCGTCGTCAACGCCGCCTCGTCCGGACCGCGACGGCTCACCGGGTGGCTGGCGGACGAGGGCATCGACGTGGACGCGGTGCTGGGCGCGGACGGGCTGCCGGAGAGCCTCGACGGCTATGCGGGGCTCGTGATGCTCGGCGGCGGGCTGATGCCGGACGACGATGATCGCGCCCCGTGGCTGGCACAGGAGCGAGGACTCGCCCAGCAGGCGATCGACGCCGATGTGCCGACCCTCGGCATCTGCCTCGGTGGCCAGCTGCTCGCGCACGTCGCGGGCGGCGAGGTCCGCGCGAAGTTCGGCCCCCGGGAGCGCGGCGCCACGGTCATCACGCCCTCGGACGCGGGCCGCGATGACGCAGTGACCACGGCCCTCGGCGCCGGCGCCCCGATGATCGAGAATCATCAGGACATGATCACGGCGCTCCCGCCAGGCGCCGTGCTGCTCGCGTCGAGCGAGGCGGTCGCGCACCAGGCGTTCCGGCTCGGCGAGCGCGTCTACGGCGTCCAGTTCCACCCCGAGGTGGGCGCGGAGGACCTGCTGCAGTGGGACGAGCCCGTCTCGCCCGGTCCGGACGACCGCCCGGTCGCCGATCTGGTCGCCGAGGCCCGCGCTGCGGATGCGCAGAACACCGGCGCCGCACGCGCCCTCGTCGGCGGCTTCGCGGCGCATGTGCGCGGCTACGCCGCAGAGCAGGCGCACGCGTGAGCGACACCTCGACCGCGACGCTGGACGATCTGCTCGAAAGCCATGCCCGGGACGCGCTGGCGGAGCGCCTCGACGCGACGACGCTGCGGCGGGCACCGGCATCCATCGCCGCCGTCGTCCACCGCGGCAGGATCATCGCGGTTTCGACGCACGGCGAGCCCCGACGCGACGGCGCCCCCACCGTGCCCGGCACGGTGTTCCGCATCGCGTCCATGTCGAAGAGCTTCCTCGCCGCCGCGGCCCTGTCGCTGCGCGACGAAGGCGTCCTCGACCTGCACGCGCCGGCGACGGAGTACGTGCCCGAGCTGGCGGGGGCGCGGTTCGGCGACGACGGCACTGCGCTGACCCTCGACGCCCTGCTGTCGAACCGGGCCGGCCTGGCGGAGGACAATCCGTGGGGCGACGAGCATCTCGGCTCCTCCCGCGCCGAGATCGCCTCGGCCGTGGCAGCGGGCCTGCCGTTGGCCGCACTCCCGGGCACCGAGTACCACTACTCGAATCTGGGGATCTCGTTCCTCGGCCGGGCGATCGAGGCCGTGACCGGCAGTGCCGTCGAAGACGTCGTCCGTGAACGCCTGATCGAACCGCTCGGCCTGCGAGACACCCGGGCGGATGCCGGGCGCTACGCGGGTGACGCCGACCTCGCCGCGGGCTTCCGCACTTTCGACGACGGACTCTCGTTCACCCGCGAGCCCTATGTCGGGTCCGGGGCACTGGCGTGCATCGGCAGCCTGTTCAGCACCGTCGACGACATCGCGGCGTGGATGCACTTCCTCGGGTCGGCGTTCGACGACACCTCGACGAACGAGGGACCGCTGCGCGCCGCATCCCGTCGGGAGATGCAGACCGTGCGCACGATGGTGCCGCTGAGCGAGCGGGCCTCGGCCGGCCGCGACCTCGACGGCGCGGGCTACGGCTACGGCCTGGTGGTCGAGCATGACCGCCGGTTCGGGCGCATCGTGCTGCACGCCGGTGGACTGCCCGGCTTCTCGTCGCACATGCGGTGGCACCCCGCCTCGGGCCTCGGTGTCGTCGTGTTCGGCAATTCGGACTCCTTCGGCGCCGGCGGGATCGCCGTCGACGTCCTGCAGGGCGTCCTCGCCCGCGCCGACGCCCCGGCCGCGATCGTGCGCCCATGGCCGGCGACCCTGGCCGCCGCCGCCAGGATCGACGCGCTCCTCGCCGAGGGGCGACCGCTGTCGGCGGCGGCGGATCTGCTCGCCCGCAACGTGCTGCGCGACGTCCCCGATGATGTGCGCCGGCGCCGTCTCGACGAGGCCCTGACCGAGACGGGCCCGGTGCGTGCGGACGCCGCGCCGTTCACCGCACGCGTGCTCTCGGCCGCCGACCGTTCGTCGCTGCGCTGGGTCGTCCCGTGCGAGCGCGGGGCACTGGTGTGCGATGTGCACATGATGGGGCTTCGCGAGCCGCTCGTGCAGGAGTTCACCGTGCAGGTCGCCGACGCGACCGGGGTGAAACCGCGGGGCGAGTCGGCTCGTGCGACCGACCACCACCGCGTCGCGCCTCTGCCGGGGAGCCCACGCAGGTGACGGCCCGTCCACGACGCACCAGTGACGACTGCTGATGGCGACGACCCTTTTCCGACACCCCCGGATCCACCGGCTCGACGGGCGCGGCGGCATGGCCGAGGCGATGCTCGTGGTCGACGGCGTGATCGCCGACATCGGCGGAGCGGATGCCGTCGGCCGTCGTGCGCCGCGGGGCACCGTCGTGCGCGATCTGCCCGGCGAGGCCGTGGTCGCGGGGTTCCACGACGCGCATATCCACACGGCGAGTCTGGCGCGCAGTCTCGACGAGCTCGACGTGCGCGACGCCCGGAGCCTGGCCGACGCACTCGCTCGCATCGAGGCGCATGTGCGCGCACTGCCGTGCGACGGCTGGGTCGTCGGCGGGAGATGGGACGCGAACGGCTGGCCGGACGGACCGCCCACCCGCGCCGCCCTGGACGGGGTCGTGCCGCACCGTCCCGTGTGCCTGTCGAGCGTGGACGGCCATTCGGTGTGGGTGAACGCCGAAGCTCTCCGTCGCGCCGGCATCGACGCCGCCACGCCCGACCCGATCGGCGGACGCATCGAGCGCGACGCGACCGGCACCCCGACCGGGCTGCTGCGTGAGACCGCGGCCGACGCGGTCGCCGCGAGGGCGGCACGCGAATCGCCCGCGGAGCTGACCGCGCTGCTGGATCGCGCACAACGGCTGCTGCTGTCACAGGGTGTGACGCACGTCACCGACTTCGACGGCGAGGACGCGCGCGACGCCTACCTTCGACTGAGGGATGCCGGAGACCTGCGGCTGCGCGTGCACAAGGGCACCCCCGCCGCTGCACTGGAGGAGGCGATCGCTGCGGGGCGCCGCACCGGAGCCGGTGACGACTGGTTCACGAACGGGCCGGTCAAGCTGTTCTCGGACGGGGCGCTCGGCTCGCACACCGCCCACATGGGCGAAGACTTCGCCGGAGAGCCCGGCAACCACGGCATCGAGGTGCTGGATCCGGGCGAGCTCGATCGCCTGGTCGGAATGGCCGTCGCCGCAGGCATCGCCGTGGCCACGCACGCGATCGGCGACCGGGCGAATGCCCGCGTGCTGGACGCCTACGCCCGCGCGCACGCCGCAGCCGAACGTGCGGGGCTGCGGCTGCGGGTCGAGCACGCACAGCACCTCGCTCCCGGCGACGTGGCCCGCTTCGCCGGTCTCGGCGTCATCGCCTCACAGCAGCCGACCCACTGGGCGACCGACGTCCCGCTCGTGTCACGACTGCTGCAGGGCCGCGATCTCGACAGCTACGCATGGTCGTCGCTGCGCGATGCGGGGGCCGCCGTCGCGTTCGGCTCCGACGCGCCGGTCGAGCCGTCGGCGCCGATGCGCGGCATCCGCGACGCCGTCGTGCGCAGCACTGCAGACTCGCCCATCGGCACGGAGCCCGGCGTCCGCCCGCTGGGGGTCGAAGAGGCGCTCCTCGCCTACACGGCCGCGCCGGCGTACGCCGCCGGGCTCGACCGCCGCGTCGGGCGGCTCGACGTCGGCATGCTCGCGGACTTCGTCGTCCTCGACAGCGACCCGTTCCACGTCGATCCGGCCGACATCGCGGCAATCCGCCCCCTCGCGACCATCGTCGGCGGGGTTCCCGCTTTCGGCATCGAATGAGCGGCGGCAACGGGCCGGCGAGCGCCGGCGACCCGAGAAGGACCGCACGACACACCTGGAGGGTGCGCTGATGGCCGACGACGAGATCCGCATACGCCTGGCCGACCTCGGCGTCGGATCGGGCGCATTCGCCCGCGGCCGGCACAACGCGATCACCGACGTGCCCGGCGTGCAGGTGGGTCATGCCACCGTGCACAGCGACCGGCTGCACACCGGGGTGACCGCGATCGTCCCGACGGCGCTCGGCGCCGGCCGGCGCTGGCTGCCGGCAGGACTGGCCGTCGGGAACGGCTACGGCAAGCTCGTCGGCGCCACGCAGCTCGAAGAGCTGGGGGCGCTGGAGACACCCGTGCTGCTGACCAGCACGCTGTCGGTGTTCCGCGTCGCGGACGCGCTGCTCGGGCACGTGCTCGCACAGCCGGGCTACGAAGAGACCACCACGCTCAATCCGGTCGTGGGAGAGACGAACGACGGCTTCCTCTCCGACATCCGCTCCCGCCCGCTCGGCGACGCGCACGTCGGCGAGGCACTGGCGTCCGCCGCGGCCGGCCCCGTCGAAGAGGGCAGCGTCGGCGCGGGCGCCGGAACAGTGGCGCTCGGCTTCAAGGGGGGCATCGGCACCTCGTCCCGCACGGTCGACGTGGGCGGCGGCGGTCACACGGTCGGCGCGATCGTGCAGTCGAACTTCAGCGGCACGCTCTCCATCGCGGGTGTGCCGATGCCCGCGGACGAACTCGTCGCGGGGCCTCCGGTCGAGACCGTCGGCAACTCGTGCATGATCGTCGTGGCGACGGACGCACCGATCGATGCACGGCAGCTGACGCGCTGCGCGCGCCGGGCGATCTTCGCACTGCGCGGTGTCGGCTCGGACTTCTCGCAGGGCAGCGGCGACTACGCGATCGCGTTCTCGGTCGGTTCGGGGATGCCGCCCGCCGACGCGGCGCTGTCGCCGCTGTTCCACGCGACGATGGACGCGGTCGAGGAGGCGCTCGTCAACTCGATCCTCATGGCGACCACGCGCGCACACGCCGACGGCCGCATCGCCCATGCGATCCCGCTCGACGCCGTCCGCGCGCGTCTCGCGGCGGCGGGAGCGATCTGACGCGGGCGCCGCGACCGAGCCCTAGCGCAGGTCGGCCAGTGCGCGATGCACCGAGGCCACCGCGCTGGAGCCCTCGCCGACGGCGGCCGCGACGCGCTTCATCGATCCGCGGCGCACGTCGCCCGCGGCGAAGATGCGCGGCACCGACGTCTCGAACGGCAGCGGCTCGCGGCCCAGGCCCTGCCAGCGCTCGAGCGACTGCACCGACACGTCGGTGCCGGTGCGGAGGAACCCGTCGGCATCCTGGTCCAGCTCGCCCAGCCAGGAGGTCGCCGGCTCGGCGCCGATGAAGCAGAACAGTCCGCGCGCGGCGACGTCGCCCACGGAGTCGATGCTCACGCGCTCGAGCGTCGGACCGCCGTCGAGTCCGACGACGCGCGACTGCGTGTGCACCTCGATGCGCCGGTCTTCGAGCAGCCGGTCGACGAGGTACGACGACATGCGCACGCCGAGGTCGGAGCCGCGCACCACCAGATGCACGGGGCAGCCGTTCGCCGCGAGGAACAGAGACGCCTGTCCGGCCGAGTTCGCCCCGCCGACGACGACCACCGGCGACTCGAACACCTGACGCAGTTCGAGCGGCGTGGCGGCGTAGAAGATGCCCGCGCCCTCGAAGTCGTTCCACCGCTCCAGGTCGAGCGTGCGATACGCCGCGCCCGAGGTCACGATCGCCGTGCGGGCGCGGATCACGCGGCCGTCGGTGAGGGTGATGTCGAGGGTGTCGCCCGAGGCGCGCAGCTCGCGCGCCTCGCAGGGCGCGTACACCCGCACGCCGAACTTCAGCGCCTGCAGCGACGCCTGCCCGATGAGGTCGCCGCCGCTCACGCCGAACGGGAACCCGAGGAAGTTC
>Ga0160450_100338_pt1 | contig 30211 bp, 32 predicted proteins | sample HID1975K_E1MG_FD_108257 | JGI IMG/M metagenome (GOLD analysis project Ga0160450, IMG submission 108257) | Enriched soil microbial communities from UW Madison campus, WI, USA - HID1975K_E1 MG | ecosystem: Environmental > Terrestrial > Soil > Unclassified | place: USA: Madison, Wisconsin...
CAGGATGCCGTCGCGTCGCAGTTCGACGGCATCCCCGTGGTGGACGGCGACGAGGGCTCCGAGGACGCCTGGGGCCTCACCGGCCGCGACTGACCGGCACCGACAGACCCGCACCGACAGACAGTACCGACGGATAGGCTCGGCCCATGGCGATCCCGCGGCAGTTGCCGAACACGATCACGATCGTGCGCATCCTGTGCGCCCCGGTCTTCCTGTGGCTGCTGCTCGCGGACGGCGGCGCAGACGGCGCCATGCGGTGGTGGGCGGCAGCGCTGTTCATCGTCGCGATCGCGACGGACGGGATCGACGGGTATCTCGCCCGCAGGTACGAGATCGTCACCGATCTCGGAAAGCTGCTCGATCCGATCGCCGACAAGGTGCTCACCGGCTTCGCCTTCATCGGGCTGTCGATCCTGGGCGAGCTGCCGTGGTGGGTGACGATCGTCGTCCTGATCCGTGAGATCGGCATCACGGTGTACCGCTTCATGGTCGTCAGCGACCACGTCCTCGCGGCCGCCTGGATGGGCAAGCTCAAGACCGTCGCGCAGGCGCTGGCGCTCTCGCTCGCGCTGCTGCCGCTGTGGACCCTCGTCGGCGAGTGGATCTTCTGGGTCAACGGCGTCATGATGACGATCGCGGTCATCCTGACGATCGCGAGCGGCATCGACTACATCGTGAGCGAGGTGCGCGCGGCCCGCGCGAAGCGGTCGTCGTCGTGACGGACCGGGACGCCGCCGCTGCCGTGCTGTCGGCGCTCGGCGCCCGTGCCTGGTCGATCGCGGCGGCCGAGTCGCTCACCGGCGGACGCGTGACGGCCACGCTGGTCGACATCCCGGGGGCGTCGGCGCACGTCCGCGGCGGCATCGTCGCCTACGCGACCGATGTCAAGGCACGAGTCCTCGGCGTCGATGCCGCGCTGCTCGCCGAGCGCGGAGCGGTCGACCGCGCGGTGGCCCTCGAGATGGCAGGGGGAGTGCGCCGCGTGCTGGGTGCCGACGTGGGGCTCGCGACGACAGGGGTGGCCGGTCCCGACCCCCAGGACGGCAAGCCCGTCGGCACCGTCCACATCGCAGTGGTGACGCCCGAGACCTCCGTGACCGCCGAGCTCGCCCTCTCGGGGACCCGTGACGAGATCCGAACGGCGACGGTGCGTAGGGTGCTCGAGCTCGCGCTGGACGTGCTGTGAGGCATCCGCTGATCTTCGTGTCGGAGGGGAACAGACCGTGTTGCGTCTGGGTTACATTCGGTGATTCCCACCCATTGCCCAGTTCACGGGATTAGATTTGATTATCCGGTGCTGTACTGTTGGCCACCCGGACGACGGTGGAATCAGAAGTGAGGAGGGGCCCTGATGATCCTGGTACGTCAAGAGATCGGCGAAGTGCTTCGTGATTTCCGCCAGCAGAAGGGGCGCACCCTCCGCCAGGTGGCCAGCCGCGCGAGCGTGGCTCTCGGATACCTGAGCGAGGTCGAGCGCGGTCAGAAGGAGGCCTCCAGCGAGATCCTCGCGTCGGTGGCCGAAGCGCTCGACGTCCCGATCTCGATCATCATGCGCGAGGTCGGCGACCGCATCTCGGTGCTCGAGGGCCTGCAGACGTTCCCCGACGTGGTGCCCGACGATCTGATGGCCTCGGTCGACGCCGAGCTGTCGCTGCGCTGACCTGACGCCGACGCTCAGGGACTGCTTGACACATGCGACGCAGTGAGTTCCAGCGCGCCGTCGACGATGAGTTCGGCGGGCGCGCGAACACCATCGTCACCGATCTGGTGCTCTCCCGCGTGGGCGGGCGCACGGCGGCCGAGGCGATCTCGGCCGGTGTCGATCCGCGCGAGGTGTGGCTCGCGCTGTGCGAGGAGCTCGACGTTCCGGCGGATCGCCGGTACGGCGTGGGCCGCCTCGAACCCCGTCGCCGCTGACGCGGGTCCCGCGGGCGCAACACGGCGTGTCGTCGAATATCTGTTCGAGATACGCGTAGTGTCCTCCACAGAAGGTGTCGAGGACGTGTTTTCCACGTGACGGGACCGGGTGAAGGCCGATGTCGGACCCCACCCCTAACGTGATCCACGTCGAACGACACCACACGCCTTGTCGCAGCATCCGTCCCACCGGGTCGGAGCGCGACAGCCTACAGGCGACGGAACGCCAGCACTAAGGAGCACGACATGCCCTCACCCGCAGACCGCGAGAAGGCCCTCGAATCGGCCCTCGCCCAGATCGACCGGCAGTTCGGGAAGGGCTCGGTGATGCGCCTCGGCAGCGATGAGCGCGCTCCCGTCGAGGTCGTCCCCACCGGCTCGATCGCCCTCGACGTCGCCCTCGGCATCGGCGGGCTCCCGCGTGGGCGCATCATCGAGATCTACGGTCCGGAGTCGTCGGGTAAGACGACGCTGACGCTCCACGCGATCGCCAACGCGCAGCGCGCGGGCGGCATCGCCGCGTTCATCGACGCCGAGCACGCGCTCGACCCCGACTACGCCCAGAAGCTCGGCGTCGACATCGACGCCCTGCTGGTGTCGCAGCCCGACACCGGTGAGCAGGCGCTCGAGATCGCCGACATGCTGGTGCGCTCCGGCGCGATCGACCTGATCGTCATCGACTCCGTCGCGGCGCTCGTTCCCAAGGCCGAGATCGAGGGCGAGATGGGCGACTCGCATGTGGGTCTGCAGGCGCGCCTCATGTCGCAGGCGCTCCGCAAGCTCACCGGTGGTCTCAACCAGACCAACACCACGATGATCTTCATCAACCAGCTGCGCGAGAAGATCGGCGTGTTCTTCGGCTCGCCCGAGACCACTGCCGGCGGTAAGGCGCTGAAGTTCTACGCATCGGTGCGCCTCGACATCCGTCGCATCGAGACGCTCAAGGATGGTGCCGAGGCGGTCGGAAACCGCACGCGTGTCAAGGTCGTCAAGAACAAGATGGCGCCGCCGTTCAAGCAGGCGGAGTTCGACATCCTGTACGGCGTCGGCATCTCGCGCGAGGGCAGCCTCATCGACTTCGGCGTGGAGCACGGCATCGTCAAGAAGTCAGGCGCGTGGTACACGTACGACGGCGAGCAGCTCGGGCAGGGCAAGGAGAACGCCCGCAACTTCCTCCTCAAGAACGAGGACGTCGCCGCCGACATCGAGTCGAAGATCAAGGTCAAGCTCGGCATCGGCCAGCCGCGCGGTGCGGCCGCCGAAGGCGCGACGGCCGACGAACTGGCCGCCCGCCGCCCGGCGTGATGCTTCGGCAGGCCCTTCGACCGGGGACGCCGGTATGACGAACGAGAACGGGGGCGAGCGCGAGACGCTCGCCCCCGTCATCCCCCTCTTCGGAGGGCCGGCACCGGCGGCGCCGCCCGAGCCCGCGTGGAACGCCACGTGGGCCGACGACCCCGAAGCCGTGGATGACGACGACGAGTACGACCGGTTCGGCAACGACACCTCGCATCTTCGTGCCCCGGACCCGGCCGAAGCCGCTGCCGACGCCCGCGACAGTGCGGAGAAGAGCCTCCTGAAGAAGCTCCGCGCGCGCTCGCTGTCGGTGCGCGAGGCGCGGGGCGTGCTGCGCGACCACGGACTCGGCGACGAGGCGATGGAGGAGCTCATCTCCGCCTTCGAGCGCCTCGGCTACCTCGACGACGCCAAGCTCGCGGAGCAGCTCGTCCACTCCGGCTCGGACCGCAAGGGGCAGGGACGCAAGGCGATCGCGCAGACCCTCGCCAAGCGGGGCGTCCCCCGCGACGTCGCGGACGCGGCGCTCGACGAGCTCCCCGACGACGACTTCGAGCGTGCGCTCGAGTTCGCGCGCACGAAGGCGTCGTCGATGCGTGGCCTGGAGCGCGACGTCGCCGTCCGCCGCCTCGCGGGGCAGCTCGCCCGGCGCGGCTACGGCGGCCCGGTCGCGATGAACGCCACCCGGCAGGCGTTGGACGAGCTGAGTCGTCCGGTCGGGCGCGTCCGCTTCGAGTGACGGGATCCGGGTCGGCGCCGGTCGACACGCGGCGCGGAGCGCGGGCGCCACGACGCTAGCGTGGGCGGATGCTCACGAAGTTTCTGCTCGAAGACGCGCAGCTCACCGACCTCGTCGCCCCCGTGGGGCGACTCGCCTCTGCCGAGGTCCTGTCGGGCGGGATGTTCGCAACCGCGTATCGGGTGCACTTCGACGACGGCCGGCGTGCCGTCGCGAAGATCGTGGGTGCCGACACGTCACGCCTCTACCGGTACGAGCTCGGCCTGCTCGGCACGGAGGCGCTCACGTACCGCATGCTCAGCGACAGCGGCGTGCCCGTCCCGCGCGTCCTCCACACCGACTTCAGCCGTTCCGCCGTCGACGCCGACGTCGTGGTGGCCGAGCACCTGCCCGGCGTGCCCTGGCTCGACCTGCCGCTGGATGATGCGCAGAACGCCGTCGTCCGCCGCGGGCTGGGCGCCGTGATGGCAGACCTCCACCACGTACCGGCGCCGACGTTCGGCTATCCGGCACCCGACGCCGATCTGTCGGGCCCGACGTGGCGCGAGGCGTTCGGCGCCATGATCGACGCGGTCCTCGTCGACGCCGAGCGATGGGACGTCGAGCTGCCCGCTGCGCAGGTGCGCGCCGCGGTGGCGGCGCACGGTCGGACGCTCGACGCAGTGACCCGCCCCGTCGTCGTGCACACCGATCTGTGGGCCGGCAACATCTTCCTCGACCCCGGCACGCTCGACATCGTCGGCATCATCGACACCGAACGGACCCTCTGGGGCGATCCGCTCCACGAACTCGCGGGAGCCGACCAGCTCGGACACGGCGACCCCGACGCCGACCTGCTCGCCGGCAACACCGCGGCCGGCGGCATCCTCGCGGACGAACTCTCCACCCCGAGCGGGCGTGCGCGGCTGGAGCTGTCACGGCTGTACTTCTCGCTCATCCTCTCCAGCGAGCCGGTGATCCGCGGCTACGAGGGCGACTGGGTCGCGGGGTACGAGCAGACCGCCCGCGACAACATCGAGCGGGCCCTGGTCAGGCTCGAGGATGCCGCATCCCAGCTCTGACGGAAGCTGCGGCATCCACTCCCGGTCCTTCGGGAGTTCGCGGCTCGTAGAATGGCGGGATCATGTCTTCCCCTTCCGCCACACCGACTCTCATCGCGCCCTCGGCGGCGTCGCACGACGCCGAGGGGCGCGCGCGCACGTACGAGGTGCGCACGTTCGGCTGCCAGATGAACGTGCACGACTCCGAGCGCCTCTCGGGCTCGCTCGAGAGCGCGGGCTACGTCCGCGCCGACGCCGGCGAAGAGGCCGACGTCGTCGTCATCAACACGTGCGCCGTGCGCGACAACGCCGCCGGCAAGCTCTACGGCACCCTCGGGCATCTGAAGTCCCGCAAGGACAAGCACGAGGGCATGCAGATCGCCGTCGGCGGCTGCCTCGCGCAGATGGACAAGGACGTCGTGCAGCAGAAGGCGCCGTGGGTCGACGTCGTGTTCGGCACCCACAACATGGGGTCGCTGCCGAGCCTGCTCGAGCGCGCGCGCCACAACGGCGAGGCGGAGCTCGAGATCCTGGAGTCCCTCGAGATCTTCCCGTCGACGCTGCCCACCAAGCGCGACAGCGTCTACAGCGGCTGGGTGTCGATCTCGGTCGGCTGCAACAACACCTGCACGTTCTGCATCGTGCCCAGCCTGCGCGGCAAGGAGAAGGACCGTCGCCCCGGCGACATCCTCAACGAAATCCGCCTGCTCGTCGACGACGGCGCGATGGAGGTCACCCTGCTCGGCCAGAACGTCAACTCCTACGGTGTCGAGTTCGGCGACCGTCAGGCGTTCGGCAAGCTGCTGCGCGCCGCGGGCGAGATCGACGGCCTCGAGCGCATCCGCTTCACGAGCCCGCACCCGGCCGCCTTCACCGACGACGTCATCGACGCGATGGCCGAGACGGACGCCGTCATGCCGCAGCTGCACATGCCGCTGCAGTCGGGCAGCGACCGCATCCTGAAGGCGATGCGCCGGTCGTACCGCAGCGAGAGGTTCCTCGGCATCCTCGACCGCGTGCGCGCCAAGATGCCCGACGCCGCCATCTCGACCGACATCATCGTCGGCTTCCCCGGCGAGACCGACGAGGACTTCGAAGACACCATGCGGGTCGTCGAGCAGGCCCGCTTCGCCAGCGCGTTCACGTTCCAGTACTCGATCCGTGAGGGCACACCGGCCGCGACCATGGCCGACCAGGTGCCCAAGGAGGTCGTGCAGGAGCGCTACGAGCGCCTCATCGCGCTGCAGGAGCGCATCTCGCTCGAAGAGAACCAGAAGCAGGTCGGCCGCGAGGTGCAGGTGCTGGTCTCGACCGGTGAGGGCAAGAAGGACGCCGAGACGCATCGCCTGACCGGCCGCGCCGAAGACAACCGTCTCGTGCACTTCGAGGTTCCGGAGGGGTCCGAGACCCCCCGCCCCGGTGACGTGGTGTGGGTCGTCGTGACGCACGCCGCGCCGTTCCACCTCCTCGCCGATTCGCCCGACGGCGCGCCGCTGCGCATCCGCCGCACACGCTCCGGCGACGCGTGGGACCGCGCGCAGGCCGAGTCGTGCGCGATCCCGGCATCGGCGGGAGACTCGGGGGCGCCGCGCGCGGTGTCGCTCGGCCTCCCGACGCTGCGTGTCGGCGTGTGATCCCGCGAAGTCTGAGCGCACGGTGAGCGACCCCGGGACGCCTGCGGGCACCGCTGCGTCCCGGATCTGGGCGGTCGTCGGTGCGACCGGCACCGGCAAGACCGCGCTGTCGCTCGACCTCGCCGAGGCTCTGGCCGTGCGCGGACGGGCGGCCGAGATCGTGAACGCCGACGCGATGCAGCTGTACCGCGGCATGGACATCGGCACGGCGAAGCTCCCCGCGGACGAGCGGCGCGGCATCCCGCACCACCTCTTCGATGCGCTCGAGGTGACTGACGAGGCGGCGGTGGCCTGGTATCAGGATGCTGCGCGCGACGCGGTGCGCGGCATCCACTCGCGAGGCGCGGACGCGATCCTGGTCGGCGGCTCGGGGCTGTACGTGTCGAGCGTGCTGTTCGACTTCCGCTTCCCGCCGCGGGACGAGACCGTGCGGGCGCGCCTGGAGGCCGAGCTGGACGGCAGCGGGCCGGGCGCCCTGTTCGCCCGCCTGCGCGAGCTCGATCCCGCGACCGCGGACAAGGTCGACCCGCGCAACGGGCGGCGGATCGTCCGGGCGCTCGAGGTGCTCGAACTGGGGGAGCGGACGCACGGTGCCGCGCTGCCGGAGGCGCCCGTGCTGTGGCATCCCGATACCCGCATCATCGCTGTCGGCGTTCCGCGCGAGGAGCTCGTGGTGCGGCTCGACAGCCGGGTCGAGGGCATGTGGCGCGACGGCCTCCTCGACGAGGTGCGCGGGCTGCGCCCCCGCGGGCTCGAAGCGGGCGTCACCGCGCGCCGCGCCATCGGCTACGCGCAGGCGCTCGCCCAGCTCGCCGGCGATCTCACCGAAGCCGAGGCGATCGCCGAGACGCAGGCGCTCACGCGCCGGTACGCCCGGCGTCAGGTGTCGTGGTTCAAGCGGTACGAGGGTGCGCACTGGGTGACGTCGGGAGCGGATGCCGCCGCCCTGGCAGACTCGGGGACATGACCCCCGAGATCCGTCCCTTCGAACTCGCCGACACCGAGGCCGTGGTGTCGCTGTGGCAGGCCACCGGATTGACCCGGCCGTGGAACAACCCGTACCAGGACATCAACCGCAAACTGAGCGTTCAGCCCGAGCTGTTCCTGGTGGCCGTCGAGGACGGCACCGTCGTCGGCACGGTGATGGCGGGCTACGACGGCCACCGCGGCTGGCTCTACTACCTCGCGAGCGCCCCGCACCGCCGGGGCCAGGGGATCGGCCGGCAGCTGGTCGAGCGCGCCGAGGAGCTGCTGCTCGACATGGGATGCCCGAAGGTGCAGCTCATGGTGCGGCCCGACAACGGGATCGCGCGCGGGTTCTACGACGAGCTCGGCTACGAGCCCTTCGACATCTGGGCGACCGGCAAGCGCCTCATCGCGGACTGAGCCGGGGGCGCCGGGGCCGCCCGTAGACTGGGACGATGCCGCAGACGATCGCGTTCACCAAGGGCCACGGCACCGGCAACGACTTCGTGATCGTCCCCGATCCCGACGGCGCCCTCGACCTCTCCGACGACCAGGTCGCCGTCCTGTGCGACCGCCGCTTCGGCATCGGCGGCGACGGCATCCTCCGCGTCGTCCGCTCGTCCGCGATCACCGAGGGCGCGGAGGCGGCCGCGGCGGGTGCCGAGTGGTTCATGGACTATCGCAACGCCGACGGCTCGAAGGCCGAGATGTGCGGCAACGGGGTGCGTGTCTTCGTGCGGTACCTGGTCGACGTCGGCTGGGCGGACCTGGATGCCGGACCCCTCGCCGTCGGCACGCGCGCCGGCGTCAAGACCGTCACCCGCAACGAGCGCGGCTACGAGGTCGATCTGGGCGCGTGGCGCGTCGACGAGTCCGAGGTCCTGGTGCGCACGCGCGGCGGCGGGGCCCCGCGGCCCGGTGTGGGCATCGACGTCGGCAACCCCCACGTGGTCGTTGCCCTGCCCGACGAGGCCGAGCTCGAAGGGCTCGATCTGGCGGTCCAACCGATCCTCAGCCCGGAACCGCCGCAGGGCGCCAACATCGAGTTCGTCGTGCCGAGCGACCCGCTGGTGCACGAGGGCGTCGGCTCGATCCGCATGCGCGTGTTCGAGCGGGGCGTGGGCGAGACGCTGAGCTGCGGTACCGGCGTCGCCGCGGCCGCGCTCGCGGTGCGCCACTGGGCGGGTCCTGCGGCCCCCGACCGCTGGGTCGTCGAGGTACCGGGAGGAACGCTGGGCGTCCGGATGCCGGAGGTCGACGGTGAGCGTCACGTGCTGCTGTCCGGCCCGGCGACGCTGGTGTACACGGGCGAGGTCACGCTGGCGTGAGCTCCTGGCCGTCGGCGCTCGCCTGACGCAGGGCGTCGGATCAGTCCGCCAGCGACTCCAGCAGCGTCGCGGACGGGGCGAAGAACGCGGCGCCGGTGAGCGGCGTGGAGAAGTCGAGCAGGCGGTCGTGCAGCCCGGGCGGGTCGCCGACGAACATGCGTTCCAGCATCCGCTCGATCACCCACAGGCGCCGCGCGTAGCCGATGAAGTACGTGCCGAACTCGCCGTGCGCCGGGGCACCGAACGGCATGTTGTCGCGCAGGATGTCGTGCTCGTCACCGGCGTCGTCCACGATCGTCGCGAGAGTCTTGTGCGACTTCTGGGCCGCGGGGGGCGCGTCGTCGAGTTCGATGCTGTCGGGCTTCGTGCGTCCCATCACCGCCTCCTGCTGCTCGGCGGTGAGCGTGCGCCACGCGTCCAGTGGGTGCACGTACTTCTGCACGACGACGTAGCTGCCGCCGGCGAACGGCGGATCCTCGTGGCCGACGAGTGTCGCCTCCGGAAGCGCCGCACCCACCGGGTTGGCGGTGCCGTCGACGAAGCCGAGGAGGTCTCGTGCGTCGAAGTATCGGAACCCCTCGGTCTCGTCGGCGACCTCCACGGCGTCGCCGAGCAGATCGACGAGCTGACGCTCCAGCTCGAAGCACAGGTCACGGCGGTCGGCGCGGATGTGGAACAGCAGGTCTCCAGGAGTGCTGATCGCCGTGTGCGTGGCGCCGCGGATCGTCCGGAACTCGTGCAGCTCCCGCGGCAGGTCGGGCCCGAACACCTGGGGCCAGAGCGCCGCACCCACCCCGACGGTGCACGACAGCGATGCCGAGAGGTCGCGGAACGCGACGTTCTTGGTCACGTCCGCGAGGTCGCCGAGCACGCCGCGGACGGTGGTCACGGCGTCCGGCGTGTCGCGAACCGTCAGCACCAGGAAGACGGCCGATCGGGTGAGGGGCGCGTCGACGCGCTGCGGCTCGATGGGGACTCGGCGCGCGTCCGACACGTGCGGCTCCTCGGGTCAGTCGATGATGGGGATGTCCTCGGTGGGCGGCGTCCCGTGCCGGCGCACCTTCAGCACGCGGAATCCGCGTGCCGTCGCCGAGCGGTGGACGCTGTAGCCGTTGGCGAAGGTGGCCGCCAGCCAGCGCTGGAGCGAGTCGGACCCGAGGTTCCGCTGCACCACGAGCCACGCATCCGATCGCTCGTCCAAGCGGGGGATCCAGCGCTCGAGCAGCCCGTGGAGCTCGTTCTTGCCGACGCGGATCGGCGGGTTCGAGCGGATCGTGCGGAACACCACGTCGTCGGGAACATCGTCGGGCAATGAGGCGTTGACATTGTCGAGCCCCAGGGCCTCCGCGTTGCGGCGCACGAGGTCGAGGGCGCGCTCATTGACGTCGACCGCCCACACGGTCGCGTGGGGCGAATCCAGCGCGAGGCTCAGCGCAACGGGACCCCAGCCGCAGCCGAGATCGAGGAAGTCGCCCCCCGCGGGCGGTGGCGGAGTGTTCGCCAGCAGCACGCCCGTTCCCGAGTCGACATGGTCGGGGCTGAAGACGCCGCCCGCGGTGGTGACGTCGAGATCACGACCGGCAAGGCGGACGCGGATGCGCCGAAGGTTCTCGGGACTGGCGGGGGTTGCACTGAAGTAGTGATCGCCGCCCATGGCTGACGAGCCTAGCGGAGGAGCAACGCGCATGCCCACAAGCGCAGGACTAGAATTCACGGATGCCTCAACCGGCCGGTCACGGTCGAAAAGGCATCCACCATCACACGTAAGGAACACATGACCGACACGACGACACCCCGCAGCACGGACGAGACGCCGGTGGATCCGGTGGATCGGGTGCTGTCGCGCGCCGAAGCGCGGTCCGGGGTGCACGTCTTCGGTGCCGCACAGGCGCTGCAGGACGAGGCCACGATCGGACGCGCCGACACCGACGGCGAGCAGTGGGACCGCGAGGAGCGCGCCGCGCTGCGCCGCGTCCCCGGCCTTTCCACCGAGCTCGAAGATGTCACCGAGGTCGAGTACCGACAGCTCCGGCTGGAGAACGTCGTGCTCGTGGGCGTGCACCCGCAGGGGCAGACGGACGAGGCCGAGAACTCCCTGCGCGAGCTCGCCGCGCTCGCCGAGACCGCCGGCGCGGTCGTGCTCGACGCCGTGCTGCAGCGGCGCCCGCACCCCGACCCGGCGACCTACATCGGCCGCGGCAAGGCCGAGGAGCTGCGCGACATCGTCGTGGCCGTCGGCGCCGATACCGTCATCGCCGACACCGAGCTCGCGCCGAGCCAGCGCCGTGCGCTGGAAGACGTGGTCAAGGTCAAGGTCATCGACCGCACGACCGTGATCCTCGACATCTTCAGCCAGCACGCCAAGAGCCGCGAGGGCAAGGCGCAGGTCGAGCTCGCACAGCTGGAGTATCTGCTCCCGCGCCTGCGCGGCTGGGGCGAGTCGATGAGCCGCCAGGCCGGTGGCCAGGTCGGCGCCGGCGGCGCGGGCATGGGCTCGCGCGGTCCCGGTGAGACGAAGATCGAGCTCGACCGCCGTCGCATCCGCACGAAGATGGCGCAGCTGCGCAAGCAGATCCGCGACTTCGCACCCGCGCGCGACGCGAAGCGGGCCGAGCGCAAGCGCAACACGATCCCGTCCGTGGCGATCGCCGGCTACACGAACGCCGGCAAGTCGTCGCTGCTGAACCGGCTGACGAGTGCGGGTGTGCTGGTCGAGAACGCGCTGTTCGCGACCCTGGATGCCACCGTCCGGCGCTCCGAGACGACCGACGGCCGTGTTTACACGCTGACCGACACCGTCGGCTTCGTGCGCAACCTGCCGCACCAGCTCGTCGAGGCGTTCCGCTCGACGCTGGAGGAGGTCGGCGGGTCCGACGTCATCCTCCACGTCGTGGACGGCTCGCACCCCGACCCCGCCGCCCAGCTGGCGACGGTGCGCGATGTGATCGGCGACGTGGGCGCGCGGGACATCCCCGAGCTCGTGGTCTTCAACAAGGCCGACCTCGTCGACGACGACACGCGGCTGGTGCTGCGAGGCCTGGAGCCGAAGGCGATCTTCGCGTCGTCGCGGACGGGCGAGGGGATCGAGGAGCTGCGCGCAGCGATCGAGGCGGCGCTGCCGCTCCCGGCCGTCGAGCTGCACGTCCTGGTGCCGTACGACCGCGGCGACCTCGTGTCGGCGATCCACGAGCACGGCATGATCCTGTCGCAGCGGCACGAGGAGGGCGGCACCCTGGTGCACGCCCGCGTCGGAGAGCACCTGGCCGCGAGGCTCGCGCCGTATGCCCGAGCCTGACGGCTGGACCGTCCAGGACCACTTGGACGGTCAGCCCGACGAGAGCGTCGCGCTGTACCGCGCCGTCGAGGCGTTGATCCTCGCCCACGGCGGGGTCGTGCACTCGGTGTCCAAGACCACGATCTCGTTCAAGGGACCGCGCCGAGGATTCGCCGGTGCGCGTCCGGACCGTCATGGCGTCGTCGGCTACCTCGACCTCATGCGGCCTGTGGACGGCGACCCGCGGATCCGCTCGGCAGCACCGTACGGCCGTCGGCTCTTCGTGAACCACTTCCGCGTCCGCAACGCCGACGAGCTCGACGAGACGTTCGCGCGGTGGATCGACGAGGCCTACGCTGTCGGGTGCGGGGCGCACCTCGGCCCCTGAGCGGCTCAGTCCAGGTCGATGTCGGGCACACCCGGCGTCGCGAAACCGAACACGCGCCCGAGGAAGGCCAGCTCGGCCTCCAGGGTGGTCACGAGCGTGTCGGCGCGCCGGAAGCCGTGCGCCTCGCCCTCGAACGCGAGGTAGGCGTGCGCGACCCCGTTGGCGGCGAGGGCGTCGCGCACGGCCTCGGACTGCGAGGGCGGCACGACCCGGTCATCCAGCCCCTGCTCGATGAGCAGCGGCGTGCGCAGACGCTCGAGATGCGAGAGCGGCGACCGCTCGATGTACAGCTCCTCGGCCGCCGGCAGCGGTCCCACGAGGCCGTCGAGGTAGCGCGCCTCGAAGTCGTGCGTATCGGCGGCGAGCAGGCGCAGGTCGGCGACGCCGTACCGGCTGATACCGGCCCCGAACGCGTCAGAGCCCGTCAGCGCGCACAGTACGGTCCACCCGCCCGCGGAGCCGCCCGCGATCGCCAGCCGCTGCGGGTCGGCCGCCCCCTCGTCGGCGAGGCCGCGTGCGGCGGCGACGACGTCGTCGACGTCGACCACGCCCCACTGGCCGAGCAGGCGTTCGCGGTAGGCGCGGCCGTACCCGGTCGACCCGCCGTAGTTGACGTCGAGCACGCCGATGCCGCGGCTCGTGAGGTACGCGATCCTGCCCGACGCCGCACCGCCGACATGGCTCGTCGGCCCCCCGTGCACGAAGACGACATACGGCGGCCGTTCGCCTGCCGGCGCGGTCGCGCCCGGATTGGTGGGCGGGTAGTCGAACGCGTGCACCGGGCCGTGAGGCCCCGACGTCGTGACGGCGCGGGGGAGCGGCATCCACTCCTCGCCCCACGGGGAGGAGGCCCCGGCGATCAGCCGCGGCTCGGACGCGTCGATGTCGACCAGCCACAGGCCGGCGCCGCGCGGGCCGGCGCCCGACAGCAGCACGCGCGTGCCGCGGACGTCTTCGAGAGACAGCTGCGTGACCGGCTCGACGGGGAGGTCCTGGACACCGCCGTCCGCGTCGATGACGACGAGCGCGTCCGATCCGTTCGTGCGCACCGCGACGATGCGGCCGTCGGCCAGCAGACCGTACCAGCGGGTGCCGAGCACCCACAGCGCGCCGCCGGTGTCGGCGTCGGCCGGGGCGACGGGGGTCGGGGCCGCGCCGGCGAGGTCGGTGCGCCACAGGTTCCAGCGGCCCGTCGGATCGTCGGCGAACACGAGCGCATCGTCGTCCGCCCACTCCGGCTGGAGCGGCGACGACGCGCCGCCCGCGGCCGTGCGCCAGACAGCGATGCGTCCGCCGTCGAGCGCGCCCACCCGCAGCTCTGCACTGTCCCACGCCATGTGCGGATGGTCCCACGCGATCCAGGCCAGATGGGCGCCGTCGGGCGACAGCGCCGGATGCGCCACGAAGTCGCTCCCGGCGACGAGTGAGGTCGGCCCCGAGCCGTCCAGGGCGAGCTCGACGATGTCGCGGGCCGGCACGGCGCGACCGGGCGTGTGGTCCTCGCGCACGGCCAGCAGCCGGCCGTGCTGCAGCGACAGCCCGCCGTAGCGGACGTCGCCGCCTTCGGGCGTCAACGCGACCGGAGCAGCCGTGCCCGCGTCGAGACGCCACACCCGCTGATCGGTCTTCTCGACGAAGTACAGCGTGCCGTCGTCGTCGGCAGTCCAGGAGGCGCCGCCGTACTCGTGCACGCGCGAGCGGGCGCTCCAGGGCGCCGGGAGCACGTCGACGACGGCACCCGATGCCTCGCGCCGGACGCCGGAGCGCCCCGCCTCCTCGGCGATCGACTCGCCCCACCACACGTTCTCGCCCACGAATCGGGCGCCTTCGATGCGGGCGGACGCGGCAGAGACCTCCGCCGCGGTGAGGGGGGAGATCCAGCTGCCGTACGGGGTGGGGGCGGGTGACATCACGTCCCCACGCTACGACCTCCCGGCGTCGTACGCGGCCGAAACAGAACGTCACAGGCGTCGCGGGCCCGGCTGCATCCGCTACGGTGGACGCATCGTCGCCCGGTCGTGACCGGGCAGGAGCGACAGCCGAGCCCGGCACCCGCCCGCGATGACACCCCTCCGCCCGTGCCCTGTGCACGCGGCGCGAGCGCGGTGCCGCGGCCGACCGGACTTCCCCCGCATCGGCTCAGCCCCTGCCCCACAGGTACCACCGTCCACCGGAGAGCCCACGATGCCGATCGACCTGAGCACGCCGCCCGTGCCGATCTCGTTCGAGGTGTACCCCCCTCGCACCGAGGCGGGGTGGCCGGCGCTGCACGAGACCATCCGGCACCTGGCATCCGTCGATCCGCGCTTCATCTCCGTGACGTACGGCGCCGGCGGCTCGACCGGCGGACGCTCCCTCGAACTGCTGACGCACATCCTGCGCGAGACGGACGTCGAGCCGCTCGCCCACCTCACGTGCGTCGGCAACACGTGGGCGGGCGCGAACGCCCTCATCCGGGAGTTCCTGGATGCCGGCATCACGAGCTTCCTGGCGCTGCGCGGCGACCCGCCCGTCGGCGCCACGCAGGACGACGCGTTCCTCGGCGACCTCGAGAGCTCGGCCCAGCTCGTGCAGCTCATCGACCGCGTCCAGGCCGAGCGCGAGCCGTACACCGAGGCGCCGATCCCGGGCGTTCCCGGCGCGGCGCGCGTCGACCGGCGGCCGAAGGTCGACATCGCAGTGGCGGCGTTCCCCAACGGCCACCCGCGCTCGCGGCACGCGACCGAGCACATCGACGCGCTGCTGGCCAAGGAGGCGGCCGGCGCGACGCTCGCCATCACGCAGCTGTTCTTCGATGCCGACGACTACCTGGGCTTCGTCGCGGCGTCCCGAGAGGCCGGGGTGACGATCCCGATCCTGCCGGGCATGATGCCCATCACCTCTCCGGCGCGGCTGCGGCGCACGCTGGAGCTCACGGAGGTCCCGCGACCTGAAGCGCTCGCCGCAGCGCTGGAGGCCGCCGAGACGCCCGAGGCGCAGCGCGCCGTCGGCATCGCGCACGCCGCCGCGCTCGCGCGGGCGGTCGTCACCGGCGGGGCGCCCGGCATCCACCTCTACGCCTTCAACAACCACGAGACGGTGCTCGCGGTGCTCCGCGACGCCGGGATCGTCGCCCCCGTCCGAATGCCCGACGCCGTCCGCTGAGCCCGGACGCCGCATCCCGTCACGCGTCCGACGGGTCTCTTCAGCGACCCCTCGAACACCTGTACCCCCACCGATCGACCCCGAAAGAGAGAGCACGATGACCGATCCACGCACCCCCTTCCCGTACGGCACGATCCTCGGATACCCCCGCATCGGGCGCCGGCGCGAGCTCAAGCGCGCCGTCGAGGCGCACTGGGCGGGCACCATCGACGAGGCGACCCTCGAGGCCACGGCGGCCGAGCTGCGACGGGACACCCGCCGGCGCCTGGCCGAGCTCGGACTCGGCCGCGACGACTCATCGATCCCCGAGTCGTTCTCGTTCTACGACCAGGTGCACGACGCCGCCGTCACGGTCGGTGTGCTGCCCGATCGGTTCGCGGCCCTGCGCACCGCGGACGGCCGCATCGGCCTCGGGGCGTACTTCACCGCGGCGCGCGGTGCCGGAGACGACGCCGCGCTCGAGATGACGAAGTGGTTCGACACCAACTACCACTACCTGGTGCCCGAGATCGCGCCCGAGACGGCGTTCGCGCTGTCGAGCGACCGGTTCGCCCGCCAGGTCGCCGAGGCGAAGGCCGACGGCTACACCACCCGCCCCGTCGTCGTCGGACCGGTGACGCTGCTCGCCCTGGCCAAGGCCGCCGACGGCGCCCCTGAGGACTTCGCGCCGCTCGACCGGCTCGATGACCTGCTGCCGGTGTACGTCGAGCTCCTGGCGACGCTGCGCGCCGCCGGCGCCGAGTGGGTGCAGCTCGACGAGCCGGCACTCGTGAGCGAGAGCCTCGCGGCCTCGTCGGACGAGCTCGCGGATGCCGCCGCCCGCGCCTACGCGGTGCTCGGTGCGGCCGCAGACCGCCCCCAGGTGCTCGTGGCCGCCGGCTACGCCCAGCTCTCGACCGCGGCGTGGACGGCGCTCGCCGCCGCGCCCGTCGAGGCCGTCGCGATCGACCTGACCCGCGGAGGCGTGCCGTCGGCGGCCGCAGGGCTGGAGGGCAAGACCCTGGTCGGCGGTGTGATCGACGGCCGCAACATCTGGCGCGGCGACCTCGCCGGGGCGTGGGAGCGGCTCGACGCGGTGCGGGGCCTCGGCGCCGCGCACGTGTCGGTCGGCACGTCGACCTCGCTGCAGCATGTGCCGCACGACGTCGACGACGAGGGCGCCCTCGACCCGCGACTGGCGTCGTGGCTGGCCTTCGCCGACCAGAAGACGGCCCAGGTCGTCACGCTGGCCGCGGGCCTCGTGCAGGGGCGCGACAGCATCGCCGAGGCGCTGGATGCCGCATCCGCGGCCCTCGCCGACCGACGCGACGCTCCGGGCGTCCGCGACGGAGCCGTGCGCGCCCGCGTCGCCGGACTGGACGCCGGCGACTTCGACCGCGGCGACTACGACGCCCGTGTCGCGGCGCAGGACGCGGAGCTGGACCTGCCGCTGCTGCCCACGACGACGATCGGCTCGTTCCCGCAGACGGGTGACATCCGCCGCGCCCGCGCGCGTCACGGCCGCGGCGAGCTCACGGCGGACGAGTACGAAGGGTTCCTGCGCGACGAGATCTCGCGCGTCGTCGCGCTCCAGGAGGACCTGGGTCTCGACGTCCTCGTGCACGGCGAGCCCGAGCGCAACGACATGGTGCAGTACTTCGCGGAGCACCTCGACGGCTTCGCCGTGACGCAGCACGGCTGGGTGCAGTCGTACGGCTCGCGTGCGACGCGTCCGTCGATCCTGTGGGGCGACGTCTCGCGTCCGGCGCCGATCACGGTCGACTGGTCGGTGTTCGCGCAGTCGCTCACCGACAAGCCCATGAAGGGCATGCTGACAGGCCCGGTCACGATCCTCGCGTGGTCGTTCGTTCGCGACGACCAGCCGCTGGGCGACACCGCGAATCAGGTCGCCCTGGCGCTGCGCGACGAGATCGCCGACCTCGAGGCCGCCGGCATCCGGGTGATCCAGGTGGACGAGCCGGCGCTGCGGGAGCTGCTGCCGCTCAAGCAGGCAGACCAGCCGGCGTACCTCGACTGGTCGGTCGGGTCGTTCCGGCTCGCGACGGCCGGCGCGGCGCCTGCCACGCAGGTGCACACGCACCTGTGCTACTCGGAGTTCGACGTCGTGATCGGCGCGATCGCGGCGCTCGACGCCGACGTCACCTCGATCGAGGCGGCCCGCAGCCGCGGCGAGGTGATCGGCGACATCGCGGCCTCCGGGTTCGCCGCCGGCATCGGCCCGGGTGTCTACGACATCCACTCGCCCCGTGTGCCTGCGGTCGCCGAGATCGGCGCACTCCTGGACCGCGCCGTCGACGAGCTGTCGCTGCGCCGCGTGTGGGTCAACCCGGACTGCGGGCTGAAGACCCGCGGCTACGACGAGACCGTCGCTTCGCTGCGCAACCTCGTGGCCGCCACGACCGGTGTGCGCGAGCGCCTCAACGCCTGACGCCCCGACGTGACAGGAGGGCCGGTGCATCCGCACCGGCCCTCCTTGCGTGCCTCGAGGTCAGTCGCCCTTCTTCGGACGCGGGGATGCCGCGTCCCCGCCCGTCGACGCGCTCGCGGCCGGCGAGGCTTCGAGGTCGGGGAGCGGGACGGTCTCGGCGTCGGGCGAGGGGAGCGGGAGCGTGTCGTTCGCGTCGCCGTCGGCCTCGGCCGTCGCGGACGCGGCGGCGGCGGCATCCTCGTCCGTCTCGCCGTCGGCGGGGGCGATGGGCTCCTCGCCGGGGCGGCGCTGCAGCAGCTCGAACAGCCACCACACGAGCAGCCACACGATGAGCACGAGGAACACCTCGCCGACGCTCAGGGGACGAAGCAGCATGAGCCAGACGATCGCGAGCGCCCCGAGCACGACGCGCACGAGCACCCGCTGCGAGAAGAGCCACGCTCCGAACCGGCCGGTGTCGACACGATGTGCGCGCAGCGAGCGGCGCAGACCCGCGTTGACCGAGGCGACTCCGCTCCGCGTCGCGCGCGCGCCGCGCCAGCGGCCGGACGTCCATGCGATCACGGCGATCACGACCCCGAGCAGTGTGAGCACGACGGCGGTGTCGCGCATCGCGGCGGTCACCTGGTCGTAGATCGAGGTGAGCGCGCCGGCCGAGACGCCGAGCTTCGGAGCACTGAGCGCCAGCACCGACCCGGCGATCCCGAGCGTGATGGCGAGGATGCCTGCGCCGGCGGCGATGCCGACGCCGGTGCCGAGCACCGCCGTCGAGCGGCGGCGGGCGATCAGGATGCCGGCGATGAAGAGCACGAGGGCGACGACCGGCGTCCACCAGCCGACCGCGACGGCGAGGTTGTAGACGGTGCCGACGATCGTGAGGGCGTCGCTCTGGGCGACGACGATCGTCTGATTGATGACGGGGATGGAGGACGCGAACCCGACGCCGTTGTCGACGAGGCGCTGCTTTACCTCTTCGATGATCGGGCCCAGCTGGATGCCGACCTCGCCCTTGTCGCCGATGACCACGGCGCCGCTCGACGTGCCGCCGGCCGCCACGGCCGCGAGGGAGCGGTGGCTCGCACGGAGCGCCGTCTCCCACACGTTCGCGAACGCATCGGACTGCACGAGCTTCGTGACGGTGGTGTCGATCAGACCCTGCACGCCCTGGATCGCGGGTTCGCGCAGCAGGTTGAGGGCGTCGAGGGCGCGCGGGGGCAGATCGAGCTGTTCGAGGCCGTCGAACAGGTCGTTCGTGATCCCCTCGATGTCGACGGAGTCCTCGATGGCCGTCGTCACCTGATCGGCGACGAGCGCCTGCACCTGCGGGTCGTCCGCGAGAGGGGCGAACGTCTCGACGAAGCGGTTCTCGTCGACGAGTTCGACACGCGCCCACGCCGACACGATCGAGACGGGCACCAGGATCGACGCGATGACGATGCACAGGGCCGACAGGAACGCTCTCCACCGCGAGCCGTGGGCCCCGCGGGGACTGTCCGCCGGTCCACCGGAGGCGGTGTCGGCCCGGAGCCGGGCATTCTCGGCCTCGAGGGCCTCCAACCGCGCCCGGAGTTCCGCGGTGTCGTCGGTGGTGGTCGCGTCTGCGGTCATTCCCCCCTTATAGCGCGTGGCGCCGACCCGCCGCCACCCGCCGCTCCGCGCGGGGCCGAACCGTTCCGACGCGGTCGCGGAGCGGACGCGTGCGGCGCGTCGGCTCACACGGCGCGCAGGACCGCCACGACCTTGCCGAGGACGACGGCCTCGTCGCCCAGGATCGGCTCGAACGCGGAGTTGCGCGGCAGCAGCCACGTGTGGCCGTCGCGCTGGCGGAAGGTCTTGACCGTCGCCTCGCCGTCGAGCATCGCGGCCACGATCTCGCCGTTGTCGGCCGTCGCCTGCGAGCGGACGACGACCCAGTCGCCGTCGCAGATCGCGGCGTCGATCATGGACTCGCCCGAGACCTTCAGCATGAACAGATCGCCCTTGCCGACGAGCTGCCGGGGGAGCGGGAAGATCTCTTCGACCTGCTGCTCGGCGGTGATCGGCACGCCGGCGGCGATGCGCCCGACGAGCGGTACGAGCGCGGCGTCGCCGAGCGCCGGCGCCGAGTCGGCGGGATTCTCGGTGGAGGCGCCGGGCAGGTCGATCAGGACCTCCATCGCGCGCGTCTTGCCGGCGTCGCGGCGCAGGTAGCCGCTGAGTTCGAGCTGGTTGAGCTGATGCGTGACGCTGGACAGCGACTTCAGGCCCACGGCATCGCCGATCTCGCGCATGCTCGGCGGGTAGCCGTGACGCGCGATCGAACGCTGGATCACCTCGAGGATCGCGAGCTGCTTGTCGCTGAGGCTCTTGCGCCGTCGGGTCTGGGGCTTGTCGCGCCCGGCCGCGTCGCTCATGTCCGGCTCCGTCCTGCGCTGCGTCGTCGAGCGCTGTTTCTTCGAATGTCGGAGGCCCGTGGTGGGGTTCTCGTATCGAAACCGTATCCGGATACGCGCGCGAAAGGGAACAACCCGGCCGCGTGTCGCGTTCGAGGGATCACACCCGGAATCGGCTGTTGACATCACTGAGAATCGAAGATAGCTTCGGAAAAGAGGTTCGGATTCCCCGCTCCCGGCCGAGCGGGGAATGCGAATCTCTCCCCAGCAGGAGGAGAAGAGCATGACTGCGATCAGCTTCCCGACGTCGGCTGCGACACCGGTCCGCGCGACGCGGCTGCGGTTGACCGTGCGCGGACGCCGCGTGCTGGCACTGCTCGCCGCTCTGCCTGCGCTGATCGCCCTGACGGCGGCCATGGCGCTCGGCGGCGGAGCGGCGCTCGCCTCGCTCGAAGGCGGGGCGCCCGTCGACTCCTTCGAATCCGTCATCGTGACGGCAGGCGACACGCTGTGGTCGATCGCCGAGGAGGTCGCACCGGGCTACGACCCGCGCGACGTCGTCGACCGGATCGCACGCCTGAACGCCCTGAACGGGGTCTCGGTCCAGGTGGGCCAGCAGCTGGCCATTCCCGCGGAGTTCACCGAGGGGCGCTGACCCCCCCGCATCGCGCTTCGTCACGCGGGGGAGTGCCGGTGCTGCACCGCTCTACCATGGGAGGGGTGAGTGCACGTCTCGAAGACCTCCCTTTACGCGCCGACCTCCGCGGCCAGACGCCCTACGGCGCGCCTCAGGCAGCTCTGCCTGTCGCTCTGAACGTCAACGAGAACACCCATCCCGTCCCGCAGGCCGTGGCGGACGACATCCTCGACTCGATCGCCCGCGCGCTGCGCGACGTCAACCGGTACCCCGACCGCGAGTTCACGTCGTTGCGCGAGGGTTTCGCCGATTATCTCGGCCACGGACTGACGCGCGATCAGATCTGGGCGGCCAACGGCTCGAACGAGGTGCTGCAGCACATCCTGCAGGCCTTCGCGGGACCGGGGCGCACGGCCTTCGGATTCTCGCCGACCTATTCGATGTATCCGCTCCTCACGCGCGGCACGGGCGCCCAGTGGGTGTCGGGCACCCGCGCCGACGACTACACGGTGAGCGCGTCGGATGCCGCCGCGCAGGTCGCCGACGCCGCGCCGGACGTCGTGTTCCTGTGCGCGCCGAACAACCCCACCGGTACGCCGCTGGGGCTCGACGTCGTCGAGGCCGTGTACGACGCGACCGACGGCATCGTGATCGTGGACGAGGCGTACTTCGAGTTCGCTCCGGCGGACGCCCGTTCGGCACTGACCCTGCTCCCGGGTCGCGAGCGCCTGGTCGTGTCGCGCACGATGAGCAAGGCCTTCGCCTTCGCCGGCGCCCGCGTGGGCTACCTCGCCGCGGATCCCGCGCTCATCGACGCGCTGCGCCTCGTGCGCCTGCCGTACCACCTGAGCGCCCTCACGCAGGCCGCCGCGAGCGCGGCGCTGCGCCACGCGCCCGTCATGCTCGGCATGGTGGACGAGATCATCGCCCAGCGTGATCGCATCTCGGCGACGGTCGAGGCGCTCGGGTACACGGCGCACGAGTCGTGGACGAACTTCGTGCTGTTCGGCGACGTCGACGACCCGGCCGCCACGTGGCGTGCGCTGTACGACCAGGGCGTGCTCATCCGCGACGTCGGCATCCCGCACCACCTGCGGGTCACGGCGGGTACGGCCGACGAGACGACCGCGTTCCTCGACGCCCTCGCCTCGGTAGGATCGGCCTCATGAGCGCCGCACCCCGTACCGCCTCCCTCCGGCGCACGACCAGCGAGTCGACCGTCGAGCTCGAGCTCGACCTCGACGGCACCGGCCGCAGCCGCATCGACTCGACGGTGCCCTTCTTCGACCACATGCTGACCGCGTTCGCGAAGCACTCGCTCACCGACCTCACGGTGCGCGCGTCGGGTGACACCGACATCGACGCGCACCACACCGTCGAAGACATCTCGATCGTGCTGGGCCAGGCGATCCGCGAGGCGCTCGGCGACAAGTCGGGCATCTCGCGCTACGGCGACGCCCTCGTGCCGCTCGACGAAGCGCTCGCGCAGGCTGTCGTCGACATCAGCGGTCGTCCGTACCTGGTGCACACCGGCGAGCCGGCCGGGTTCGAGCACCACCTCATCGGCGGGCACTTCACGGGGTCGCTCGTGCGACACACGTTCGAGGCGATCTCGTTCAACGCCGCGCTCACCGTCCACGTCAACGTGCTGGCCGGTCGCGACCCGCACCACATCGCCGAGGCCGAGTACAAGGCGTTCGCGCGCGCGTTCCGTCAGGCCAAGGCGCTGGACCCGCTGGTCGACGGCATCCCGAGCACGAAGGGCGCCCTGTGACCGACGTCGCCGGCGACGGCGGCAAGCCGGTCGTCGCCGTGCTCGACTACGGGTCGGGCAACGTGCACTCCGCCGTCAAGGCGCTCATCGCCGCGGGCGCCGATGCACGGCTCACCGCCGACCGTGGTCTGGTGATGGATGCCGACGGCCTGTTCGTCCCCGGTGTCGGGGCGTTCCGCGCCGTGGCCGAGGCGCTGCGCGCGAGCCGTGGTGACGAGCTCATCGAACGACGCCTCGCGGGTGGCCGCGCCGTGCTCGGCGTGTGCGTCGGCATGCAGATCTTCTTCGAGCGCGGCGTCGAGCGCTCCGTCGACACCGAGGGCCTCGGCGAGTGGCCCGGTGTCGTGACCGAGCTCGACGCACCCGTGCTGCCGCACATGGGCTGGAACACCGTGCAGGCGGGGGAGGGCTCGCGGCTGTTCCGCGGTATCGAGGACGAGCGGTTCTACTTCGTTCACTCCTTCGGCGCGCAGAAGTGGCTGCTCGACGTCCAGCCGCCGTTCCCGCAGCCGGTGCTCACGTGGTGCGACTACGGCACGCCGTTCCTCGCAGCCGTGGAGAACGGGCCGCTGTCGGCCACTCAGTTCCACCCCGAGAAATCAGGGGACGCCGGCATCCGGTTGCTGGCGAATTGGATCGACGGCCTCGGCGCGGCTACCCTCTGAACTCGTGCCCGTCCGCGTCGGCGATCGTCGCGCGTGACCCCGTCCGCACGCAGAAGACTTTGATCAGCCAGGGAAACATGAACGATTTCGCGTCCACACCCAAACTCGTCCTCCTGCCCGCCGTCGACGTGGCGGACGGCAAGGCGGTCCGTCTTACCCAGGGCGAGGCGGGTACCGAGACGAGCTACGGCGACCCCGTCGACGCCGCGCTGGACTTCGCGCGCCAGGGTGCCGAATGGATCCACCTGGTCGACCTCGATGCCGCTTTCGGCCGTGGCAGCAATGCCGGCGTGCTGCGTCGCGTGATCAAGCAGGTCAAGGGCGTCCAGGTCGAGCTGTCGGGCGGCATCCGCGACGACCGCACGCTGGAGGCCGCGCTCGAAAGCGGCGCGTCGCGCATCAACCTGGGAACCGCCGCGCTCGAGAACCCGGAATGGGCGGCCGACGTGATCAGCCGGTACGGCGACGCGATCGCCGTCGGACTCGACGTCCGCGGTACGACGCTCGCGGCGCGCGGCTGGACGCGCGAGGGCGGCGACCTGTGGACGGTCCTCGACCGCCTGGAGGCTGCGGGATGCAGCCGCTACGTCGTCACCGATGTCACCAAGGACGGCACCCTCAAGGGCCCGAACCTCGACCTGCTGCGCGAGCTGACGACCCGTACGCCGAAGCCGATCGTGGCGTCGGGCGGCGTGTCGAGCCTCGACGACATCGCCGCACTGCGCGACCTCGTTCCGCTGGGCGTCGAGGGTGCGATCGTGGGCAAGGCGCTGTACGCCGGTGCGTTCACGCTCGCCGAGGCGCTGGATGTCGCCGGACACTGAGCCGGGCGCCGGCGCGCACCCCCACCACGGCGCGGACTCCGCGGGTGTCCCGTGGGAGGGCCGCAGCTTCCACAGCAACCCGCACGCAGCGGATGACGGCTCGGCCGATCCCGCGCTGCTGGGGGCGCTGACGGCGTTCCGCGCGGGCGACGGCACGCAGCGCGACGTGGTCGATGCGTACCGCTCCGCGCGCCTGCTGATCCCGCTGATCGCCGACAAGGGCGACCATGGCATCGGTCCGCACGGCCTGGAGGTCGACAAGACGCAGGAGCTGTCGATCGTGACGGTCGCAGCTCCCGACGGCCGTCGCGTGCTGCCGGTGTTCACGTCGGTCGACACGATGAGGCGATGGGATGCCGCGGCCCGGCCGGTTCCGGCGGACGGCGTCCGGACCGCTCTCGCGGCGGCGGCCGACGACACCGACCTCATCGTGGTCGATCCCGGCTCCGAGACCGAGTTCGTCATCCGGCGACCCGCGGTGTGGGCGATCGGGCAGGGCACGCCGTGGGAGCCGAGCTTCGTCTCGCCCGAGGTCGTGGCGGGGCTGCACAGCAGCATCGGCGGCGAGCTCGCGGTCATCGACCTCGTCGTCGAATCCGGAGATCCCGAGGCGCGGCTGCGCGGTCCCGAGCTCGTCGTGCGGCTCCAGCTGATGCAGGGGCTGGACAAGGACGAGCTCGACGCGGTGCTCGCGCGCCTGGCCAAGCGCTGGGCCGCCGACGACCGCATCGCGGTGCTCGTGGACTCGCTCGCCGTGAAGCTCGTGCGCGCCTGACACGCGAGCCCGAGACAGACGAGGCCCCGCGGGAATAGAGTCCTCCTGTCTCGCGATGGCAGCAGTCGCAGGGAGGTCGCACCGATGCATCCCGATTCCGACGCGTTCGCGCGCGCGCTCGACGCCGCAGCGGAGTCCGCCCGCTCCTGGCTCACCGCGCTCGATGAACGTCCGATCCCACCCAGAGCGGGCATCGAGGACGTGAAGGATGCGCTCGGCCGGGGGCTCGCCGACGACGCGACCGACGCCGAGACGGTCGTGCGCGAGCTTGCGGCCGCCGTCGAGCCCGGTCTCATGGGGATGCCGAGCGCCCGCTTCTACGGCTGGGTCATCGGCGGCACGCAGCCGGCGGCCCTCGCCGCGGACTGGCTCGTGTCGGCGTGGGATCAGAACACGGCGCTGCGCGCCGTCACCCCGGGGGTGGTGGCCGCCGAGGAGCTGGCGGGGGAGTGGATCGTCGACCTCCTCGGGCTGCCGGCGGGGTCCGACGTCGGCTTCGTGACCGGCGCGACGGTCGCGAACTTCACGTGCCTGGCCGCCGCGCGCGACGCCGTGCTGCGCGATGTCGGCTGGGATGCCTCGATCCAGGGGCTCGCCGGCGGTCCGCGCGTGCGCGTGATCGTGGGTGAGGAGCGCCATGACACGGTCGACCACGCGGTGCGCATGCTGGGCCTCGGCGCACCGGTCGTCGTGCCCGCCGACGATCAGGGGCGCATCGACGTGGGGGCGCTGGAGGCGGAGCTGGCGATCGACCACGGACCCACGATCGTCGCGCTGCAGGCCGGCAACCTCCACTCCGGCGCGTTCGACGACTTCGGCCCGGCGATCGACGCCGCGCACCTCGCCGGCGCATGGGTGCACGTCGACGGCGCGTTCGGGCTGTGGGCCGCCGCATCCCCGCGGTCCCGTCCGCTCGTCGCTCACGTCGAGCGGGCCGATTCGTGGGCCACGGACGCGCACAAGACGCTGAGCGTGCCCTACGACTGCGGCATCGCGATCGTCGCGGACCCCGCGGCGCTGCGCGCCGCGATGGGCATGACGGCGACCTACCTCAGCCGCACCGCGAGCTCGGACCACGGCGATCCGCACGACCGCGTTCCCGAGCTGTCGCGGCGGGCGCGCGGTGTGCCGACGTACGCCGCGCTGCGGGCGATGGGCCGTGACGGCGTCACCGCGCTCGTGGACCGGCTGACGGATGCCGCCGCCGCCCTCGCCGCGGGACTGTCGCGGCTTCCGGGTGTCGACGTGCTGGGCGATGTGGTGTTCACGCAGGTGTGCGTCGCCCGTGCCGACGACGCCGCCACCGATGCGTGGGCGGACGCGCTGCGGGCGGACGGCGTCGCGTTCGCGTCGTCGTCGCACTGGCACGGGCGGTCCGTGCTGCGGTTCTCGGTCAGCAACTGGGCGACCGACGCCGCGCAGGCCGAGCGCACGCTCGATGCTGCGGCATCCGCCCTCGAGCGGGTGTGACGGCGATGCCCGGCCGGGTCAGGTGACCGGGCCGGTCCACTTCTCGCCCGGACCCTTGCCGATCGGGTCGGGGATGACGGATGCCTCCCGGAAGGCGAGCTGCACCGAGCGCAGGCCGTCGCGCAGCGACCGCGCATGCATGTCGCTGATCTCGGGCGCCCCGGCCGTGATGAGTCCCGCCAGCGCGTTGATGAGCTTGCGCGCCTCGTCGAGGTCGGTCTGCGTCTCGGGATCGTCGGCGAGCCCGACCTTCACGGCGGCCGCGCTCATGAGGTGCACGGCGGCCGTGGTGATGACCTCGACAGCCGGCACGTCGGCGATGTCGCGCGAGGCGGACGAGGCCGCTCGCTCCTGCTCCTCCCAGCGGGCCTGACGCTCGGCGTCCACCGCCGCAGCGCTCGTCTGGTCGCCGTCCTGGTCTCGAATCGTGTCCACGCCGTTCTCTCTGATAGACTGCTGCGGTCTCCGGTGCGTTCTGCACCGGATCGGAAAGTGGATCACATCCCACCCGCGCTTGCCGTTCCAGGCTACCGGGTCATGCACTCCGCCCCGACCGCTTGCGGCAGGGGTAGTTCAGGGTGCGAGAGCCGGCGCTCGCGTCGTGCCGGGTGGAATGCGTGACTCTTTCCGCGAATCCATCCGCATGAAGGAGTTCCGCATCAGCGATCCCCGCACCAACGACCGCATCCGGGTGCCCGAGGTCCGCCTCGTCGGCCCGAACGGAGAGCAGGTCGGCGTCGTCCGCATCGAGGTGGCGCTGCGCCTGGCTCAGGAAGCCGACCTCGATCTCGTCGAGGTGGCCCCCAACTCGAAGCCGCCCGTGGTCAAGATCATGGACTACGGCAAGTTCAAGTACGAGGCCGCGCAGAAGGCCAAGGAAGCGCGTCGCAACCAGGCGAACACCGTCCTCAAGGAGGTCCGGTTCCGTCTGAAGATCGAGGCTCACGATTACATCACCAAGCTCAAGCGCGCCGAGGGCTTCCTCCAGTCCGGCGACAAGGTGAAGGCCATGATCCTGTTCCGCGGTCGTGAGCAGTCGCGTCCTGAGCAGGGTGTGCGTCTGCTCCGCAAGTTCGCCGAGGACGTGGCCGAGTTCGGCACCGTGGAGTCGAACCCCACGATCGACGGACGCAACATGGTGATGGTCATCGCACCGCACAAGAACAAGTCCGAGGTGAAGACCGAGCAGAACGCTCAGCGCGCCGCGAACAAAGAGGCCGCACGGTCCGCCCGCAACGGCAGTGCACCGGCGTCCGAGACCCCGGCCCCTGAGGCCGAGGCCGCCCCGGCCGAATAGGCCCCCACAGACTCCCGCACCGCGGGATACCGACTCCCGCCTGCGCGGGATGGAAACGAAGGAAGAAGAGATGCCGAAGCAGAAGACCCACTCGGGCGCCAAGAAGCGCTTCAAGGTCACCGGCAGCGGAAAGCTCATGAAGCAGCAGGCGAACCTTCGCCACAACTTCGAGGGCAAGTCCAGCCGCCGCACCCGCCGTCTGTCGCAGGAGCAGGTCCTCGCTCCCGGTGACGCCAAGGTCGCCAAGAAGCTCCTCGGTCGCTGAGCGCGCCGACGCACGAATAGGAATACAACGAAATGGCTAGAGTCAAGCGGGCTGTCAACGCCCACAAGAAGCGTCGCGTCATCCTCGAGCGCGCCTCGGGTTACCGTGGTCAGCGTTCGCGCCTGTACCGCAAGGCGAAGGAGCAGGTCACCCACTCGCTCGTCTACGCGTACCGTGACCGTCGCAAGCGCAAGGGCGACTTCCGCCGTCTGTGGATCCAGCGCATCAACGCCGCTGCCCGCCAGAACGGCATCACCTACAACCGCTTCATCCAGGGCCTCGGCCTCGCGGGTGTGCAGGTCGACCGTCGCATGCTCGCCGAGCTCGCGGTGAACGAGCCCAAGACGTTCGCGTCGCTCGTCGAGACCGCCAAGAAGGCTCTGCCCGAGAACGTCAACGCTCCCAAGAGCGCCTGACACCGGCATCCACTCGGAAACGGGGCGTCCTCCGCACGGAGGGCGCCCCTTTCTTGTCCCTAGACTGATGCCGTGCTCGAGAACCCCCGCTCTCCGCGTGTCCGCGCCGTCGCGAAGCTGACGAAGCGCAGCGCCCGTCAAGAGACCGGGCTGTTCCTGCTCGAGGGGCCGCAGGCCGCGCGCGAGGCGCTGGCCTACAAGCCCGAGACGCTCGTGGAGATCTTCGCGACCCCGACGGCCATGGACAAGCACGCCGACGTACGGGACGCGGCGAGGGATGCCGGGCTCGAGGTCGTCTACACGACCGAGGCGGTGCTCGACGCGATGGCCGACACGGTGACGCCGCAGGGCATCGTCGCGGTCGCGCGGCAGTCCCCGACGTCGCTGCGTGAGGTGTTCGCCGCGCTGCCCCGGCTCGTCGCCATCTGCGAAGAGGTGCGGGATCCCGGCAACCTCGGCACGATCATCCGCGCCGCGGATGCGGCGGGAGCGGATGCCGTCGTCCTGACCGGCAGGACGGTCGACCCCTACAACCCCAAGGTCGTGCGCGCGACGACGGGCTCGCTGTTCCATGTGCCCGTCGCGGTCGGCGTGGACCTCGCGACGGCGGTGGAGAAGGCCCATGCCGCGGGCGTGCAGGTGATCGCGGCCGATGTCGGCGGCGGCGACTTCCTCGCCTCGCGCGAGCTGCTGGCCGCTCCTACGGCCTGGCTGTTCGGCAACGAGGCGCGCGGCCTGGAGGACGACGCGCTGGCCCTGGCCGACCTGTCGCTGCGGCTGCCGATCTACGGCGCGGCCGAATCCCTCAACCTCGCGACGGCGGCGAGCGTGTGCCTGTACGAGACGGCGTTCGCGCAGCGCGCGGCCGACTGAGCCTGGTCGTCGTCCTGTTACAACACGGTTAAGACCCGCGCGGTGCTCTGGCACCGCGTCGGAGGCCCGCCCTAGTGTGGCGATATGACGCCCGACGAAAGTGCGCCTCGCAGTGAACCGACACCGACCAGCAACATCTCGGTGCGGCGCGGGGATCCGCTTGTTGAGATCAAGGATGTCCAGAAGCACTACGGCGACTTCCAAGCCCTGAAAGACATCGATCTGACCGTCAATCGCGGCGAGGTCGTCGTCGTCATCGGACCCTCGGGCTCGGGCAAGTCGACGCTGTGCCGCACCATCAACCGGCTCGAGACCATCACGAGCGGCACGATCACGATCGACGGCAAGGAGCTGCCCAAGGAAGGCAAGGGGCTTGCCGGCCTCAGGGCCGACGTCGGCATGGTGTTCCAGTCGTTCAACCTCTTCTCGCACCTGACGATCCTCGAGAACGTCACGCTCGGGCCGATCAAGGTCAAGAAGATGAGGAAGGCGGACGCCGAGGCGCTCGCCAAGCAGCTGCTCGACCGCGTCGGCGTCGGACACCAGGCGTCGAAGCTGCCGGCGCAGCTGTCGGGTGGCCAGCAGCAGCGCGTCGCGATCGCCCGCGCCCTCGCGATGCAGCCGAAGGTCATGCTGTTCGACGAGCCGACCAGCGCGCTCGACCCCGAGATGATCAACGAGGTGCTCGA
>Ga0160450_100347_pt1 | contig 29737 bp, 22 predicted proteins | sample HID1975K_E1MG_FD_108257 | JGI IMG/M metagenome (GOLD analysis project Ga0160450, IMG submission 108257) | Enriched soil microbial communities from UW Madison campus, WI, USA - HID1975K_E1 MG | ecosystem: Environmental > Terrestrial > Soil > Unclassified | place: USA: Madison, Wisconsin...
ATGGCGGGTCGTTCGGCGGGCATGGCTACAGTAAAGCGCATGGACCTCGATGCCCTCACGGCCGCCCGCCGCGAGGAGTGGGCGCGCCTGGACGCCCTGAGCCGGACCCGTCAGCTGTCGGGCCCCGAGGTCGACGAGCTGGTCACCCGCTACCGCGCGGCATCCGCCGACCTCGCCGATGCGAAGACGTCGGCCGGGCGGAGCGTGCAGAGCGACCACATCTCGACGATGCTGGCCCGCGCCCGGCTGCGGCTGACCGGCACCCCCGACAACGTGATGAGGCAGATCCCGCGCTTCTTCGCGCTGCAGCTCCCGGCCGCGCTCTACCGCGTGCGCTGGACGACCCTCGCGATCGCGGTCGGCTTCGTCATCGTCGTCACGACGGTCGCGCTGTGGGTGTCGGCAGACCCCGCGCTGGTGGCGAGCCTCGGCAGCCGTGCGCAGCTGGAGGATTACGCCGAGAACCGGTTCACCGACTACTACAGCGAAAATCCCGCCGCCGTGTTCGCCGGAACGGTGTGGACCCACAACGCGTGGATCGCCGCGCAGTGCGTGCTCTTCGGCATCACCGGGATCTGGCCGCTCATGGTGCTCGTGCAGAACGCCGTCGGCGTCGGCACCGCCGCGGCGGTCCTGACCGCGTTCGACCGCGCGGACGTGTTCGTGCTGTTCATCCTTCCGCACGGTCTGCTCGAGCTGACGAGCATCTTCGTGGCCGGCGCGGCAGGTCTCCACATCTTCTGGGCGTGGGTGGCGCCCGGTCCCCGCTCGCGCGGTGCCGCGCTCGCCGCGGCCGGCCGCTCGCTCGCCACGATCGCCATCGGCCTCGTGATCGCGCTCGGCGTCTCGGGACTGATCGAGGGGTTCGTGACCCGGCAGCCGTGGCCCTGGCCGGTGAAGATCGGCATCGGCGCGGTGGCGCTGGCGCTCTTCCTCGTGTACATGCTGGTGGTCGGCCGGCGTGCGGCGCGACTGGGCGAGACCGGCGATCTCACCGAGTTCGAGGCCGGCACTCCCACGCTCGTCGCGGGCTGACGGCGGGATCCGGGATGCCACGGCGTGTTGTTTTGAGTTGTTCAAAAGAACGCTAGGCTCGGGGTATGGACACGCACCACCACGTCGACGCCCCCGTCGACACCGCCGCGCGGCTGCGCGAGGCGGGGCTGCGCGTCACGGACTCCCGGCGCGCCGTGCTCGACGCGCTCGTCGGCCGGCCGCACGCGAGCGCTGACGAGCTGCTCGCCGTCGTGGCCCTGACCCTCCCCGGCACGAGCATGCAGTCCATGTACAACGTGCTGGGCGACTTCGTCGACGCCGGACTCGTGCGCCGCATCGAGCCCGCCGGACGCCCGGGGCTCTTCGAGCTGCGGGTCGGCGACAACCACCACCACCTCGTGTGCTCCCGCTGCGGCGCCGTCCAGGACGTCGACTGCGTCGTGGGCGAGGCGCCCTGCCTGACGCCGTCCGACACCCACGGCTACGCCGTGCAGACCGCCGAGGTCACGTTCTGGGGCCTCTGCCCCGCCTGCACCGCGGCCGCCGAGGCGCTGCCCGCCTAGCCTCGCCCGCCTACCTCGACCGGAGCCCCGCTCCGGCCGGCGATCGGTGCTGCCCGCCGCGCGTGCGGTGCGGCATCCCGTCCCCTCGTCCACCCCCAGAAACCGCCTGATCAGGAAGGAACACCATGACCGATCACGTCGAACTGGCCACGGGAGCCGGAGGCGCAGCACGCGTCGACGAGCCCGACCACGCCGTCACCGTCACCGACACCCCCGAGGCGACCGGCTGCCCCGTCGTGCACAGCGCGCAGCCGCACCCGACGGCGGGATCAGCCAATCGCGTGTGGTGGCCGAACCGGCTGAACCTGAAGGTGCTGGCGAAGAACCCCGCCGTCGCCAACCCGCTCGGCGAGGACTTCGACTACAAGGCGGCGTTCGAGGCGCTCGACCTCGCCGCCGTCAAGCGCGACATCGCGGACACCCTCACGACCTCGCAGGACTGGTGGCCCGCCGACTTCGGCCACTATGGACCGCTCGTCGTTCGCATGGCATGGCACTCGGCCGGCACCTACCGTGTCACCGACGGCCGAGGCGGCGGGGGAGCGGGGCAGCAACGATTCGCCCCGCTCAACAGCTGGCCCGACAACGTCAACCTCGACAAGGCGCGTCGACTGCTGTGGCCGGTCAAGAAGAAGTACGGCCAGTCGCTGTCCTGGGCGGACCTCATGATCCTGGCCGGCAACGTGGCGCTGGAGTCGATGGGCTTCCAGACCTTCGGCTTCGCGGGCGGCCGTGCCGACGTGTGGGAGCCGGACGACGATGTGTACTGGGGTCCCGAGACCACATGGCTGGCCGACGAGCGCTACTCGGGCGACCGTGAGCTGGAGAAGCCGCTCGCCGCAGTGCAGATGGGGCTCATCTATGTCAACCCCGAGGGACCGAACGGCAACCCCGACCCGCTGCTGGCCGCGCACGACATCCGCGAGACGTTCTCGCGCATGGCCATGAACGACGAGGAGACGGTGGCGCTCATCGCCGGCGGTCACACGTTCGGCAAGACCCACGGCGCGGCGTCCGATGCGCACGTCGGCGACGACCCCGAGGCCGCGGGACTGGAGCAGCAGGGACTCGGCTGGTCGAACTCGCACGCGACGGGCAAGGGCGACGACACCATCACCTCGGGCCTCGAGGTGACGTGGACCTACCACCCCACCCGCTGGGACGACGAGTTCTTCCACATCCTGTTCGCGTACGAGTGGGAGCTGTTCCAGAGCCCGGCCGGTGCGCACCAGTGGCGTCCGAAGAACGGCGGCGGCGCCGACATGGTCCCGCTCGCGCACTCGGACGGGCGCCGCGAGCCGCGCATGCTCACGACCGATCTGGCGCTGCGCTTCGACCCGGTCTACGGGCCGATCTCGAAGAGGTTCGCCGAGGACCCCGACGCGTTCGCGGACGCGTTCGCGCGCGCCTGGTTCAAGCTCACGCACCGCGACATGGGGCCGATCGACCGCTACCTCGGCACCGAGGTGCCGGCGGAGCCGCTCATCTGGCAGGACCGGGTGCCCGCGGTCGATCACGAGCTGATCGACGCCGCCGACGCGGCGGCGCTCAAGGCGCAGATCCTCGGCACGGGCCTCTCGGTCCCGGAGCTCGTGGCGACCACGTGGGCTGCGGCCTCGTCGTTCCGCGGCAGCGACAAGCGCGGCGGTGTCAACGGCGCGCGCATCCGCCTCGCTCCGCAGAAGGACTGGGCGGTGAACAACCCGCCGCAGCTGGCCAAGGTCCTCGCAGCCCTGGAGGGCGTGCAGGCCTCGTTCGACGAGGGCCGCACCGACGGCAAGAAGGTCTCGCTGGCCGACCTCATCGTTCTCGCCGGCAACGCGGCGGTCGAGAAGGCGGCCGAGGACGCCGGCGTCGACGTCGAGGTGACGTTCCACCCGGGCCGGACCGACGCGTCGGCCGAGCAGACCGATGCGGACTCGTTCGCCTACCTGGAGCCGGTGGCCGACGGCTTCCGCAACTACTACGGTCCGCTCGCGGAGCTCCCGGCGGAGTACCTGCTCGTCGACAAGGCGAACCTGCTGACGCTGTCGGCGCCCGAGATGACGGTGCTCGTCGGCGGGCTGCGCGCCCTCGGCGCGAACTGGGACGGCTCCGACCACGGCGTCTTCACCGATCGGGTCGGCGTGCTCACGAACGACGTGTTCGCGAACCTCCTCGACCTCGGCACGACGTGGAAGCCGGTCGACCCGGGCTCGCACGCGTTCCGCGGCACCAAGGACGGCTCCGGCGAGCACGTCGGCATCGGCACGCGGGCCGACCTGCTCTTCGGCTCGAACTCGGAGCTGCGCGCCCTCGCCGAGGTGTACGCCTCGGACGACGCCACCGAGAAGTTCGTGCGCGACTTCGCCGCCGCGTGGGGCAAGGTGACCGAGCTCGACCGGTTCGACCTGGCCTGAGCCGCGGCGCCCGCCGACGACGCGAACGGCCCGCCCCCGATCGGGGGCGGGCCGTTCCCGTGAGACAGGTCGCGGTGAGGCTCAGTTCCCTTCGGGAACGGGCTGGGCCGACCCGACGCGCGGCTCGAACAGGGCGCGGTACGCGATGCCCGCCAGCAGGGCGCCCACGATCGGGAACACGATGAACACCCACAGCTGTGCGAGCGCCTCGGGGCCACCGTAGATGGCGGTCGCGATCGAACGGGCGGGGTTGACCGACGTGCCGTCGATGGGGATGGTCACGAGGTGGATGAGCGTCAGCGCCAGACCGATCGCGATGCCGGCCAGAGCGGGGTTGCCGCGCGTGGGGTGGGTGACGCCGAGGATCACGAGCACGAACAGCGCCGTGAAGACGACCTCGGCGACGATCGCACCGCCGACGCCGAATCCGGCGGGGGAGAGGTCTCCCCAGCCGTTGCTCGCGAAACCGCCGTCCTGCGCCGCAGCGAGCCACGAGTCGGGCCCGTACAGGCCGATCAGCACGATGACGGTCGTGGCGACGGCGCCGCCGATGACCTGCGCGACGATGTAGCCGATGGTCTTGGACCACGGGAACCGTCCGGCGGCCGCCAGGCCCAGCGTGACGGCGGGGTTGAAGTGCCCGCCCGAGATCGGGCCGAACGCGTAGACGCCCGCGATGACGGCGAGCCCCACGGCGAGGGCGACGCCGAGGAAGCCGACGCCCTTGTTCGCGGCCTCCGTGCCTTCGCCGAACCCGGCGGCGAACAGCGCCGTGCCGATCACCCCGATGACCAGCAGGAATGTGCCGAGCGCTTCGGCGACGAGCGCCGTTCCGGTGGACGGCGTGGTCTTCGAATCGCTCATACGGCGCTCCATTCCGGGTGGGGAGGTTCGGGGGACCCCGGAACGACGGTAGTGGATCGCCTGCGGCCTCGGTAACCGGCGCCTGTCGGGGTCGGGTCGGAACGGCGTGCGTTACCTGGGAATGTGCTGATGGTCCGCTAATGTCGGGTTACCTCGGGGCGCGCGACCGTCGTGTCTCGTTCTCAAAGGAGGAGAGCCTCATGACGGGCACGCTTCGCAGTGCAGTCGCCGAGCTGGTCGGCACTTTCATCTTCGTCTTCGCCATCATCGGCGCGGTCACGAGCGGGAGCGACCTGGCGCCTCTCGCCATCGGCTTCGCGCTGATGATCATGGTCTTCGCCACGGGGCACATCTCGGGCGCCCACCTGAACCCCGCCGTCTCGGTGGGCGTGTGGCTGCGCGGCGCGATCGGCGTCGTCGACCTCGTCGCCTACATCGTGGCGCAGCTCGTCGGCGCGGCGCTGGCCGCGGCGGTGAGCTTCGCGCTGTGGCCCGCCTCTGACGAGCCGCAGAAGATCGAGATCGGCCCCGCCTTCCTCGTGGAGGCGCTGTGGACGCTCGTGCTCGTGTACGTCGTCCTCAACGTCGCCACCTCGAAGGACCACCCCAACAACTCGTTCTACGGCCTCGCGATCGGTTCCACCGTCTTCGTCGGGGCCGTGGGCCTCGGTGGGATCTCGGGCGGCGGCTTCAACCCCGCCGTCGCGCTGGGCCTGTCGATCACGGGTCACTTCGACTGGAGCGCCTACTGGCTGTACTTCATCGCCCCGATCGTCGGCGGCGCCGTCGCCGCGGTCATCTTCCGGGTGCTGAACGCGCACGACAAGCTGCCGGCCACCGACAAGTAGGCCGTCATCCGAAGCCGGTCCGCACCTCGCGTGCGGGCCGGCTTCGTCGTTCCCGCCCGGAGCGGACGACGGGATGCCGCGACAGCCCGCCTCCGCTCCTCACAGCCGCCCGGCGGCCTTGAGGGCGAGATAGCGGTCCGCGATGCGCGGAGGCAGGTCGTCGGGGGTGTCGGCGATGGCCTCGCCGCCGGCGCGGCCGATCGCGGCGGAGACGACAGCGGCGTCCTGCGTGGCGTGCTCGATCGCGGCGGCGCGATAGACGTCCGCGGCATCCGGGCGGTCGGGCAGTGGCTCGGTGTCGTCGGTGACGGCGCCCACCAGCACGTGGGCGGACCGCGCCAGCGCCGGGAGCGAGCCGAGGAACCCCCGCGCGGCCTCGGCGGCGTCTTGAGCCGTGAGCAGCACGACCAGCGACGGCCGGGAGGTGAGCGCGCGCACCTGCGCGAACGCGGCGTCCCAGTCGGTGTCGATGAGCTGCGGCTCGACGGGCGCCATGGCGTCCACGAGGGCAGGGAGCAGCCCGGGACCGTCCACACGCGTGACCCGCGCGCGGATCGCGCGGTCGAACATGAGCAGGTGCACGTGGTCGCCGGCCCGGCCCGCGAGGGCCGCGAGCAGCAGGGCGGCCTCCATCGCGGCATCCAGTCGTACCCCGTCGCCGACGCGCGCGGCCGCGGTGCGTCCCGTGTCGATCACGATCACGACATGGCGGTCGCGCTCAGGTCGCCAGGTCCGCAGCATCGTGGTGCTCGAGCGGGCGGTCGCCCGCCAGTCGATCGAGCGCACGTCGTCGCCGCGCACGTACTCGCGCAGGCTGTCGAACTCGGTGCCCTGGCCGCGCACCTGCACGCTCGTGCTGCCGTCGAGCTCGCGCAGCCGTGCGAGGCGGGAGGGCAGGTGGCGGCGCGCCGTGAAGGGCGGCAGGACGCGGATCGCGCCGGGCGCGTCGATCCGCGCCTGGCGGCCGGCCAGGCGCAGCGGTCCGTCCGAGCGGAGCACGACGAACGCGGAGCGCAGCTCGCCCCGGCGACGGGGGACGAGCGGGATGCCGAGCGCCCGCGCCTCACCGGCGGGGAGGTCGATCGTCTGACGCCCCGCCGGGGCGCCGGCGGTCGGCTGCCACGCGTCGCGCACACGGCCGCGGATCGTCCGGGCGCCCCCGTTGCGCAGCACGAGCTCGGAGAGCACCGGCTGCCCGAGCAGTACGCGGTGCGGCATCCGGCGCTTCACCGTGACGAGCCGCGGGTCGGCCGCGGCGGCCGCGTCGCCGAGGGCGGCGGCCGTGCACAGCACCACCCACCCGGCGGCGGCGAGCCACGCGTCGACGCCCGCGAACGAGAGCAGCACGACAGGCACCGCGCCGAGGGCGACGAGGAGAGGGAGGCGGCCGGTGAGGTACATGCGGATCAGATGGGGACGCGCGTCTGCTGCAGCACCGAGCCGAGCACGGCGTCGACCGACACGCCTTCGAGCTCGGCGTCGGGACGCAGCCGGATGCGGTGGCGCCAGGTCGGAACGAGCATCGTCTGCACGTGGTCGGGCGTGATCGCCGGGTAGCCGCCCAGCCATGCCCACGCCTTGGCCGCCGCGAGGAGGGCGGTGGCCGCGCGCGGGCTGACGCCCAGCTGCACCGAGGGGCTGTGGCGCGTGGCCTGGGCGAGGTCGACGACATAGCCGAGCACGTCGTCCGAGACGGTGACGGATGCCGCCGCCCGCTGCGCGGCGCGGATCTCGTCGGCGGTGGCCGCGCGCCGGAGCCCGGCCGCCGCCAGGTCGCGGGGGTCGAAGCCGCCCGCATGGCGGCGCAGCACGGCCAGCTCGGCGTCGCGCGCGGGCACCTCGACGATGAGCTTCAGCAGGAACCGGTCGAGCTGCGCCTCGGGCAGCGTGTAGGTGCCCTCGTGCTCGATCGGGTTCTGCGTGGCGGCGACGAGGAACGGGTCCGGCAGCGGGCGCGTGACGCCGTCGGTCGACACCTGGCGCTCCTCCATGGCCTCCAGCAGTGCCGCCTGCGTCTTCGGCGGTGTGCGGTTGATCTCGTCGGCGAGCACGACGTTCGTGAAGACCGGGCCCTCGCGGAACTCGAACTCGCCGGTGCGGGCGTCGTAGACGAGCGATCCCGAGACGTCGCCCGGCATGAGGTCGGGCGTGAACTGGATGCGCTTGGTGTCGAGCCCCAGGGCCGTCGAGAACGCGCGCACGAGGAGCGTCTTGGCGACGCCCGGCACGCCCTCGAGCAGCACGTGGCCGCGCGCGAGCAACGCGATGAGCAGACCCGTGACGGTGCCGTCCTGGCCGATCACCGCCTTGCCGACCTCGATCCGCACCCGGTTCATCGCCTCGCGCAGCGCCGCGTCGTCCGGTGCGGCGGGCGTCCCGTCGGGGCTGAGCGCGACGCCGTAGGGCAGTGCGCCGGGCTCGCCGAACGCCGGGGAGTCGGCGGTGGCGCCATCGGGGATCGGGGTGTCGGGGGTGTCGGTCATCGGGTGCTCCTCTCGGGGCGGACGGCCGCGTGCACGGCCTCCTCCAGGTCTCGCAGGCGGGTGCTCAGGGCGACGAGCTCGGCGTCGCTGCGGGGGATGTCGTCGAGCAGGATGCCGCGCACCGCCGCGCGGTCCGCGCCGATGCGCCCCGCAGCGGCGTCGGCGACATCGCGGGCGTCGGCGTGGGTGCCGAGGCCGAGGAGCGCCGCGAGCCGGCGCAGCGTGCCGACGCGCAGGCGATCCGCGGCGTGCAGCGGGTCGCGCGCGCGGGCGTACAGCCGGGCGCGGCCCTCGGTGGTCTCTGAGGCTCGCACGGTCACCGGCAGCCGCTCGGCCACGAGCGGGCCGAACCGGCGGCCGCGCCAGATCCCGGCGGCGACGCCGGCGACCAGCAGCAGCACGATGACGGGGCTCACCCACGGCGGGGTGAGCTCGCCGAGCGACGGGTCGGTGTCGGTGAGGTCGGTGTCGCCGGCGCTCGGCACGTACCAGACGACGAGGGGATGCCGCCCCATCAGGTTCGCCGCCAGGGCGGCGTTCCCGTCGTCGGTGAGGTGCTCGTTCGTGAACAGCACGCCTCCGTCGACGGCGGAGACGCGGCGGCCGCCGTCATCCTGCACGAGCAGCCCGAAGCCGTCGTCCACGGGGTAGCAGGCGGTCGCGCCGGACCCCGGGGCGTACAGGGCGCCCGGGGAGACGGCGCCGGACCGGTCGGCCTCGGGCAGGTCGCATGCAGGGAGGACGGCATCCCCGGCGGCGAAGCCGGCCGCGGACGAACCGGGCAGCAGCAGATCCAGCGTGCGCGACCGCGGCTCGATCAGCACGACGTCGTCTGCGGCCTCGGCCAGCTGCGCCACGGCGTCGTCCGACAGCGCCGGGGCGTCGGGTAGGACGAGGGTCACGGGTCCGCCGCCGAGCGCCGCGAGGGCGTCGGCCCGGCTGCGGGTCACCTCGACGTCCACGCCGTGGGCGCGCAGCACCTCGGCGAGGGCGCGCGTGCCGGCAGGTCCCGCCGACGCGGGGTCGAGGGCGTCGCGGGCGGCCCACTGGTTGGCGGCCGAGATCGCGCCGCCGATGCCGCCGACGACCAGCAGTGCGACGCCGATGGCGATCCAGGCGGCCACGCGGCGGCGCCGCGGCGTCGGCGAGGGTGCCGTCCCCGCCGGTGCGGGGGCGACGGCCGTCACGCGGTCACCTCGGCGAGCGGTCGGGCGGCCACGAGATCGTCGTCGACCGAGGCGACGAGGCGGTAGAGCTCGGCGGTGCCGGGTCGCCGCAGATAGCGCACGTCGTCGAAGGCGGCGGCGGCATCCTCGAGACGCGGGCCGAAGGCGGGGAACGCCCGCGCCGCCGCCCGTGCGAACCCGTGCACGGTGGCGCCCGGCGGCGGATCCACGACGCCGCGCTCCGAGCATCCGCGCGCCAGCGCCCGGAAGCGCAGCACGACGGCCGCCTCCCAGTCCGACGCCTGCGCGCGCTCCGCGGCGGCGGCTCGCAGCGCGGCGGCCGAGCGGTGCTCGGCCTCGCCGAAGAGCATCGGCGTCCGCGCGGCGGCGCGGCGCGAGACCCGCGGCACCCCCCACACCACGAACGCCGTCACGATGACGACCACGACGGCCACGGTCGCGACGATCGCGAGGACCGACCCCCAGCCCCCCGACACCTGCGGGTTGAACAGCGACGCGACGAAATCTCCGATCGCGCGGGCGATGCGGTCGAACGGGGTCGGCTCGGCGATGTCGTACGCCGGCTTCGACAGCTCGTCCTCCGCCCAGCGACGCGCCTCGTCGCCGTCCGGCGTGAGCGGCGGAACGTCTGCCGCCGCCACGACGGCGCGCAGCACGGGGGTCAGGACCACGGCGACTCGCGGTCGGCGTCCGGCGTCGCGCCGGGAGCGGCCCAGTCGGTCGCGGACGGGGGAGCGGAGGGCTCGCCCGCTGCGGGAGCCTCGGGCCCGGCCGCGGCCGCCGCCGGAGGCGCCACGGGGTACGCGCCGGCTGCGGCCGCCGGGTACGCGCCGGGCTGGCCGGGGTACGCGCCGGGCTGGCCGGGGTACGCGCCGGGCTGGCCGGGGTACGCGCCGAGCTGGCCGGGGTACGCGCCGGGCTGGCCGGGGTACGCGTCAGATGCGGGGTATCCGGGTGCCGGGGCGTACCCGGCATAGCCGACAGGGGCCCCGGGCCATCCGCGGGGCGCGATCGCACGGCCGACGTGCTCGCGGTAGGGGTCGGCGAGCGCGGCGGCCCCGGCATCCCGTCGCTCCACGTACGCGAGGAGGTCGAGGTCGAGCCCCTCCCGGCGCATGCGGCAGTCGATGTAGATGAGGGCGGTCGCGGTGGACTGCACGACCACGGCGACCGACTGCAGCAGCAGCGTCACCATCTGCGCGAGCAGCACGGTCACCAGCACGCCGATGATCGCGGTCGGCTCGGCCGCACCCGTGGGCGCGATGATCGTCGTGAGCCCCGCCGACAGGAAGCTGAACGGCAGGCTGACCACCTGCGCGACGGCCCCGAAGATGACGCTGATCACGACGATGATCCCGAGCGCCGGCCAGAAGCGGCCGCGCGTGAGGGTCCACGAACGCGACAGCGCCTGCAGGATCGTCGCGTGCTCCACGATGATGGCCGACGGCGCCAGCAGCAGCTTGATCATGAGCCACCACGTGAGCGGGATGGCGGCCACGACGACGAGGATCGTGAGTCCGATCGCGGCGGGCGGTGCGACGACGGCGACCCCGACGACGCCGAGGACCACGAGCGCCACGACCGCCGTCACGGCGAGGATCACGAGCAGCGAGTAGCCGATGAGGCGCCAGGCGGCGGGCTTGAGCTGCCGCCACAGCGCACCGAGGGTGAGCTTCTCAGCGACGGCCGCGTGCGTCACCTCCAGCACGACGATGCCCTGCACGATGACGCTCAGCGCGCCGGCCGCGAGACCCAGCACGAAGCCGGTGACCACGACGAGGCCGATCGAGCCGGCGAGCACCGTGTCGTACTCCTCGGTCCCCTCGACGAGCGTGTCCAGCCGCGAGAACGAGGCCCACATCACCGCGAGCACCGCGGCGATGACCACGAGGTAGGCGACCGTCTGCACCACGAGCGCGAATCCCAGCAGCACGCGCGGGTTCTGCCGCAGCGCCGAGAACGAGCGGCCGAGGATCGTGCCGAACGTCAGCGGATGCAGCGGGATGATCCCCGGGCGGGATGCCGGCGTCCATGCCGGATACGCGGTCACGCAGTCCCCTTCCGTCGGCCGCCGCGGCGTCGTGCGCGGCGGTGCGGGTCGCTTGCGTCCCATCGTTCCACATCGGCGGATGCCGCATCCCGGCCGCTCGCGCGCGGTTCGGCCGGTCTCCCGGGTGCGTCGACTACTCTGTGGGGAGCGCATGGGGAAGGCGAAGGCTCTGCCCGTGCCTGGAGAGAAGGAACGAACGCGCGCGATGACTTCACGCATCCTGGTGGTCGACGACGACACCGCCCTGGCCGAGATGATCGGCATCGTGCTGCGCACCGAGGGATTCGAGACGGTCTTCTGCGCGGACGGCGCCCAGGCCGTCGACGCCTGGCGCACCGAGCGGCCCGATCTGATCCTGCTCGACCTCATGCTCCCGGGCATGGACGGCATCGAGATCTGCACCCGCATCCGCGCCGAGTCCGGCATCCCGATCATCATGCTCACCGCGCGCACCGACACCGCCGACGTGGTCAAGGGACTCGAGTCCGGCGCCGACGACTACATCGTGAAGCCCTTCAACCCGAAGGAGCTCGTCGCCCGCATCCGCACGCGGCTGCGCCCGGCCGCCCAGCCGGCGGGCGACACGCTGCGCATCGGCGACCTCACGGTCGACGTCGCCGCGCACGAAGTGCGCCGCGGTGACGCTCCCATCGCGCTGACGCCCCTGGAGTTCGAGCTGCTGGTGGCCCTGGCATCCAAGCCGCAGCAGGTCTTCTCGCGCGAGATGCTGCTCGAGCAGGTGTGGGGCTACCACTACAAGGCCGACACGCGTCTGGTGAACGTGCACGTGCAGCGCCTGCGCGCCAAGGTCGAGAAGGACCCCGACAATCCCAAGATCGTGACGACGGTGCGCGGCGTGGGGTACCGCGCCGGCGCCGTCGTCTGAGCGGACCATGACAGCCCCGATCACGGGGGTCGCGGCGACACGCACGCCCCTCACCGGCTGGCGGCTGTGGCGTGCATGGCCGGGCAACATCGCGGCACTGTGGCGGCGCTCGCTGCGGTTCCGCACGCTCCTCGTGACGATCGGCCTCACCGTCCTCGCGGTCGTCGTGGCCTGCGTGTGGATGGCGCTGCAGATCCAGAACGACCTCTACACGTCGCGGCAGGACCAGGTGCTCGCCGACGCCGAGCAGGCGCGCGCCGCCGCGCAGCGCACGCTCGACGCGGCGGTCCAGTCCGAAGCGGTGCAGATGCAGAGCGTCATGACGCTCGCCTTCACCGCGCTGCGCGACCAGTCCTCGGCGCAGATGATCGCCGCGTACCGCATCGGCCCGCCGGTGGCCAACGCGCCGCAGGACTTCTCGACCGCCGAGGGCGTGATCGATCCGCTCCTCACCCCGGCGATGCGCGAGCAGGTGCGCAACAACCCGCAGCGGCAGATCTGGCAGCCGATCGCGCTGCCCGACGGCGACGGCGGCACGACCCCCGGCATCATGGTCGGGCAGCAGCTGAACATCGAGGGCGTCGCGTCGTACGAGCTGTATCTCGCCTACGACCTCGCCAATGCGCCGCAGACCCTGGGCTTCGTGCAGGGCACGCTGTGGATCGTGGGCATCGGGCTGGTGCTGCTCATCAGCGGCATCGCATGGTTCGTCCTGCGCTCGGTCACCACCCCGATCAGCGAGGCGGCCGATACCAGTGCGCGTCTGGCGGCGGGGCAGCTGGACGTGCGGCTGGAGGTGCACGGCGAGGACGAGCTCGCGACCCTCGGCCGCTCGTTCAACGCGATGGCCGACAGCATGGAATCGCAGATCAAGGAGCTCGCCGACCTGTCGCTCGTGCAGCAGCGGTTCGTGTCGGACGTGTCGCACGAGCTGCGCACGCCACTGACCACGATCCGCCTCGCCGCGGACATGATCAACGACCAGCGCGAGGACTTCGACCCCGCGACGGCGCGCGCCGCCGAGCTGCTCAACGCGCAGGTGCAGCGGTTCGAGGTGCTCCTCACCGACCTGCTCGAGATCAGCCGGTACGACGCCGGGTCGGTGCAGCTGGAGCGCGAGCCCACGAGCCTCGCCCACCTCGCCGAGGACGTCATCGGCTCGATGCAGCAGCTCGCCGAGCAGCACGGCTCCGACGTGCGCCTGGTCGCTCCCGGCGGGTACTCTCCCGTCGACATGGACCCCCGTCGCGTGCGCCGCATCGTGCGCAACCTGCTCGGCAACGCGATCGAGCACGGCGAGGCACGGCCCATCGTGGTGACCGTGGACAGCAACCAGCAGGCGGTCGCGATCGGCGTGCGCGACTACGGCATGGGCATGAAGCCCGAGGACGTCGAGCACGTGTTCGATCGCTTCTGGCGGGCTGACCCGTCGCGCAAGCGCACGATCGGCGGCACGGGCCTCGGCCTGTCGATCGCGCTCGGCGACGCGAAGCTGCACGGCGGCGAGCTCGCGGTGTGGTCGGAGGTGGGCCGGGGCACGAACTTCGTGCTGACGCTGCCCCGGCAGGAGACCTCGACCCTGACGGGCCAGCCGCCCATCCCCGTCGATCCGGGCGACGACGCCGGACCCGGGCTGGAGGAGCTCGGCCTGACCGAGCCGATCGAACTTCCCCGCCCGGGCACGGGAGACGGGGATGCCGGCGGCCGAGGAGGTGCGTCATGACCCGGAGCCGCGGCATCCTGGTCCTCGTCCTCGCGCTGTGCGCGGTGCTCGTCACCGGCTGCGCGGGCTTCCCCGAGAGCGGGTCGATCCGGTACGGCCTGGCGACCGGCGAAGACACCGGCGGGTCGCAGAACGTGACGTTCATCCCGAACCGGCCGCAGCCGGGCGCCACGCCGGAGCAGATCGTCGAGGGATTCATCGACGCCGGATCGGGCCCAGGGGTGGACGGGACGTGGGCGGTCGCGAAGGAGTTCCTCGCGCCCGACCTGCAGGACGTGTGGGACCCGAAGGCCACGGTGCGGATCGACGAGCGCGGCGAGCGCGACTACAGCGGGTCGGACGCCGACGAGGGAGCCGTGGGGTTCTCGTACGAGATGGTCGCCGACGTCGACGACATCGGCTCGTACCGGAAGGCGGAGCTGTCGTCGAACTCGCAGGACTTCCGGCTGGCGAAGCAGGCCGACGGCGAGTGGCGCATCACCGAGGCCCCCGACGGCATCTGGCTCGACGAGGGCCAGTTCCCGCAGGTGTTCCACAAGTATCCGCTGATGTACTTCGATCCGTCGTGGCAGTACCTCGTGCCCGACGTCCGCTGGTTCCCGGTGGTGAAGGCGGCGACCTGGATCACCGACAGCCTCGTCAACGAGCCGCCCAGCGAATGGCTCGCCGAGTCGGTCAAGACCGCGTTCCCGGACGGTGCGACGGCCGTCGCCTCGGTGCCGGTGGACGAGACCGGCGACGCCGTCGTGGACTTCGAGGACGATTCGCTGCTCAGCGCGAGTCCGACCGCCCTCGACCGCATGGTGACGCAGCTCACCGAGAGCCTCCGGGCGGCCGGCGTGTCCGACGTCGTGATGCGGGTCGGCTCCACCCCGGTCGAGGCCTCCCCGGTCGCGGTGCGCTCCACACGCGTGCCCGCGGCGCCGCTCGTGCTCACCGAGGACGGGTTCGGCTTCCTCTCGGGCGACGAGATCCAGCCGATCCCGGGACTCTCGGCCGCGGTCGTCGCCGCCGGACCGACCGCGGTGCAGGTCGGCCCCGAGCACGACATCGCCGCCGCGAAGCTGCCCGGCGGAGAGGTGGCCAGGCTCACCTCCGCGTCGTCGAGCGCCGAGGTGCTCGACACGCGCGCGGGGCTCGTGGACCCGACGGTCGACGGCTTCGGCTTCATCTGGAGCGTGCCGAAGGACCAGCCGGCGGCGCTGCACGCGTACGCGCCGCAGTCCGCCGATGCGATCGACGTCGCCGACGCGTGGCGCGACGCGACTGCGATCAGCGCCATGGCGCTGTCGCGTGACGGCACCCGCATCGCGGCGACTGTCACCTCGGGCGGGCGGACGGTGCTGTGGGTGGCCGGAGTCGTGCGCGACGGCGACGGCGTGCCCGTGCGGCTGGCGCAGCCGGCGCTGCCGCTGGCGATCGTCGGCGGTCCGGCGAACGGCGTCACCTGGATCGACGACGCCAGCATCGGCGTGCTCGCGAGCGGCGACGAGGCATCCATCGTCGTCGAGCAGCCCGTCGGCGGCCCGACGGTCACGTCGTCGGCGACGAGCGGCATGAAGTCCATCGCGGGCGGCACGGGCGTCTCGAGCCTGCGGCTGCGCGCCGAGGACGGCACGCTGTTCGTCAAGCGCGGCACCGCCTGGCAGCCCACGGCCACCGGCGTGCTCGTGCTCGCGACGCAGCAGGGCCAGCCGCAGTAGCCCCTCCTCCCCACGAGGCCCGCGGGCGGCATCCCTCCACAGATCCGGACAGGACGAGGGGGATGCCGCCGCCCCTGGCCGCAGGCTGGGCGCATGCCGCACCCCTTCGTCCTCGCCGTCCGGGCCGCGTGCGCCGATGCGCTGGCGCTCCTGCTGCCGGTCTCGTGCGCGGGCTGCGACGAACCGGACGTCGTGCTGTGCGAGCGGTGCGTGATGGCCCTCACGCCGGTGCCGCGGCGGCAGGCGATCCCGGCCGCGGACGGCGCCCTGACGGTATGGAGCGGGCTGGTCTTCGAGGGCGTGGCCGCGCGCGTGCTGCGCGCGATCAAGGAGGACGGCCGGACGGGGCTCGCACGTTCCCTGGCGCCGGCGCTGCTGGCCGCGGCGGCTCGTGCCGGGGTCGCCGCCGACGTCGCGCTGGTGCCGCTTCCCACGTCGCGCGCGGCGTACCGCCGACGCGGCTTCCGCGTCCCCGACCTGCTGCTGCGCCGCGCAGGACGGCCCGCGACGCGCCTGCTGCGGCACGCCCGCCGCACCCGCGACCAGCGGGGCCTCGGCCGTGAAGCCCGGCGCAGCAACGTCGACGGGAGCCTCGCGGTGCGCCCAGGCGGGGCGCACGGCATGCGCGTGCTGCTCGTGGACGACGTCGTCACGACCGGCGCGACGCTGGCCGAGGCGGCCCGTGCGCTGCGCTCCGCGGGGGCCGAGGTGATCGGCGCCGTGACCGTCGCCGCCACGCCGCGGAACTTCGCACGGCCCGGTGAACGCCGACCGGACACGTTCGAAACTCACAGGTGACAGACCCCGAACGCCCGACTACGGTGGGGGGCACAAGGCGACTGAAGGTCCGCCCTTGACCGGGTGGACCGGAACAAGGAGGTCAGGGGATGGAAACCAGCATCGTCGGCGTGGGAGTGGGTATTTCGGATCGCTTCCGCTCGGTCGTCGAAGAGAAGGCCACCCGCATCGAGACCCTCGCTCCGCGTGCGCAACGCGTGGAGGTCAAGGTCACCCACCGTGCGTACCACAACGGGCGCGTGGAGGATGAGACCGTCGAACTCACCGTCGACGGCAAGGGACCGGTCGTCAGGGCCGAGGCCACCGACGGCGACAAGTTCACCGCATTGGACCTCGCGGTCGACAAGCTGTGCGAGCAGCTGCGGCGCGCGAAGGACAAGCGCGTCGACGCACGCAACCACCCGCGCGGCGCCAAGTTCGAGAAAGGCAGTGGCGCGATCGAAGGGATCGATCTGCAGCCGGCATCCGTCGACGTCCTCCGCGCCGTCGCGACCGGCGAGATCCCGATCATCACCGGCAACGAGGAGGAAGAGGGCTACTCGCCCGTCGTCATCCGCACGAAGGAGTTCCAGCCCGAGTGGATGGCGGTCGAAGAGGCCGTGGACCGCATGGAGCTGGTCGGGCACGACTTCTTCCTGTTCATCGACGTGCGCACCGACCACCCCAGCGTGGTCTACCGGCGCAAGGGCTGGGACTACGGCGTCATCTCGCTGACCACGCAGGCGCAGCCCGAGGAGCTCGCCTCCTGAACCACGTTCCGTCGGGCGCGGCCTTCGGGTCGCGCCCGACGCGTGTGTGCGGGAGCAGCTGCCCTCAGGACAGGAGCAGCGGTGCGAGCGCCTCGAGGGCGGGACGCCGGCCGCGTTCGATGTGCGCGTAGGCGATCGCCGCGGCGAGGTCGCCGTTCCCGGAGGCGATGGCGTCGTGGAGCGCGCGATGCTCGCGCAGCTGATCGGGTTCGCCGGTCTGACTGGTGCGGCGGAAGATCCACTCCATGCGCCCGAGCATGGGCTGCAGGCTCCGGGCGAGGAGCGAGTTGCCCGACAGCTCCAGCACCTGGGCGTGGAAGCGCAGGTTCAGGGCGATGCCGTCGCGGTCATCGCCCTCGGCGAAGCTCGCCTCGGACGCCGCGAGCACGTCGGTCAGCCGGTCGACGGGCGCACCGCCGGCCGCCCGCAGCGCCGCCTGGCGCGCGGCGAACGGCTCGATGCACAGCCGTGCGTCGAAGAGCTCCTCGATGTCGGCGGTCGTCACCGGCGAGACCACCGCGCCGCGCCGCGGCGACGCCTGGACGAACCCCTCGGACTCCAGTCGGTGCAGCGCCTGCCGCACGGGCACCCGCGAGACGCCGTAGCGCTCCGAGAGATCCCGTTCCTTCAGCCACGTCCCCGGTCGCAGCTCGTCCGACACGATGTCGCGCAGCAGCGCGCCGTAGACGCTGTCGGCCAGCGCCTCGGCGCCCTCCTCGGGATCGGCCGGCGCGGCATCGGCGTGGTCGGTCATGCGTGCTCCTCGAAGGCGGCGGTGTCGGCGACGGGATACACCGGCGGGAACAGGTCACCCGCGGTGCCACGGTAGCGGTCGCGCTCGCCGTAGGCGGCGCGCATCGTCTCGAAGAGCGCCTGCATGTCGCGCCGCACCTCGGCCAGATCGACGCCCGCGATCTCGCCGTCGCGCATGACGACGCGGCCCGCCACCATCGTCAGGCACGCGTCGCGCGCCGTGCCCGCGAGCACGAGCGTGCGCAGCGGATCGTCGATCGCTCCCATGCGCACGTCGTCGAGACGGAACGCCGTGAGGTCGGCGGTCGCGCCCGCCGCGATGCGGCCGAGGTCGGGGCGGTGCAGGGCCGCCGCGCCGCCCAGGGTGGCGGCATCCACATACGCGGCGACGTCGCCCGCGGCGGTGTCGCCGTGCTGCACCTTGGCCGCCGAGACCCCGGTGTCGATGCCGCGGATGAGGTCGGGCGGGAAGGAGTCGGTGCCGAGCGCGAACGCGACGCCGGCCTCGCGGTAGCGCGAGAGGGAGACGAGCTCCGAGCCGTACCGTGCGTTGGTGAGCGGGCAGTGCACGATCGCGACGCCGGCGGCGGCGATCCGCGCGAGGTCGCCGCGGTCCTCGCCGTGCACGCGCGGGTCGATGTCGATCACCGTGCCGTGCGGCACGAGGACGCGGTCGTGCAGCAGGCCGTGGGCGGCGAGGTGCTCCAGCGGCGTGCGGCCGTACGTCGCCTGGATGTAGCTGCGCTCGAACGCGCCCTGCAGTGCGTGGATGCGCACGAGCGCGCCGCGTTCGTCCGCCGCCCGCGCGGTCGCCTCCATCAGCTCCGGCGTCAGGGTCTCGATGCGGCAGGGGAGGAACACGCCCGTCAGGAGCGGGTCGCCGAGGGCACGGACGGCGTCGACGAACCGGATCGCGTCGTCGAGTCCGTCACGTCCGGCCTGCTCGTCGAAGCGGACGTCGCGGCGGCCGTCGGCGGTGACGACGCCGACGCCCGACCGGTACGAGGGCCCGAGGAATCCGCGCAGGCCGAGGGTGCGCGAGTACTCCGCCATCGCGAGGAAGTCGTCGGCGGACTCCGCCCACTCCGAGTGCACCTCGGACGCGATCGGCATGTAGCTCGTGATGCCGTGCAGCGCCAGCTGCACGAGCGCGACCTCGCGCACGCGACGGCGCTCGGCCTCGGTGAAGACGTGACGGCGGCGGTCGAAGTAGTCCTCCGACCAGGTCAGCCGCGTCGCATGCGCGGCGTCGCCCCACGAGTCCAGCAGCAGGTGGTCGACGTCTGTGAGGGCGTCGAGGTCGATGAGGCCCGGCATGAGCAGGGCCGGCCCCAGGTCGATGCGCTCGTCGATCTCTGCGACGGTCGCCGGGGGGAGGGATGCCGCCGCTCCGACCCACGCGATGCGGTCGTCCTCGACGAGCACGGCGCCGTCGCGCAGCTCGGTGTGACTCGTGCCGTCGAAGGCGAGGACGTGATCGGCGGTGAGGAGGGTGCGCATGCGTGTGACTCCAGTGGTATCCCAGCAAGGAAGTTCAGGGGCGATCCACGCCACTCTATCGAGCCTCAGGTCAATTTGGTATACCATAGGGAGGTCGCGCCACGCCGGCCTGCGGCATCCGCTCTCCGTCGAAAGGGACCAGACGTGCTGATTCGGAACGTGCGACCGTGGGGCGGCGACGCCTCGGACATCGTGATCGAGGGCGGCCGCATCGCCGGGATCCGGCCACACGACCCGGCCGCCGTCGCGGGCGCCGCCGACGTCGACGGCCGCGGCCGACTCGCCCTGCCGTCGTTCAGCGACGTGCACGTGCACCTCGACTCGTCGCGCATCGGGCTGCCGTTCCGCCCGCACACCGGGGCCCCCGGCGTGTGGGGCATGATGCTCAACGACCGGAACAACTGGCGTGACACCGACGTGCCGCATGCCGAGATCGTCGCCGGCACGCTGGAGCAGATGATCGCGAAGGGCACGACCCGCGTGCGCACCTACGCGCAGGTCGACGTCGACTGCAAGCTCGAGAAGTTCGACTCGGTGATGGCTGCCAAGGAGAAGTTCCGCGACCACGCCGACGTGCAGATCATGACGTTCCCCCAGGCGGGCATCCTCCGCGAAGAGGGGACGGTCGTGTACCTCGAGGAATCGCTCAAGCAGGGCGCCGACGTCATGGGCGGCATCGACCCCAGCCAGCTCGACCGCGACCCCGTGAAGCACCTCGACATCGTGTTCGCCCTGGCCGAGAAGTACCAGGTCGAGATCGACATCCACCTCCACGAGCCTGGCGCCCTCGGCGTCTTCAGCACCGAGCTCGTGCTCGAGCGCACGCGCGCCCTCGGCATGCAGGGCAAGGTCACGATGTCGCACGCGTACGACCTCGGCGCCGTGTCGGAGGCGGTGAGCCGGCGCCTCATCGACGAGTTCGCCGAGCTCGATATCGCGATGGCGACGATCGCCCCCTCGACGAGCAACCACCTGCGGCTGCTCGATCTCGCCGCCGCCGGCGTCCGCGTCGGCCTTGGCGAGGACGGCCAGCGCGACTACTGGAGCCCCTACGGCAACTGCGACATGCTCGACCGCACCTGGCAGCTCGCGTTCGTCAACGGCTTCCGGCGCGACGACCACATCGAGCTCGCGCTGGCTGTCGCCACGATGGGCGGCGCCTCGATCATGAGCCACTCCTCGCCCCGCGTCGCCGGTGTCGGCGACCGCCCGGGCGTGCGGGCCGGCGATCGCGCCGACCTCGTCCTCGTCGAGGGCGAGACGCCGACGAGTGCCGTCATGGACCGCAGTGACGACCGTACCGTGCTGCACGACGGCCGCGTCGTCGCCGACGGTCTGCGCGTGCTCGGGCTCTGAGCGTGCGGGTGCGCGCGCTGCGTGACGCCCCGCTCGCTCCGGGGGGTGCGGTCGCGACCGGAGCGGTGGATGCCTCGCCTTCGCGCGCGGCGCGCGCCCTGGGCCTCGTGGCGGTCGTCCTCGTCGGCGTGAACCTGCGGCCGGCGATCACCTCCGTCGCGGCGCTCCTCGACGAGGTGTCTGCGCAGTTCGCGCTCGATCCGCTGGCCGCCTCGGTGCTGGTGACGCTGCCCGTGATCGCGCTCGGCGCGAGCGCGCCGCTCGGGCCGTGGCTGGCACGCCGGCTGGGTGTCGCGTGGGCGCTGACCGCGACGATGATCGCGCTCGCCGCGGCGCTCGCGCTGCGCGTGATCGGGGCGGCGCCGCTCCTCGTCGGCACGGTCGTGGCCGGCGCGGCGATCATGGCGGCGAGCACCCTCGTGCCGCAGTACCTCAAGTCGCTCTCCGCGAGCGGTCTGTGGGTCGGGATCAGCACGATGTCGTTCGGGGCGGGCGCCGCCGCCGGTGCGGGGCTCACCGCGCCGCTCTACCAGTGGTTCGGCGACGACGCGCGCGTCGCGCTCGGCGCCTGGGCCGCCCTCGCGGCCGCCGCCGCGCTCGCGATGGCCGCCGCCGCACGGGGCTCCGCGCAGGTGTCCGGTGCCGCCGCGAGGCCGCGCCTGGCCATCCCGTACGGCGCGGGGCACACGATCGCGCTCGTCACGGCGGTGTTCGCGCTGCAGGCCCTCCTCTATTTCGCCGTGACCGCATGGCTGCCGAGACTCGTCATCGACCGCGGCGAGTCGACGGCGACGGCGGGTGCGCTGCTCGCCTGGTTCAGCCTCATCGGACTCGTGCCGACACTCGTCACCCCGATCCTCGCCCGGCGCCCTCGGGTGCTGGCATGGTTCGGCCCGGCGATCGGCGTCTTCGTCGCGACGGGGTACGCGTGGCTCCTGGTCGCCGATCCCGCGCAGTACGTCTACGCGGTCGGCCTGCTCGGCGTGTTCCAGAGCGCGGCGTTCGCGCTCGGCATCAGCCTCATCGTGAGCCTGTCGGCCAATCCGGCCTCGGCGGGCGTCGTATCGGCGGTCGCTCAGGGCGTCGGCTTCGCGGTCGCCGGCATGGGGTCGCTCCTCATCGGTCTGCTGCACGATGCCTCGGGCGGATGGGTGGCGAGCTTCGTCGTCATGATGGCCATCGCGCTGGCATTCAGCGTCGTCGTCTGGGCCGTCACGCGTCGCACGGCCGTCGACCTCGTGGCGCCGGTGCCCTGAACCGCGCCGGCCGGAGAGCCCGCGGACGGGAGCGATCGTCCGGAATCAGCGCTGCGAGAACAGTCCCGCGATCGCCTCTTCTCGCACGTCGTCGAGCGCGGGGTCGAGGCGGTCGGCGGCGGCGAACTGGCTCGCGCCGTGGAGCAGGCTCCACAGGAGCTCGGCCCGCACCGCGCGGTCGTGCTCATCCGTGCCGCCCACGGCCCGCTCGAGCATCGCGAAGCCCTCGCGCAGGGTCGCGGGGGTGTCGGTCGAGGCGAACACGACGCTCGTGCGGGCGGTGGACATCGCCTCGTAGACCGCGGGATGCGCGCGCGCGAATCGCAGGTAGCCCGCGATCAGGCGGGGGAGCGCTGCGGCAGGATCCTCGTCGGCCACGGGGGAGCGCATCACGTCAGCGAGGTCGGCGTAGCCCTGGATCACCACGCGCGCCACGATCTCGTCGCGCCCCTCGGGGAAGTGCCGGTACAGGATCGGCTGGCTTACGCCGATGGCGTCCGCCAGGCGGCGCACCGTGACGGCGGGCCAGCCGTCGTGCTCCGCGATCTCGCGGGCCGTCTCGACGATGCGCACCTCGCGGTCGCGGAATCTCTCTGCCTCTTGCGCGGTCCGTGCCATGTCGCTAGGTTAGCACCGCTAACTGTTAGCAGTGATAACACCTGGAGACAGACATGGACCTCATCATCGGCATCACCGCCACCCTCGCGATCCTCGCCCTCGCGGTCATCTACGGCACCGACGTCGTGTCGGCCGTCGTGCAGCGCCCCGTCTACGCCGAGATCGACGACCACAGCCTCGTGCAGGTGACCGGCCGCGGCCACTACTACGGCGATCGGCGTCTGCCGATCGTCGGCATCCTCGGCACGGTGCTGACCGCGGCGACCGCCGGCCTCTCGGTCATCTGGGGCACCGCGGTCACGGGCGGCATGGCGCTCGCCGCGCTGCTGCTGCTCCTCGTGTGGCTGACGCTCTTCGCCCGCATCTCGGCGCCCATCAACAAGGTGCTGACGAAGGCCGCCCTGGCCGACGAGGTGCCTCCGAACGCGCGGGCGCTGCAGGCGCGCTGGGAAGCGATCATCCCGCTCCGCGCCGTGCTGCTCGGCCTCTCGATCCTGCTCCTGTGCACGACGATCCTCTTCGGCTGACCCGCCGGATCAGGATGCCTCGACCCCGCGCGCTGCGCCGGGCCGAGGCATCCGCTCGTCTGCGGGCGTCAGTCGAAGAAGCCGTCGAGCAGGCTGCCGATGACGAGACCGCCGAGGATGCCGCCCATGACGTCGGAGCCGCCGGTGCCGCGACCGCCGCGCTGGCCGTAGCCGGGGCCGCCCCACTGGTCGGGCTGCGGGCGGGCGTTGTCGATGTCGCGCTGGGCGAGCTGCAGCGCCTCGCTCGCGAGGAACGCCGCGCGGCGCGCCATCGCGAACGCCTCTTCGCGGTGGTCCTCGTCGATCGAGGTGACGGCGGATGCCGACGTGCCGAGGTAGCGGTCCAGGTCGGCGCGCACGCGCTCGGCCTCGGCGAGGCGTGTGCGGGCGTCGGCGCCGATCCAGCCGCGATGCCCCGCGATGACGTCGCGTGTGACGGCGAGCTGCCGGTCGGCGTCGTCGATCGCGTGGCGCACGTGCTCCAGCGGGGGGATCGGCCGTGCCGCGCGTTCGCGGGCGGCGGCGATCGCCGTGTCGAGTCCGGCGTTGGCCTCGCGCAGGCGGGTCAGCTGCTCGAAGGGGTCGGTGTTGACGCCACCGGCGGGAAGCGCCGCCAGTGCCGCCTGCAGCTCGTCGATCGCCGCGCTCACGGCGGGCGACGCGGGCTCCTTGAGGGCGATCACCAGGTCATCGCGCGAGTCCTCGATGATCGCCGCGAGGGTCGACTCGGCGCGCAGCGCCTCGACCTCGAAGGTCTCGACGGCGTCGATGAGCTTCTCGGCGCGGCGCACCGACTCGATGGAGGCCTCCAGCGCCATGCTCGCCTGCTCGCGCTGGCCCGCCTCGCGCCGCCGCTCGGCCACGCCGGCGCTGTGCTCGGCGAAGCCCAGCAGCTGCTCCGCCTCCGCGGGGTTCGCCGCGATCTGCGCGAGCGCGCCCGTCGCGTACCGGGCCGACAGGCGGTCGACGGTCGCACGGGCATCGGGCAGTGCGAGACGCAGGCGTGCGGCATCCGCGCGGATCTTCGCGATGATCTCGGGAGCGCGACGCGCCCGCTCGATCGGTGCCGCGAGTGCCTCGGTGCGGTCGTCGAGAAGGTCCTCCGCCCACTCGCACAGCTGCACGATGCGCGCGTTGCGGGTGCGCAGCTCTTCTGGCGTGTCGGGGATCTCGTCGTGGTTCAGCTGGTGCAGCTGGAAGGCCTCCTGCAGGTGCGTGCGCACCGAATCCAGTGCCTCGCGGAGGTCCTTCGTGGCGCCCGGGCCGAGCTCGGCGTCGGCGAAGGCGAGCTCGTCCGTCGTCAGGCGGATCCGCTCGTCGGCGGCCACCAGCGCCTGCTGCGCACGGCGCGCGAGATCCGCGTCCTGTGCGGTCAGCTCTTCTTGCTCGCGCTTGCGTCTGCCCCAGAATCCGGCCATGGATCGATCCTACGGGCGCGGCTGGGAGGGTGCTGAGGCGGACCCCCGTTGCGGTGGATTGTTCGCCCAGGGCGTCCGGATCCGCGGCATGCGGGGGAGGGATGCCGCCGCGCGGCGTCACCGGCACGCGCCGATCGCGGGCGCCGCCCCCGTCGTCCGGCCCGAGCCCGCATCCGGTTTGGGGCGCAAAAACTCCCTTGGGGCGCACGTCGTGCGCCCCAAGGGAGTCCATGCGCCCCAAACCCCAACGGGTGAGGGGCGACGCGTCAGTCGGCGTCGCGCTTGTGCCGCGGCTTGCGGTCGCCCGAGTCGCGGTACGAGCCGCGGCTGCCGCGGTCGCCGTAGCCGCCGCGGTCGCCGTAGCCGCCCCGGTCGCCCGAGCCGCGGTCGTCGCGGCGGCCACGGGACGTGGCGTCCGTGCGGCGCTGCGGGCGTCCGCTGTCGGGCCGCAGCTCGATGAGCTGGCCCGAGATGCGGGTGTCGGCGAGGCGGTCGAGCGTGCCGTGGGGCAGGTCGGACGGCAGCTCGACGAGCGAGAAGTCGGGCATGATCTTGATCGCGCCGAAGTCGTCGCGGCGGAGTCCGCCCTCGTTCGCGAGCGCGCCGACGATCTGGCGGGGCTCGACACGCTGACGCTTGCCCACGTTGATGCGGTACGTCGCGAAGCCCTCGCGCGGCGTGCGGCGTTCGGGGCGATCCCCGCGGTCGCCATAGGTGCCGCGGTCGGTGCGGTCGGGGCGGTCGGTGCGCTCACGGCGCGGCGCGGGCTCGGGGTCCGGCTCGAGGAGCAGCGGGGTGTCGCCCTGCGCGACGACGGCGAGGGCCGCCGCGACGTCCGCCTCGGGCACATCGTGGTTGCGCACGTAGTGGGCGACGATGTCGCGGAAGGCGTCGATGCGCGCCGTCTCGTCGAGGGCCGCGGTGATGCGGTCGTCGAAGCGCGACAGGCGGGTCACGTTGACCTCGTCGACGCTCGGCAGCGACATCTCGGTCAGCTCCTGACGGGTGGCGCGCTCGATCATCTTGACGAGTCCGCGCTCGCGGGGCGTCACGAAGCTGATGGCGTCGCCCGAGCGGCCGGCGCGACCGGTGCGGCCGATGCGGTGCACATAGGACTCCGCGTCGGTCGGGATGTCGTAGTTGACCACGTGCGACACGCGCTCGACGTCGAGTCCGCGGGCGGCGACGTCGGTCGCGACCAGGATGTCGAGCTTGCCCGACTTGAGCTGGTTGACCGTCTTCTCGCGCTGCGGCTGGGCGATGTCGCCGTTGATGGCGGCGGCGGAGTAGCCGCGGGCGCGGAGCTTCTCGGCGATCTCCTCGGTGACGCTGCGGGTGCGGCCGAACACGATCATGCCGTCGAAGTTCTCGACCTCGAGGATGCGCGTGAGCGCGTCCATCTTCTGCTGCCACGCGCTGATGAGGTAGCGCTGCGAGATGTTGGCCGAGGTCTGCGTCTTCGCCTTGACGGTGATCTCTTCGGGATCGTTGAGGTACTGCTTCGACATGCGGCGGATCGTCGCCGGCATGGTCGCCGAGAACAGGGCCACCTGCTTGCTGTCGGGGGTGTCGGCGAGGATCGTCTCGACGTCCTCGGCGAAGCCCATCTTGAGCATCTCGTCGGCCTCGTCGAGCACGAGGTACTGCAGCTCCGAGAGGTCCAGCGTGCCCTTCTCGAGGTGGTCGATGATGCGACCGGGGGTGCCGACGACGATGTGCACGCCGCGACGCAGCGCCGACAGCTGCACGCCGTAGCCCTGCCCGCCGTAGACGGGAAGGATGTGCACGTCCTTCAGGTGGGCCGCGTACTTCTCGAACGCCTCGCAGACCTGCAGCGCGAGCTCGCGCGTGGGGGCGAGCACGAGCGCCTGCGGGGTCTTCTGCGACAGATCGAGCCGATCGATGATGGGCAGCGCGAACGCGGCGGTCTTGCCGGTTCCGGTCTGCGCCATGCCGACGACGTCGCGTCCGGCGAGGAGCGTCGGGATGGTCGCCGCCTGGATCGCCGAAGGCGTCTCGTAGCCGATGTCCTTCAGCGCCTTGAGGACGGGCGCGCTGAGCCCGAGGTCGGAGAAGGTCATCGCTGCGGGCTCGGTCTGAGCCTCGTCTTCGATCTGGTCGGCGTTCGTGTGCACAGTTAAGCGTAGCGGGGTCCGCCTGTGAGGCGACAGGATGCCGCCTGCCGGGCGCTCTCGGGCCCCTCGGCTCACCGCGTGGTGGTCAGGTGATCACCGTGCGGCGCGTGAGGTCGGGATGCCGGGGCGGCACCAGCCACGCCGCCAGCACGATCGCGACGGGGAGCCCGATCGCCAGCAGCGCCAGCCATGGCCAGGGCATGTCGTCGACATCGAAGAACCGTGCGTTGGCGGTGGCGAAGCCCCACATCGACACGTACCCCGCCGTCGTGCCGAGCACCGTGCCGATCGCCGAGATGACGGCCGCCTGCCACGCGTTGATGTTGCGCCGCAGCAGCGGGCCGCCGCCGATCGCGGCGAGCGTGGCGTCGTCGGGGCGCCGTTCGAAGCGGGCGAGACCGAGGGCGACGGCGCTCGCTCCGGCGACCAGCGCGACGGCGATCCCGACGATCAGCCACAGCCAGGGCTCGACGGGAGCAGGTCCGAGTTCGATGGTCGCCCAGATGCCGGCGCTCGGCCCGACGCGCAGGTCCCGCGTCTGCGCGCTGATGCGCTCCATCGCCGCGACGTCGAGCGGGACGTCGTATGTGGCGATGAGCTGCGACGGCACGACCCGCATACCGAGATCGGCCGCCGTGGCGGGGGCGATGAGGATCTCGAACGGCTGCTGACGGCCGACGTCGACGAGGGCGACGTCGAGCTCATGCGAGGCGGCGGGCCGCACCACGGCTTCGCGGCCGTCGTTCGACATCAGCCGGTCGTAGGTCTGCGCATCCCATTCGGTGATCACGACGCGCCCGTCCGCCGCGGCGTAATCCTTCTGCGTCAGGATCGCTCCACCCGAGGTCAGCGTGTGCAGCGCCGCAGCGCCGGGATCCGTGCCGAGCAGGGTCGCCACGTCGTCGGGCTCGACCACGTAGACCACGCCGGATGCCGCGTCGTACGGCTGCAGGCAGGCCGAGCCGACGCAGCCGGTGTAGCGCTGACGCGCAGCGGCGAAGATCCGCGGCGCCGGATCGGTGGCGCCGTCTGCCCCGACGACCCGCGTCATCTGCGTCGAGGCGAGGGCGGTCGAGGACGGCTCCGTCTCGGCGAGCACGCCCGCGGCCGTCGCCAGGAGCGCGTCCGAGGCCTCGTCGCCGTCCTGCCACATGCCGAGAGCGACCGCACCGAGCGGCGCCGAGTAGTAGTGCTGCCGGGCGTTGCCTGCGGCGGTCAGCGCCGTGGCAGACACCGCGACCGACGCGGCGAAGACGCAGGCGCCGATCACGGCGAACGCGGGCACCACGCGAGACGGGGTGGCGGCGGCATCCCGGCTCGCGATCCGCGACGCGAGTCCGAGCCGTGAGAGCGGGCGCGACAGCTGCACGAGCACCCAGTGCGAGGGGATCAGCAGCCCCACCTGGAAGACGAACGGGCCGAGCACCACGGCCCACACCGCCGCGTAGTAGACCGGGCGGTCGCCGCCGGTGGGCTCCGCGGCGATCTCTGCCGCCAGCACGAGGGCGCCCGCGACCGTGGCCGCGAGTCCCGTCACGAGGACCACGAGGGCCGCGACCGGCCGCCGCGGACGGAGGGCCGCCGGACGCCGCGCACCCCGCAGTGCGCCGAGCACGTCTCCGGCGGTCGCGCGATGGGCGGGCACGATGGCCGACAGCGTGCCGACGAGGATCGCGAAGGCGGCGACCGCGGCGAGCAGGGCCCACGGCACCCGGAATCCGAAGTTGCCCCAGAAGCCGTCCTGGACGCCGCGGTCGGTGGCGGCGAGGAACACTCCCGCAGCGGCCGCGCCGGCCAGTGTCCCGGCGGCCGCGCCCACGGCCCCGAGCACCGTGCCCTGCAGCAGCACGATGCGGAACACGTCTGCGCGCGACGCACCCACGCTCGCGGCCATGGCCAGTGCCCGCTGCTGACGCCGTGCGGCGACCGAGAACGCCGCCCCCGCCAGCAGCACGACGACGTAGCCGCTGAACGCGGCGACGAGGGCGCCCATGAGCAGCACCGTGCCGATGTCCATGCGCCCGGTGCCGTAGGGCGACAGCCGGGCGCCCGGCGGCGGATCGACGACGAGGTCGTGCGCGAACGCGACGAACCCGGCATGGTTGAGCTCGGCGAGCTGGGCGAGGTCGGGCTGCCACTGCGGCGTGTACCAGCGGGTGTAGCCGTCGCCGACGAGGGCCGCGTCCGCCTCGGCGACGTAGAGCACCGGCGCGGACGGCTCGTCGCGCGCGGATCGCAGCGTGCCGGTGATCGTGAGCGTGCGGTCCGCGCCGACCAGCTGCACGCGGTCGCCGATGTGCACCCCGAACCGCTCCAGCGCACCGGGGCTCGCCATCGCCTCGTCCCGCTGGGTCGGCGTCACGCCGTCGAGCACGCGGTACCTGCCGTCGAACTCGGTACGCCACACATCTCCGGACACGGCGGCCAGCCAGCCCTGGCCGGCGGCCGTCTCGATGCCGAGCGAGCCCTCCACGACGGTGAACAGCGCGGTGCCCGGCGGAAGGATCCCGGCCGGGTCGTCGGGCACGGGGCCCGCCTGTGCGATCGCGCGGCCGTCGTCGGCCCGCGCGACGTCGTTGTGCCACGGCTCGTCGACGGACTGCCAGCGCGTCGGGTCGGCGTTGTCGAGCGCCTCGATCCACGCGGCGTTGTGCCCGAGTTCGAGGGTCGCGCGCTGCTGCGGAGTGGGCTCATGGCTCTGCCAGACGATCGCCGCACCGGTGAGGCCGGCGACGGGCAGCGCCACGAGCGCGGCGACCAGCGCGCTCGCCCCCTTCGCGCGCCACACCTGCCGCCGCGCCAGGCGTGCGGCCACGCGCCAGCGCGCCCAGGCCGACGATCGATCGCGGGGCGCGGCATCCCTGTGCGCCAGGTCGTGGTCGGCGACGGGGGCGTCGAGCACTCCGGTCATCGCGCTCCGGTGAG
>Ga0160450_100357_pt1 | contig 29210 bp, 7 predicted proteins | sample HID1975K_E1MG_FD_108257 | JGI IMG/M metagenome (GOLD analysis project Ga0160450, IMG submission 108257) | Enriched soil microbial communities from UW Madison campus, WI, USA - HID1975K_E1 MG | ecosystem: Environmental > Terrestrial > Soil > Unclassified | place: USA: Madison, Wisconsin | collected...
GTGAGCGACCCTGGATCTGGATGCCGTAGTGCTTGAGTACCGTCGGCCGACCGTAGATGCGCTGATGAGTGTCATCGGCGATGAAGAGGTCGTTCGGGCCCTCCGCGACGATCGCCCGGAGCATCTTCCACTTCGCGGGCTCGAGGTCCTGACCTTCGTCGACCAGCACGTGGTCGGCGAACGTCGTGCCGCTCGACGTCAGCCATGTCGCCCCGATGGCGGCGATCTCGCCGTACCCGAGCTGGTTCGCGATCCGCTGGTCTTTGCGCATCTGCTCGATGACCGCCCATGCCGAGGCCCGCTTGCCGCGGTCGAGGGCGACGCCACGCCCCGGTCGTCGAACGGTGAAGTACGCGTCCGCGTCGAGGATGCCCGCCGGCAGCACAACCTGCGCGTACTCGTCATCGAAGAAGGATGTCGACTGCAGCGAGATAGGGAGTGCAGATCCGGCCTGCGTGATCGCCGACGACCAGTCCGGTTCCGCGGGCGATGCGGTCTTCTCGCGCGTCGAGCCGATCGTCGCGAGCGCGGCCGCACCGAAGTCATCCCCCGCTCGGAGGCGCACCTCGGCTGCGAGTTGGTCGACACCCTTCACGAGCACGCCCGCGTCGCCGAGCTTCCCGGCGATCGGCACCGAAGCATCGAGGCGTTCCAGGTCTCGGCGCAGGTTGTCGGCCAGCGCTCGCGTGAATGTCGTCAGGATGACGCGGGCCTTCGGGTTCGCGAGCGCGAGACGTCGAGCCCGGTGCAGCAACACCACGGTCTTGCCTGTACCGGCGCCTCCGCTGAGGCGGAACGATCCTGAGTAGTCCTTCTCGACGTACGTGCGCTGTTCGGGGTGGAGGAAGATACGCCAGGCACCGAAGTCGCCGTCCTCGATGATCCGACGGAGCTCTTCGCTGTCCTCGATGTAGGTGAACTGCATACGGGATGCAGGGTGCTCGAGCGCCTTGAGGACCTTCGTCGCCTCGTCGTCGTGCGCATCGATCTCGACAGGCTTGTCGAGCCCGAGTTGCTCGCGGATGACGTGCAAGGCTTCCCGAGCTGCCATCGACAGAAGGACCTCCTGCTGCCACGGGGTGTGCAAGCCTTCGGCGAACTCGAGCAGCGAATCCTCGTCGGGCAGCGCGAATGCGGCTTCAGCCACGTCCTGCGAGAATCCGAACTCGTCGGTGAGGTCCGTGATGAAGTAGCCCAGCTCGCTCAGCAACGGCGCTGACGCGGGTGTGCCCGCGGTCGATACCGGCGCGGTCTCGCCTGCATTCGCTGCCACCTCTTGCGCGGCGACCGCCTCGTGGAGTTCGAGCACACCGTTGACGTGATTGACGTGCAGAGTGAGCTTCTTCGCCTTCTCCGTCCCCTCGTCGTGCGGCCACGTACCCGCGTACACGTAGTGGGTCTCTCCGCTCGGCGGATCGATCCGGAACAGCACCGCACGCCAGAACTCATTGACGCGGCCGGTACGGGCACGCGGGTCGACCGAACCGTTGATGGGCTCTATGTGGAGGCCCGGGGTAGCGTCGCTCTGGCTCAGCTTGTCGATGAAGGTGAAGATCAGCGCTTTGAGGTCTTTGTCGTGCTTGGGCTGCTTGACGGTGGCGTAGGTGACGGCCGGCATGTCAGTGTCCTCCGGTCAGTGCTGCGACCTGTGCGGCGAGGTCGTCGGATTGCGGGTCGATGAGCTTCCAGCCGTCGGCAACCAGCGATTGGGGTTCGCCGTCCTGCAGATCAAAGGCGACGGCGACGCGCGGAACAGTCCACGCGAACGAGATCGGGATGCCGCCGCCGACCTCGACGCCCATTTCGGGGAGCGGGACGGATGCCGCAGCCAGGCGCTCGATCACGACTCGCTCGGGGGCGGTGGCGTATTCCGCGAGCGCTGCCCACTCCACGGGCAGCTCGACGGTCGGTGCTGAAGCAGCAGCTGCTGCGGTGGTGCGCGCGGCGATCCTCGACAGAGTGGTGATCTCGATGCCCGACATGTCGGTGCGCCATCCCACGATGTTCGACATGTGCAGCCACAGGCGCCATGCCCGATCGAATCCGGCGGTGGCGAGCGCCTCGTCGCGGTCATCGAGGACGAGAGCGAACTCTGTCACGCCGCCCTGCTTCAGTCGCGTCGTCGACACCAGCGGGCCGTCGGCGACGATCCAATCCGGTGCCTGTACGCCGGCGGTCGGCAGCCCTTCCGTGAACACCCGCGCAGCACGCTGGAGTGCCGACTCCGCCCCGAAAGGCGTCGTCATCGCACCCTGCCGCAGGATCATCGGAAGCACCTTGCCCAGTGTGTCCCGACGTTTGGCCTCGTCGACCGGCTTCTGCATCCACTCCATGAGCAGCGTGATCGGATCGACCGTGAGCTTGGCCAGCTGCGTGAGAGGTAGCTGCGCCTGCGCGGCGACCTTCTCGGCCCAGGCGGGAACGAACCACGACGCATCGATCTTGTCGCCCGTCAGGTCAGCCCACGTCACCGCGATCACGCGGTGTCCGAGTGCGCGTGCGGCCTCCCGCTTCTTCGCGTCGTCTGCGAGACGGTTGCACCCGACCACCGCGTGGAACGCCTTGCCGTCGGTATAGATCGCGATCGGCTCCGCACCACCACCGAATTGCTCGAGCACGAAGTCGGGCTGTGTCGGCCCGAGCAATACCTGGGGGCGCAGCATCCAGATCCGAGAATCACCCGGGAACGAGACCTGCACCTTGTTTCCCCAGTCACCGGGGATCTCTTTGACCCGCCCGCCGAGCGCCTGTGCGCGTTCGATGAAGGTCTTGCGGAAGAGCTGCTCGATCACCGACTCGCCGAGAGGCACTCCAGGGTCGTCGACGGTGACGTCGAACTCGGCGGACGGCACGGCAGACGACGACACACTCAGTAGCTTGGCCAGCGCCTGCTCGGCGGAAGCGCGCGAGAGATTCGCGTTGCCGGGCGCGAACGGCAGCAGGCAGCGATGGCATGCGGTCCGCTGCTCGCCCTGGCAGGGGCAGTCCTTCAGGACCGACCATGCCCTAGCCAAGATGCCGTGGAGTCGCACCGGATCAGCGAGCTCAGCCAGGTAGCCGGTGCCGCCCGGCACGGTGTCGTGGATCAGCAGCGCCTGCGCCGTGCCGCCCTCGTCGCCGCCGAGCGGCTCGGTCACGGGGACGATCCGCAGGTGGTCGGGGTCACCGCCCATCGACTCTCGAAGACCGAGGAGAACCGCCGCAGAAAGACTGGGAACGACGACTCCGTCGCCGAGTGTGAGCGCGGGCGGGAGACGGAGGAAGATCCCCTGTGTCACGAGGGTACGCGTGAGTGCGAGGGTGACCGTCTTCTCGGCGGTCTGATCGCGACGCGGACACCACGGCCGGTGGTCGCGACGGTTGTTACCACCCGCCTGCGAATCGAGTTGCCCGCATGTGTCGCAGACGCGGAACAGAGGGCCGGTGACTTCGGACCCTGCGAGGAAGCGGCTGGGGCCGGATCCCGAGCGCTTGCCAACGTTGATCCACCGGACCGTGAGGTCGCGCGCGTAGGTGACGCCGAAGCCCGTGCGCTTGTCGTACCAGCGCCGCACGATGCCGGCGGGGTCGAGGTCGGCGCCGATCTTCACGGTGAACGCGGTGCGGCGGCGGTCGTCGCTTCGGTCGCCGATCGCAGCCTCATCGCGCCGGGCGACTGCGGAGACGGTCTTGAGCTCGGCGACCGGCATGCGCTGCGCGGCGTCTCCGATGCCCTTCGAACGGCAGCGGGGACACTCGGTCAGCGGGCCTTCGGAGGTGCGGCGGGCGAATCCGCACTCCGGGCAGAACGTCCAGTCCTCGACCGCCTCACCACCGGGCCCGAGGTCGACGGCGTCGACCGGGATCTCCAGGCCCTGCGCATAGAAGTACGAACCGGGGGCCAGCTCGTGGATTGCCACGGCCGCCCCGCGCTCGTATGCGTACGTGTCGTCGTGCCACTCCGAGGTGTCGGGGTCGATCCACGACACCGCGGCATCGAGGCGCACCGAGTCGTCGAGCAGTGTGTAGTTCGGCAGCAGTCCGAAGCGCTCAAGAGCGCTGATCCAGTACCCGTCCGTGAGGGCGGTCTGTTGGGCGCGCAGCATCCGATCCGCCGCCTGCGCGGCGCGGAATGCATCCTTCGCGTCGCTCTCGACCCCCAGTTCCGCGGCATTCTCGAGGTCGGGGAGGGCGTTGCCGATCTCGGAACGTCGGCGCGTGATGGTCTGCAGCTCGACGTTCCAGCGGAGCACGGCATCGCGGACGGATGCGGCGAGCGCCGAGGTCCCAGTCTCTCCCGACGGAGTGACCCACTCACGCAATCGGTCGGCGGCCGCCGCACCGAGGCTCGGGAAGGTTCCGAGGAACGACTCGACGAGCTCGCCGGCGTTCTCGTCGGCAAAGGCGACGGCGTGGCCGAGGAATGAGCCTGCCTCACTCGACTTGAGCACGTCCTGCGCCCTCTGCACCGTGTCGGCTTCCGCGGACCGGCGATCGAGAATCGATGCGAAGTACTGGCGCCGCAGGATCTCCTGGGCGTCCACGAAAGTCGCGGGGGGCCGGACGGCACCGTTGATCACCGACAGCGGATCTCCCATGCGCGGCAACTGGTCCCCGCGGCCGGTGACCGTGGCGACCGACAGGGCGTTCCCGGTCAGACGCCCGGCACGACCGACGCGCTGCAGGTAAGAGGCGACACTGCGGGGCAAACCTGCGAGCATCACGGTGGACAGGTCGCCGATGTCGATGCCCATCTCGAGCGTCGGAGTTGCGACGAGCACGTTGGGAGCCGACGGGTCGTCGGACGACGCTTTGAACCCGTTCTCGTACGCGAGTCGCACTTTCGTGTCGAGCAGGCTCGTGTGTTCGCGGGCAACGACGCGCCGCATCGAACCCTTGTCGTAGAGCGTGCGGTAGTAGTTCTCGTCTTCGATGTGGAGAAGTGTGAGGCGACCCGGGCATCGAGCCGATACGCACGGAGCCCCGTTGAGCTGGAGCACCGCGTCCGTGGTGCCGGTCACCGGGTTGCGGCACACGTCACACTCGAGGCGAACCGGTTCCGCTCCGCGCCCGTTGGAGCCAACGGGCTGCACCACGATCGCCGATGGCGGCAACATGTAGGCCGTCGCCGCGCCGCCCGACACCGGATGAGAACGCAGGACGCCCGTCCGTTCGAGCTCAACGAGAAGGGCGGACGTGAGTCGCACCCCGTCGGTTGCCGTCGAGCCGAGCACCTTCCTCGCCCAGATCGCGTACCAGCTCTGAGCAGATGACACGACGTCGAGATGCGTACGCCTCGCGTCGTCGCCGGTCGGGACGTGCGGGCCGACGCGCGGGTAGCCCGGCGTGTCACGGCCGGGTGGGAACGCCGGCATCCCGACACCGCGCGGACGACCGCCCCAGATCGGCCAGCGTTTGCCGTCTTCATCGATGTAGCGGGTGAACCACTCGTGCCCGATCGCTCCGCGGTCACGCATCCGCTCGAGCACCCCTCGCACCCAGCGCACCACGACCTCGTCGGAGCTCGATGCGGGATCCAGGCCATCGATCACCCCGTCGGCGGGCGTCTCATCGAGCACCTTGCGACCTGCAGCACGCATCGACGCTTCGGTCGCGGACACGGATGCCGCGAGACTGCCGGTGAGTTCGAGCGTGCGGCCGACGCGAGATTGCAGGCCGAACTCCATCGCAAGGTCGAACTGCAGCCGACGCTTGACGCGGGTGAGCACAGCCGCCGGCACGCCGCGGAGCGTCGGTGCCTTCCAGAACTCGAGGAACTCGTCGCGATCGACCAGGTCGGGTGGCAGCAGGCGGTAACGCGCGTCGGGGTCGTCTCCGGCATCCTGAACCAGGAGGTTGGCGATCTCGTCCAGCGGCGTTGCATCGTCTGCGACGGCGTGACGGATGGCGTTACGGAACGCGAACACGTGCGCGCGACTCTGCACGAAGCCGGCACGATGCGCGGCGTCTTGCACGCTGTCGGTGAAGACGAGCGCCTTCTTCTCGGCACGGTCGAGGTCGGCGTCGCCGAACAGCGTCGTCACGACGACCGAGAGCATGGTCGCCATCGCGCTGCCGAGGAATCGGATGCCGTCACGCCTGCCACACGCCGGGCACATGTCGTCGCGCGAGTCGTCATCGACTTCGCCGGTCGTCAGCGCGAGCACCGGTAGCGCGGTGCTCTCCTCGGCGTCACGAGGCGGCGCCGTGAGAAGTGCGCGGTGCTCGTGGTCGAACCAGGCGAGACCGGGAACGGGTTCGCCGGCGACTGATGCGTCGGCTTCGACAGCGGCATGGAGAAGTGCGCGGAAGCGGCTCTTGGTGTCGCGCGCCGCGTGGTCGCGGCGGATGTCGTCGTCGGTCGCCGAGAGCTCGTTGCCAACCGGTGCGAGCTGGACACCCCAGCCGCTTCGCCCGCAGTGCCGGCAGTAGATCGCGGGAAACCAGGAGGTCTCGATGCGATCGTCGAGTCCCGGTGCGACGGGGCCGTCGTCGGCCCAGTGGAACCGCGCCACCGGTGTCGCAGCGCGGTCGATGCGTGTCAGCTCGCGGATCCACAGGTGCAGGTCGATCGACATCGCGTTGCGACCGACTCGGGCGCGCACGTGGCTCAGTGCCGCGAATACCCGCATGATGAAGATGCGGCGTGCGCTGCTGCGTTCTTCGAAGGTTTCGGTGATGCCGAGGCCAGCGGGGAGCAACTCATCGGCGAGTGCATCCACGTCGATCGCGGTTTCTGCGCGCTGCGCGATCGCTTGCACGAGGGGGTGGGATGCCACGGAAGCGAGCAGGTCTTCGTCACGGACGTTCGACCAGTCGACCGACGAACCTTCTTCGAAAAGGGTGCTCAAGACCCGTTCGGCGAGGATCCGCGATGCGATCTCTTCACTTTCGGTGTGAATCGCGACGACCTGTGCCACCAGGGAGTTGTCGAGCGCGCGCGGACGGCCGCCCAGCTGGGCGCCGTCTGTGCGTGCGCCGTTGACCCACTGACGCATCGACTGACGGGTTTCGCGCACGACACTGTCAGCGGGGAACGGCATGCCGAACACAGTCTCGGCGAACTCGAGCATCCGGCCGGGGTCGCCGTCGTCACCGAGCGTCGCGCTCGTTGCGACTGGCGTCACGTCGCCCAGAGGTCCTGTGCCGGTGGGTTCCGGCGATCCGGCTGGCCGCAGCCGCTGCAGGGTCAGCCCGAGGCGGCGGAGGAGCACGGCGACGTCGGTGCCCTGGGCGCCGTCGTAGGTGTGGAACTCGTCGAGTACGAGGTACTGCAGGCTCGTCGCCGCGGCAGCGAGCAGCTGTTGGTCGGCGCTGCGCAGCAGCAGCTGGTCGAGCATCTTGTAGTTGGTGAGCAGGATGTCGGGGGGCTCCGACCGGATCGTGTTCCGGTCGTTGATCAGACCCTCGGCGGTGACCCGTGTGCGGCTCCGCCCCGCTGTCTCACCCGTGTAGATCGCTGCGCGGACGCCTTTGAGCGCGTCGTGCCCGCGGATCAGCTCGGCCAGCCGACGCGACTGGTCGTTCGCGAGGGCGTTCATCGGGTAGAGGATGAGAGCCTTGACGCCGGTATCGCCCGCGGCCTTCGCGCGGATGACGTGGTCAAGGATCGGGTAGAGGAACGCCTCGGTCTTTCCCGAACCCGTCCCGGTGACGACGAGGGTCGGCAATGGCGCGGTCTTGACCGTTCCGTCGGGTTGTTCGCCGAGGTTCGCCGAGCTCAGACGTAGGAACGCCTCGGCCTGATGGCCGTAGGGTGTGTTCCCCTCGTACCAGCCGAGCGCTTCGCGCCACCCGTCGTCGGCCGCGCGGAATGGAACCCGGGCGCGGACGTAAGGGCCACGGAAGATCCCGTTGTCGGGGTCGTCGAGGAAGGCGTGGAGTGCGCTTCGTGCTTCCTCATCGGAGAGCGCGAACGTCGTCGTGAGGTAGTCGACGAGTCCGGACCGGATCTCCGCCGCCTGGCGCGTGGGCAGCAGTTCGCTCACGAGCGCTCCTTGAGGATCCGCTCGAAGTGGGCGTACGCCTGCCGCATGTCGGCCTCCCGGTCGAGCGTGACGAAGGGCAGCTCGTACTCGTAGGTGTTGCCGGCTGCATTTGTGGCGGTGCGCTCCTCCTGAGTCATCGCGTCTGCCTTCTGACGCCAGACCTTCAGCACCCCGTTCGGAACTAGGCGCCCGTTCGCGTCGTAGAAGTAGACGTTGCGGTCGTATCCGTAGAGCACGGCAAACTGGGTGCGGTAGATAGTGCAAAGTTCATCGGCCGTGATGCCGAGAGAGAGCGCGACGATGGCGTCCATCTCGACCTGTGCTTGACGCCGGTCGGAGGCCCGGCGCAGCGGAGTATTAGGCGTCCACAGAGGTTCGGTTGGTGTGAGCGGCTGACGCCCCGGATACTCGACACCTCCCGTCCAATCGGAGATCGGCTCGAGCCCGACAACCGACTCCGACCAAAGATCCGACCATGCATCCGTGAGCGCGTTGAGTCTGAGCACTCGGATTGACGCGTCCTGAGCAAGGCAACTGACCACGCGGGGAAGTCGAGCCACTGTGCTCCCGGATATCGTCGATTTCGGTGCCGCGCGCACTGCGAGGTCACCAACGAGCGATGACATCGATACGGTCGCAGCAAGGAGGTCCCTACTATCGGTGGCGTTATCGGTGGCGGCTGCAGACGTTATGCCGTGGATATGACTCGCGCCGGGCGGAATGATCGCCGGGATCAGTGTCCTGACATTCTTGTTGTTGGCCATGTTCCGCCAGGCGACGCGGTATCGAGAGCGGGCGGCAAGCCCATCGTCGCCCCAGTGCGTGTACGCCGCGTCATACTCGGCTCGTGGTCGTGCTGGCTTGTAGCTGGTGACGGGTACCGCGCCGGGAGTTATGGACTCGAGGTCCACCATCGACCAGTCCTGATTGTGGAGCATCGTGGAGTTCGGCGACTTGTAGAAGGGATTACCCACGAAGAGATGTGGCCCCTGCAAAATCACCTGCTCCCAGGAATCGACAGGTCCCCACTCGATGTCGAAGAAGCCAGCGGTCCGATCGTTCCTCTCGTGCCAGCCCGTCGAGAAGAGTAGTCCGAGATCAGCGAGTCGGGGGGCAATGGCCAGCTTGGCCAGCACGTCAAGAGTCGCCCGGTTCACGGCATATATCATTCGTGTCTGCAGTACGGGGGTACCTTCGTCTTCGAGGAGTGCGTGCCAGGACGCAAGCGTTTCAGAGTCGACGCGAGAGATTCGGTCACGATGAGCACGCACGTCCCATCGCCCATCATCGGACTTGATCCCCGGTTGCATGCCGGATCCGTCATGCGCGAGCGAGCCCGCAACTGTGTCCGGGTGGTAAAGGCTGGCTGCGCTCGCGAAGGACACGCGCTGGGGCCTTCCGTAGACATGAATGCCGAAGGCTGTGTCGTGGTGAATCTCGAAAAGGTTCAGTTCGTTTACGAACTGCCAGTGTCGGCGGAGTCGAATGTACGTGGCCTCCCGGAGCGCGCCAGCCTTTTCGTCGGTGAAATGAGACTCGGGGTGGATGAGGGCCACTATTCCGCGTGTGGAGAGGCGGGACCACGTCTCTTCCATGAAGCAGCGATAGAGGTCAGGCTGTAGCCCCGCCAAGTGCGGGTAGTTGACTGGCGATCCGACGAATGCGGCTGTAGACGCGACATCCGCCGTCCCGCCTACGAGCAATTCGCGCATGCCGTCGAGCTGCAGTGTCTGCTCGCGCTTCGTCTTCACCTGAGCTTGGGTGGGCTTAACGGCGAGCTGCCACCACGGGTCGCCCTCGGCGAGCAGCGCGTCGACGTCTGACCGTGGCCGCACCCATGGCGGGTTCCCCACCTGCAGGTCGAAGCCACCGCGCGCGAAGACCCCGGCGTAGTCGAGCTCCCAGTGGAAGAAGCCCTGCGCTGCGCTCACCTCGCGCGCGACGCGCATCCAGGGAAACCTCTTCTCGAGGTCACCGCTTGACGCGGCTCCGGCGTAGCCGAGATCGACGGACTCGGCATCCGCAAGGTTGTCCCAGTTAGTCGGCAGGCCGAGCGTCTGTGCCCCCTCACCGCCGCGGCGCGGCTTGGCTTCGCTGTGGCGGCCCAGCGTCGCTTCAAGGCCCTCGATCCACTGGTCGAGCGGCGGCTGTGTGACACCCTGCGTAATCGCGTCGGTTAGCGGCCAGAACCACAGCGCACACCAGGCATCCATGACCCGACGGAGCCGCTGGTACGCGCCGTCGGGGTCCTGAAGGAACGCCTCGATATCGGCGCGGGAGATGACGGCGCCATCGTCATCGGTCATCGTGCGGGGGTCGTGCCACAGCATGATCTCGCGGCTGACTTGCGACTCCGCAATCTCCAGACGGCGGAGCGTGAACTGCCACAGCGTCTCGACGCGGTGTGCGAGCGCGGCGAGGCGCTTGAGCTGCGCGTTCGTCGGCCTGCGGCGTATGGCGTTGCGCCATGCGCGCAACGCGTCGTGCGCCGCGGGCGCGAGCTCCTTGGCCTCCTTGGCGTCGACCGCCGACCCCCACCCGTCCGCGGGCAGAAGGAAGTGGTGGATCTTGCCTGAGGTCGCGCTTCCGACGCGTCCCTCGTTCATGTCGTCCACGAGCCTCGAGACCGGCACGTCTGTGGGGGTGTCGTTGAGCCACGCCTTGTCGGTGACCTGCTTCTGCGTGTACACCGCGCGGCGCGCCCCGATGAGTGAGTTGCCGCGGCGCAGTCGCAGGCCGAACCACGGCGCCTTGAGACCGTCCACCATCGTGTCGAGCCACAGCGAGATCTCAGCGAGCTCGACCGCGGTCGCGTTGAGGTCGACGCCGTATACCTGATGCAGCGCAATCGCGGCCTTCGCCTTCTGAAGCTCTCGCGGGCGCTCGTCGGGGTCGATGCGATCGCCCGTCTCGTGCTCACGGCGTTCGAGGTACTGCTCTGCGAGCTGGCGCACGGCCTCGATCGCGAACGCACCTGACCCGAGGGCGGGCTCGCACACCGACAACCCGAGAATCTCCTCGGCTGTCGTGCGGTGTCCGTCTTGATCGAGTAGCTCTTCGAGCGCTTGCGACACGACGAACTTCGTCAACACCTCGGGAGAGTAGTACGACGCGGAGGTCTGTCGCTCACGGCCGGAGAGGCGAAACACGAACTCCCCATCGCTGTAGCGGCGCGGCTCGCGGCGTCCGAGATCGTCCGGCGGGCCGAGGACGAAGTCCTTCGCAGCGATGCCTTCGGCTCGCGAGACCGGTACCACCCACGAGCCCTTCGACCCGTCTCCGCCCGGCGCTACTTCGAGGAGCGGCTCCTTCGCGAAGAAGCCCGTGTACGACATGAGCCCCTCGTACACCGCGCCGAGCTGGTTGATGCCGAGGTCGGCGTACGAGATGAACCCGCGGTCGCGGCCCTTCTTCACCTGGTTCTCGCGGGTGAGGAGCAGCAGCTGCAGCACCTGCTGGAGTGCGCCGTCGCCGAGGCCGACCTCGTCGATCAGTGACGCGGCCCGCTTCGCGAACAGATCCGCGTTGAGTGGGTTGAACGTGAGTCCATCGCGCAGGGTCTCGTCGGCATCGTGCTGAACGCCGGCGTCGTGTCCGGCATCCACGAGTCGGAAGAGCGTCGCGAGCGACGAGTGCAGGTGCGTGCGGTGGCGCGACTCTTCGCCCAGTTCGACGAGGACGAGTTCGCGCAGGCGATCGAGGCCGTAGCCGAGCGCGTACTCAGGGGCGCCGACCGGCAGCACCTTCATCTCGGGCGACGCCTCGGCATACAGGAGGAAGAGGATTCGGTAGAGGTAGCGAAGCGACTGGCGCGCGAGTACGTTCGCGTCGCTGTCGGGCAGCGGGTCGAGCCCCGCGGCCTTGCGGCGGCGGACGACCTCATTGGCGATGATCTCGATGGACTCCCGCACGCCTTCGCGCAGGTCCTTCGAGACGCCGACCGTGTGCTTCACGGAGTCGTCGAGCGTCTCAGCCCACCACGTGGTGCCGTCGACGTCGGGCAGCACGGTCTCGCTGCTGAGCACCGAGAGGGCGCGGTCGAACTCTCCGGCCTTCTTGGTGTCGTTGCGGTCGAGGACGAGCTGAAGGTCAACGGCCAGGTAGCGGCCTTCGGCCCAGCGATCGCGCTCGGCGAGGAGCGCCCATGTACCCGAAAGCACGACGGCGAACGCCGGCGTGTCGTCGCCGCTGAAGAGGTACGAGAGGCACCGGGCGACCGACACGACCTCGTCCGCGTCATCCGGTGTGAACGGTTCGAGGAGAGTCGCTTCGTCCTTCGCCAACAGATCGGAGAGGTCGTCGACGCGGCACGCCCGAACTACCGCACCCGCAGGTGACTCCGGCGTGTCCGCTGGAGCGAGGATCGTCACGACACCCCTCTGTGTGCGGTGCCAGCGGGCGTCCGAGTAGCCCAGAGCGGTGACGAGAGGCGTGAGCACGGCGGCGCCGTAGGCTGCCGCGTCCGTCGTCTCGTTTGAAAGTGCGCTCAACAGATCGCGCCGCACGGTGGACAGCCGTGACAAGGGCGTCTGTTCACCCTCCTTCGCGCGCTCGTCCCAGGACTTGCGCAGCGCGGCAACACGGGACTGGAATGACTGCTTCGTCGACTCGGTGTTGAAGTAGTGCTCGCTGATCCAGTCTTCGCCGACGACGAAGGCGTCCGATGCCATTCTCAGTTCTCCTCGGGAACGATAACGAGCAGGGGGCGCGCGAGACGCCGCGCGGGAAGCATCGTGCGGGCGATCTCGGCCTCTTCGCGGACGCGCCGGGTGCGCATACGCAACTCTTCGATCTGGCGCTGCGATTCTGAGGCATCCACCCACTCCTGCGCACGGTCGGACCACTCGCTCACCCGACGACGAACGTCTTCCGCCGCGGCCTCGGATGTCAGGCGCAGATGTTCCTCGGCCGCGTCGACGGCTGCCGGGATCAGCTTCTGCAGCTCGTCGACGTCGGCGACCGGGGAGGGGTTGCTGCGGTCGTGCGTGACACCGAGCTCGTCAAACGCCTCGGAGGCATCGGCGAAGGGATGGACTGACGTTCCCGAGACCGCGACCAGGTTCGTGGCGATGACCTGGCCTCGCTCGTTCGTGAGCGACCCCAGGACTAGGACGGTCGGCGCGAACACATCGCCGCGGACGACGAACACCTCGTCGCGGCCGAGCCGGGCGAGGGTGCGATCACCCGCCCAATCGAGCACCGGATGCAGCGGGCCGAGGTAGTGCGCTTCGGGCCACAGACCGTTCTGGTTCGAATGGTCGTCGCGGGCGTCGTCGAGTGAGGACTTTGCTCGGGTGGGAGTGATCGCAAGCTTCATGTCTTCGACGACCCGGCGCTCCGAGAGGTAAGTCTGCGGGAGCACCGACAGGCGTTGACGCAGGTCGTCGGTGGGACTGAGCTCGACGAGTCCGTACCCTGCGTGCTCACGCCACTCGACGCCACCGGCGGCCTGGGATGCGGCCGGGGTCTCGAAGACCTCCTCGAGTGCGGCGGCGAGGTAGGCGGCATCCGACGGGAACAGTCCCGTCGTCATGCGTTCAGACACCGTCACCTCGGTGGTGGTGTCGACGTGGTGGTCGGCGTCGTCGAGGATGAAACTCAACCACGGGTCGGCGTCGTTCGCGGCGACCGCGTCGGGCGCAGGGATGACATCTTCGAGCGACTTGCCCTTCACGAGCGCGTCCTCGACCGCCTTCTCTTCGGCGGCCACGCTGTACGTGCCCATGAGTGCGCCGGCGTCGCCAAGTGCTCCGTGTGCCTCGTTCTCGCGCTTGACGAGCGCCGTGAGCACGCGCACGTCGCCCGCGAACTTCTCATGGCTCGGGCGGAGGAGAAGCGTCGTGATCTGCGGAGCGTGTCGTTGGCCGTAGCGGTCGATGCGGCCGTTGCGCTGCTCGATGCGGATGAGGCTCCACGGGATGTCGAAGTGGATGAGCTCGTGGCACTGGGCGTGGAGATTGACACCCTCCGACGCGATGTCACCGGTGACGAGGAGGCGGATCGGGCTCGACGAGAGCTTGAACGACTCGACGACCTCCTGCTGCTCGACATCGGAGAGGCCACCGTGGAGGACGGCGACCTGCTCGGGCTTCAGACCGAGCAAGGTCTGGAGCTGCTCCCGGAGCCAGAGGAGCGTGGGGACGCGCTCCGAGAAGACGACGGCGCGCATGTCGGATGTCTTCGAGACGCCGATGCCCTTCAGGTACCGGACGAGTTCGCCGAGTTTCGCGGAGGGTGCGTCTGCGCTTGCCCGAGCGAGGACGAGCAGCCGGTCGAGGGCTTCTCGTTCGCGCTGCTGCGCGTCGGTGAGCTCATCGCCGAGGGTGCGGATGCGGTTGCGCACCGATTCGACGAGCGCGGGAGGACTCGACAGGTACGCCTTCGCGAGCGTCCATGGGAAGAGGCCCTTGTTCTCGCCGGAGTACGGGCTCGTGCCCGTGGTCGGGTAGAGCCAGACATCCGCGAGCTCGTGCGCGACGGCATCCTCTTCCGGCGATGCGTCGACGAGGAGATGCTGCAGCTCCTTGCGCTCGACCCAGTCGTCACCGACTTCGCGCGCGACCTCGGGTGAGTGGCGGTGGCGGCGCACGACGAGTCGATCGAGCGCCGTGCGATCAATGTCGCCGTCGGGGCCGACCGCCGTCGGTTCGAGCAGGTGGACGAGCTCGGCGAACGACTCCTTGCTGCCGTTGTGGGGAGTCGCCGACGCGAGGATCAGCGCTTCGGTGTTCGGAGCGAGCACACGGGCGAGCGCATTGTTCTGGGTGCCAGATCCGGTGAGGTTGTGCGACTCATCGATGACGACGGCATCCCACTGATGCTTGCGCAGGTGGTTGAGGTATCGGTCCTGCTTGAGCGTGTCCATCGAGATGATGACGCGCTTGTAGAGGCTGAACGGGTTGCGGGTCGCCGGCAGCTTCTGGCGAACGCGTTGGATGCCGACCGAGTCGAGCCGCACGAATGGCAGGGCGAATCGCGTCCACATCTCGAACTGCATCTGCTCGAGCACGTGCTTCGGCGTGACGATGAGGATGCGCTCGCCGCGACCGCGACGGACGAGCTCGGACAGGATCATCCCGATCTCGATCGTCTTGCCGAGGCCCACTGTGTCGGCGAGGAGGATGCGGGGTCGCAGGTTGTCGGCGCTGAGCGCCTTGCGCACCGCCGACCGCTGGTATCCGAGGGTGTCTGCGAGCATCTGTGTTGAGACAGACAAGCGGCCCTCCCCCAAAGGGATCGCCGTCTTGCGCAGCGTCGACTCCAGCCACAGACGCGCGCGGCGATACTTGGGTGAATCGTCGGCGCGGACCTTGGTCGCGCGAGGGTCGTACGGGACGATCTCGTCGAGGTGCTCGTAGAAGGCCGCGCGAGTGTCACGGACGAGTTCCGACAGACCTGTGACCTCGATCAGGAGGCCATCTTGAGTCGGGGAGGCATTGGTGACCAGCCAGTCGGCGTCGCGCACGCGGACCAAAGAGCCCGGGGCGACGTTCAGCGGCGCGGCATCCGTCAACTCTGTCGTCTCCACTCCGGCCGTTCCCCTCAATTGCTCAGCGGTGTGCGCACCTCCGGTCATCGTAGCCAGTTCGACTGCTGTTCTAGTTCGCCGCGTGATCTGCCGGAAGCCGCTTGCCGAGTCGTTGGATGAGCGCGCTCTCATCATTCCCTATGCTCAGAGTCGTCGGCAGCGGAGCCGTCATCCGGTGCGATGTCGGAGGGGTTCCGTAGCGTCGGTCGGCTGAGCTGGGGAGCTCGGCAGGACGGAAGTCCTCCCAATGGAAATTCGGGGAGTAACAGGAAATGAGCTGGCCGGAGCTTATGGATCCTGCGTTGCAGGAGTACATCGAGGAGCGACAGGCGACCGCGCTGCGGACGTATGAGAACGATCCCGATCTGTTGATCGAGCACGTGCGGCAGGAAGACAGTTTCCGCACAGGTGGATATGGGACGCGACAGATCAGCGAGTTGCTGCAGAACGCGGTGGATGCGGTCGGCGCAGGCGGTGGCACGGGCATGGTCGAGTTCCGGCTCGCCGACGGTGCGCTCTACTGCGCCAACGAGGGATCGGGTTTTGTCCGCGACGGCGTGCGTGCCGTCACCTACGCATTCCTCAGCACCAAGCGCGGCGACGAGATCGGGCGATTCGGCCTCGGTTTCAAGAGCATTCTCGGAATCACGGATCGCCCGCAGATCTTCAGCCGCAGCGTGAGCTTCGAATTCAACGCACCGGATACCGCCGAACTGTTCGCGGGAATTCCGAACGAAGGCGGACGCCTACCGCTTCTGCGCATCCCGACGCTTGCCGATCCAGTCCGAGCAGCCGCGGAGGACTCGAACCTGGCCGAGTTGTTCTCGTGGGCCACCACCGTCGTGAAGCTTCCGCTCACCCGGGAGGGCGAACGGTTGCGGAAGGAGCTGCTGGACTTCGACGCCGAGGCGCTGCTCTTCTTCAAGCCGCTCCAACGACTGCGCATCACAGTTCAGGAGTCTCCCGGCACTGCTCCTCAGTCGCGCGACTACGTGCGTGAGGGGCATCCCGACGGCGGCGAGGTCCACCTCATCGCGCCGGGTCAGGAGCGCGAACGATGGTTGTACGCGGAACGCGAGTACCGGCCCACGATCGACGTGGCCTCGACGCTGCCCGCGACGGCTCTGCGCGATTCCATGACCGTGTCGTACGCAGTTCGACCGGAAGGGCGTGCCACGGTCGGGCGTCTGTGGGCCTGGTTTCCGCTGAAGGACGAGACGACGGCCAGCGGAGTCTTCAACGCTCCGTGGCAGGTGAACGACGACCGGACGTCCCTTGTGCCTGGCTCGATGCTGAACCGCGCAATGCTGGGCGTCGCCGCCGACCTCTTCCTGGACGTCGTCGCGCGGGCCTCGACCTCGTCCGACACGGGCGCCCACCTCGATCTGTTCCCCGCACGTGGCCGCGAAGCCCGGGGTAACGCCGACAAGTTTCTTTCGGAAGAGATCCCTCGCCGCGCGACCGTTCGGCCGATGATCCCCGACACCACGGGCGAGCTCAAGGTGCCGGCCTACTTCCAGCGCGTGCCCGATATTCAGAAAACGCCGATCCCCGCGAGCGCGGCGAGAGCTTGGCAGGAGCATGCGCCTCGGAAGACCATGCCGCACTGGCAGTGCTTCACGTCGCCGACTCGGCGCCTACGGCTGCGGACCTTGCTCGGTGGTTCAGATGATCAGCGGTCATCTCACGAGGCCACAGTCGCCGGTTGGCTGGAAGAACTCGCCCACGAACGCCGACCGGCGGATGTCGAGGCGGCGATCTCGATCGCTGCTGCGATCTCGCCCTTGTCGGCAGAGATGAAGGAAGCGGTGAGTTCGGCACCGATCATCCCGCTCGAAGGCGGTGGATGGGCTCGAGTGGGATCGGCCGCGTCGGTGCTGCTGCCTTTGGAGGGAGCCGCGGTTCCGGACGGCGTGAAGATCGTTGACACAACGATGGCGGCATTCGGCACGATCTCAGACGACCTTCGGCTGCTCGGGTACCGCATGGTGTCGCCCGACGAGACTGCGACCGCACTCGCGCACGAAGCGTCCGATCGCTGGTCACCGCAAGAGTGGAAGCGATTCTGGACAGTCGTGAGTGCGGCGACGCAGCAGGTCGCGATCACCGCTCTCGATGGGATTCGAGCGCGCGGTGTCGACCTGCTCCTGCCGACCAAAGCAGGGACGTGGCGACCGGCGCGTGAGATCATCGCTGACCCGACCTTCGCGCCGACGATCCTCGCCCGCCACGTCGATTCTCAGCTGGTGCCCAGCACCGCGCTCGTCGCTGCGGCGGGCGCGATTCAGGCACCTGTGCGCGGCTACCCGCTTGCCCGCGACGCACTCCGTCCGCAGTACGTGTCGGCGATCGAAAAGATGGCGCGTGCCTACCTCGCCCGGGCAGGCTATGAAGGAGTCCGAGTCGTAGTCCCCGACAAGGAGGGTGTCGGACCCCTCGAGCTTCTGCAGGAAGAACTCACCGACACCGAGCGCGTCTTCTGGACGCGAGCCGTGATCCGGGCCATGCCGAACCGGGACATCGTCCTCAAGGCCCCGCTGGGCGGCGGCAAAGTCGCCGAGATTCCCGCGTCATCGTTCGAATGGTGGGCCGTGAGGAACCTCGGGCGGATCATCACGACCCGTGGAGCACGCCCCGTCACCGAAGCTGTGTCCTCACGCCTCTCGCAGTTCGGCGCGTACCTGCCCGTCGCGGCCGACGGCGAGTTGAGCTCCAGCGTCGGCTTGCCGTCTGAACTCGCATCCGTTCCTGATACGCAGCTGCGCGAGTTCCTCGGTCGCGACGGATACGACGTCAACACAACAGGCGTCGAACCGTTCGTCGAGTTGCTCAGGTTGAGCGCGAGTCGCACGTCGATCGCGGCCCCAGCGCTGATCCCGGCGATCGCGAGGGGCACCGTCACCCTCACTCCTCCGGCCGAGGCGGCCGCCACGGAAAAGCCGTCCGATATCGCCGCGCTTGACGAAGCCGGTGTGGCGTACGTGCCCACGCATGGCGAGTTCGGGGACCTCGTCGCGAGGTGGGGCCTCCTGCTGCCCGGAGACGCCCTCCAACAGTCGCTCGAAGTGATCGGGCTCGGAGACTCGACACCGGTGCTCGATCTCTACCCGAGTCTGCAAGGACGGGTCATCCCGCGTCTCGGCAAACAGCGTATCGCCATGGCCGAGTCGATCTCGCGTGTGCTGCAGAGTATTCACGGCGTGACGAAAAGGCGTCTCCTTGCGGCCAAGCAAGATGGCGTCGTCGTCGTGGACGCATCCCTCGACCACGAAGGAGTACTTGAGCAGGTATCACGGGCTCTAGACCTTGGACTGTCGACCGACGACGTGCGCGGCGTCCTGCGAGACGATGAGGCGATGCGTCGCAGCGAGCTCATCGAGCGCGCACAGGTCGCGCGGAACAACGAGGAGCGGCTGCTGATCTTGGTAGGCGCCGACATCTTGCGGCAACGGCTGCCGAAGGGACTGCTGCCGGCGGTCGAGTCCCGCACGGGAGAGCTGAATGATCGCGAGATCGCAGAGCTTTTCCTGCAGGTGCAGGGTCAGGATGCCGTGCGCGCGCTCCGCGATGATCTAGCGCGCGTAGGAGTGCCGGTCCCGAAGCAGTGGGACGGCTCGCCGAATGCCCAGAGCGCGGTCAAGCGGCTGGGCTTCGACACCTCGTACGCGGGAAATCGGGAGGCGCGTCGAGCCTCCGTGACACAGGTGCAGGGGCAGATCTTTCTCAACGAGCTGCACGACTATCAGCAGTCGTTGGCGCATCAGATCAACGAGTTGGCGACTACGAAAGACCCGGCCAAGCAGCGCGGCCTCCTCTACCTCCCGACAGGGGCTGGAAAGACGCGCGTCACGGTGGAGGCGATCCTTCATCTCCTCAAGGACGGTGCGATCGAGGCTCCCGTTCTCTGGATCGCGCAGAGCGAGGAATTGTGCGAGCAAGCGATCACGTCCTTCGCCGAAGTGTGGCGTTGGATGGGCGACGAGCGCCCGCTCGACGTCAGCCGGTTCTGGTCAGGACACGAGCTCGACGAGTCGAACGAAGAGTTGCAGATCGTGGTGGCAATCGACGACACGTTGGCCAGTCGACTGAACGAACCGCAGTATGGCTGGCTGACCCGGCCGGGGCTTGTCATCATCGACGAAGCACATACCGCGGGCACGAAGACGTACACCGAAATCCTGCGATCTCTCGGACTCACCGCCAGCCGGACAGACAGACCCTTGCTCGGTCTGACGGCGACCCCCTTCCGTGGACGCAACGAGGAACTCAACCGGCGGTTCGTGGAGCGCTTCGGCTCAAACCGCCTCGAGTCCCTGGATCCCGAGGACCCGATCGGCGAGCTCAGGCAACGGGAAGTGTTGTCCGAGGTCGACTACGACATCCTCTCGGGTGTCTCCGTCGCGGTCGCTGACCAGGACGCGGAGTTCCGCCGGATGAAGGAGGTCACCAAGAACATGCTGACCCTCATCGGCCAGGACATGGGACGCACGCAGACGGTTGTCGACCACATCGAGCAGCTTCTGACACGCAACCCGGACTGGCCGGTGCTCGTGTTCGCAGCATCCGTCGCCTCCGCCCACACGATCGCGGCACTCCTGCGCCTGCAGAATGTGCGCGCCGACTCAGTCGACGGCGGGGTGCGCAAGAACCAGCGCCGTCGAGTCGTCGAACGGTTCAAGTCGGGTGAGTCGCAGGTGCTTGTCAACTGCGACCTGCTTACCCAGGGATTCGACGCGCCGAAGGTACGAGCCCTATACATCGCCCGCCCGACCTTCAGCCCGAACCGATATCTGCAGATGGTCGGCCGAGGACTGCGCGGCCCGGCGAACGGCGGCACCGAACGTTGCCTGATCGTCAACGTGGCGGACACTTTCGAGCAGTTCGGTGAACAGCTGGCTTACAACGAATTCGACTACCTCTGGAGCAAGAAGTGACGGACATCATCGAGGCGCGTGTGGCGCCGATCTCGGATCCTCGGGAGGGGCGGGATGCCGTCACCGCCGAGCTTCGCAAGCGGTGGCTCGGGCCGCATGGTGGGGATGACGAGGTGCTCGAGAGGAGCCCCGTCTACGCCTACCTCGTGGGAACGCTGTATCCGGTCGAGCGTGGGGTCGCACCTGCACCTGTCGTCGAGGACGTCGAGGTCGAGGACACCGACGAGACACCGCTCGACGTGCCGGAACTGGACACCGAGGACGGCGATGTCGATGCCGGCACCGGAGATACAGACGAAGAAGACACCGGGATCAACATCACCGGCGCGTTCGGCTGGGCCCCACAGTCTATGGGTGTGTCATTCGTCCACTCGAGCGATGTCATCGCCGTGGACATCGCCGCCGGCGTCTACTTGAAGGCCGAGCTGGCTGCCGCGGATGGCGTGGCCAACGATGACTCGGGCGATGAGAAGGCACAGACGCGCGAGGTGTGGAAGCGTCGACAGCTGGTGGAGCGTCAGATGATCACGGTGACCGGGTCGGGATCCGTTCGTGTGTTCGATGAACGCGCCAAGCTGTCGTGGCGTTCGCGCGTTCACAGCGGCAAGCGGCTCACGACCATCTCGCTGTCGAACGCCGAGGAGGTCGCGACGGGCGAGGCGAAGAAGCGCGCCGACCTCTGCCTGTTCCAAGTGACGATGGAATGCGTGGACGATGCGGGGCTCTCTCCGTACCCGCAGGGCGATGTCTACGCAACCGACGAAGATCGTGAGCTGGCGTTCCGATACCGCGACAAGCCGGCGTTCGCGATCGGCCACGGCGTCGCCGTCGATTGGTCGCCCGTAGATGCCCCCACCGCTGTGAAAACGACGGTGCTGCCCGAGGTGGAGGTCGCGGCGATCCGCGCCAAAGTCGGATCGGGTGACGTCTACTCCCTGCGCTGGTTGTCCGACGACGGTGTCGGCGTGGATGCACTCGCCGCGGCACTCACCCAGGTCGTCAGCGACTATCGCAAGTGGACCGACGGGCAGCGGACGGTGGCGGATGCTGAGGCGGGTCGATTCCAGAAGGTCGCAGCAAAAATCGTCGCCAGACAGGAGCGCGCGGCATCCCGTATCGAGGAGGGCATCGCGCTCCTCGCAAGCGACCCTACGGTGCTCACCGCCTTTCGGATGGCCAACCGGGCGATGCGCTGGCAGATGCTTCGGCAGCGTGACCTCGTCGCGAAGGACGTGCGGTACGGCGCGGCGTTGGACGCCGACCGGGCGAAAGACGAGCCTCAGTGGCGGCCGTTCCAGCTCGCCTTCATCCTGAGTGCATTGGCATCCACGGTCGACGACGGACACGAGGACCGCGAACTGGTCGATCTCATCTGGTTTCCGACCGGCGGAGGTAAGACCGAGGCGTACCTCGGACTCGCGGCTGTCGAGATGATCCGTCGACGGATCGTCGACGGGCTCAAGGGTGGTGGTCTCGCCGTTCTGACCCGGTACACCATGCGCCTCCTCACTGCGCAACAGTTCCAGCGTGCGGCGACGCTCATCTGCGCGCTCGAGCTGATGCGTTCCGACGACGAACGACTCGACGAGGCTCCCGCGTTCTCGATCGGGATGTGGCTGGGTAACTCGACCACACCCGGGACGTACAAGGCGGCCGAGAAACAGATGCGGCAGATCCGTTCGCAGGCGCGACCGGAGAATCCCTTCCAGTTGCTCCAGTGCCCGTGGTGTGGAGCGTCGATCATGCCTCCGAGGTCCACATCGAACGATCGGGCCTATGGTGTGCGCGCGTCGGCCCACGGATTCGAATTCTTCTGTCCTGACGACCAGTGTCCCTTCAACGATGAACTTCCGGTGCAGGTGGTCGACGAGGGTCTGTACGACAACCCTCCGACCATGCTCGTCGCGACCGTGGACAAGCTCGCGCGCCTGGCGTGGATCCCGCAAGGCTCGAAGCTGTTCGGGGTCAAGAGTGTCTCTGCCCCGCCGTCGCTCGTCATCCAGGACGAGTTGCATCTGCTCTCGGGTCCGCTCGGCACGATCGTCGGCATCTACGAGGCGGCAGTCGGTGGATTGCTCCGCTGGAACGGGACAGCGCCGAAGGTCGTCGCGTCCACCGCGACGACCCGCGCCTCGATCGAACAGGTGCGAGGGCTCATGGCGAAAGACGTCGAGTCATTCCCACCCGCTGGTGTCGACGCTGACGACAACTACTTCTCGGAGCCTGATCCCGAAGCGGCGGGACGCCGATACCTCGGAATCATGCCGCAAGCGCACACGCCGTCGTGGGCTGTGGGTCAGCTGTCCGCTGAGATCCTCAACGCACCCCATGCCGTGGACCTTGCGGGGAAGGCCGAGGACGCCTACTGGACCCTCGTGGTCTATCACAACAGCCTTCGTGAGCTTGGGCGCACTGTGACCATCCTCCGAGACGACGTGCCGTCGAACTTGGTCCGCCGTGAAAAGGCCGAGGGGTCAGCTCGCGAGCTCGGATCAGACGGCGTACACGAGCTCAACGGCAACGTAGATTCGGCTGAGCTCATCGCGCTGCTCCAGCGGTTGGAAAAGGGCCCCGACGATTCGCAGGTCATCGATGCGCTCGCTACCACGAACATCATGTCCGTGGGCATCGACGTGAGTCGCTTGGGCGTGATGCTCGTCAACGGGCACACCAAGACCACATCCGAGTACATCCAGGCGACGTCTCGCGTCGGCCGTGGCAAGACGCCTGGTCTGGTCGTGACGATGTTCCGGTCCGGAAAGCCTCGCGACCGTTCCGTGTTCGAGTCCTTCGGTGCCTATCACCGCGCGTTCTACCGATTCGTCGAGCCGTCGAGCGTCACCCCGTGGTCCCTGCAGGCGCGCAAGCGCGCCATCCGCGCGGCGCTCGTGATCCTCGTGCGTCATGGGGTCGGCCTATCGGACAACGGCGACGCCGTGCTGTTCGACCCGGACTCGGCGACGGTCAAGAAGGCCGTCACTCTGTTGAAGAAACATGTGGAGTTCGCCGACAAGGACGAGGCATCCGTCGTCGCCGGTGAGATCGATGACGCCGTTCTCGAGTGGGTGGATGCGCGAAACCGGGTGCAGCAAGAGGGGAAGAAGCTCGTCTACTCGTCCCGCGATCAAGACGAGCGGCTGATGAGGCAATTCACCGATCCGGGCAAGGGATGGCCCGTGATGAACTCGATGAGAAACGTGGACGAGGTGGTCCGGGTGCGGGCGAACGGAGAGCGTCGTGGCTGAAGTACAGGTGAAGACGGTCCGCGCGTCTGAAACGGTGTCGCCCTACGGGCCGGCAGCGATCGTCGACATCCTCGGCCAATCGTTCATGGTTCCGACGGGCGACAAGTGGCCACCGAGCAAGCTGCGCCGTTCAGTGCGTTCGGACCGACTGGCCGAGGCGCTCGGTGTGGACGATCTCTGGGCTGCGCCCACGACGCATACGCCGGAAGACCAGAAGACACCGGGCCTCGAGTTCGAGCGGTTCCCTGCGTGGTTGTTCTGCCAGGGGTGCCGACGCATGGTCAAGTGGACCCGGTCCCTCGAGACCGGAGGCATCCCTCACTGTCAGGAAGTCGCCTGTGATGGCCGGCTCGTGCCGATGCGATTCGTCGCCGTGTGCACCTCGAACAGCCACATCGCGGACGTGCCATGGGTCGAGTGGATGCACCGGTCCGCGGGTGGCGACTGCAAAGCAGACGACAAGCTCAAGTTCGAGGCCGCGGAAGGGCGCGCCGAGGGCCTCAGCAGCCTTCAGGTTCGATGTGAGCGCTGCGGTCACCGGCGCACGCTCGGAGATCTTCGTCGGGATGTGCTCTCGGTCGAGGGCTTCACGTGTCGTGGCAAGCAGCCGTGGGAGCGTGACTGGGGCGCATGTGGCAAGCCGATCGATCCCCAGCAGCGAGGTGCCACCAGCCTGCACTTCTCCGACACGATGAGCGCCATCGACATCCCCGCTGTGGAGAGCCGATCCGAACAGGACCTCGAGGCCACGCGCAGCCATGTGTTCTTCACCGCTCTCCGTGGCGCGACTGATCCGGCTCAGCGCGACATGCTCGCTGGGCAGATCTCGCTCGACACAGGAATCCCAGTGGCAGACGTGATCACGGCTGCGCAGCCCCCGGCTGCGCCCGGCGAGGTCGACGTCCGCGCCACGCGAAGCGGGCTTCAAGCAGACGAGTACGAGGCCTTCGTCGCGGCCATCGCCGGAACCGCCCCGGTGGAAGGGTTTCACACGCGTCCGACGCGGCTGCCGAGCGGCCAGGGCGACGCGGGCGACGGACTCGCTGCACTGATCACGGACATCGTGCTCGTCGACCGGCTTCGTGATGTCCGGGCGGTGCTCGGATTCCGCCGGTACACCCCGGATGCCGAGCTGAAACCCGCGGTGCCCTTCACGCTGCACGAGCGGAAGTGGCTGCCTGCGGTCGAGGGGTATGGGGAGGGAGTGTTCCTCCGATTCGACCCGCACGCGGTGGCGACTTGGGCAGCGCAGGAGGAGGTCCAACGGCGCGGTGACGCCTTGCTCACTCACCAGAACGCGTCGAACCTCGGCAATCGACTGCACGTCGTTTCGCCCGAGTACGTGCTGCTCCACACGTTCGCGCACCTGTTGATGCGGGAGCTGGCGTTCGGGAGCGGCTATACCGCGGCATCCATCCGTGAACGCATCTACTGCGAGTCGAACGGCGACTACGGCGTCTTCATCTACACGACGTCCTCCGACGTCGAGGGAACTCTCGGCGGCCTCGTCCGCCAGGGCGAGCCTCGACACCTTGGCCCTGCGATCATTCGCGCGCTCGAGCAGGCAGCGTGGTGTCCGAATGATCCGGTGTGCATCGAGTCCGAGCCCCAGAGCATCGACGGCCTCAACCTGGCCGCGTGCCATGCGTGCAGCCTGGCGTCCGAGACGTCGTGCGAGTCGCAGAACCTGCTGCTCGATCGTGCGCTCATCGTCGGGAGCGAGTCGGTGCGCGGATACTTCGAGGACGTGCTCGCAGCGGTCCTCGGGCAGCGGAGCTGACGGGAGAAGGGATACATGAGCAAGCCGATTTTGGTGTTCCTGCACGGCGTCGGAACGGGAGATCCGGAGGGCAGATGGAAGGAGCGTTTGTCGGAGACGCTCCTTCGCCTGGGCTATCCGGATCTGGATTCTGCACGCGTCATCGCACCCCGGTACGCGCACGCCCTCAAGGGAGCGGATGAGAAGGAGCCGCTTCCGCCCGTTACCGGAAGGCAGCCTGCAGGCGAGGCGGCTAGGAAGAACCGGCGGGATTTCGAGCGAAGGGTCGGAGCGGTCGAGTTCAGGCTCGGACGACCAGATCGCGGTGAGGGATATATCGGAGGCGACGTCGTCGTTGACCGGGCGGTCGCGACCCCGTTCTTCGCTCAGGCGCGGAACTACCTGACGGACGATATGGTCCGCGCACAGGTGCTGAACCGCATCCTGTCCAAGCTGCCCGATTCCGGACGAATCGTCCTCGTCGGCCACAGCCTCGGATCAGTCATTGCTGCCGATCTCGTGCGACGCCTTCCAGAGGGCATCGAGGTCGTCGGCATGGTCACGATCGGCAGCCCGCTTGCCAGCGAGTCGTTCGGCGTCGACAATCTCCGAGACACGCTTCGCGAGCCTCCGACGAACCTCGCGTGGTGGGTGAGTTTCTGGGATTGGCGGGACCCGGTGTCGGCCCGACGGGGAGTCTCGTCGGCCTTCCCGTGGATGATCGACTTCCAGGTGAGGACTCGCGCGCTCAGTCCCGCTGCCACCCACCAGGCAATCGAGTACTTCACCCATGACGTCGTCGCCGAGGCCATCGGCTTCGCGCTCTTCGGCTCGCGCTCAAAGGAAGTCGCGCAGGTCGAGAAGGGTGTCGACGTCCCTCTCGACACCGCCGAGAACTTCGCTCTTCTCGCCCTCCGGTATGCGCATCTGATCAAGCAGAGGCTCGAGGGCGATCAGCAGGATCGATACGCAGGTGCGCTTCGGAACGTACAAGCGAATATCGTCGCCCTGCTCAAAGAGCAGCGCCACACGACGGGGAGGCCGCTGCCCACGGCGGTCGCAGAGATCGCCTTCGATCTATCTGACCCCGGTGCGATCGCGCCGCAACCGCGGCCTGCCCGCCATCTCGCGAAAGACGAAGCCGTGGTCCCGCTCACCGTGTTGATCGCAGAGAACGTCATTCTCCCGTACGAGATCAACGTCGCAGCAGACAAGAAGCAGAGCGCGATGACAGAGCTCACAGCTGAAATGGGACTCGGCGGAGTATTCGGTACGGACGTCTTCGACGCGGCGAAGCGCGCTCAGAATGCCCTCGGCGCCGGTCGTGGGGTGAACTGGCTCAAGTGGGGTGCGCTCGGCGCCGGTGCGGCTGCGCTGGTCGTCGCCACCGGGGGCCTTGCGCTCGCGGCGGGCGCCGGTCTCGTCGGCGCAGCGGCGATCACGAGCGCCCTCGCCGCGTTCGGGCCCGGCGGGATGATCGGCGGGCTCCTCACCGCGGGAACGCTGGTCACAGCAGGTGGCGGGGGAATCGCATTCGGCCTCGCAAGCCCGGGCACCCCGGCCGAGACACTCGAGGCCGTGGTGTCAGGTCAGTTGACGGCCGAGATCCTCAGGAAGAAGCACAACCTGGAGTCTGATCCGGCCGTGCGGCGGAATCTCGTTGAGATGGAGATGGAGCTGCGACGTGAGCATGAACGTCTCGATGAGTTCTCAGACCCTTCTGCGACCTCGATCAAGGAACTCAAGCGGAAGGTCGAAGCGGTTGAGCGTGCACTCGCGCACCTGACTGCGCTGGGAGTCGCCCCGCCCGTCCCAGGCGAAGACGCGCACGACACCGATGCAACACCGAGGGAGCCCCGGTCACGCTGGCGCCAGGTTCGCGAGAGGATCCCGGTTGGGTTCGGTGACCAGGCCAAGGTAAGGCGGTCAGGGGGCACCGAATGAGGTCGCCCGTTACTTGCAGCCGTCACCTCCTTCGCCGCAGTGAGCGTGGTGGCCTTGGTCGCGCTCCTGGTGTTACTCGGCACAGACTGGTGAAGCCCTTCCTCGGAGCGCCTGCTCTCGGTGTGGATGAGTCAACCCGCACCACTCAATTGATCGAGGCGGTCACCCGCGAAGAGGCACGCCCTCTGCAGCAACACCCCACCGGTCAGACCGCAAAGCGAGACGCGACGCCACGCGACGCGATGAGACGAGACGCGAGGAAGGGAAGAGAGCGAAGAGCGAAGGAGAGAAAGACAAGAGGCGAAGACGAGGAAGAGAAGACGAGAGAAGGAGAGAAGGACAAGACGCAAAGAAAGAAAGAGCGAAGAGAAGACGACAATGCACGCAGGCACCCGGGGTGACGAACACCCTTTAGCGGCACTCCCCTACGCAGACCTGCACGCAATAAAAATCCCTGGATAACCGGCAAAACTCACCCTATCCTGACGGCATGCGAGGAGGCCTGGAGCGATGGAAACGAGGTGTCGATTCCCGCGGGGTTCGACAGGCGATCGGCTACGCGCTCGAGGGCACCTGCGATGCTCACCTGCAGCACTCCCCCGGCGTTGACGCGCTCGAAGCGTACAGCGCCGCATCCGACTCGACCGTCTCGCGATTCATCGTCGAGAACGGCGTTGTCACCTCCGACGAGCTCACCGCCGGCGGCCTTCGAGTCTGGCTCACCGGCCACGACCCGGTCACCGGGGACGAGCGCGGCCATCAGCGGCTGAGCCCCGACGCCGACCTGCTGCTCGACGGGACGATCAACCACCCGAAGTCCTACAGCATCGCCGCGCTGCTGCATCCCGAACTCGCCGCTGAGTTCGAAGCACTCCAGGATCGGCTGCGCGACCGCATCCTGCTCACGTGGCAGACGGAGCTCAACGCGAGGCGGGGGCACGGCGGGCTCATCCGCGAAGAGGTCACCCGCATCGAGGTCGTCGAGCTGCAGCATCGGCGCTCGCGCGCGCTCGACCCGCACATCCATCGTCACCTCTGGCTGAACATCAAGGTGCTCGGCGCGGACGGCAAGTGGTCAAACCTCGACTCGCGCGTCGCGATGAAGCGGCACACCGTCGTCAACGCGGAGGGCGAGCTCGCCGCCCGCACCGATCCCGCCTGGATCGCCGCGCTCGCCCGGCACGGGTACACGCTCGACGACACGGGCGAGATCGCCGAGCTCGCCGGCGCCGTCCGACCCGTCTCGCGTCGGTCGGCGCAGATCGAAGGCAACCGCGCCCGGCTGATCGCGGAGTGGTCGGCGCCGCACGGAGGATCTGCACCGAGCGTGGAGGTGCTACAGCAGATCGATCGCCGCGCGTGGGCGATGTCGCGTCCGAACAAGCCGGCCGATCTCGATGAGACGTCGTGGGAGGCGCGCGTCCGCGACGAGATCGCGGCAATTGATCCGAGCCTGACCACCCCTCGCGCACCCATTCCAGTCGCTGCGCCCGATCCGCGTGCCATCGACCTGGATCTGCTCGCTGCACAGGCGGTCGTCGAAGCGGACGAACGGTCCACATCAAGCGGCGGGAGGTTCAGCAGCTTCGACATCCGCGCGGGCGCAACACGCGCGCTCTCGCGCACGGGCGTCGTTGCGGAGCGCGACCAGCTCGACGGCGTGATCGCCGAGATCACGGAGCGTGCCACGGGTGCCGTCTATCGGCTCGTCGCCGACGAGCCGCCGGCGCACGTCAAGGCGTTCATGGCGCCCGAGACCGTACGCGCAAAGGTGCGTCTCGCAGGCCGCTTGGACGTGCTCGCCCGACCGGGTCGCTCCCTGTTGCCGGGCGA
>Ga0160450_100359_pt1 | contig 29100 bp, 18 predicted proteins | sample HID1975K_E1MG_FD_108257 | JGI IMG/M metagenome (GOLD analysis project Ga0160450, IMG submission 108257) | Enriched soil microbial communities from UW Madison campus, WI, USA - HID1975K_E1 MG | ecosystem: Environmental > Terrestrial > Soil > Unclassified | place: USA: Madison, Wisconsin...
CAGGTCGACCCGCTGAACGCCGCGAAGCTGCTGGGCGTCACGACCAGCCGCAACCGCACGGTGGTCTCGGCGATCGCCGAGAAGTGGTGCTGATCGGCTCCTCCCCAGACTTGGGGCGGGGCGGCGACGGCGTGGGTCGTGCACCGGTGCGTCGGCGCCGGGGCGGGCGTCGGATGCCGCGGCTACCCTGGGACGGGTGACGATTCCGCAGGGCGACCCGTACGCCGACCTCGCGTGGGAGCCCGATGCCTGGGCGCCGGCCGAAGAGTACGGCGCACCACCCGCGGACGACTCGTGGGCGCCACCCGAGGACGGCTGGGCGCCCCCGCCCGACCGGGCAGGGTGGTCGGACGCCGGCGCGGCAACGGGCTTCGACCCGTTCGCCGGCGCCGGTCCGCGCCGCGACTTCACCGGCGCCGATCCGCGTGCGGTGCTGCGCGAGGTGTACGGCTACGACGCCTTCCGCGGCGAGCAGGGCGCGATCGTCGAGCACGTGATCGCCGGTGGGGATGCCGTCGTGCTGATGCCGACCGGCGGCGGCAAGAGCGTCTGCTACCAGGTGCCGGCGCTGGCGCGTCCCGGCACGGGGCTCGTCGTGAGCCCGCTGATCGCCCTCATGCACGACCAGGTCGACGCGCTCGTCGCGAACGGCGTGCGCGCCGCCTACCTCAACTCGACCCAGGCGCCTCCTGAGCGCGCAGCCGTCGAGCGGGCGTACCTCTCGGGCGAGCTCGATCTGCTGTACGTCGCGCCCGAGCGCCTCAACACCGAGGCGACGCTGCGGTTCCTCGCGCGTGGGACGCTCAGTGTCATCGCGATCGACGAGGCGCACTGCGTGTCGCAGTGGGGCCACGACTTCCGGCCCGACTACCTGGCGCTCGGCGCGCTCGCCGAGCGCTTCCCGGGGGTGCCGCGCCTCGCGCTCACCGCCACCGCGACGCCGGCGACGCACCGCGAGATGACGGAGCGGTTGCACCTGCCCAACGCCCGGCACTTCGTGTCGAGCTTCGACCGACCCAACATCCAGTACCGCATCGAGGCCAAGTCCGATCCTCGCCGGCAGCTCGTCGCGTTCATCCGGTCGCAGGGGTCGGGCGCGGCGGGCATCGTCTACGCGCTCAGCCGCAAGTCCGTCGAGCAGACCGCCGAGTTCCTGTCGGCGCAGGGCGTGGACGCCCTGCCGTACCACGCGGGGCTGCCGGCTGAGACGCGCGCGGCCAACCAGTCCCGCTTCCTCCGCGAGGACGGCGTGGTCATGGTCGCGACGATCGCGTTCGGCATGGGCATCGACAAGCCCGACGTGCGGTTCGTCGCACACATCGACCTGCCGAAATCGGTCGAGGGGTACTACCAAGAGACCGGGCGCGCCGGTCGCGACGGCGAGGCGTCGGTCGCCTGGATGGCGTACGGCCTCGGCGACGTGGTGCAGCAGCGGCGCCTGATCGACCAGTCGCCCGGCGATCGCTCGTTCAAGACCCGCCTCGGCCAGCACCTCGACGCGATGCTCGCGCTGTGCGAGACGGTGGGATGCCGTCGCCAGAACCTCCTCGCCTACTTCGGCGAGCCGTCAGAGCCGTGCGGCAACTGCGACACGTGCCTCGAAGCTCCTGAGACGTGGGACGGGCTGGTCCCCGCCCAGAAGCTGCTGTCGACGATCGTGCGCCTGCAGCGCGAGCGCGGCCAGGCGTTCGGCGCCGGGCACCTGATCGACATCCTGCGGGGTGCATCGACCGACCGCATCCGCCAGCAGGGCCACGACCAGCTGTCGACGTACGGCCTCGGTGCCGACCTCAGCGAGCAGGACTGGCGCAGCGTGATCCGGCAGCTCCTGGCCCGCGGCATCCTCGTCGCCCGCGGCGAGTACGGCACCCTCGCGCTCGGCGACCCCGCGGCCGGCGTGCTGCGCGGCGAGACGCCCGTGCCCCTGCGCCGCGATGTCATGGGCCGCTCCGGCGGAGTCGCCCGCGTGCGCAAGTCGACCGCACCCGAGACCCTCGACCCGGCGAACGTCGGCGTGTTCGAGGCGCTGCGCGCGTGGCGCGCCGTTGTCGCGAAGGAGCTCGGCGTGCCGGCGTACATCGTGTTCGGCGACGCGACCCTGCGCGCGCTCGCCGAGCGCCGCCCCGAGAGCCTCGCCGACCTCGACGGCGTCTCGGGCATCGGCGCCAAGAAGCGTGAGGCCTACGGCGACGCCGTGCTGGAGGTCATCGCCGCCGCGTGACCGCCGCCGTCCGCGGGTCGGTCCCCGGCGCGGCGCTGCTTGCGCGCCCCGAAGTCGCGGGGTGGCCCGGACTCAGCCCCGGGGCAGCACGTCGTCGAGGTGCGCGGTCAGTTGCGCGGCCACGTCGACGGCCGAGCGGTCGTAGAGCCACTGGTACTGCAGTCCGTCCCACAGTGCGGTGAGCCACACGGCCTCGAACTCGGGGTCGCGGTGCGAAGGGAGGTCGCCGTCCTCCTGGGCCGCGCGGAACAGGGCGGCGAAATGGTCCAGCACGCCGCGGAAGCGCTCCTCGAAGTACGCGTGCGCGGGGTGGTCGGCAGGCAGCGCCTCGCACGACAGCACGGCGTAGACCTCGATGAGGCCCGGGGCCGTCGCGCTGTTCTCCGCCGCGCCGCGGGGCAGTGCCCGCAGCTCGTCGACGGCACGTGTGGCCCGTACGTACGAGCCGCGCGACTCGATGAGATGGTCGCGCTCGCTGAGCACGGCGCTCAGCAGCTCCTCCTTCGAGCCGTAGTAGTGCAGCAGCGTCGACTTCGAGACGCCGACGCGTTCGGCGATGTCGCGCAAGGATGTGTCGCCGTACCCCTCGCGCGCGAACAGTGCGATCGCGCCGTCGAGGATCTTCGCGCGCCGCTCGCGGCCGACGCGGTACCCGACCTGGGGGGAGGCCGCCTGTGCAGCGAAGGACGGCATCGGCGGCACGGGTGCCGCGTGCCCGGCGGGCGGGGCGTCGTCGGGGTCGCGCCAGCCGACCGGCAGTGCGAGGCCTTCCTCGTACGTCTCCAGGGCGGTGACGACGTCGACGCGCTCGGGCAGGTACTGCTCGAGCAGCTGCAGTCCGTCCCAGGCGGCCGCGATCCGCACGGCCTCGCCCGCGGGGTCGCGATCGGACGACACGGTGTCCTGCGCGACGGCCTCCTCGACGGCATCGGCCGACAGCTGCCGCAGCTGCGCGTACCGGTCGCGGACGATCTCGTGGGCGGGATGACGGGGACTGGATGCCTCACCCGTGAGCGCGGCGAACAGCGCGAGATAGCCGGGCACCTCTTCGTTGCGCTGCGCGACGAGGCTGTAGCCGAGCGTGCCGGGCTCGTCGGCGGCGAGCTGCTCGAGGAGGGCGAACTCGTTGTCGCGCTCGAACGACTCGACGACCGCGGCGAGCAGCGCGTCCTTGGTGGCGAAGTGGCGCAGCAGTCCGGGGTGGCTGATGCCTGCGGCGGCCGCCACGTCGCGCAGCGACGAGGCGCGATAGCCGCGCGCCACGAACAGGTCATGCGCGGCGGAGACGATCGCGGCGCGCGTGCGCTCGGCCTGAGCGCTGCGGGCGGTCGCCGCCGGCGAGATCGTCGTCACGGCCACAGTCTAGCGAGCACGATTACCACACGGTCTATTTTCAGTTACCAAACGGTCGAGTTTCATGTATTCTCGTGAATCGACGCCCGGCACAGCAGCCCGCGTCGCACCCGAGAAAGGACTCCGATGACAGAGCTGTCTTCCGCCGCGACGGCTGCGGCCGCCGGCACCACCGGCTTCAAGGCGCCGGGAACGACGCCCGAGAAGACCCCGCGCGGCTACACGCCCGGCCTTGCCGGGGCGAACTTCGGCGTCTACCTCGCCCTGCTCACGCCGGTGCTCGTGTCGATGGCCTTCAAGGTGCAGCACATCACCGAGACCACCGAGGAGGCGACGGCGCAGCTCGGCCTCATCATGGGCGTCGGCGCGCTGTTCGCGCTCATCGCGAACCCCCTGGCCGGCCGCCTGTCCGACCGCACCACGTCGCGCTTCGGCATGCGTCGCCCGTGGATCCTCGGCGGCACGCTCGTCGGCCTCGGCGGATTCGCCCTCATCGGCGTCGCGAACTCGGTGTGGGTCGTCCTCATCGCCTGGTGCCTCGTGCAGGCCGCGATGAACGCCGTGCTCGCCGCGGCAAATGCGACCCTCCCCGACCAGGTGCCGGTCAGCGGCCGCGGCAAGGTCTCGGGCATCGTCGGCCTGACGACGCCCCTCGGTATCCTCGCCGGTTCGTTCCTCGTCAACTTCCTGTCGGACGACTTCGCGCGCTTCGTCGTGCCGGCCGTCATCGCGACCGTGCTCGCCGTGCTGTTCGTGCTGGTGCTCAAGGACCGCCGCCTCGATGAGAAGCCCGCGCAGCGCTTCACGATCGGCCAGTTCTTCGGGTCGTTCGTCTTCAACCCGGCCAAGCACCCCGACTTCGGCTGGACCTGGCTCACGAAGTTCCTCGTGATGTTCGGCTACGCCGGCATCGCGACCTTCCTGCCCTTCTACCTGACCGAGAAGTTCGGCCTCGACGAGCAGACCGCGATCTCGACGATCCTCGTCGCGAACCTCGCGTCCATGGTCGCGATGGCCATCTCGGGCCCCCTCGGCGGCATCCTCTCCGACAAGATCGGCAAGCGGCGTCCGTTCGTCGCGATCGCCGGCGGCATCATGGTCGTCGGTCTCGTCGTCCTCGCCTTCGCGCCGAGCGTCCCCGTCGTGCTCGTCGCGCAGGCGATCATCGGTCTCGGCGCCGGCTCGTTCATGTCGGTCGATCTGGCCCTCGCGACCGAGGTGCTGCCGAACCCGGAGGACACCGCCAAGGACCTGGGCGTGCTCAACATCGCCAACGCGCTGCCGCAGTCGATCGCCCCGGCGATCGCCCCGAGCATCATCGCGCTCGGCGCCGCCACGCCGCTCGGCGGCTACACCGTGTACTACCTCTTCGGCGCGCTCGTCGCCCTCGCCGGCGCCGTGCTCGTCTACCGCATCAAGGGAGTGAAGTGATGACCGACACCACCACGACGGATCCGACCGCCGCACCGGGAGCCGAGGAGCGCCCGTGGCTCGACACGAGCCTGCCCGTCGACGAACGCGTCGAGCTGCTGCTCGCCGAGATGACGCTCGACGAGAAGGCCGGGCTCTTCTTCCAGACCATGATCACGATGGGTCCTGACGGCGAGCTCGCCGACGCCGACCCGGTGTTCGGCCTGCCCTCGAACCGCGAGTACGTGCTCGAGCGCCGCATGAACCACTTCAACCTGCTGGGTGTGGCGCCCACGGCCGGCGCGATCGCACGCTGGCACAACGCGCTGCAGGAGCTGGCGGCATCCACTCGTCTCGGCCTCCCCGTGACGATCTCGACCGACCCGCGGCACTCGTTCACCGACAACCCGGGTGCGGCGATGCTGTCGGGCCCGTTCTCGCAGTGGCCCGACACGCTGGGGCTCGCGGCGACGCGTGACGCGGAGCTCGTCGAGCGCTTCGGCGACGTCGCACGCCAGGAGTACACCGCCGTCGGCATCCGGGTGGCGCTGCACCCGCAGGTCGACCTCGCGACCGAGCCGCGCTGGTCGCGGCAGCTGCAGACATTCGGTGAGGACGCGGAGGTGTCGGGCGAGCTCGGAGCCGCCTACATCCGCGGCTTCCAGAACGGCGCGGCGTTCGGTCCCGGCGCGGTCTCGACCATGGTCAAGCACTTCCCCGGGGGTGGCCCGCAGCAAGACGGCGAGGACCCGCACTTCGAGTACGGCCGCGAGCAGGTCTACCCCGGCGGCAAGTTCGAGCTGCACCTGAAGCCGTTCGAGGACGCCTTCGCCGCGGGCGTCCGCCAGGTCATGCCGTACTACGGCATGCCGGTCGGCACCGAGTACGAAGAGGTCGGCTTCGGCTTCAACAAGTCGGTGCTCACGGGCCTGCTGCGCGAGCGCTACGGCTTCGACGGCGTCGTCTGCACCGACTGGGGCCTCGTGACCGACGCCGAGATCATGGGCCAGCCGTTCCCCGCCCGCGCGTGGGGCGTCGAGCACCTGACGCGCGAAGAGCGCATGGTCAAGATCATCGACGCCGGCGCCGACCAGTTCGGCGGCGAGGCCTGCCCCGAGCTGCTCGTGGCGCTCGTCGAGGACGGCCGCATCGCCGAGGACCGTCTGGATGCCTCGGCCCGCCGCCTGCTGCGCGAGAAGTTCCTGCTGGGGCTGTTCGAGGACCCGTACGTCGACGCCGAGGCCGCCGACCGCATCGTGGGCTCGGCCGAGTTCCGCGCCGCGGGCGACGCCGCGCAGCGCGCCGCGCTGACGATCCTCGCCAACCGTGCCCCTCGACAGGCTCAGGGGCCCGTGCTGCCGTTCGCCGCCGGTGCGAAGGTGTACGTCGAGGGCATCGACGCCGAGACGGCAGCCGCGTACGGCACGGTCGTCGCGACGCCCGCCGAGGCCGACGTCGCCGTCCTGCGCCTGCAGGCGCCGTACGAGCACCGCGGCAACGGGTTCGAGGCGTTCTTCCACGCCGGCTCGCTCGACTTCCCCGAGGATGTCGTGGCCCACGTCGCCGAGGTCGCCGCCGCCGTGCCGACCGTGGTCGACGTCTTCCTCGACCGTCCGGCGATCCTCGGTCCCATCGTCGAGGCCGCGCACGCGGTCGTCGCCAACTGGGGTGCGAGCTCCGCCGCCCTGCTCGACGTGCTCACCGGCGCCGCCGAGGCCAAGGGCCGGCTGCCGTTCGACATCCCGCGCTCGATGGCGGCCGTCGAGGCCTCGCGCCCCGACGTGCCGTTCGACACCGAGGACCCGCTGTTCCGCTTCGGTCACGGGCTCTCGCTGTAACACCCGTCCCCCGGCGCCGAGAAGTGGATGCCGCACCGCGACCTGCGGGGCGGCATCCACTTCTCTGGTTCAGACGCCGGTGCCGGGCACGACGACGACGGGCACGGGGGCGTTGCGCAGGATCTTGGACGCGCTGGAGCCGAGGAACACCTGGGCGAGGCGATGCGTGGACGACGAGCCCACGACCAGGACGTCGCCGTCGGTCCAGCCGACCGACGAGACCGCCGAGCCCCAGTCCGCGGCGGCCGAGATGCCGTGCTCGACCTCATGGTCGGCGAAGCCCAGGGTGCGCAGGTGCGCCACGGCATCGGCCTGTGCAGCGACGGCCTGGGCCGTCCAGACGTCGATCACCTGCGTCTGCGCGTGGCTGATGTCGGTGGTGACGGGCCGGCGGGCCGGGTTCACGAGGAACGTGACCACGCGCATCCTCGCCGCCGACGCCCGGGCGAGCTGTGCGACGCGGTCCAGCAGCGACCAGCTCGCGTCGTCGTCGCGGAAGCCGACGGTCACGCGGGTGACGCGGCTCGTCGCGCGGTAGCTGCGCGGGGCGATGGCCACCGGCAGCGGCGACGAGTGGACGAGCCGGTCGGTCTTCGACGTGAGGCGCACGCGCCCGGGCTCGGCCTCTTCGGCGGATCCGACGACGATGAGTGCGGCATCCCGCGCCGTCGCCTCCTCGATGAGCGCGGCGGGGACGGAGCGACCGGTGATCCACACGGCCTCGGCGTCGAGCCCCGGATGGTGGGCGAAGTCCGCGACGGCGAGCTCGGCGCTCCGCTGCCCCTCGCCGGCGGCCCACTCCTCGTACTCGCGGTCGACGCCGCCCGCCAGCGGTGTGCCCCAGCCCTGCGGCACGACCGACACCGCCACGACGGTCTCGGGATGCGAGCGGGCGAACTGGAAGGCCAGCTCGAGGGCGCTGCGGTCGTCGTTGCGCGGACCGTAGCCGACGACGTACGTCACCGCTCCTCCTCGGGGTGGATCGGCTCGGCGATCTGCTCATCGGACGTGTAGTCGTTGAGTGTCGCGTGCCTGCGGCCGTAGAACCAGTAGTAGGCCAGCACGATCGCGATCCATACGCCGAAGATCACCCAGGTGACCGCGGCGAGGCCCGACAGGATGTACACGCACGCGGCGATCGTGAGGATCGGCACCACCGGGTACAGCGGCACCCGGAAGGGCCGCTCCAGGTCGGGCTTGGTGCGGCGCAGCACGATGACGGCGAGGGCGACGACGATGAAGGCCATCAGAGTGCCGATCGACACGGTGTCCCACAGATAGTCCGAGGGGACGAAGCCTGCGACGATCGCGACGATGACCGAGACGACGACCGTGTTGTAGATCGGCGTCAGCGTCTTTGCGTTCACGCGCACGAACCGGCGCGGCACGAAGCCGTCGCGTGAGATCGAGAACAGGATCCGCGTCTGGCCGTACAGCGTGACGAGCGTCACCGAGAAGATCGAGATGACGGCGCCCGCCGCCAGGATCGTGCCCCAGATCGGCGTGCCTGTGACGTTCTCCAGGATCTTCGCGAGGCCGGCCTCGCCCGCTTCGTCGGTGGAGAAGAACTCCGTCGGCTCGGCGGCGAGGCCCGCGATCGCCACCAGGATGTAGACCGTCGAGACGATGATGAGCGCGCCGATGATCGCGCGCGGCAGCGCCTTCTGCGGATTGCGCACCTCTTCTCCTGCCGTCGCGACGGCGTCGAGGCCGATGAACGAGAAGAAGATCGTGCCGGCCGCGGCGCTGATGCCCGCGGCGCCGAACCGGAAGAAGTCCTCGAAGTGGTCGGCGTTGAAGGCCGTGAGCCCGAGCACGATGAACAGCGCCAGCACGCCGAGCTTGATGAGCACCATGATCGTGTTGACGGTCGCCGACTCTGCGACGCCGCGGATCAGCAGCAGGCAGCACAGCCCGACGAGCACGACGGCGGGGAGGTTGATGACGCCGCCGGTCGCGGCGCCGTCCGAGCCCGGGATGAACGACACCGACAGCGCCTCGGGGAGGCGGAACCCCAGCGTGTTCTGCAGCAGCTCGTTGAAGTAGCCGCTCCAGCCCACCGCGACCGCAGACACCGCGACGCCGTACTCCAGCAGCACGCACCCGGCGATGACGATCGCCCAGACCTCGCCGAGCGCGTGGTACGTGTACGAGTAGGTCGAGCCGCTGACCGGGATCGCCGCGGCGAGCTCCGCGTAGCAGAGCGCCGACAGCCCGGCGCAGATCGCCGCGACCACGAACGAGATGATGACCGCCGGGCCCGCCTTGGGGATCGACTCGCTCAGCACGAAGAAGATGCCGGTGCCGACGGTCGCGCCGACGCCGAACATCATCAGCTGGAAGGTGCTGAGGTTGCGGGCGAGCTCTTCGCCCTGGTGGTGCTTGTGCTGCACGACGATGGGCTTGCGCCGAAAGAGCTGCGCGCCGACTGTGCCCATGGCTGACCCCCACCGGTCGCCCGGGCCACGATGCCCGGGGTCGCCCAAGTCTCGCGGCCGGGGCCGGCGGCGTACAGCCCCCGCGGCTCCGTCGGTGTCCGGGATCCCAGACACTCCTCACGTGACGAGGAGGACGGAGAGTGGCGCCGTCCAGCCGGTGGGCTGTGCGTCCCGCACAACCCGATGACCACACGTCTCGCACCACAGTTGTACGAAACCACCAGTTGCTTTGATGCTCGCTTGTGGGAGTCCTACGGTCGGAAGTGACCTTCCCCTGTCCCTCGTCTCGAGAGGTGATGACATGGCTGACGCCGCCGTCCGCTCCAAGAAGCCCGCCGTCCACAAGCACACGCCCGCCGGCGGCGCCCCGACCGCGCCCCACACGGCCGCCGAGGCATCCGAACCGCGCATCGATGTGAACGCGGTCACCGACCTGCTGCTCGGCACGTGGGCAGAGACCCGCCGCGAGGCGCGCGAGATGATCAAGGATCCCGCGTTCTGGCGCATCGACGGGCAGCCGATGCCCGAGCACCGCGAGCGCGTGCTCAGCCAGCTGCACCTGCTCGTCGAGCACGGCGGATCGCGCCGCGCCTTCCCGAAGGAGTACGGCGGCCTCGAGAACAACGGCGCGAACCTCGCCGGGTTCATGGAGCTCGTGCTCGCCGACCCGAGCCTGCAGATCAAGTCGGGCGTGCAGTGGGGCCTGTTCGGCTCGGCCATCCACCAGCTCGGCACGAAGAAGCACCACGACCAGTGGCTGCCCGGCGTGATCGACCTGTCGATCCCCGGCGCGTTCGCGATGACCGAGATCGGCCACGGCTCGGACGTCGCCGCCATCGGCACGACCGCGACGTACGACCCCGACACCGAGGAGTTCGTGATCCACACGCCGTTCCGCGCGGCGACGAAGGACTACCTCGGCAACGCGGCCCTGCACGGCAAGGCGGCGACGGTGTTCGCGCAGCTCATCACGGGCGGCGTCAACTACGGCGTGCACTGCTTCTACGTGCCGATCCGCGACGACGAGGGCGGCATGCTCGACGGCGTCACGAGCGAGGACGACGGTGTCAAGGGCGGCCTCAACGGCATCGACAACGGCCGCCTCGCCTTCGACCACGTGCGCGTGCCGCGCTTCAACCTGCTCGACCGCTACGGCCAGGTCGCCCCCGACGGCTCGTACACGTCCGACATCCCGAGCCCCGGCCGCCGCTTCTTCACGATGCTCGGCGCGCTCGTGCAGGGCCGGGTGTCGCTCGACGGCGCCGCGACCACGGGTACCGCGCTCGCGCTGTACATCGCGCTCACGTACGCGAACCAGCGCCGCCAGTTCGACTCGGGCGCCGGCACCGAAGAGGTCGTGCTGCTCGACTACGGCAAGCACCAGCGGCGTCTGCTGCCTCTTCTCGCCCAGAACTACGCGCAGTTCTTCGCCAACGACGAGCTGCTCAAGAAGTTCGACAGCGTGTTCTCGGGCCGCACCGACACCCCCGAAGAGCGCGAGGACCTCGAGACGCTGGCCGCCTCGCTCAAGCCGCTGAGTACGTGGAACGCCCTGTCGACCATCCAGGAGGCGCGCGAGGCGTGCGGCGGCTCGGGCTTCATCGCCGAGAACCGCTTCGTCGGCCTGCACCAGGACCTCGACGTCTACGTCACCTTCGAGGGCGACAACAACATCCTGCTGCAGCTGGTCGGCAAGCGACTGCTCGCGGACTACGCCAAGCAGTTCAAGGGCAAGGATGCCGCGGCTCTCGCCCGATTCGCGGTCGGCCAGACCGCGGGCAAGCTCTTCCACGGCGCGGGGCTCCGTCAGCTGGGCCAGGCGGTCACCGACTTCGGCTCGACCGCACGCTCGGTGGAGTTCGGGCTGCGCGAGGACCAGCAGCACGAGCTGCTCGCCGGTCGCGTGCAGCAGATGGTGGCCGACGTCGCCGGTGCGCTGCGCCCGGCCTCGAAGCTGTCGCCCGCCGAGGCGGCGGCGCTGTTCAACAGCCACCAGGCCGAGCTCATCGAGGCCGCCCGTGCGCACGGCGAGCTGCTGCAGTGGGAGGCGTTCACCGACGGCATCCACCGCGTGTCCGACGAGGGCACCGTCCAGGTGCTGACGTGGCTGCGCGACCTGTTCGGCCTGCACCTCATCGAGAAGCACCTGGCGTGGTACCTCATCAACGGTCGCCTGTCGACGCAGCGCGCGGCCTCCGTATCGCGCTACATCGACCGCCTGGCGGCCCGCCTGCGCCCGCACGCGCAGGACCTCGTCGACGCGTACGGCTTCGCGCCGGAGCACGTGCGGGCGCCCATCGCGTCGGGCGTCGAGCGCAAGCGCCAGGACGAGGCCCGCGAGTACTACCGCGCGCTCGCCGCGTCCGGAGAGGCGCCGGTGTCGGAGAAGTCGCTGAAGAAGAAGTGACCTGACGAGCCGGGGACACCCCAAAAGTCACGAAAAGGTAACGATGGCTTTTCGGGTGTCCCAGATCGTCTCGGGGCGGACATATCCCTTATGAAGGCAGCCTTCACCCGACTGCGCATACGGGCTTCGTGCGTCGGGAGCGTCTTCCAGGGGACCGCGAATCGGGAACGCGGTCCCCTTCTCTTTGCCCGGAGACAGCGAGGATCGGGATGCCGCGGGCCGCGGCATCCCCTCGGCTCAGGTCAGTTCGCCGACCAGCCGCACATGCCGCACTCGCCGGTCGCCGAGACCTCGACGAAGCAGTTCGGGCACATCGCGCGCTCGCGCTCGGGGATGACCGGCTTCATCGAGACGCGCGGGACGGGCGCGGGCCGTGCCGCCTTCGCGCGGGCCGCCGGAGCCGCAGCGGGCTGCGGCTGAGGTGCGGCCTGGGGCACGTGGAACGCGCAGTAGAAGCGCACGTAGCCGTCGTGGTTCTTGGGGTGGCGGTGCTTGAACGCCCACAGCTCGGTGCGGGGGAGCAGCTCCGAGTCGGGGCCGCACGCGAAGCACCGCGTCGGTTCGCCCGGGACCACGTCGGCCACCAGAACGGGGTTCTCGAACGGGACGGCATCCCGCCAATCCGCCGACGCGACGATCTTCATGGTCCAGCCTCCAGCCCCGCGGGCGTGAACAGCCCGACATTCCAAGGTAAGCGACGCGCGCGGCATCCGGGAATCGGGCCGGTGACACCCGGCTTAACGCCGGGCCGTCCGCGAGGCCGACGCTGCACCGCCGCGCCCTTGACGTCGTCTTGCGTCAGGTCCACAATCCGAGCATGGGGAGGGGAGTGCGGTGTGCTCTGGGGGCCGTCGTGGCGGCGTCCGTGCTGCTGTGCGGCTGTGCGCCGGTGCGCATCGTCGGTCCGGTCGCCACCGCAGCGCCGACGCCCAGTACGACGCCCGACACCGCGGCGTGGCGGGATTCGTCCGAGCTGCCTGACGTCGTGACCTTCGCCGACGGCGAGCGGCTGCGCTCCGGGGCGTGGCTGATCGGGTGGAACCACACCGACCTCTGGGGCGGCGACTACACGTATGTGCTCTCGACCGGCGGGAAGGACGACGGGCTGTGGGAGTACACGCAGAACGCGACGGGCTGCGACATCCTGCTGATCCAGGCTCACGACGTCGACGCGACCGACGATCTGGGCGCGTCCGATGCAGCGCTGGCAGAGTTCAGCGATGTGGATGCCGCAGCGCTCGACGGGGTGGTCTTCGAGAGCACGGCGAGCATCTCAGGGACCCCTTCGCGGCTGCAGTTCCGCGCCGTCGCCGCGAAGCGGGAGGGCGCGAGCGAGCACGCCCAGGTCCACGCGACGCGCGTGCTGTCCGCTCCGGGCACCGAGCTCTCGATGAAGGTCGCGTGTCCGGAAGGGGTCGACGCCATCGCGGCGGCCAACGTGCTGCTGGACGAGCTGACGGTCGACATCCGCCGTTCGGGCGACCCGCTCGACTTCGAGGCGAGTGCCGGCGTCGTCCCCGACGAGTCCGTCTGGGAGGATTCGGCCATCGTCGGCACCGGCGGCTGGACGCTCACCACACCCGACGACGGCGGCTCGTGGGGCTACACCTCCGCCGACGGCGACTGCACGGCCGACTTCCAGCAGACCCGCCTCGACGACACCGAACGCGGCACCGCCGACGACCGGGCGGCGACAGACCGGCTCATGGCCTGGTACTACGGCTGGACCGAGACGGACGTGTCGACGGACGCGGGTGAGCGGACCCTGGGCTTCGGCCCACCGACGAACCGCATCCTCGCCGCGCGGACGGTCGAGGCCGTCGATGACAGCGGAATGAACGGGATCCTCGCGGCGCGTGCGTTCCGCGAGTCCGGTCTGGGGTTCCTGGTCGATGTGTGGTGCACGCAGCGCGACCCTTCCGACGCGCTCGAAGAGATCCTCGGGAACGCCTCGGTCGTGCCGCCCGGGTGGTGACACCGCAGCGGCACTCTCTCGCCGCCGCGGGCCCCGTGTCCGCCGTCGACCCTAGGCTGGCGCGGTGAGCATGGATGTCCGCACCGGCGCCGACGGCCGGTCGCGCTGCGCCTGGGTCGGCGACGACCCCGAGTACGCGCGCTACCACGACGAGGAGTGGGGCGTGGCGCTGCACGGCGATCGCGCGCTGTTCGAGAAGCTGAGCCTCGAGGGCTTCCAGGCGGGGCTGTCGTGGATCACGATCCTGCGCAAGCGCCCGCGGTTCCGCGAGGTGTTCGCCGGCTTCGAACCCGATGCCGTGGCGGCGTTCGGGCAGGACGACGTCGAGCGCCTCATGACGGACGCCGGCATCATCCGCAACCGCGCCAAGATCGAGGCGACGATCTCGAACGCGCGCCTCGTGCAGGACCTCGAGCCGGGTGAGCTCGACGCGCTGATGTGGTCGTTCGCGCCGGCATCCCATCGCCGTCCGTCGACGTTCGCCGACGTGCCGGCCACGACGCCGGCGTCGGACGCGATGAGCAAGGCGCTGCGCAAGCGCGGATTCCGGTTCGTCGGCCCGACCACGATGTACGCGCTCATGCAGTCGGCGGGCATGGTCGACGATCACGTCGACGGCTGCTGGCGCACCATGTGAGGGACCGTCGACCCGTGATGCGTGATGCGTGACCGTGGTGTTCGGGATCCCCTGACACCGGCCAGCCACCCCCGATGGGGAACTGTCCCCATCGGTGATCAGCGCGTCGTCCCCTAGGCTCACCTCGGGGACGAAAGGGGTGATCGTGGCCGATATCGACGTCGACCTGACCGCGCTCGAGACCGCGCAGTCGCGCGTCGACGGCGCCCTCGACACGTTCCGCAGCGCCGACCGGGTGGGCGACGACCTCGCCGACCTCACGGGCGAGTCGCGGCTCGCGGGGCGCGTGCGCGATTTCGCCGGCAACTGGGACCACAACCGCGGAAAGCTCGAAGAGCAGCTCGTGGCCGTCGGCGACTGGCTCGAGGCCATCGTCGAGAGCCTCACCGAACTCGACGAAGAGATGGGCTGACGCATGGCCTCCGGACTGGCGATCGACTTCGCGGACGTCTTCGCGGGCGAGCCCGACGAGCTCGAACGGCGCGCACGCCGCCTGCAGGCCACCGCGTCGGCGATCGAGAAGGCCGCCGACGCGCTGCGCGACATCGTCGACGGCCAGGTGTCGCAGGCCACCGATGCGCTGCGCGACAGTGCCGACGAGGCAGCTCGCGGTCTCCGTCGCGCGCACCGCCGGTACGGCGGCACCGCGACCGCGCTCACGACCTTCGCCGTCGAGCTGGGCCCCATCCAGGACAAGGCGCGCGCGGCCATCCAGGACGCCGACTACTACCAGGACCGGGCGTACCGGCTCGAGGGCGGCATCGACGACCTCGACAACGCGATCACCCTCGCCGAGGCGAAGGGCGAGCCGACGACCTCGCTCAAGGAGGAGCGCTGGGCGACGTACGACGACATCGCCACCGCCAACGCACACGTCGACAGCGCGCGCACCGCGCTGTACGACGCGCGAGATCGGATCCGGGATGCCGCCGACCGCGCGATCCGCGAGATCGAGACCGCCATCGAGCACGGGGCCGATTCATGGGGCGACAACTGGGACCAGTTCTGGGGCGGTGTCGGCGATGTGCTGTCGGCGGTGGGGGACTGGCTCGGCACCGTGCTCGCGCCGGTGCTCGACTGGCTCGGGCAGGCGCTCAGCGCACTCGTGTCGTCTCTGGTGGTGCTGCTCATGGTCGTGATCGCGGCCGCACTCATCGGCATCGTGTTCACGGCCTTCGGTGCGATCGGGCTGCTCGTGCTCGGTCTCGTGCTCGCGGGCCTGATCATCGCGCTGGCCGTCGCCGAGCAGGCCGGCTCGCCGCAGCTGCGCAAGAGCGTGACCCAGAAGACGGACGACGCCGCCGAGGCGCGGGACTATCAGGGGCTCATGCAGCAGCTCGCGCAGCAGGACCGTTTCGGCAAGGACTCGCTCACCGAGATCCGCGTGGTCGCCGTGCACGACGAGGACGGCAACATCGTCTCGTGGCGGGTGCAGACCCCCAGCACGCAGAACTGGGGCCCCTTCAACACCGACGGCGCGATGAACGACCTGCGCACCGACCTCATGCTGTCGCTCTTCCCCGAGATGCGGACGCAGTACGAGGAGGCCGTGTGGCAGGCGATGACCGACGCGGGCGTCTTCGAGAGCGATGCCCCGATCATGTTCACGGGGTGGTCGCTGGGCGGCATGATGGCCGGTGAGCTCGCGACCGATCCGCGGGTGTCGGATCGCGTGGAGTCGGTGTTCGTCGCGGGGTCGGCGATCGACAAGCACTACAGCGACATGCCGGACGGCGTGCGCGTCACGCAGATCAAGAACGGCATCGATCCGGTGCACACGCTGGAGTTCGTCGGCCTCGACCCGGTGGACCGCCTGGCCGTCTTCGACGCCGACTGGCAGGAGTACCGGCCGCTCGTCTGGCCGATGCACGACGCCGACATGTACGGTGAGCAGGCCGAGCACTACCTGCCCGAGCCGAGGCCGGGCGACGAGATCTTCTTCGCCGGTGAAGGCGACAGCGGCTATGAGGAGGTGTACGTTGCGCAGTACTCGCGTGGCTCGTGACCTGGGCGGACGACTCCGCATCCCGGCGGTGATCGCACTGGTCGCCGTGAGCGCCCTGGCGCTCGCGGGATGCGCGGGAAACCCCGACGTGACCGACCTGGAGGCGCAGCTGTCCGAGGTCGACGGCGTGAACGACGCGACCGTCGCCGTCACCCACTCGAACTTCCCGTGGGAGACCCAGCTCGTGGTCACGCTGTACCTCGAGGACTCCAGCGATGCCGGCATCGCCGGCGCCGTCCGCTCCGCCGCGCCGGTGTTCGTCGCCGACCCGGTGGGCTCCCGTCACGAGGTCACGCTCGCATTCGTGCCCGGTCGGCTCAGCGACTTCGAGGACGAGTTCGACGCGCAGCGGGCCGAGCTGACGGTGACTCCCGAGGTGTACACGACACTCGGCATCGACGGGAACAACCCGTACTCGATCACGCTGTCGCCCGCGCAGATGCGCGCGATCGCGGACGGCGAGTGAGTGGCGAGTCCGCGGAGGCTGTGCCGCCGCGGCTGACGTTCCAGCTGCCGGGCCGCTGGCTGACCGTCGATCCACGTGACGAGCGGCAGGCGCGGTCGCAGGTCGACGGGATGGTCCGCGACCTCGTGGGCGCGGCCGACGACGCGGCGCTCGCGCGGCGACGTCTGCGCGAGTCCTTCGACCGCGCCGTCGCGGCGGCGCGAGAGGCCGAGGCGCACGCGCTGTTCCTGTGCCTCGAGGCCGCGCCGGGGGTCTGGACGCCGGCATCCCTCACCGTCCATGCTCCGAAGCGGCTGCGGATGACGCCCGCCGTGGGGACGGGCGCGGATGCCGTCCTGGCGGTGCTGCGCGAGGGGCTGGCGTCGTCGGCGCTCGGCGGAGCCGACACCGCCCGCCGGCTGGACGGCCCACGCGCGAGCGTGCTGCGCACCGACCGCGAGTTCGAGGAGACGGTGGAGGAGGACGGCGTCGCGGTCACCGCGACCCGGCTGGAGGCCGACTACTGGTACGCCGTGCCCGGGTCGAAGCACGTCGTGCTCGCGAGCTTCGCGACGCCCCTGGGCGAACTGCGCAACGCGATGCTGAGCTTCTTCGATTCGATCGCGCTCGCCGCGTCGTTCGGCGCCCCCGCGGCACGCGCTTAGGATGCGGTCGTGAGCGCGCCCGCCGACGACGGCCAGGCACCGCTCGCGCCGGCGGCGGAGCGCATGGCGCGCGCGGCCGCCCTCGATGCCGTGCTGGCGCCGATCGACTGGAGCGTGCTGCCCGAAGGTGCGGTCGGCGATGCGGTCGACGCGCCGAGCGGCCGGCTCGCCCGCGTCTCACTCGGACCGGCCGAGGGACCGAGGGTGGTGCTCGTGCCGGGCATGACCGGCTCGAAAGAGGACTTCACGCTCATGCTGCCGCTGTTCGCGGCGGCCGGATTCCGGGTCGAGTCGTTCGACCTCGCCGGGCAGTTCGAGTCGGCGCCCGCGGGACCCGAGAACCTCGATCCGCCGCAGCGGCGCTACACACTGGACCTGTTCGTCGACGACCTGCTCGCCGTGCTGCGCAGCGGGGCGGTGCCGGCGCACGTGCTGGGGTACTCGTTCGCCGGCACGGTGGCGGAGGTGGCGGCATCCCGGCATCCCGAGCTGTTCGCGAGCCTGACGCTGCTGTCGGCGCCGCCGCTCGCGGGCCGCGCGCTGCGCGGGTTCAAGGTGCTCGGCCCCTTCAGCTACGTCGTGCCCGGACGCGCGCTCGGGCGGCCGTTCATCGCAGCGCTGCGGCACAACGTCCACCGCGCGCCGCATGAGCGCGCCGTGTTCGTGACGGCGCGCTTCGAGCTCACGCGCGCGTCGAGCGTGGGCGACATCATGGGCCTCATGCAGCGCACGCCCGAGGTGTCCCGCGAACTGCGGGCCGCCGGCATCCCGATCCTCGTCGCGACCGGGACCGGCGACGTCTGGCGCACCTCGGCGCACCGCGCGTTCGCGGAGCGGATCGGGGCGCGCCTGCTCGTGCTGCCCACCGGTCACAGCCCGTGCGAGACGGCACCGCACCAGCTCACCGAGGCCATGCGCGACCTCATGCGGGGTTGACGGGGCGCGAGGTCTCTTCGGGGGTCTCCCTCGCACGGCGCGCGCGCCTGCGCAGTGGACCCGGACGATGCGGATGCCGCAGTCCGAGCTCGCGCTGGCGCCGTCGTCGATCGCGCCGGCCCCGGGCGCAGCGCCACACGCGGCGCAGCCAGGGCACCTCCCGCAGGTTGACGCCGACGATGTGGAACGCCCACGACGCGCGCCGCCCGAACCCGGCCCAGCTCTCGAACGGCCGCGCCGACACCTGCACGTGCAGCCGCGGGTCGAACTCGATGCCGGCATCAGGCGGCAGCACGAGGCTGATGTCGAGGTCGTCGTGCGCGTGGGGGTCGTCGAGGTGCACGCGGGAGCGGATGCCGGTCCACGCGTCGCGCCGCATCGCGAAGTTCGAGCCGAACAGCGGGACGTGCCCGATGACCGCCCGGAACACGAACAGGTACCCGCCGAGATACACGTGGCGCCCGACGAAATGCCAGAAGCGGCTGCCGCCGTAGAACGTCCCGGTGCCGGTGAGGGCGGTGAGCGTCGGGTCGGCGCTGAAGCGCCGGTCGAGGCGCGCGGCCCAGTCCGGGGCGGGACGCGAATCGGCGTCGAGGCGCCCGACGACCTCGCCCGTCGCCGCATCGAACCCGGCCGCGGTCGCGCGCAGCACGCCGCGCACCGGCTCCGCCACGACCCGCGCCCCCGCGGCACGCGCGACCTCGGCGGTGTCGTCGTCGGATCCGTTGTCGACCACGATGACCTCGTCGGGCGCACGCGTCTGCACAGCCAGCGCAGCCAGGCAGTGCCGCAGCATCTCGGCGTCGTTCAGCGACGGGATCACGACGCTCAGTGTGGCCATCGAGCGTCAGCCTACGCATGCCGGACGACGCGGGGGAGAAGCATGCGATGGAATGAACAGTGGATGCCGGCGGTTGCCGTCCGCGGAGGCTCTACATGGACTACGGACACGCGATCGAATTCGGCGCGTTCATCACCCCCTCGGCCGCGGCGCCCGACGCGCCGGTCCTGCTGTCGCAGGTGGCCGAGGCATCCGGACTCGATCTCGTCACCTTCCAGGACCACCCGTACCAGCCCGCGTTCCTCGACACCTGGACCCTCATGTCGTTCGTGGCGGCCCGCACCGACACGATCCGCATCGCGCCCAACGTGCTGAACGTGCCGCTGCGGCCGCCGGCGGTCGTGGCGCGCGCGGCGGCGAGCCTCGACCTGCTGTCGGGCGGTCGCTTCGAACTCGGCCTCGGCGCCGGCGGCTTCTGGGACGCGATCGAGGCGATGGGCGGCGGGCGCCTCACCGCCGGCGAGTCCGTCACCGCCCTCGGCGAGGCGATCGACGTGATCCGCGAGCTCTGGCGCACCGACGAGCGGGGCGGCGTCTTCACCGACGGCCGGTTCCACCGCGTGCACGGCGCCAAGCGCGGACCGCGTCCGGCACACGAGGTGCCCATCCACATCGGCGCGTACAAGCCGCGCATGCTCGCCCTCACCGGCCGCAAGGGCGACGGCTGGCTGCCTTCGCTCGGGTACATGAAGCCGGGCGATCTCGCGCGCGGCAATGCGGCCATCGACGAGGCGGCGGCCACGGCGGGTCGCGACCCTCGCGAGATCAGGCGCCTGCTCAACATCGGGCAGCTCGCCGCCGACCCCCGCGAGTTCGCCGAGCGGCTCGCACGGCTCGCGCTCGAAGACGGCATCGGCACGTTCATCCTCGCCGGCGACGACCCGAACCTGCTGCAGTTCTACGGCGAGGAGGTCGCACCCGCGGTGCGCGAACTCGTCGCCGCCGAGCGGGCGGCGCAGGGCGTCTCGGCCGCTCCGGCGCGATCGGCCGCCGCGCTCGCCGCGCGCCGCGACGGCATCGCCTACGACGACGTGCCCGCGGGGCTCCGCGCGATCGAGCCCGGAGACTTCGACTACGGCGACGTCCGCTCCACGTACATGCGCGGCGGCGCCCCCGGGATCGTCCTGCAGCCGGCGACCGCGGCACAGGTCGGCGAGGCGGTCGGGTTCGCCCGCCGGCATCCCTCGATCCCGCTGTCGGTGCGCAGCGGCGGGCACGGCATCAGCGGCCGCAGCACCAACGACGGCGGCATCGTCATCGACCTGCGGCTGCTCAACGCGATCGAGGTGCTCGACGCCGACCGGCGCCTCGTGCGCATCGGCCCGGGTGCCCGGTGGACGCAGGTCGCGGCCGCCCTCGGCGAGCACGGCTGGGCGCTGTCGTCCGGCGACTACGGCGGGGTCGGCGTCGGGGGTCTCGCGACCGCGGGCGGCATCGGCCTGCTCGCGCGCGAGCACGGCCTGACCATCGACCATCTGCGCGCCGCCGAGGTGGTGCTCGCCGACGGCTCGATCGTGCGCACCGACGACGCCACCCACCCCGAGCTCTTCTGGGCGATCCGCGGCGCGGGCGCCAACGTCGGGGTCGTGACGGCGTTCGAGTTCGAGGTCGACGAGGTCGGGCAGCTCGGCCACGCACAGCTCGCGTTCCAGGTCGACGACGTGCCGGCGTTCCTCGAGGGCTATGGGCGCATCGTCGAGTCGTCGCCCCGTGACCTCACGATGTTCCTGCTCACCGGCGCCCCGCGTCCGGGCCAGCCGCACATCGTGCAGCTGTACGGGCTGGTCGACTCCGACGATCCCGACACGATCATCGCCCGTCTGCAGCCGTTCGCGGAGCTCGCCCCGCTCGTGCAGCAGCAGGTGCAGCTCACCACCTACGCACAGGTCATGGCGAACGCCGACCTCGGCCCGCAGCACGGCGCGGGCGAACCCCATTCGCGTTCGGCGCTCGTCGAACACGTGACGCCCGCGTTCGCCGAAGCGGTGGACGGGATGCTGCGCACCGGCGCCGTGCCCTTCTTCCAGCTGCGCGCGGTCGGCGGTGCCGTCGCCGACGTGGCGGAGGATGCGACGGCCTACGCGCACCGGTCGGCGAACTTCTCGGTCGCCGCACTCGGCGGCAATCCGGACCGTCTGGATGCGGCGTGGCGCTCGCTCGCGGCGCACACGCAGGGCATGTACCTGAGCTTCGACTCGTCCGAACGGCCCGAGCGCATCGCCGAGGCGTTCCCGCCCGCCACGCTGGAGCGCCTGCGTGCGGTGAAGGCGGCGTACGACCCGGAGTCGGTGTTCCGCGACAACTTCGCTGTCGACCCGGCCTGACCCTCGCGGGGTCAATGTCCCTTCCGGGTTCGGGGCGCTTGCGGTCCGTTGGGGCGCAAGAAGCGCGCCCCGACGGAGCTTCTGCGCCCCAAACCCCGGAACGGCGTGATCGAGCAGGATTGAGGAAGCGGGATGTCCGGGTTGCCGGGCAGACTGGGGCGCATGATTCGACAGGCTCATCAACCGGGCGGGGATGGCAGCGCCGCGCCCCACATCGCCGACTCCCACGAGGTCATCCGCGTCGTCGGGGCGCGTGAGAACAACCTCAAGGACGTCTCGGTCGACATCCCCAAGCGCCGGCTGAGCGTGTTCACCGGCGTGAGTGGTTCGGGCAAGTCGTCGCTCGTGTTCGCGACGATCGCGAACGAGTCGCAGCGGCTCATCAACGAGACCTATCCGACCTTCGTGCAGCAGTTCATGGGGCAGCTGAACCGGCCCGACGTCGACGCGCTCGAGAACGTGAGCCCCGCGATCATCGTCGACCAGGAGCGCATGGGCGCCAACGCGCGCTCCACCGTCGGCACCGCGACCGACGCGCACGCCATGCTCCGGCTGCTGTTCAGCCGCATCGGCCAGCCGCACGTCGGATCGCCGCAGGCGTTCTCGTTCAACATCCCGTCCGTGTCGGGCGCAGGGGCCGTGACGCTGGAGAAGGGCGGCAAGAAGATCAAGGAGCGCCGGTCGTTCGAGATCACCGGCGGCATGTGCTCGCGCTGCGAGGGCCTCGGCGAGGTGAGCGACATCGACCTCGACGAGCTGTATGACAAGACCAGGTCGCTGGCCGACGGCGCGATCCAGGTGCCCGGGTACAACGCCGACGGATGGATGGTGCGCGGCTTCACCGAGTCCGGGTTCGTGGACCCGGCCAAGCCGATCCAGGACTACACCGAGCAGGAGCTCGCCGACTTCCTCTACAAGGAGCCGACGAAGGTCAAGATCCAGAACATCAACATGACCTACGAGGGCCTGGTCCCCAAGATCACGAAGGCGATGCTGCAGAAGGACCGCGACGCGCTGCAGCCGCACATCCGCGCCTTCGTCGAGCGCGCGGTGAAGTTCATGCCATGCCCCGACTGCGGCGGCACGCGCCTGAACGAGGGCGCGCGGTCGTCCAAGATCAACGGGACGAGCATCGCGGATGCCGCGGCCATGCAGATCTCCGACCTCGCGGAGTGGCTCGACACCGTGGACGACCCCGCCGTCGCGCCGCTCATGGTGGGGCTGCGTCAGACGATCGCCTCGTTCGTCGAGGTCGGGCTCGGCTACCTGTCGCTGGACCGTTCGTCGGGCACGCTGTCGGGCGGCGAAGCGCAGCGCACCAAGATGATCCGGCACCTCGGATCGGCCCTCACCGACATCACGTACGTGTTCGACGAGCCGACGGCGGGGCTGCACCCGCACGACATCCAGCGCATGAACGATCTGCTCGAGCAGCTGCGCGACAAGGGCAACACGGTGCTCGTCGTCGAGCACAAGCCCGAGGTCATCGAGATCGCCGACCACGTCGTCGACCTGGGGCCCGGCGCCGGCCGCGCCGGCGGCGAGGTCCAGTACGAGGGCGACGTCGCGGGCCTGCGCGCCTCGGGCACGCTCACCGGACGCCACCTCGACGACCGCGCGCGGCTCAAGGACGCGACGCGTGCGGCGAAGGGCGCGCTCGAGATCCGCGGCGCCACGCAGCACAACCTCAAGAAGGTCGACGTCGACGTGCCGCTCGGCATCCTCACCGTGGTCACCGGCGTCGCAGGGTCGGGCAAGTCCTCGCTCATCCACGGCAACGTGCCCGGCTTCGACGACGTCGTGGTCGTCGACCAGTCCCCGATCAAGGGCAACCGCCGCTCGAGCCCGGCGACCTATACCGGCCTGCTCGACACGATCCGGTCGGCGTTCGCGAAGGCCAACGGCGTGAAGGCCGCGCTCTTCAGCGCCAACTCCGAGGGGGCGTGCCCCGCGTGCCGTGGCCTCGGCGTCATCATCACCAACCTGGGCTTCACCCAGAGCGTCGAGACCCTGTGCGAGCTGTGCGAGGGGTCGGGCTTCAGCGACGAGGTGCTGGAGTACACGCTCGACGGCAAGAACATCGCCGAAGTGCTCGCGATGTCGGCGGACGAGGCATCCACGTTCTTCACGAAGGGGCCCGCCCACACGACGCTCGCCCGGATGATCGACGTGGGACTCGGCTACCTGACGCTGGGCCAGGCGCTCAACACGCTCTCCGGCGGCGAGCGGCAGCGCCTGAAGCTCGCGATCTCGATGGCGAAGAAGGGCGCGATCTACGTGCTCGACGAGCCCACCACGGGCCTGCACCTCGCCGACGTCGACAACCTTCTCGGGATGCTGGACCGCCTCGTCGAGGCCGGCAACAGCGTCATCGTGATCGAGCACCACCAGGCCGTGATGGCGCACGCCGACTGGATCATCGACATCGGACCGGGCGCCGGCCACGACGGCGGGTCGATCGTGTTCGAGGGGACGCCGGCCGACCTCGTCGCGAGTGCCGGCACCCTCACCGCCAAGCATCTGCGGGCGTATGTCGGCGCGTGAGCGAGGTGACGCGGGCATGGGTGATTGTCCCCATGCCTGCGTCACAGGTTCCCTGATCGAACGGGTATTCTGAAGCGAATCCCCCGTCTTCGGTGTGTGCAGCCGACGCCCCACGTCAGCTCGCGCCGCACGGACGACGATGCCGCCGTCCCCAGGAGGCTGACGTTCCATGAGGTCCTTCGAGTGGTTGCGCGCGCGTCCGCGCACGCTGGCCTCTGCCGGTGTCGTCAGCGCGGCGGCGGTCGCCATCACCACCCTCGCGTTCGTCTACGACGGCCTGCCGACGACCGAGGTCGATCTGCACGACGGCGGTGTCTGGGTGACCAAGCAGTCGAGCCTGCTGGTCGGCCACTTCAACCACGAGTCCGAGGTGCTCGACGGCGCGCTGCGCACGCCGAGCCAGGACTACGACATCCTGCAGTCCGGTGCCACGGTGCTGATGGTCGACGCCGAGAACTCGACCGTGTCGACGGTCGACCCGGCGAACGTCGCCCTCGCCGAGCCCGCCGACCTGCCGGGTTCGGCCGTCGTGGCCCTCGGCGGCCAGACCGTGGCGGTGCTCGATCCCGCGAAGGGCGGACTGTGGATCGCTCCCGCGGGGGGCTCCCTCAAGATCAAGGGCGAAGACCCGGCGGTCGAGCTCGGCAAGGGGGCGGCCGTGGCGGTCGGCCAGGACGGCACCGTGTATGCGGTGTCGCCCGACAAGGGCGAGATCGTCGTCGTGCGCACCGATGCCGAGGGCGAGCCGGGCGATCCCGAGTCGCGCACGCTCGACGGGCTGAAGAAGGACGCGAAGGTCTCGATCACCGTGGTCGGCGACCAGCCGGTGGTGCTGGACTCCGACAGCGGCACGGTGTTCGTCGACGGTGCGCAGGTCAAGGTGCCCGAAGCGACCGAGCTGCAGCAGCCCTCCGCGACCGCCGACGCGGTCGCCGTCGCCACGAGCAGCGGGCTCGTTCGCGTGCCGTTCGACGGCTCGAAGCCGAAGACGACGGATGCCGGCCGCGAGGGCACTCCCGCCGCGCCCGTGTACCTCGACGGCTGCACGTACGCGGCCTGGAGCGGCTCGGGCCGGTTCGTGCGCGACTGCACCGGCGACGCCGACGACCTGAAGAGCGACGTCGAGGGCATCGAGCCCACCTCGGTGCTGACCTTCCGCGTGAACCGCGACATCGTCGTGCTCAACGATGTCGTGAGCGGTGCGACCTGGATGGCCGTCGACGACCTGCAGCGCGTCGACAACTGGGACGAGATCACGCCGCCCGAGGGCGACTCCGAGGACGACGAGCAGACCACCGAGGACACCACCGAGACGACGCTGCCGAAGCGCTCCGAGATCAACACCCCGCCGACGGCGACCGACGACGACTTCGGCGTGCGCCCCGGTCGCACCACGATGCTCGCCGTGCTCGACAACGACAGCGACCCCGACGGCGACATCCTGACCGCGCGGGTGACCGGCGACGGTCCGTCGTTCGGCGAGATCCAGCAGGTCGACAACGGGCGCGCGCTGCAGATCGCGGTGCCCGAGGAGGCGACCGGCTCCACGAGCTTCACCTACGAGATCACCGACGGCCGCGGTGGCACCGACACGGCGACGGTCAAGCTCGCCGTCCACGGCTGGGACGTCAACGAGGCGCCCAAGGCCAAGCGCGCGACGACGGTCGCCGTCGAGGCGGGCGGCACCGTCACCTACAACGTGCTGCCGGACTGGTACGACCCGGACGGCGACGACGTCTTCCTCAAGTCGGCATACGCCTCCGACGGCGACGAGTCCGACTTCACCTCGGACGGGCGCATCACGTTCCGCGCCGTCGGCGGTACGCAGGGCCGCAAGGAGTTGCCGGTCGTCGTGTCCGACGGCAAGGACGACGGCACGGGGCCGGTGCGCTTCGACGTCAAGCCGATCGGCTCGACGATCCCGGTCACGAACGCCGACTACGTCGTCGTCCGCGTGGGAAAGACCGCGACCGTCTCGCCGCTGGTCAACGACGTCAGCTCCACGCGCGAGCCGCTGCGCCTCGCCCGCGTCGACGAGGTCGCGGGAGCCACGATCAACCCGGACTACCCGAACAAGACCTTCACCTTCAGCTCCGACACCCCCGGCACGTATTACGTGCAGTACCTGGTGGCGGCGGGCGTCGACCCGGTCCCCGGGCTCGTGCGCGTCGACGTCATCGACGAGTCCGAGACCGACCTGCCTCCGGTGGCCGTGCGCGACATCGCGCTCCTGCCGGCCGGCGGCGAGGTGCTCGTCGACGTGCTGCAGAACGACAGCGACCCGAACGGCGGCATCCTCGTCGTGCAGTCGGTGACGGCCGAGTCCAACCCGGGCATCGGGGTCGCGGTGCTCAACCACGAGACGCTGCGCATCACCGACCAGGCGGCGCTGTCCGAGCAGGTGCGCATCTCGTACCGCATCTCCAACGGGTCGCAGCAGGCCGAGGCCGACGTGATCGTGATCCCGGTGCCGGCACCCGCGCAGCTGCGACCGCCCGTCGCGAACGACGACCAGGCGGTCGTGCGCGCCGGCGACGTCGTGACGATCCCGGTGCTCGACAACGACTATCACCCGAACGGCGACACGATCCACGTCGCCCCCGACCTCGTCGAGCCGCTCCCCGAGCCTGCGGACGGCGAGGCGTTCGTCTCGCAGGACACCGTGCGCTTCCGTGCCTCGGACGAGCCGGGCACCGTCTACGCCACGTACGAGGTCGTCGACAGCACCGGGCAGAAGGACGCCGGCTACATCACGATCCAGGTCGTGCCGGTGAACCTCGAGACCAACGCCGCGCCGCGTCCGCGCGACATCACGTCGCGCGTGCTCACGGGCAGCCGGGTCCGCATCGCGGTGCCGCTGGACGGCATCGACGCCGACGGCGACTCGGTCGAACTCGTCGGCATCGACTCGCCCCCGAAGAAGGGGCGCATCGTCGAGACCGGCTCGGACTACCTCGTGTACGAGGCGTTCGGAGACACGTCGGGGGTCGACGGCTTCACGTACCGGGTGCGCGACCGGCTGGGGGCCGAGGCGACGGCGACGATCAGCGTCGGCATCGCACCGCCCGAAGCGGCGAACCAGGCGCCGTATGCGGTCAAGGACACCATCGTCATGCGACCCGGCCGCACCGTCGCGGTGCCGGTGCTGGCCAACGACTCCGACCCCGACGGCGACCGCTTCGGCCTCATCTCCAACGCGCTCGTGCTGCCGGAGGGCTCCGGTGTGAAGGCGAAGGTCCAGGGCGACCGCGTCGTCGTGACCGCGCCCGACAAGCCCATCGAGACGTCGCTGCAGTACTCCATCAAGGACGCACGGGGCGCCAAGGCGACGGCCGTGCTGCAGATCACGGTGGCCGAGGACGTGCCCCTGCTGCCGCCGGTCGCCCGTGACGACTTCGTGCGCGCCACCGATGTCGAAGAGGGCGTGACGGACGTCGAGGTGCTCGCCAACGACGAGGACCCCGACGGCACGCTTGAGGCGCTGACCGTGACGGTGAAGGATGCCTCCGCCCGGGTGGTCAAGGACGGCAAGGTGCGCGTCACGCTCACCGACGCGGCGCAGCTCATCCAGTACACCTTGACCGACGAGGACGGCAACACCGCGTCCGCGTTCATCCACGTGCCGGGACTCTCGACCTTGCCGCCCGTCCTCACCACGGTCAAGCCGATCGAGGTCAAGAGCGGCGAGACGATCGAGATCCCGCTCGCCGACCACGTCCGTGCCGCGGGCGGCGGCGCCGTCATCCTCACCGAGGCCGCGAAGGTGGCGGCCGTCCACAACGACGGCTCCAGCCTCATCAAGGACCAGAAGACACTGGTCTACACGTCGGCGGCGGGCTACTACGGCGACGACGCGATCACGTTCGAGGTGACCGACGGCACCGGCCCCGACGACCCCGAGGGCCGCAAGGCGACACTGACGCTGCCGATCCTCGTGCTGCCGCCCGACAACCAGCAGCCGTCGTTCGCGAACGGCGCGATGGACGTCGCACCCGGCGAGGAGCCGACCGGTCTCGACCTGAAGTCGCTGACGACGGATCCCGACAAGGACGACCTGGCGGGCATGAAGTACGAGATCGTCGGCGGCTCGCCCGCGGGCATGACCGCGTCGATCGAGAAGGGCGAGCTGCGCGTCAAGGCCGAGGCCGACACCAAGAAGGGCACGGCAGCCACGATCAAGCTGCGCGTCACCGACGGCGTGACCGAGCCCATCGACGGGTCGGTGACCGTGCGGGTGACGGCATCCACCCGTCCGCTCGCGACGGCGAACGACGACGTGATCGACGAGGCGCACCAGGGCAAGACGCAGTCCGTCGCGGTGCTCGACAACGACTTCAACCCGTTCGAGAAGGACGGCAAGCCGCTCAAGATCACCACCGCTTCGGTCGACACCGGCGACGGCATGGCGACCGTCTCGGGCGACAAGGTCGAGGTCACGCCCGACAAGAACTTCTTCGGCACGATGGTGGTCCGGTACCGGATCCAGGATGCCACCGCCGACGTCGACCGCGAGGTCGAGGGCCGCATCCGGCTGACGGTTCAGGGACGTCCCGCCGTGCCGGGGACGCCCGTCGTGTCGAGCGTGCAGGACCGCACCGTCGTGCTGTCGTGGACGCCGCCTGCGGACAACGGGGCCGAGATCACGGGGTACACCGTCACCTCGACGACGGCCGCGTACACGAAGAAGTGCGCGTCGACGACGTGCACGCTCGACGGCCTGACGAACAACGTGAAGTACAACTTCACGGTGGTCGCCACGAACCGGGTGGGCGACTCCGATCCGTCGGCCCCCTCCGCCGAGGCGCGTCCCGACGCGCGCCCCGACACCCCGCAGGCGCCGACGCTGAAGTTCGGCGACGCGAGCCTCACGGTGACGTGGGTCACGCCGCCCACGCCGGGTTCGCCGGTCGAGTCGTTCAACCTGCAGATCTCGCCCGCTCCACCGTCGGGCGTATCGCTCAAGAAGGGTGTCACCGGCAACTCCACCGTGTGGACGGGCCTGGAGAACGGGATCTCGTACCAGGTGCAGGTGCAGGCCGTGAACCTCGCCCCCGAGCCGTC
>Ga0160450_100377_pt1 | contig 28235 bp, 27 predicted proteins | sample HID1975K_E1MG_FD_108257 | JGI IMG/M metagenome (GOLD analysis project Ga0160450, IMG submission 108257) | Enriched soil microbial communities from UW Madison campus, WI, USA - HID1975K_E1 MG | ecosystem: Environmental > Terrestrial > Soil > Unclassified | place: USA: Madison, Wisconsin...
ATGCTCAAGCCCGAGTTCGAAGAGGTTCAGTCGGGTGTGGCCGAGATCCGCGAGATCTTCCGCTCGTCGAAGTTCGGCAACATCGCCGGTGTCATCGTCCGCTCGGGCACGATCACGCGCAACGCCAAGGCGCGCGTCATCCGCGACGGCGTGGTCATCGCCGACGGCCTGGCGATCGAGTCGCTGCGTCGCTTCAAGGACGACGTCACCGAGGTGCGCACCGACTACGAAGCCGGTATCGGCCTCGGCAAGTACAACGACATCCAGGTGGGCGACGAGATCGAGACCACCGAGATGGTCGAGAAGCCGCGCGGCTGAGTCCGCGTCACTGGTTCCGGGTGCCTCCTTCGGGAGGCATCCGGAACCATCCCCTTAAGGAGCACTCATGTCTTCGGAACGTCAGGCCCGGCTGGGCGACCGCATCCGCGTGATCCTCGCCGAGCGTCTCGAGAAGGGGCTGCGCGACCCGCGGCTCGGCTTCGTCACGATCACCGACGTCCGCGTGACCGGCGATCTGCAGCACGCATCGGTGTTCTACACCGTGCTCGGCTCGGCCGAGGAGCGCGAGGAGTCGGCGAAGGCGCTGAAGTCGGCGACCGGGATGCTGCGCTCCGAGGTGGGCAAGCACCTCAACGTCCGGCTCACACCGAGCCTCGAGTTCATCGCCGACGCGATCCCCGAGAACGCGGTCCACATCGAGGACCTGCTGCGCGAGGCGCGCGAGCGCGACGAGTCCGTCGCCGGCCTCGCCGCCGGCGCGACATACGCCGGCGAAGCCGACCCGTACGTCAAGCCCCGCGAACTCGAGGACGACGAGTAAGCACAGCGTCCTCGAGGCTCACAGCCTTCACAGAATCGCGCCGGAGTCGCAGGATTCCGGCGCGATTCTGCGTACTCCGCGAGGATCTGCGAAGCCTGTGGCCCCCGGCCTCGCTACCGGGGGAGGCGCAGCATCCCGTCGGATGCCTCCGCCAGCCCGTCCGCGATGAGCGAGTCGATCGCGCGGTCGCGCTGCAGCGGGTCGGGCCAGTCGGGAACGACGGCGGCCAGCGGCACCGCGTGCGTGGCGGCATCCCTCAGCGTCTTCAGCACCGCACCGCGCGCCTGACGGTCGCTGCCCTCGTACCGCGCCTGCTTGCGACGCTCATCTCCGGTGTCGGGGCGTCCTGCCGCGAGCCACGCGCATCGGTCGCGCAGTGGGCAGACGTCGCAGCGCGGCGACCGCGCCGTGCAGACGGTGGCGCCGAGTTCCATGGCGGCCGCGTTGAACACGGCGGCCGCGGCGACGTCGTCGGGCAGGATCGCCGACATCGCAACGAGGTCGCGACGCGACGGCGGTCCGGGCTGCGAGCGTCCGTCGATCGCGCGCGCGAGGACGCGTCGCGTGTTCGTGTCGACGACGGGATGCCGGTCCCCGTAGGCGAACACGGCGACCGCACGTGCGGTGTAGTCGCCGATCCCGGTGAGGGCCAGGAGCGCGTCGACGTCGCGCGGCACGACACCGTCGTGGCGATCGCGGATCTCGACCGCCGCGCGATGGAGCCACAGCGCCCGGCGCGGATATCCGAGGTTCGCCCACTGCCTCACGGCATCGGCGGGCGCCGCCTCGGCGAGGTCGCTGGGCGTGGGCCAGCGTTCGAGCCACGCCTCCAGGTGCGGGATCACACGGTTCACCGGCGTCTGCTGCAGCATGAACTCGCTGACGAGCACGCCCCACGCCCCGAACCCCGGTCGACGCCAGGGGAGGTCGCGTGCGCTCTCGCGGTACCAGGCCACGAGGGGCGAGGCGAGTTCGGGCATGCGGTCCAGCCTAGGTCGCTCCGATCCCGGGTCGAGAGCGGCCGCCCTGCGCGCGAGCTGCCGCTCGCCGCGCCGTAGGCTGGAACCATGCGCCTTCCTGTCACACCGACGACGACGCTGTGGCGCGAGCTGCGCGACCGTGCGCGGCGCAGATACCCGGCGGGACGCGTCGTGATCGCCGTCGACGGGCTCGACGGCGCCGGCAAGACGGTGTTCGCAGACGGGCTGGCAGAGGTGTTCGCCGAGGCCGGCGACGCGGTGTTCCGCGCCGGCATCGACGGATTCCATCGGCCGCGCGCCGAGCGGTACGCGCTCGGGCGACGCAGCCCCGAGGGCTTCTACCGCGACTCGTACGACTACGCGACCTTCCGGCGCGTGCTGCTCGATCCGTTCCGCGACGGCGCGCAGACGGCCGGGACCACAGGGTTCCAGCTGTCCGCGTTCGACGTCACGCGCGACACCCCGGTCGAATCGCAGTGGGTGACGGCGCCGCGCGACGCGGTGCTCGTGCTCGACGGCATCTTCTTGAACCGTCCCGAGCTGCAGGAGCTGTGGGACTGGTCGATCTGGCTCGACGTGCCGTTCGTGACCGCCTACGCGCGCATGGCCCTCCGCGACGGCTCCGACCCGAACCCCGACGCGCCCTCCAACGCCCGCTATCGCCAAGGGCAGCAGCTGTACCTCGACGAGGCGCGGCCGCGGGAGGCGGCATCCATCGTCGTCGACAACGCCGACCTCGCTCACCCCCGGATCGTCGCCTGATGGCCGCCCCGGGCATCCTGCTGGTCGACAAGCCGCAGGGCATCACGAGCCATGACGTCGTCGCGCGTGCGCGGCGCGCGCTGGGCACCCGCAAGATCGGGCACGCCGGCACCCTCGACCCGATGGCGACCGGCCTGCTGGTGCTCGGCGTCGAAGGCGCGACGCGCCTGCTGACCTTCGTGGTCGGCCTCGACAAGACGTACCGGGCGACCATCCGGCTGGGCGTCGCGACCGACACCGACGACGCCGACGGGCAGACCGTGGCGACGGTGGATGCCTCGTCCGTCGACTCCGCCCGGATCGTCGAGCACATCGCGCAGCTCACCGGCCGCATCTCGCAGGTGCCCAGCACCTACTCGGCGATCAAGGTCGACGGACGCCGTGCCTACGACCTCGCCCGCGCGGGGGAGGACGTGCAGCTGAAGGCCCGCGAAGTCACCGTCTCGCGGTTCGACGTGCTCGCCGAGCGCCGCCCCTCGACAAGCTCGGGGACCGAAGGAAGCTCGGGGACCGAAGGAAGCTCGGGGACCGAAGGAGTGATCGACCTCGATGTCGTCGTCGACTGCTCCAGCGGCACGTACATCCGCTCGCTCGCCCGCGACCTCGGTGCCGCGCTCGGCGTCGGCGGTCACCTGACGGCCCTGCGCCGCACGCGCATCGGGCCGTTCGAGGCCGCGCAGGCCGTCGCGATCGACGCCATCGCGGACGCACCGCTGCTCGCACCGGCGGACGCCGCGGCAGCCGTCCTCGGGCGGTTCGACGTGACCGCCGACGAGGCGCGCGACCTGCGCCACGGCAAGAGGCTCGCGGGTGCTGCGGAGCGCCTTTCGGCCGACCCGACCGCCGCGATCGACCCCGACGGCGTGCTGGTCGGCATCGTCGAGCGCCGCGGCGCCGACGTCAAGAGCGCGATGAACATGCCCGAGGAGGCTGCTCGATGATCCTGTGGTTCACGATCGTGCAGGTGGTGGTCGCCGTCGCGGCCGGACTGTTCTGCATCATCGCGGGTCTCGCCGGCCGGCGGCCGAGCGACTGGACCGTCGGCTCGCTCGCGCTCGTCGAGCTGCTGCTCGTCGCACAGGTCGTCATCGCGATCGTCGCCCCGTTCGCCGGCAACCCGCCCACCGGGAGCCTGCTCGAGTTCTGGGTGTACCTGGTGTCGGCGGTGCTGCTGCCGTTCGCCGCGGTCGCGTGGGCACTCCTCGAGCGCAGCCGGTGGAGCACCGTCATCATGGGCGTCGCGGCGCTCTCGATCGCCGTCATGGTGTGGCGCATGCAGGTGATCTGGACGCTGCAGCCCGCCTGATCGCCGACCGCCGCCGTGCCTCGTGTGACGCCGGGTCGCGGCATCCGGATCCCGCCTTCGGGCGCACGAACTAAACTCAGGTGGTTATGTCGTCGCCCGCCCGCCCCCGTATGACCGGCATCGGCCGTGTGCTCGTGATCGTGTATGCGATCATGGCCCTCGGCGCCACCGGTCGGTCCTTCGTGCAGATCGTCGAACGCTTCGACGAGGCACCGCTCGCCTACACGCTGTCGGCCGTCTCGGCCGTCGTGTACATCGTCGCGACGCTGGCGCTGGTGTTCGCCGGCCGGCCCGGCTGGTACCTCGTGGCGTGGATCGCGATCGTGTTCGAGCTCGCCGGCGTGCTGATCATCGGCACGCTCAGCCTCGTCGCCCCCGAGCTGTTCGGCCATCCGACGGTGTGGTCGTGGTTCGGCATGGGCTACGTGTTCGTGCCGCTCGTGCTGCCGTTCCTCGGCCTGTGGTGGCTCGCGACGCATCGCCCCGCCGCCCGCCAGGCGGCGGCCGACACCGCGGCGGTCGCGTCGTGATCGTCTTCCGCGATCCGAGCGAGGTGCCGGCAGGCTTCGGCCCGTCGGTCGTCGCGATCGGCAAGTTCGACGGCGTGCACTCGGGCCACCGCGCGGTGATCGACCGTGCGAGAGTGGATGCCGCCGCCGCAGGTGCGCGCGTCGTCGCCGTGACGTTCGACCGCAACCCGCTGGCGCTGCTGCGCCCCGAGATCTGCCCGCAGAGCCTCGTCGGGGTGGAGCAGAAGCTGCGCCTGCTCGCCGACGCCGGCGCGGACGCCACGCTCATGCTGACCTTCGACCGCGCACTCGCCGACCTCGGCGCCCGGGAGTTCGTCGAGCACGTGCTCGTCGGCGCGCTGGGCGTGCGCATCGTGATGGTCGGCGCGGACTTCCGCTTCGGCCGCGGCGGCGCGGGCAACCCCGACCTGCTGCGCGAACTCGGTCCCGAGTTCGGGTTCGAGGTGCACGTCGTCGACGACGTGCGCGCGATCGACGCCGGACGACGAGTCTCGTCGACGTGGGTGCGCGAGCTGCTCGACGCCGGCGACGTCGCGGACGCGGCACGCCTGCTCGGCCGCCCGCACGCGGTGCGCGGCGAGGTCGTGCACGGGCTCAAGCGCGGACGCGAGCTCGGCTTCCCGACCGCCAACCTGTCGGCCGACCTCGAGGGCTTCGTGCCGGCCGAGGGCGTGTACGCCGGCTGGCTGGTGGACGAGGGGATGCCGGGGGACGAGGCATCCACTCCTCGCAGCAGTGTGCGCTACCCCGCGGCGATCAGCATCGGCACCAATCCCACGTTCGACGACGTGCACGTGCGTCAGGTCGAGGCGTACGTGCTGGACGAGACGGACCTCGACCTGTACGGCCACACGGTCGAGGTCGAGTTCGTGTCGCGGATCCGCGGCATGGTGGCGTTCCAGGGTGTGGACGCGCTGATCGCGCAGATGACCGACGACATCGTGCGGGTGCGGCAAGAGCTCGCGTGATCGGGCGGCCGTAGACCCCGCTGCGCGACCGCCCTACCATCGAGGCGTGGACGCGCGGGAGGTGTGGCTCGCCGAGTCCGCGGCCACGGACTCGGTCAACCTGTGGGGTGCGCTCGGCTGCGCCGTCGCGTACTCCGCGTCGCTGCTGGCGACCCTCGATGCGTTCGCCGACCTGATCCTGGCGCGCGGCGACTCGCCGGCCGGACGCCTCACGCCCGGAGTCGGCCTGAAGTTCGCGTCCAAGCTGGCCGCCGCGGCCATCGCCGTCGTGTCCGCTGCGATCGTGCTGGCCCTCGATGCGAACTGGTTCGCGTTCACGAGCCTGACGATCGCCTTCGTCGTCGTGGTGGGCATCGGCGTCGTCGTGCTGCTGCGCTACGCGAGGACGACGGCGCGACCCGTCCCTCCTTCCGCGTCGGCGGGCACGAGCGGCTGACCTTCGCCCGAAGTCCGATCTCCGCGGCGCTCATCTGAGCAAACTCTGTGCAGATGTTGCTCACCCGCGCATGCGTGTGTCAGCCTGGAGAGGACGACGGAAGGAGGACCGTGGACGCCGTCGACGAACTCCTCTCGATCCGCGCCGCCGAGCTCTACTACGAGGAGAACCTCACGCAGGAGGAGATCGGCAAGAGCCTGCAGATCACACGCTGGAAGGTCGGGCGCCTGCTGACGCAGGCGAAGGACGCCGGATTCGTCCGCATCGAGATCCTCCACTCGCGCGCGCGGCGCCCGCAGCTCGAGCGGCGCCTGCGCGAAGAGCGCGGCCTCGCCGACGCCGTCGTGGTCTCACGGGTCGGCGTGCGCAGCGAGGACGAGCTGCAGCAGCGTGTCGCGCAGGCCGCTGCCGACCACCTCGCGGCGCTGCGGCCGAGTCCCCACGTGCTGGGCGTCAGCTGGGGCCGGACGCTGTCGGACATCGCGCACGACCTGCGCGACGGCTGGTCGTCGCACACCGACGTCGTGCAGATCAACGGCGGCGTGAGCATGACCCCGCGCCCGGGCACTGCCGCTGCCACCGCCGTCGGCATCGCGCAGAAGGGCGGCGGCAGCGCCGCGCTGCTGCCGAGCCCGGCCATCCTCGAGCGCCGCGCCACGAAGGATGCCATCGAGGCCGACCGTGTCGTCGCGCGCGTTCTCGACCTGGCCCGCTCGGCCGACGCGTATCTGTTCAGCGCGGGTGCCGCCGACCACGGCTCCGTGCACGTCGACAGCGGCTACCTCTCGGCAGCCGACATCGACCGCCTCGTCGCCGCCGGCGCGGTCGGCGACGTCGTCGGTCGCTACATCGACGCCGACGGCCGGATCGTCGACGCCGAGCTCGACGCCCGCACCGTCGGACTGTCGCTCGACGAGCTGCGCCGCGCCCGCGTCGCGATCGCCGCGATCGCCGGCACACCCAAGCGCGCCGTCGCGGCCGCGGTCGTCGCCTCCGGGCTGTGCACCGTGCTCGTCACCGACGAGACCACCGCCCTCCAGCTGCTCGACGGCTGAGAACCCCGTCCTCGCGCTCCGCGCACCCATCGAAAGGCATCCCCGACATGTCAGGCACCTCCATCGTGACGCTGCCCGAGCGGGCCCTAGAGCTCCTCGGCGGCGAACCCGACGACACGACGCTGCGTCGCTATCTGCACGGCCTTCCCGGCGTCGACGCCGTCGGCCTCGAGCAGCGCGCCGCCGGGCTCGGCACGCGCTCCATCAAGACCTCGTCGAAAGCATGGGCGCTCGACAAGATCATCCAGCTGATCGACCTCACGACGCTCGAGGGGGCAGACACCCCCGGCAAGGTGCGGTCGCTCGTCGCGAAGGCGCTGAATCCGGATGCCTCCGACCAGACCACCCCGCGGGTCGCCGCCGTGTGCGTCTACGGCGACATGGTGCCTTACGCCGTCGAGGCGCTCGGCTCGGCGCACGGCGACCCCGACGAGGGCGGCGTGAGCGTGGCGGCGGTCGCGACGGCGTTCCCGAGCGGTCGCGCCTCGCTCGACATCAAGCTCGCCGACACGGCGGAGGCCGTCGCGCACGGGGCGGACGAGATCGACATGGTGATCGACCGCGGGGCCTTCCTCGCAGGCCGGTACGGCCAGGTGTTCGATCAGATCGCCCGCGTGAAGCAGGCGTGCCGCCGCGAGGACGGCACGTTCGCCTCGCTCAAGGTGATCCTCGAGACCGGCGAGCTCAACACCTACGACAACATCAAGCGTGCGTCGTGGCTGGCGATCCTCGCCGGCGGCGACTTCATCAAGACGTCGACCGGCAAGGTGTCGCCGGCGGCGACGCTGCCCGTGACGCTCCTCATGCTGGAGGTCGTGCGCGACTGGCACCGTGCGACGGGCGACAGGATCGGCGTCAAGCCGGCGGGCGGCATCCGCACGTCGAAGGACGCGATCAAGTACCTCGTCACCGTCGCCGAGACCGTGGGCGAGGAGTGGCTGCAGCCGCACCTGTTCCGCTACGGCGCGTCGAGTCTGCTGAACGACGTGCTGCTGCAGCGTCAGAAGCTGAAGACCGGCCACTACTCCGGCGCCGACTACGTGACGATCGACTGACCCAGGGACGACGAACATGAGCTTCCTCGAATACGCACCCGCGCCCGAGTCGCGGGCGATCCTCAGCCTCAAGCCCGAGTACGGGCTCTTCATCGACGGCGAGTTCCGCGCGGGCTCCGGTGATCCGTTCGTGACGATCTCGCCGGCCGACGAGTCGCACCTCGCGACGATCGCGACCGCCACCGAGGCCGACGTCGACACGGCGGTCGCCGCCGCGCGCCGCGCGTACGACCGCACCTGGTCGAAGATGAGCGGTCGCGACCGCGGCAAGTACCTGTTCCGCATCGCGCGTCTCGTGCAGGAGCGGGCCCGTGAGCTCGCCGTCGCCGAGAGCCTCGACAACGGCAAGCCGATCAAAGAGAGCCGCGACGTCGACGTGCCCCTCGTGGCCGCGTGGTTCTTCTACTACGCCGGCTGGGCCGACAAGCTCGACTACGCCGGGCTCGGCGCCGACCCCCGCCCGCTGGGGGTGGCCGGCCAGGTGATCCCGTGGAACTTCCCGCTGCTGATGCTGGCGTGGAAGATCGCCCCGGCGCTCGCCGCGGGCAACACGGTCGTGATCAAGCCGGCCGAGACGACGCCCCTGTCGGCGCTCATCTTCGCCGAGATCCTCCAGCAGGCCGATCTGCCGCCGGGCGTCGTCAACATCGTCACGGGCGCCGGTGCGACCGGCGCGGCGCTGGTGCGGCATCCCGATGTCGACAAGGTGGCCTTCACCGGCTCGACTGCCGTCGGACGCGAGATCGCGAAGGCCGTCGCCGGCACCGACAAGAAGCTCACGCTCGAGCTCGGCGGCAAGGCCGCGAACATCGTGTTCGAGGATGCGCCCATCGATCAGGCGATCGAAGGCATCGTCAACGGCATCTTCTTCAACCAGGGCCACGTGTGCTGCGCGGGCAGCCGCCTGCTGGTGCAGGAGTCGATCCACGACGAGGTCGTCGACCGCCTCAAGGACCGCCTGTCGACGCTGCGCCTGGGTGACCCGCTCGACAAGAACACCGACATCGGGGCGATCAATTCGCGCGAGCAGCTCGACCGCATCCGCGAGCTCAGCAAGGTCGGCGAGGAAGAGGGCGCCGAGCGCTGGAGCGCGCCGTGCGTCATCCCCGACAACGGGTTCTGGTTCGCGCCGACGATCTTCACGAACGTGCAGGCGTCGCACCGCATCGCGCGCGACGAGATCTTCGGCCCGGTGCTGTCGGTGCTCACGTTCCGTACGCCGGCCGAGGCGATCGAGAAGGCCAACAACACCCCGTACGGCCTGTCCGCGGGCGTGTGGTCCGACAAGGGCTCGCGCATCCTCGCCGTCGCCGACCGCCTGCGCGCGGGCGTCGTGTGGGCGAACACGTTCAACAGGTTCGACCCGTCGTCGCCGTTCGGCGGCTACAAGGAGTCCGGCTACGGTCGCGAGGGCGGCCGGCACGGGCTCGCCGCGTACCTCAAGGGCGCCGCCGCCCCTCGGTCGTTGAGCGAGCGAGGAACGAGCGAGACGAAACGCGAAGCCCGCGCCCCGAAGAAGGAGGTGGCCAAGTGAGCAAGCGTCTCACCGTGCCGAAGACGTACAAGCTCTACATCGGCGGCGCCTTCCCGCGCAGCGAGTCGGGCCGCACGTACGAGGTGGCCACGCCCCAGGGCGACTTCCTCGCGAACGCCGCCCTCGCGTCGCGCAAGGACGCGAGGGATGCCGTCGTCGCCGCCCGCGGCGCCGTCAAGGGCTGGTCGGGGGCCACCGCCTACAACCGCGGTCAGGTGCTGTACCGGGTCGCCGAGATCCTCGAGGGCCGCCGGGCGCAGTTCGTCGACGAGATCGTGCAGCAGACCGGTGTCTCGGCGGCCGTCGCCGGGGCTGAGGTCGACGAGGCGATCGATCGCTGGGTCTGGTACGCGGGCTGGTGCGACAAGTTCGGCCAGGTCGCCGGCAACGGCAACCCGGTCGCAGGCCCGTACTTCAACATCTCGGTGCCCGAGCCGACCGGCGTCGTCGGCGTGATCGCCCCGCAGGACACCGCGCTCGTCGGCCTCGTCTCGGCCATCGCCCCGGCGCTCGTGACCGGCAACTCGGTGGTCGTGGTGGCTTCGCAGCGCTACCCGCTGTCGGCGATCAGCCTCGCCGAGGTGCTCGCGACCAGCGACGTACCCGGGGGAGTCGTGAACGTGCTGACGGGGTCGCCGGCCGAGATCGCGCCGTGGCTCGCGTCGCACCCCGAGGTGCACGCGCTCGACCTCGTGGGTGCGGGAGACCTCGACTGGATCGACCTGCAGATCGCCGCCGCCGAGACCCTCACGCGCGTGCTCCCGCCCGAGAACGGAGTGGATGCCGCGGCCCCGAGCCTCGCGCGCATCTCCGCCTTCACCGAGACGAAGACGGTCTGGCACACCAAGAGCCTGATCTGATCGCTCGCCTTTCGACGGCGCAGCGGAGTCACCGCCCGTTCAGGTGTCAGGACACGCGGCACGAGGTGGTGCGAAACCGCCGATCGCGACCCGCGAACGGCGGGACGCGACCTATTCCAGCTGCAGGCCGCCCCACTGGCCGGGCTCGGCCAGCTCGCCGTAGTGCACGTCGACGTCGTGCGCCCTGACGGACGCCACGCAGGCGAGGAGCGAGAGGGTCGGATAGCCGTACGGGCGGTTGTCGCGGATGATCGCCTCGTCGTCGGTCGGGGCGAGCTCGGCCGAGCGGGCCAGCACCCCGACCCACGGCATCCACCAGTCGCCCTCCGCGGCGGGAGGCGTGGACCGGAACTCGCCCAGCCACCGGGCGATACGCGGCGTCGCGGGGTCGTCGATGTCATCGTGGGCGATCATGTGCGTGCCGGGGGCGAGGTCGACGGTGCGCAGCGCGTCGCCGTCCCACATGAGAACGCGGGCGCGGCCGCCGTGCACCTCGACGAGGTTGAACCCGTGCGTGGGCGGCTCGCCCTCGGGGGAGCGTCCGGCGACCGCGTCGAGCACGATCCCGCCGCGCGAGACCAGCTCGGCCTCGGGGCGCGTGTCGATGTCGGCGCGGTTGAGCAGCACCGCCAGGCGTCCGGCGCCGGGATCGGCGGCGAGCCACGCCCCGCCTGCGCGCACGTCGCGCACGCCCACGACGCCGTCATGAGCCTCGGGCCACCAGCGGCCGAGCGGGTTCCACGGGCGCGCCGGATCCTCGTCGCGGACAGCCAGCACACGCGTCGGCTCGTCGGGCGATTCCGGGACGCGGATGACGACGGTGCACATGCGAGGCTCCTGCAGTGTTCGGGGAAGGCGGCCGCGTGTCGTGCGGTCGTGCCAAGATCGGAGGGTGTTCGTCGTGGTCGGGGTCACGGGCGGGATCGCCGCCTACAAGACGGTGCAGCTCGTGCGCCTGCTGGTGAAGGCGGGGCACGACGTCCACGTCGTCCCGACGGACGACGCGCTGCGGTTCGTGGGACTCCCGACGTGGGAGGCGATCAGCCGTCACCCCGTGACGACCTCCGTCCACGACGACGTCGCACGCGTGCGTCACGTCTCGCTCGGCCAGTCGGCCGACCTCGTGATCGTGGCGCCCGCGACGGCGAACACGCTGGCGAAGATGACCGCGGGAATCGCGGATGACCTCCTCGGAACGACCCTACTCGCCACCACGGCCCCGGTCGTCGTCGCGCCGGCGATGCACACCGAGATGTGGCGTCACCCCGCGACCATCCACAACATGGCGGTCCTGCGCGAGCGCGGCGTCATCGTCGTCGGTCCCGAGGACGGCGAGCTCACCGGCGGCGACAGCGGACCCGGTCGCATGTCGGAGCCCGAGGCCGTGCTCGATGCCGCGCTCGCGGCCGTCGCCGCGGAGGCACCGGCCGACCTCGCGGGACTGCGGGTCGTGGTCAGCGCGGGCGGCACCCGCGAGCCGATCGACCCGGTGCGCTTCATCGGCAACCGCTCCAGCGGCCGGCAGGGGATCGCCGTGGCGCTCGCCGCGGCGGACCGCGGAGCCGACGTCGTGCTCGTCGCGGCCCACGTCGAAGAGGGGGTGCTGGCCGAGGCATCCGCCCGTCCGTCCGTGCGGATCGTGAGCGTCGGCACCGCGGCCGAGCTGGGCACCGTGATGGCGGCCGAGGCGACGACCGCCGACGTGGTCGTCATGGCCGCCGCGGTCGCCGACTACCGCGTCGCGGAGGTGTCGCCGCTCAAGCGCTCGAAGGACGCCGCGCCCGGGGGCGGGATCACGCTCGACCTCGTCGAGAACGACGACATCCTGGCGGGGCTCGTGCACCGCCGGCGCGACGATCAGACCATCGTCGGATTCGCGGCCGAGACCCCCGGCGAGGGCGAGACCCTGCTCGATCGTGGCCGGCGCAAGGCGGCGCGCAAGGGCACCGACCTGCTCGCCGTCAACGAGGTGGGGTGGGCGCGCGGCTTCGAGTCCGCCGACAACGCCGTGACCGTCATCGATGCGGCGGGGGAGGTCGTCGCGGCGCGGCGCGGGAGCAAGCGGGACGTCGCGGAGGCGCTGTGGGACGCGGTCCTGGCACTGCGCGAATCCCGCGCGAATCTAAAGTAACGAAAACATAACGGCGCATGTAGAGTGGTCCGCACCACGTCGACGAGGACGTGGCGCAAGACCCGGAGGACATGCCCGATGCCCGATTCCGCGGCATCCGATCGCGCCCGCGACCGGATCCACGCCCTGTCCGTCGTGTGCGTGCTCGCCATCGCGAGCATCGTCATCGCGTTCCTCGGCGCGACGCCTGCGCGCGTCAGCTCCCGCGAGCTCCTCGGGGCCGCACGCACCCCCGGCGACGCCGCGTTCATCGCGAGTCACCGCGGGGGAGCGGCCAGCGCCCCCGAGAACACGCTGCCCGCCATCACGGCGGCGCTCGCGAGCGGCTTCGACTACGTCGAGGTCGACGTGGCGCTCACGACCGACCGCGTGCCCGTGCTGATGCACGACGCGACGGTCGACCGCACCACGGACGGTCACGGCCGGCTCGCCGCACTGACGCTCGCCGAGGTGCGGCAGCTCGACGCCGGCGCGTGGTTCGATGCGGCGTACGCGGGCACGCCGGTGCCGACGCTGACCGAGTTCCTCGACACGCTCGCCGGGGCGCAGGGGCGCGCGATCGTGGAGCTCAAGGGACGGTGGGATGCCGCGGCCGTCGACGCCGCCATCGGCGAGGTCGCCTCGCGCGGGCTCGAGAATCGCATCGTGCTCGCCAGCTTCGACGCCCGCACGCTCGCGCTCGCCGCGAGCGGATCGGCCGTGGTGTCGCGACTGCTCATCCTGAAGCAGCTGCCCGCCGACGTCGTCAGCGCCGTCGCGGAGGCCGGCGCACGGGGCGTCGTCGTCAGTCGCAAGGCGGTGCTCGCCCGACCGGGCATCGTCGACGAGCTGCACGCGGCGGGCGCCCGCGTCGTCGTCTACACGCTCAACCGCGACACGCAGTGGGACGCCGTCACCGCGCTGGGCGTCGACGGCATCGTCACCGACGACCCGCACACCCTGTCGGAGTGGCAGAGCGCGTACGCGGGGCCCTGAAGCCCGGCTGGTGACCGCCGGTCCGGCTGCACGGCGTGGCCCCCGGCATCCCACCGCCGTCGTCGTTAGTCTCGGACAGTGAGCGGCGGAGCGGAGACATGGTGACCGGACGGATCGGGATGCCGCGGCTCGTGGTGGGCGCGTCGGCCCTGCTGCTGATCGCCGCTGTCGCCACGGGGTGCCGGCCGGAGGGTGGAACGCCCTCGCAGACGCCGTCGAGCACACCGTCGATCACGGTCAAGAACCCGACGCCGGGCCCCTCGGTCACGCCGATCGAGACCGACAAGCCGCAGTCCGGGTTCGAGATGCCGGCCACGTGCGAGAGCATCTACTCGGCGGCCATGCTGGCGAGCCTTCAGGCGGCCAATCCGCCGCTCAACGATCCGGGCGTCACCATGCTGTCGACCGAGAACGCCGACCTGCTCGAGGTCATCCACAGCGGTGCGCCCACTTTGCGCTGCTCGTGGGGCAAGCCCAGCGAGTTCGGCCTGGCCACCAACGTCACTCCGATCGACGCGACGCAGGCCGCCAGCCTCGTGGCGGCGCTGGGCGGGGCCGGGTTCGGCTGCGAGCCGATGGGCGCAGGCACCGTGTGCCGCATCGAGCAGAAGGGCGTGACGCTCGACGACAACGCGTACACGCGCGGCGAGACGCACTATGTCGCCGACGACGCGCTGGTCACGACGGCGTGGATCAATTTCGCACCCGAGGGCTACACCGAAGACATCGTGGCCACGCTCTGGGGCTGAATCCGCAGCATGCCGCGGCCTGTCCTCTCACCCGGGAGAGGCGTTTTCCCCTAGAATGGATGGCGGGGAAGGCCTGTGGCGACGTCACAGCTCGCAGAAGCGAGTGCCCGTGACCGCCCGAGCCCATCTCTGATCCCGCGTTCGCGACGGCGTTCGCGCCGCCCGCGGGAGCACGCAGCACCATCGGTGTCATCCGATCATCGCCGGTCGAGTTTCCGGCACTCACGCTCAGGAGGAGCATGCCGACCACGGCACCCGCCCAGACGGCGCAGCGTCGCCGCAAGTCCTCGTCCGCGCGTCGCGACGACGAGGCCCCGATCATCCCGATCCTCGCCCGCAAGGTGCGCGAGGTCGAGGCGAAGGCCCAGCGCGGCAAGCTCGGGCCGACCAACCGCGTCAAGTTCCAGGTCATCGCGTTCCTGGTGCGCGAGGAGCGCGCCCGCGTCAAGGGCGACTCTTCGCTCACCGACGCCGCCCGCGCCGAGCTGCTCAAGCGGCTCGACGGCGTCGCGACGATCCTTGCGAAGACCGCCGCGCGCGACACGTCGCTCATCCAGCTGCTCGAGGTCGACCAGGCCACGTCGCCGGTCGCGCGCCGCATGCGCCGCGACTGGCTGCTCGAATCGGGCGCCGAGCTCCCGCCGGACGAGCTCATCATCACCGACGTCGCCCCGGTCGTCGCGACCGTGGTGCCCGCCGCGCTCGCCGAGCGTCAGGTCGTTCCGCCGCAGGTCGAGGCGCGCCGTGACGCCAACCCGTTCCTCGCGCCCGACCTCACGATGCGCGCGCCGAAGCAGACGCCGCGACGCCGTCTCGACAGCTGGGAGCTCATGGGCCCGCTGTACAAGGCGTTCGAGACCGGCGCAGGCGGTGGCAGCGCCACGATGGAGCTTCCGCCCGTGCCCGAGTTCGACCGGCTCTCGCCGCGCGGGCTCGAGATCATGCCGCACCAGTCGCGCTTCCTCGAAGCCGTGCGCGCGGGGCACCGCACGTTCCTCCTGGCCGACGAGCCGGGCCTCGGCAAGACGGCCGAGTCGGTGCTGGCGGCATCCGTCGCCGACGCGTACCCGCTTTTGGCGGTCGTCCCCAACGTCGTCAAGATGAACTGGGCGCGCGAGGTCGAGCGGTGGACGCCGCAGCGCCGCGCCACGGTCATCCAGGGCGACGGCGAGGCCATCGACGCGTTCGCCGACGTCTTCATCGTGAACTACGAGGTCCTCGACCGTCACCTGTCGTGGCTGAGCTCGATCGGCCTCAAGGGACTCGTGGTCGACGAGGCGCACTTCATCAAGAACCTCACATCGCAGCGGTCGCAGAACGTGCTCGCTCTCGCGAACCGCATCCGCGAGCAGGTGCCCAACCCGCTGCTGCTCGCCCTCACCGGCACGCCGCTCATCAACGACGTCGAGGACTTCGACGCGATCTGGCGGTTCCTCGGCTGGACCAACGGCGAGAAGCCGGGCCCGGAGCTGATGGACAAGCTCGACGAGACGGGACTCACGCCCGCCGACAAGTCGTTCTACCCCGAGGCGCGCGACGCGGTCATCTCGATGGGCATCGTGCGGCGTCGCAAGAAGGACGTCGCCACCGACCTGCCCGACAAGCTGATCGCCGACCTGCCGGTCGAGCTGGACGACGAGTTCGGCCGCTCCATCCGCCAGGCCGAGCGCGAGCTCGGTGAGCGGCTGGCCGCGAAGTACCGCCGCATCATCGAGGCCCGCGGCGACCGCGGTCTCGCGCCCGGCGAGATCGACGACGACATCGTGCGCCTCGTGGCGCACAACGAGCTCGAAGAGTCCAAGGCCGCCGGCACGGGCTCCGAGAACGTGTTCACGATGGTCCGCAAGATCGGTCAGGCCAAGGCAGTGCTCGCAGCCGACTACGCGGTGCAGCTGCAGCGCTCGGTCGGCAAGGTCGTGTTCTTCGCGAAGCACATCGACGTCATGGACGCCGCCGAGGCGCACTTCGCCGCGGCGGGCCTGAAGACGGTGTCGCTGCGCGGCGACCAGGCCGCAACGGCCCGCCAGCAGGCGATCGACGCGTTCAACAACGACCCCGAGATCGGCATCGCGGTCTGCTCGCTGACTGCGGCGGGAGTCGGCGTCAACATGCAGGCGTCGTCGAACGTCGTGCTGGCGGAGCTGTCGTGGACGGCCGCCGAGCAGACGCAGGCGATCGACCGCGTGCACCGCATCGGCCAGGACGAGCCCGTCACGGCGTGGCGCATCATCGCGGCCCACACGATCGACACCAAGATCGCGGAGCTCATCGATTCGAAGCAGGGCCTCGCGGCTCGCGCGCTCGACGGCGAGGCCGTCGACCCGCAGTCGAGCGACTCGGTGCAGCTGTCGGCGCTCATGCACCTGCTGCGTCAGGCGCTCGGCGCCGCCTGAGCCTCGTCGGCCGGATGCCGCGACCTGCCGTGTGGCAGGTCGCGGCATCCGGCACTAAGGTCAGGTGAGGCAGCGTCGCCGTCCCTCTTCACCGACAGCGAGGAACACAGCAATGAAGATCGGCATCCTGACGAGCGGCGGCGATTGCCCCGGGCTCAACGCGGTCATCCGCGGAGTCGTGCTCAAGGGCACGACCACTTATGACCTCGAGTTCGTCGGCATCCGCGACGGGTGGCGGGGCGTCGTCGACGGCGACTTCTTCCCGCTGACGCGTCACGAGGTGAAGGGCCTGTCGAAGGTCGGCGGCACGATCCTCGGCACGAGCCGCACGAACCCCTACGAGGGTCCCCGCGGCGGCGCCGAGAACATCGCCAAGACGCTCTACGGCCACCGGATCGACGGCATCATCGCGATCGGCGGCGAGGGCACGCTCGCGGCCGCCAACCGGCTCGCCAACGACGGCATCAACGTGCTGGGCGTCCCGAAGACGATCGACAACGATCTGCGGGCCACCGACTACTCGTTCGGCTTCGACACCGCCGTCAACATCGCCACCGACGCGATGGACCGCCTGCGCACCACCGGCGACTCGCACCAGCGGTGCATGGTCGCCGAGGTGATGGGCCGCCACGTCGGCTGGATCGCCCTGCACGCCGGCATGGCCGCCGGCGCCCACGCGATCTGCATCCCCGAGGTGCCGATGTCGATCGACGAGGTCGCCGACCTCGTCACGAAGGCCCACGACCGCGGCCGCGCCCCGCTCGTCGTCGTGTCGGAGGGCTTCACCCTCACCGGCATGGACGAGGCATACAGCGACAAGGGACTCGACGCCTTCAACCGTCCGCGCCTGGGCGGCATCGGCGAGGTCCTCGCGCCCGAGATCGAGCGCCTGACGGGCATCGAGACCCGTTCCACGGTCCTCGGTCACATCCAGCGCGGCGGTTCGCCGTCGGGCTTCGACCGCGTGCTCGCCACACGTCTGGGCCTGCACGCCGCCGACGCCGTCATGGACGGCGCCTGGGGCCAGATGGTCGCGATGCGCGGCACCGACATCGTCCGGGTCCCGTTCGCGGAGGCCCTCGGCGAGCTCAACACGGTGCCTCTGTACCGCTACGAAGAGGCCGCCGCCCTCTTCGGCTGATCGACCTCAGGAGAGTGGATGCCTCGGGCCGAGGCATCCACTCTCCTGCTGTTTCCGGGCAGCAGGTCAGGCGTCGGCGACGCCGAGGACATCGAGCAGCCAGGCGAGCTCGAAGGCGCGCTCGCGCCATGCGTTGTAGCGGCCCGAGACGCCGCCGTGGCCGGCGACCATCTCGCACTTGAGGAGCGCGTCGGCGCCGACCTCGCGCAGGCGCGCGACCCACTTGGCGGGCTCGACGTACAGCACGCGGGTGTCGTTGAGCGAGGTCACCGCGAGGATCCGCGGGTACGCCACCCCCTCGCGCACGTTCTCGTACGGCGAGTAGGACTTCATGTACGCGTACACCTCGGCGTCGTGGAGTGGGTCGCCCCACTCGTCCCACTCGATGACGGTCAGGGGGAGCGACGGGTCGAGGATCGTCGTGAGCGCGTCCACGAAGGGCACGTCGGCGAGGACGCCGGCGAACAGCTCGGGCGCGATGTTCGCGACCGCGCCCATCAGCAGGCCACCGGCCGAGCCGCCCTCGGCCACCAGCTGGGATGCCGTGGTGTAGCCGTGGTCGATGAGGTGCAGGGCGCTGTCGACGAAGTCCGTGAACGTGTTGCGCTTGGCCAGGAGCTTGCCGTCCTCGTACCACTGGCGCCCCATCTCGCCGCCGCCGCGCACGTGAGCGACGGCGAAGACGACGCCGCGGTCGAGCTCCGACAGGCGCGGGACCGAGAATCCGGGCTCGATCGAGTGCTCGTACGAGCCGTAGCCGTACAGGTGCACGGGCCGCGGTGCGACTCCGGCGTCGCCGAAGGACCGCTTGTACACGAGCGAGATCGGGATCTGCGTGCCGTCCTGGGCGGTCGCCCACACGCGCTCCTGCGCGTACTCGGACGGGTCGTAGCCGCCGAGCACCGGCTGGCGCTTGCGCAGGTGCAGCTCGCGAGTCGCGACGTCGAGGTCGTACACGGTGCCGGGGGTGACGAACGAGCCGTACCCGAGGCGCAGCAGCGGCGGCGCCCACTCCGGGTTGCCTCCGGTGCCGACCGAGTACAGCGGCTCATCGAACTCGATCTCCTCGACGGCGCCGTCGGTGTACGACAGCATGCCCAGGCGCGCGAGGCCGCCGCGGCGGTAGCCGACCACGCCCCAGTCGCGGAACGTCGAGACGCCCAGCAGCCGCTCGCCGGGACGATGAGGGATGACGACCTCGCGGGAGCCGGACGGATCGGATGCCGCCACCCGGACCAGTTCGAAGTCCAGCGCGCCGTCGTTGTGGAGGATGAAGAGCACGTCCTCGCCGTCGACGACGGCGTGCTCGGAGTCGTACTCGACGCCCTCGGTGCGCGGCCACACCACGCGCGGCTCGCCGCGCAGGTCGTCGGCATCCAGCAGCCACTCCTCGCTCGTGATCGATGAACCGAGGCCGATCACGAGGAACCGGTCGCTGCGGGTGAAGCCGGCGCCGACCCAGTACTTCTCATCGGGCTCGTGGAAGAGCTTGACGTCGTCCTCGACGGGCGTCCCCAGTTCGTGCAGCCACACGGTGTCGGGGCGCCACGCGTCGTCGACGGTCGTGTACACGATGAAGCGGCCGTCGGGCGAGAAGGTCGCCCCGGCGAACGTGCCGGGGATGACGTCGGGGAGGTCCGACCCGGTCTCGAGGTCGCGGACGCGGACGGTGTAGCGCTCGTCGCCGGCGACGTCGACGCCGTAGAGCATGAGCCGCGCGTCGTTGGACACCTCGAAGCTGCCCAGCGAGAAGAACTCGCTGCCCTCGGCCTCGATGTTGCTGTCGAGGAGGATCTGCTCGCCGGCAACCTCCACGTCCGTCGACAGCGACGGGGGAGTCCAGTCGTCGGGCGAGGCCAGGGGAGCGCGGCACTGGATGCCGTACTGCTTGCCCTCGACGGTGCGGCCGTAGTACCACCAGTCGCCGCGGCGGGTCGGCACCGACAGGTCGGTCTCGAGCGTGCGCCCCTTGATCTCGTCGAAGATGCGCTGGCGCAGGCCGTCGAGGTGGGCGGTGCGCTGCTGCGTGTACGCGTTCTCCGCTTCGAGGTGGGCGACGACCTCGGCATCCTCCTTCGCGCGGAACCATTCGTAGCGGTCCTCGACGTCGTCGCCGTGGTGCGAACGGACGGTCGCGCGGATCGCTGCGACGGGAGGGTGGATGCCGTCGTCGGGCGTGGACGGGGCGGAGGCGGAGCCGGAGAGAGTCACCGTTCCACGCTAACTCCTGGGCAGAGTCGATCGACAGTTCGGCGTTGTAGGATTCTCGTGGCCGGTTGCCGGTTCCTTACGTCCTGGTGAACTCTTCGTTCGTCGCGCCGATCCCGTCGGCACTTCCTTCTCCCACTCCCTCTCGGAAAGCGAACGGTGGAAACCGCAGCCCTGATCGTCGTTCTGGTCATCGCTCTCGCGCTCTTCTTCGACTTCACGAACGGCTTCCACGACACCGCGAACGCGATGGCGACGCCGATCGCGACCGGTGCGCTCAAGCCCAAGGTGGCGGTGCTGCTCGCAGCCTGCCTGAACCTCGTCGGCGCGTTCCTGTCGACCGAGGTGTCGAAGACGATCTCGCACGGCATCATCAACGAAGACGCCATATCGAGTTCGGAGATGCTCCCGATCATCTTCGCCGGCCTCATCGGCGCCATCACGTGGAACATGCTGACGTGGCTGCTGGGCCTGCCCTCGAGCTCGTCCCACGCCCTGTTCGGCGGCCTCATCGGTGCGACCATCGTCGGCACGATGTCGCTGTCGTCGATCAACTTCGGCGAGGTGCTGGGCAAGGTCGTGCTCCCGGCCGTGATCGCGCCGTTCACCGCGGGCGTCATCGCCTTCGCGGCGACGCGTCTCGCGTACGTGCTGACGCGGCGGTACGACGGCAAGCCCGACGGCCGCGACGGCTTCCGATGGGGACAGATCTTCACGTCGTCGCTGGTCGCGCTCGCGCACGGCACCAACGACGCCCAGAAGACGATGGGCGTCATCACCCTCACGCTGATCGTGGCGGGGTGGCAGAGCTCCAGCCAGGAGGACCCCTACACGTGGGTCGTCTTCGCGTGCGCGTTCGCGATCGCGCTCGGCACCTACGTCGGCGGCTGGCGCATCATCCGCACGCTCGGCAAGGGACTCACCGACGTCAAGCCCGCACAGGGCTTCTCGGCCGAGACCGCGACCGCCTCGACGATCCTCGCCTCGAGCGCCTTCGGCTTCGCGCTGTCGACGACGCAGGTCGCTTCGGGCTCCGTGATCGGCTCGGGCCTCGGCCGTCGCGGGTCGACGGTGCGCTGGCGCACGGTCGGCCGCATCGCGATCGGCTGGCTGCTGACACTGCCCGCGGCCGGCGCCGTGGGCGCGGTGGCCGCGTTGATGGTCACGTGGCTCGGCGGGTGGGGCGTCTTCATCGACGCGGTCCTCGCCGTCATCATCATCGTCGGGCTGTTCCTGCGCTCGCGTAAGGACGAGGTCAACGCGAGCAACGCCATGAGCGAGGTCGCCGACTCCGGTCTCGCCGTCAAGGTCAAGCGCAACCCGCCGCCCACGCGTCGTCAGCGTCGCATCGAGCGTGAGGAGGCCCGCGTCCGCGCCGAGGAGGAGGCGCGCGCCAAGGCCGAGGCCAAGGCCGCCGCCAAGGCGAAGGCGAAGGCCGACGCGAAGGCGGCCGGGGAGCGGTCGAAGGCGGATGCCGCAGCCAAGGGCGCGGCACGTCCGGCCAAGGGAGGCGACAAGAAGTGATCGAGATCGACTGGCTCGCCTTCGTTCAGGTGTTCGTCGCGGCCCTCATCGCCTCGCTGCTCGTGGTGGGCTTCTACGCGATCGCGGTGCGGCTGCTCGTGCGTGCCGGCCGCGTGCCCGTGGTGGCACCGGCGGAGTTCACCGACGCCATCACCGTGATCTCCGAGAAGGAGGCTCGTCGCGCCGAGAAGGCCGCGGCGAAGGCGGCGAAGAAGTCGCCGCTCACCGACGGGCAGAAGCGCCTGGCGCTCGTCGGCGCATATGCGTCGTTCGGGATGTGCGGCCTCGCTGTGCTGGGCGGTCTGCTGCTGATCATCTTCGGGCACTGACTCTTCGGCGCTGAGCACCACAGCCTAGGGTGGGGGCATGGTCCCCGCGGCTCCCGTCCAGTTCGGCCAGCATCCGCCCGCGCGGCGGACGCTGCTGCACATCAGCGACACGCACCTGCTGGCCGGCAATCCGCCTCTCGGAGGCCGTTACGACACCGCTGCGAATCTGCGCCGCGCGCTCGCTGCGGCTGAGGCCACCGGCATCCGTCCTGCGGCGATCGTGTTCACCGGCGATCTGACCGACCTGGGGGAGCCCGAGGCGTACCGCGCGCTCCGCGAAGCGGTCGAACCGTTCGCCGAGCGGCTCGGTGCGCCGGTGGTGTGGGTGGCGGGCAACCACGACGAGCGGCCCGCGCTGCGTCGCGAGCTGCTCGACGCGACGCCGACCGAGGCGCCGGTGACCGGCGTGTGGGACCTCGACGGCCTGCGGCTGGTCGCCTTGGATTCCACCGTGCCCGGCTGGCATCACGGCGACCTCGACACGGCGCAGCTGGACTGGCTGCGCGAGGTGCTGGCCACCCCGGCACCGCTCGGTACGATCCTGGCGCTGCATCACCCGCCGCTGCCGTCGCACATCCCCTTCTTCGACATCCTCGAGCTGCGCGACCAGGGCAGGTTCGCCCAAGTGATCGCCGGGACCGACGTCCGCGCCATCCTCGCGGGCCACCTGCACTTCTCGACGAGCGGCACGTTCGCCGGCGTGCCGGTGAGCGTCGCCGCGGCCACCTGCTACACGATGAACCTCGCCCGTCCCGCGGACCTCGTGAACGGGATGGATGCCGGCCAGTCCTTCCATCTCGTGCACGTGTACGACGACACGATCACCCACGCCGTGGTGCCGGTCGTCGAGTCGTCGACGGCCGACTTCTTCTCGCCCGAGTGGGTGGCGCACATGGCGCGTCTCACGCCGGAGCAGCGGCTGGAGGAGTTCTCGCGCAAGCGGTCGTAGCGAGCTGTCGACGGCACCACAGCGGCCTCCGCCGCGTACGGTGCGAGGCCGCTGAGTGTACGTCCCGTACAGCCCCGGGTTCCCACGGCGCGGGTAGGGTCGAAGACAACCCCGCACACCGCTGTGAACGACCCACGAGGACTGCACACATGGCTCTGGACGCAATGACGCGAACCCGCATCGAGACCGACTCCCTGGGATCCCTGGAGATCCCCGCCGACGCGTACTGGGGCATCCACACCGCCCGCGCGCTGGAGAACTTCCCGATCTCGAAGCGCCCCATCTCGGTCTACCCCGACATGGTGCGGGGGCTCGCGATGGTCAAGCAGGCCTCGGCGCGCGCGAACCGCGAGATCGGCGTGCTCGACCCGGCCAAGGCCGACCTCATCGACCGCGCCGCCCAGCTCGTGATCGACGGCGAGTACCACGACGAGTTCGTCGTGGGCGTCATCCAGGGCGGCGCCGGCACCTCGACCAACATGAACGCGAACGAGGTCATCACCAACATCGCGCTCGAGCTCGCCGGACGCGAGAAGGGCGACTACGCGTTCCTGTCGCCGATCGACGACACCAACCGCAGCCAGTCGACGAACGACGTGTACCCGACCGCGATCAAGGTCGGTCTGGGACTCGACCTGCGCACGCTCCTCGAAGAGCTCGACCTGCTGCGCCAGTCGTTCCTGGCCAAGGCCGTCGAGTTCCACGACGTGCTCAAGGTGGGTCGCACGCAGCTGCAGGACGCCGTGCCCATGACGCTCGGGCAGGAGTTCCACGGCTTCGCGACCACGCTCGGCTACGACTACCAGCGCTTGAACGAGAACGCGTACCTGCTGTACGAGATCAACATGGGCGCCACGGCGATCGGCACGGGCATCACCACGCACCCGAGCTACGCACCCGCGGTGCTGCGCCACCTGCGCGAGATCTCCGGCCTCGACCTCGCGACCGCGAGCGACCTCGTCGAGGCCACCAGCGACACCGGTTCGTTCATGTCGTTCTCGGCGTCGCTCAAGCGCAACGCGATCAAGCTCTCCAAGATCTGCAACGACCTGCGACTGCTGTCGTCCGGTCCGCAGGCGGGTCTCGGCGAGATCAACCTCCCGGCGCGCCAGGCAGGCTCGAGCATCATGCCGGGCAAGGTGAACCCGGTGATCCCCGAGGTCGTCAACCAGGTGGCCTTCTCGATCGCCGGCGCCGACCTGACGGTGACGATGGCCGTCGAAGGCGGGCAGCTCCAGCTGAACGCCTTCGAGCCTGTGATCGCCCACTCGATCTTCCAGTCGATCACGTGGCTGCGCCAGGCGATGTACACCCTGCGCGTCAACTGCGTCGACGGCATCACGGCGAATCGTGAGCGCCTGGGCGCCATGGTCGGCACCTCGGTCGGGGTGGTCACCGCCCTCACTCCGTTCATCGGGTATGCGGCGTCGGCGGCTCTCGCCAAGACCGCCCTGCTCACGAACCGCAACGTCGCCGACCTCGTCGTGGAGGCGGGCCTGATGTCGCGCGACGAGGTGACCAAGCAGCTCTCGCCGGCGCGCCTGTCGGGTCTGGAGACCATCACGGCCGCCATCCCGATCGTGCAGGCGGCGGAAGACATCGTGCCGTCCGACACCCTCCCGCGCTGAGGCGTTCATCGGCCGCGCCGGGGAATCCTCCCCGGCGCGGCCGATTGCCTCGGGCATGCGACTGCCGATACCGTCGTGCAGAGTCACATGCGAGAGGAAACCCACATGACCGACCCCCAGAGCCCCGTCGACCCGGCGCAGCAGCCGCCCGTGCCGCCGGTGCCGCCGGCCGGTGACGCCGCCCCGGCTGCGCCCGAGGCCCCCACGTACGACGCACCGGCCGCTCCTGCGGCCGAGCCCGCCGAGCCCGTCGCTCCCGCCGCTCCCGCCGCCGAGCCGGCCGCCCCGGCCTACGACGCTCCGGCCGCTCCTGCCGCCGAGCCGGCCGCTCCGGCCTACGACGCTCCTCCGGCCGAGCCGGCCGCCGCGGCCTACGCCGCCCCCGCCGCTCCTGCGGCCGAGCCCGTCGCTCCCGTGTACGGCGCCGTTCCGCCCGCGCCGCCCGCGTACGGCGCACCCGCCGACCCGGGCGCCGCGCCCGCGTACGCTGCCGCCCCGCCCGCGCCGTACGGCGCGCCCGCGCCCGGCGCGCCGGTCCCCGGCAAGACCCTCGGCATCGTGGCGCTCGTCGTCGTCTTCTTCGCGTCGCTGATCGGCCTGATCCTCGGCTACGTCGCGCGTTCGCAGAGCAAGAAGGCCGGCGTCCCGAACACGCCGGCGAAGGTCGCGATCATCCTGGGCTGGATCTTCCTCGTCCTCGGCATCATCGCCGGCATCATCCTCACGGTGGTCCTGGTCAACCTGGGCACCTCGCTCGCGCAGATCTGTGCGGGCTACCCCGCGGGCGACTACGTGCTCGACAACGGCACCACGATCACCTGCCCGTGATCCGCTGACGCCACGAAGCCCCTCTCCGTCCGGAGAGGGGCTTCGTCGTCCCAGAGCTCAGCCGAGGATGCGGCAGTGCGTGGTGAGCGCCCCGATGCCGTCGATGCCGACGGTCACGGTGGAGCGGTCGCGCAGGAAGACCTGCGGGTCGCGCGAGTACCCGGCGCCGCCGGGGCTGCCGGTCGAGATGAGGGTTCCCGGAAGCAGGGTGGCCGACCGCGACAGGTGCGAGACGAGCGTCGCCACCGGGCGCACCATCTGCGCCGTGGTGGCGTCCTGCAGCGTCGTGCCGTCGAGCACCGTCCAGATGTGCAGCGCCTGCGGGTCGGGGATCTCGTCGCGCGTGACGACGAACGGTCCGGTCGGCGTGAAGCCGTCGAACGATTTGCACCGCGACCACTGCGCCTCGGAGTACTGGATGTCGCGTGCGGTGATGTCGTTCACGACGGTGTACCCCCACACGTGGTCGAGCGCGTGCTCGGGGTCGACATCCTTCGCAGGGGTGCCGATGATGACGCCGAGCTCGGCCTCGTAGTCGACGGATTCGCTGAGCGACCGCGGCCATGCCGTCGTGCCGTCGTGGCCGGCGAGCGAGTTCGGCCAGAGCACGAACACCGTCGGCGTCGAGTCCGTCTTGAGCCCCAGCTCGCTGGAGTGGGCGGCGTAGTTGAGGCCGATCGCGAGGACGACGGGTGGGGTCAGCAGCGCGGAGGCGAACCGCATCGCGTTCAGTGGATGCCGCCCGCCGCGGTCGGCGGCATCCCGAACCCGGTCCAGCATCCCGTCACCGCCGGCGATCAGCTGCTCCAGTGTCGCCGGGGCGCCGTCGAACAGCTCGTCGACGAACACCGCGTCCTCACCGTCCACCAGGACGAGTCTCGGCAGAGCGCTGCCGGGCGGAACGACGTGGGCGAAGCGCATGCCCCCAACCTACTCGGCGAGGTGCGCGTCGGGGCCCTCCACAGGGCGCGTGCCGGAGTGCCCTCGCCGTCGGCGCCCGCCCCTAGGCTGTCCGCATGACGTTCGATCCCGGCGCCGCACCCCAGCGGCCCTCGCTCACGCCTCCCGAGTTCGCCTCGGCGTTCGCCCAGCCGCACTACGCCGCGCCCGCGACGATCGTGCCGCCGACGACGTCGCACGCGCCGGTGCCGGTGGCGGCCTCTGCGCCGAAGCGGGGGAGTTCGGCGACGATCTGGCTCGTCGGCGTGCTGGTCCTCGTCCTCGTCGGGCTCATCGGTTACTTCCTCAACGCGCTCGGCCCGGGCGCGTCGCTTCTCGGCATGATCCTGGCGTTCGTGCCGCTGGTGGGCGTGTGGTTCGCCGTGCGCCTCGTCGACCGGTGGGAGCCCGAACCGCGTCGGCTGCTGCTGCTCGCCGTCGCCTGGGGTGCGATCGCCGCGGTGGGCATCGCGCTCGGCGTCGACGGGGTGCTGACGCTGCTGTTCGGGCCGCGCACCGGCGTCGGCGAGGTGCTCCAGACGGTCGTGCAGGCGCCCGTCGTCGAGGAGTTCGCGAAGGGGCTGGGCGTCCTCCTGATCTTCGCGATCGCGCGCCGCTCGTTCGACGGGCCGGTCGACGGCGTCGTCTACGGCGCCCTGGTCGGCGCCGGGTTCGCGTTCACCGAGAACATCCAGTACTTCGCCGTGAGCTTCATCGAGGGCGGGGCGGTCGAGACGTCGACGACGTTCTTCCTCCGTGGCATCCTCTCGCCGTTCGCCCACGTCATGTTCACCAGCGTGACCGGTTTCGCGCTCGGCCTCGCCGCGCGGCGGGGACTGACGACAGGGCAGGCGGTCGGGCCGTGGCTCGTCGGGCTCGCCGGCGCCATCGCGCTGCATGCGTTCTGGAACGGCTCGGCGACGTTCGGCGACTTCTTCGTGCTGTACCTGACACTGCAGGTGCCGCTGTTCATCGGGTTCATCCTCGGCATCGTGGCGCTGCGGCGCGAGGAGGCACGACTGACCAGAAGACGCCTCGGCGACTACGCGGCGGCGGGCTGGTTCACGCCGCAGGAGGTCGACATGCTGGCGACCTCTGCCGGTCGGAAGTCGGCGCTGGCATGGGCGGCGACGCTGCGCGGCGACCGCCGGCCCATGATGCGCTCGTTCATCTCGGACGCGACCGCGCTGGCCGCCACACGTCAGCGCGCTCTCACCGGACGCGACCCGCAGGCGGCAGCGCAGGAGCACGAGCTGCTCGGCCGCATCGTGTCGACGCGGGCGGCGATGTTCGCCCCGTAGTCCGGCCGCCCCGTCGCGCGGGAAGACGCCCGCAGACAAACTCAGCGCTCGGTGCCGCGGCGATGCCTGCGTGACTCCCGAGCGCTGAGCTGGTCTGCCACCAGGATGCCGGGTGCCCCGCGCGGGTGTCAAGACGTGCTGTCCGGTTCCCCTGACGGCGAACCGGCACTGCGGTCGTGGCCTCGGGGTGGTTGGATGGTGGCATGACTGACGACCGCACCAAGCCCGAGATCGACGCCCCCGCCGGACCCGCGCCGGCCGACCTGGTCATCCGCGACATCGTCGTGGGCGACGGCGCCGAGGCCAAGCCGGGCGACACCGTGACCGTCCACTACGTGGGCGTGGAATACGAATCCGGCGAGGAGTTCGACTCGTCGTGGAACCGTGGCGAGAGCATCCAGTTCCCGCTCCGGGGCCTCATCCAGGGCTGGCAGGACGGCATCCCGGGCATGAAGGAGGGCGGCCGTCGTGAGCTCGTCATCCCGCCGCACCTCGCCTACGGCCCGGCCGGCGGACACTTCCTCGGCGGCAAGACGCTGATCTTCGTGATCGACCTCATCAAGGTCGGCTGAGTCCGACACAGACTGTCCCGGAGGGGCGGATGCTGCGGCATCCGCCCCTCCGGCGTTCCCGCGAAGAAGTTTTTTCATGCACGGGAATAGAAACTGGGAGTGGCGTCGTTGTCACCCACGTGCCCGCAGGACGCGGGCACCAGAGCTTCTCTCACGACCACGGAGGAAACCCATGACCGACGCCACCACGATCGACATCCCCGGCTACCGCACCGGCACGTGGGTGCTGGACCCCGCCCACAGCGAGGTGACGTTCAGCGTC
>Ga0160450_100378_pt1 | contig 28176 bp, 29 predicted proteins | sample HID1975K_E1MG_FD_108257 | JGI IMG/M metagenome (GOLD analysis project Ga0160450, IMG submission 108257) | Enriched soil microbial communities from UW Madison campus, WI, USA - HID1975K_E1 MG | ecosystem: Environmental > Terrestrial > Soil > Unclassified | place: USA: Madison, Wisconsin...
ACCACGGCTGGAACATCCACATCGACAACCCCAGCACCACCGCCCGCGTCTGGCTCATCCCCCCACCCTGGATCGACCCCACCCAAACCCCCCGACCCGCCGGCAAACACAAACACGACTACGTACCCTGAACCCCCGGCGTCTCTCCCGGCGTCGTGGCGGAGCGCACGGGGGACAGCAGCGCGATGAGGAACGCCGTCGTGAAGATGCCGATCAGGCACCACAGCGTCGGCGGGATGCCGATCAGGGTGACGGCGACCCCTCCCGCGACCGCGCCGGCTGCGGCCATGGTGCGGTTCGCTGCGCGCATCGTGCCGTTCACCCGTCCGAGCAGCGCGTCGGGGGTCAGCGTCTGACGCAAGCTCATCTCGTTCGGGTTCTCCAGGCCGCCCGCGAACCCCTGCAGCGCCAGCGCGGCGAACAGGAGCGTGAGCGCGACAGCATCCGTCCCGGCCCCGACCGGAACGAGCGCGACGAGCAGCCAGGCGACGGGGTACACGGCGCGGGTCGCCGTGATCGTCGCTCCGGACCCGAATCGCGCTCCTGCGCGCACGGCGAGCGTCGCGCCGAGCAGCATCGCGACGCCGCTGAACGCGAGCAGCAGGCCGAAGACCACGGGCGAGACGCCGAGTGTGCGCAGTGCGAAGACGGCGAGCACCGTGAACGCCGCGGCGTTCGCGAAGAACCACGTGTGCGTCGACCAGGCGAGCGGCCCGAGACGGCGATGCCGGTACCCCCAGCGCAGCCCCTCGCCGATCTCGCGCCGGAGCGAGCGTTGCGCCGTCGGCGGCCGCGCCGACTCGGTGATGCGCGCGCCCGCGATCAGGACCGCATCCACGATGTAGGTGACCGCGTCGATCGCGATCGTGAGCGGCGCTCCGAGCACCCCCACCACCGTGCCGCCCAGTGCGGGTCCGGCCGTCTGCGCAGCCGCGTCCACCTGGTCGAGGCGCGCATTGGCCGCCAGCAGGGCGCGGCGCTCGACGATCTGGGGGAGCAGCGACTGCGTCGCGGCGAACCCAAACACAGAGAACGCGCCGAACAGCAGAAGCAGCGAAACGAGGACCCAGACATGCAGGATGCCGGCGACCCACAGCACCGGGATCAGCGCCAGACTCACGGCGCGGCCGACGCTCGCCCAGACCAGCACGCGCTGACGGCTCCATCGATCGACGTACACGCCCGCGAACAGGCCGAGCACCGCGTACGGGAGAAAGCCGGCGGCGTTGACGATGCCGACCTCGAACGGGTCGGCCCCGAGCACGGTCACCACGAGCACGGGCATCGCCACGGCGGTCAGTGCCGTCCCGAACGCGCTGACGCCGATCGCGGAGAAGTAGCGGATGAACGCGGGTGTGCGCAGAGCCCCATTCCCGCGGCGCGGTTCCGCGGCATCCCCCGTGCGGGTCAGGGGCAGCTCCACGTCACTCCGCGGGCGGCTCGAGCCAGTGCTCGGCCGACGGGACGTGCTCCTCGAGCTCGTCCCAGATCTCCTCGGGCAGGGACGCGGAAGCGGCGGCCAGCGTCGTCTCGAGCCGGGACGGCCGGCTCATGCCCACGACGGTGGTCGCGGCATCCCGATCGCGCAGCGAGAACTGGAGGGCGGCCGTCGCGATGTCGGTGCCGTAGCGCGTGCACACGGCCACCATGGCGTCGACCGCCGCGAGGATCGCGGGCGACGCGGGCCGATAGGCGTAGCGCTTCACACTCGGATCGGCGAGGATGCCCGACCCGTAGACAGCGGCGTTGATGAGCGGGATGCCGAGCTCCCGAGCCTGCGCGATGAGCGGGCCCGCGCTGCGATCCACGAGGGTCCAGCGATTGTGCACGAGGACGGCGTCGAACACGCCGAGCGCGAGGTAGCGCTGCATCTCGGGGATCGGTCCGCCGGCCAGGCCGATGCTGCCGACCTCACCGGACTCGCGCAGCGCGACGAGCGCCTCGACGGCCCCGCCGGGCGCCGACATCTCCTCGAACGCGAAGTTCTCGGGGTCGTGGAGGTGCACGAGCGGCAGCGTGTCGAGCCCGAGGCGCTCCTTGCTCTCGCGCACCGACTGACGGACGCGCTCCGCGGAGTAATCGCCGTCGCGCGGGTCGACCTTCGTGATGACGACCATGTCGTCGGGCAGCCCCCCGGCGCGGGCGATCGCCGTGCCGATGCGGCGCTCGCTCTCGCCATCCGAGTAGCCGTTGGACGTGTCGATCGTGCGCACGGGGCTGTCGAAGGTACGCAGCACGAGCTCGACCGCCTCGTCGGCCGGCACGTCACGGCCGAAGAGCCCGGGCATCGAGCCGAGCGGGCCGCCGCCCAGCGTGAGCGCCGAGACGGTGAGGCCGGTGGTGCCGAGCGGACGGAGCCAGGTGGGGTCTGCAGGAGAACTCATCCCACCAGCCTGGCAGATCCCGGCCGGGTCAGTACCAGCCGCGCGCCTGCGAGTGGTCCCATGCGCCGCAGGGCGTGCCGTACCGGCCCGAGATGTAGCTCAGGCCCCAGCGGATCTGCGTCGTGGCGCTGGTCTTCCAGTCCGATCCGGCGCTGCCCATCTTGCTGCCGGGCAGGGCCTGAGGGATGCCGTAGGCGCCGCTGGACTTGTTGTACGCCTGGTAGTTCCATCCGGACTCGCGCTGCCACAGCCGCTCGAGGCAGGAGAACTGGTCGCCGCCCCAGCCGCGGTCGGCGACGAGCGCGCGGGCGGTCGCCTTGGCGCCGGCCACCGAGTTCGACCCCGATGACGATCCGCTCGAGGCGGGTGCCGGGCTGGAGCCCGATCCCGAGCCGGAGCCCGTCGACTGCTGCGCCGCGGCTCTCTCGGCGGCGGCCTTGCGTGCAGCCTCCTCGGCGGCGGCCTTGCGTGCAGCCTCCTCGGCGGCCTTGCGTGCGGCTTCCTTGTCCTTCGCCGCCTGGAGGCGCTCGCGCAGGTCGACGGTGGCCGTCGTGACGCGCGCGGTCTCGGCATCGGCCGCGCCGGCGACATCGGTCAGCAGCAGGCTCGGGGAGAGCTCGACCATCGACAGCAGGTCGATCTGGGACTCGAGGTCGGTCGTGTCGATCTCGAGGCTGCCGGCGACCTTCAGGTCGCTCGCGGCGACCGCGGTCACGGTCTCGGCGGCCTCGACGAGAGCCGCCTTGGCGCCTTCGAGCGCCTGCTCGGCCGCCTCCGTGATCCGGGCCGCGGGCTGCTGCGCGCTGTCGGCATCGGCGTCCGACGCGAACGGCACGATCGATTCCTCAGTCACGGACGAGAACGCGGCCAGCGCGACGACCGGTGCCTCCGCGACGGCGTCCGCCGGCGGCTCGGCCGCGTGCGCGGCTCCCGACAGGCCCCCGATCAGCGTGGCTCCCACGCATACGGCGACGGCGACGGACACGAGCGAACGGCGGGCAGGGCGGGGCGACGAAGTCATACGCAAGGGGGGCTTTCGGGCTGGGGAGAACCGGTGCTGACGAGCCGGAGCGTGGCCGTGGAACGGGCACAAATCCTCGAGTCTGGTCCGTCCGCCTGGACGAAACCTCCGTCCGACCTGGGTAAACCGTGTGTGCGGCCCCGTCGCCGCGTCGCCACGACCTCTCCGTTGAGCGGTCTCGCCGCCCTTTCGGCGCATGCCGAGCGGGGTATAGAGTCGCGGCCAACAGGCCCCTGCGGAAGGATCTCCCTCATGTCCGACAGCCCCGCATCCGACATCGTCACCGCCCTCGGCGGAGCCGGCAACATCCAGAGCCTCACCCACTGCGCGACGCGGCTGCGCTTCCAGCTCCACGACGGCACGCAGGTCGACAAGGACCGGGTCGACGCCATCGACGGCGTCCTGGGCGCGGTGCCACAGGCCGGCGACCGCTTCCAGGTGGTGATCGGCGGAGGAGTGCAGACCGTCTACAACGAGATCCTGGCTCTGCCGGCCATGGCGGGCGTCGACCAGCCCTCCGATGCCGAGATCAAGGCCGCCCAGCGTGCCCGCGGCCCACGCGGCAAGACGGCGTGGCTCGACTCGCTGTTCGAGTTCCTGTCCGACTCGTTCCGCCCCATCCTCGGTGCGCTGCTGGGCGCATCGCTGTTCATCACGTTCATGGCGCTCATGGCGACCCTGGAGGTGATCCCCGCGTGGAACGCTCCGGGTGTCGTCCTCGAGCCCTCGTGGCAGTTCGTGAACCTGATGTGGCAGTGCGTCTTCATCTTCCTGCCCCTCATGGTCGCCTACAACGCGGCGAACAAGATCGGCGCCGACCCCTGGGTGGGATTCGCGATCATGGCCGTCGTCATGCTCCCCGGCTTCACGGCGCTGGCCGCCGACCCGAGCGCTTCACAGTTGGTGTTCTTCGGCCGCGAGATCACGACCGTGTCGGTGTTCGGGCTCCCGCTGACGATCTTCGACTACAGCTCCCAGGTGTTCCCGCCGCTGCTGATGGCCGCTGTCCTCGGCCCCCTGTGGAAGGGCCTGAAGCGGATCATCCCCGAGAACGTGCATCTCATCTTCGTGCCGTTCCTCGCGATGCTCATCATGATCCCGCTCACCGCATTCCTGCTCGGACCCATCGGCGTCTACGTCGGTGCGGCGCTGGCCGAGGCGCTCAGCGCGATCAACGACTTCTCCCCGTTCATCTTCGCGATCATCATCCCGCTGGCCTACCCGTTCATGGTTCCGCTCGGGCTGCACTGGCCGATCAACGCGATCATGCTGCTGAACCTCCAGACGCTCGGCTACGACTTCATCCAGGGACCCATGGGCGCGTGGAACTTCGCGTGCTTCGGCGCGACCGCGGGCGTCCTCCTGCTGGCGTGGCGCGAGAAGGACAAGCAGATGAAGCAGACGGCCACCGGCGCCCTGGCGGCGGGTCTGCTCGGCGGGATCTCCGAACCCTCGCTCTACGGCATCCATCTGCGCTTCAAGCGCATCTATCCGCGCATGCTCGTGGGCTGCTTCGTCGGCGGCCTGATCATCGGCATCGGCGGCGGCGTGCGCACCGAGGCGTTCGTGTTCACGTCGCTCCTGACGATCCCCGCCTTCGACAGCGTGATCCTGTACGGCATCGCGGTGCTGTCGGCCTTCGCCGTCGCGATGCTGCTCATCGTCTTCACCGGCTACAAGGACAAGCCGGCCCCGGATGCCGTGGGCGAGGCCGCCACCGACGCCGCCACCGCCGGATCGGCGGTCGTCGGCGCGCACGCCGCGACGGCGGAGTCGGTGTCGGACGTGGCCGGTGGCGCCGCGCTGGCCGGCACCGCGACCGCGGTAGCACTCATCCAGCTCGCCTCACCGCTGGACGGCACGGCCGTCGCGTTGTCCGAGGTCCCCGACCCCGTCTTCGCCGGCGGAGTCATGGGACCCGGTGTCGCGATCGAGCCGACCGGAGACACCGTGTACGCGCCGGGCGCCGGCACCGTGGTCGCGGCGCAGCCGACCGGCCACGCGTTCGGCCTGCAGCTGGACAGCGGCATCGAGCTGCTGATCCACGTCGGCATCGACACCGTCAATCTGAAGGGCGAGGGCTTCGACGTCAAGGTCGGCAACGGCGATCGGATCGAGGTCGGCACGCCCCTCGTGGTGTTCGACCGGACCGTCATCGAGAAGGCCGGCTACCCACTGGTGACCCCGGTCATCGTGCTCAATGCGGACGCGTTCGCGACCGTCGACCCGGTCCGGCTCGGCACCGTGAGCCACGGCGACCCGCTGCTGGACATCCAGCAGAAGCCCTGAGCCGCGTCAGCCGGCGCGGCGGATCGCCGTGACCAGCGGGGTCGTCGCGCGCACCGAGAGCCGCACGACGAGGATGCCGGTGGCGAAGGTCGCGGCCACGATCGCGAGCGAGAGCGGTGCGAGGAACACCGTCATCCCCACGATGGGCAGCGTGAGCACGCCGCCGACGGCGGCGCCGCCGAGAGCCGCCCACCGCAGCGGGGTCATGACCGCGATGCGGCGCGCCCGCTGCAGTTCCGATGCCGGCATGCCGAGTCGGTCCAGTCCCACGATGAGGTCGCGCTCCTCCAGCACGGATGCGGCCTGGGTGACACCGACCGAGCAGGCCAGCAGCAAGAACCCGATCGCCAGCGTGAGCAGGACGCCGGTGCGCACGTCGTCGAAGATCGTGACGTCGCCCTCGGTGTCGCCGAACGTCGCCAGACTCGCACCGGCGCCGCCGACGACGGCGATGAAGGCGATCATCGCGACCCCCGACACCCGTCGCCACGCGATCGCGGCGTGACCGGCCAGCTCGCGTCCGGCGATCAGCCGGGCGGCCGTCGAGGCGGAGCGGGCCATCGCCCGGCCGCGCGCGGCGATGATCGGCGTGCCGATGACATTGACCAGCAGCAGCGCCCCGCCGAAGAGCCCGGCGAGCACGGTCAGCGCGAAGGCGGGGGCGATCAGCTCGCTGAACGCGCTGAAGTTCGCGACGACGAGCACGACCGCGATCAGACCGAGCGCGCCGACGACGATGAGCCATCGCCGCCGGGGCGGCGCGTCGGTGCGGCGGCGCACGCCGAGGGGGGTCAACTGCACGCGGCGGAGACTGACCGCGGCGCTCGCGGTGGCGAGCACGGTGACCGCTGCCAGCGCGGCGGCCACCAGACCGGGTCCCGCCCACAGGGCTCCCGGACCGACCGGCCCGCCGAAGAACGGCAGCAGCCCCGCGACGGGGAGCAGCACGGCGTACAGGACGGCGCCGGTGAGCGCGCCGGCCAGTGCGATCGCCCCCGCCTCGATCACCGTGATCGCGCCGACCTCGGCGCTGGTGGCACCCAGCAGCCGCAGGGTGGCGAGCCGGTCGTTGCGGCGGCGTGCCGACAGCCGTGCGGCCGCGGCGCCCAGGGTTGCGGTGGGCACGGCGAGCAGCACGAGCGCGAAGACGCTGAGCGGACCGTAGACGGCCGCGTACTCGTCGAGTGCCCGGGGATCGGTGAGGAACATCTGCGTTCCGCCGAGGACGAGCAGCAGCAGCGCAGTGGTGACGGCGAACGCGACGACGGGCAGGACGATCGCGGCGCGGCCCTGACGGCTCGGACGGGCCAGCAGCGCGGTGAGGGTGAGGATGCGGCGCGGCGCGCCGGCCGCGCGACGCGGCGGAGTGGTGAGCGTCATCGTGCCGTCACCTCTTCGGTGACGCGCCCGTCGACCATGTGCAGCGTGCGGTCGCAGCGGGCCGCCACTCCGGCGTCGTGCGTGACGAGCACGAGACTGCGTCCCTGCCCGCTGGTGGCGCCCAGGAGCGCGGTCATGACCTCGGCCGACGTGCGCGAGTCGAGTGCGCCGGTCGGCTCGTCGGCGAACACGATCGGGGCGCCGGTGACCTGCGCGCGCGCGATGGCGACGCGCTGCGCCTGTCCGCCCGACAGCTGCCCGATGCGGCGGTCCTCCATCCCGCCGAGGCCGAGTGCGGTCAACCACGCGTCGGCACGCGCCTCGGCGTCGCGGCGGGGGACGCCCAGCACCAGCAGCGGCAGCGCCGCGTTCTCCCGCGCCGTCAGCTCGGGCAGCAGCAGGTGCTCCTGGAACACGAACCCCAGGTGCGATCGGCGCACGGCCGAGCGCTCGTTCTCGCTCATGCCGACCAGTTCGACGGGTGCGCGCCCGGGCGGTTGCACCCGCACCGACCCGGCGTCGGGGGCGAGCACGGCGGCCAGGCAGTGCAGCAGCGTCGTCTTGCCCGAGCCCGACGCGCCCATCACGGCGACGGACTCCCCGGCGGACAGGTGCACGTCGACGCCGCCCAGCGCGACGAGGTCTCCGTAGCGCTTGACGAGGCCGGTGGCGGACAGGACGGGAGCGGAAGAGTTCATGCTCCTCAGTCTTCTCGCGCGCGGGCGCGCCGTCGTCAGCCGCTGGGTGTACCGGCATCCCTCTCGGGGATGATCGTCAGCACGGCGTCCCACAGCGCGTCGGCCGCCGCGCGCTTGGAGCCGTCGACGTCGGCGACGACCGAGCCGTCGGCGCCGAGCACCACCACCCGGTTCGTGTCGGACTCGAATCCGGCATCCCAGGCGACGCGGTTGACGGCGAGCAGGTCCACGCCCTTGCGGTCGCGCTTGCGGCGTCCGCGGGCGAGCAGTTCCTCGTCGTCGGCGGCCGTCTCGGCGGCGAAGCCGACGACGGTCTGCCCGGGCGCGCGGGTGGCGACGAGCCCGGCCAGGATGTCGGCGTTCTCCGTGAGCTCCAGCGTCGGCGGGCCGTCCTCCTTGCTCAGCTTGCGGTCGGAGGTCTGCGCGACGCGGTAGTCGGCGACGGCGGCGACCATCACGACGGCGTCGGCGCCCGCGGCGGCCGCCGTCATCGCCGTCTCGAGCTCGGCCGCGGTGCCGACCCGCGCGAGCTCGATGCGCGGGTGACGGGATGCCGCGTCCAGGACGCCCTCGTCCGTGTGCGCGGCGACGAGGCGCACATGGGCGCCGCGGTCGGCCGCGGCCAGCGCGACGGCCGCGCCCTGCCTGCCGCTCGACCGGTTGCCGAGGAAGCGGACGGGGTCGATCGGCTCGCGCGTGCCGCCCGTCGAGACGGCGACGGTCAGCCCGCTCAGATCCGTGCGGACGGGAACGGCCGCCAGTGCGGCGGCGGCGATGTCGTCGGGCTCGGACATGCGTCCGGGGCCGCTGTCGCCGCCGGTGAGCGGGCCGTCGGCCGGGCCGACGATGTGGACGCCTCGCCCGCGCAGCGTCGCCAGGTTCGCCTGCGTCGACGCATGCTCCCACATCGCCGTGTGCATCGCCGGGGCGACGACGACGGGCGCGGTGGTGGCCAGCAGCGTCACTCCGAGCAGGTCGTCGGCGATGCCGGCCGCCATCTTCGCGAGCGTGTTCGCGGTCGCCGGCGCGACGATCACGAGGTCGGCGCGCGTGCCGAGCGCGACGTGGCGGACCTCGGCGACGTCGTCGTGCACGCTCGTTGTGACAGGATGGCGGCTGATCGCCTCCCACGTGGTCGTCCCGACGAAGCGCAGGGCATCCTCCGTGGGAATGACGTGCACCTCGTGGCCGTTGGTCACCAGCGCGCGCACGAGATGGACCGTCTTGTACGCGGCGATGCCGCCCGTGACCCCCACGACGACGAACATGGTCCGATCCTTACACGGAACGGACCGGGAAGGCCGCCCATGTGCACCGTGATCGTGCATGTCCCCGCCGATGCGGAGACCCCGACGCGGCTGCTCGCCGTCCGCGACGAGGATCCGGGCCGCGCGTGGGATCGGCTCGGTCCCTGGTGGCCGGATCGTCATCCCGGCGTCGTCGGCGTGCGCGATGTGCGCGCCGGGGGAGCCTGGCTCGCGGCCGACCCCGCCGCCGGCCGGGTCGCGGTGATCCTCAACCGCGCCGACCTGCTGGGCGAGGACGTCGTCGGCTCGCGCGGGCACATCGTCCTCGATGCCGTCGCGGGTGCGCCCGTGGGTGACGCCCCGCGCACGCACGGGTTCAACCTCGTCGAGGCGACGCCGGGCGGCGTCCGCGTGACGATGTGGAACGGAGCCACCGTGCGGTCGATCGATCTCGCCCCCGGCATCCACATGATCGCGCACGACGACGTCGACGACCCCGCCACGGCCCGCATCATCGCCTGGCGGGAGGCCTTCACGGCACCGGCGCCGGACGACGAGCGCTGGTGGACCGGCTGGCTCGACGTGCTGGAGCGCACCGCGGAGCTGGACCCGACCGATGAACGCGCCATCGTGCGCGACAACCGGCCGTACGGCTATCCGACGCTGTCGCTGCTGGTGTGCGCCGCCTCGGTGTCGCGCGACGGCGTCGACGTCGTCTACGGCGAGTTCGATCAGCCGGGGGAGTGGAACCGGCCCGCGCTCGGCTGAGCCGCCGACGCCGCCCGGATGCCGGTGGCTCAGCCCCTGCGGCGCAGGAGCAGGACGCCGTCGTCGAGAAGAGCCGGGTGTCCATCGGGGTCGTGCGTCGCGCGCGGACGCACCTCGACGATCTCGGGGTCCCAGGCCGTGGCATCCAGGCCCAGCAGCGGCAACTCCTCCGCCGGAGTGCGCATGGCGGGCACGTGCGCGGGCGGGTCGCGCACCCACGGCGGCACAGCGGCGTGCGAGATGATCAGCAGGCGCCCGCCGACGTCGACGCGCTCGGCGGCCGCGCGCAGGATCGCGATGCGCGGGAACTCCGGCTCCCGCGAGTGCAGGAACGTCGCCGCGACGAGGTCGAACGGCCCGGCCGGAAGGGCCTCGGCGGCATCGCCGGCGAGGAACGAGACGCGCTCCTCGCCCAGCCCGCGCTCGGCCGCCGCGGCGCGCGCGCGAGCCACGGCCGTCGCCGACACGTCCAGGCCCGTCACCCGCCACCCGCGCTCGGCGAGCCAGATCGCGTCGGGGCCCTCGCCGCACCCGATCTCGAGCGCCGCGCCGGACAGGAGGGGGCCGGCGACGTCGGCGAAGGTCGGGTTGACGCGATGCGACCAGAACCGGTCGGTCTCGGCGTAGCGCCGTTCCCATTCCGCGTTGCGCTCGCGACGCCGCGCCCGGGTGTCCTCTTCGTGTGTGTGCATGTACCGAGCGTTCCCACTGTCTGCTCCGATGGCAAGCGAGCTTGCGAAAATGGCAAACTGGGACGATGGACAGGATGCCGGAGCAGAGCGGACTCGATCAGGTGGGGCCGCGGCTGCGCGCGGCACGACGGGCGCGGGGCTGGACGTTGGACGAGCTCGCCTCGCGGGCGGCGATCTCGGCGAGCACGCTGTCGCGCCTCGAGTCGGGCAAGCGTCAGGCCTCGCTCGAGCTGCTCCTGCCGCTGACGCGGCAACTGGGCATGCGCATCGACGACCTGCTGCCCGGTGAGCACGGCGATCCGCGCGTACGGCGCGTGGTCGAACGGCGGGAGGGCATGGTCATCGCACCGCTGACGCTCGAGCACTCGCCTGTGCGGGCGTTCAAGATCGTGTACCCGCCGACGGCGACCGCCCCCGCGCCGAGAGTGCACGACGGGTACGAGTGGCTCTACGTCCTCAGCGGGCGCATCCGGCTCGCGCTCGACGGGGCGGAGCACGTGATCGAGCCGGGCGAGGCGGCGGAGTTCGACACGCGCGCACCGCACTCGATCAGCGCGACCGGCGACGGGCCGGCGGAGGTGGTCAGCATCTTCAGCGCGACGGGTGAACGGATCCACACGCGCGTCGCGGAGTCGTGACGGTCGCCGTGTCGGACGCTGCTGGTACTGTCGCGGTCGTGAGCGGGCAGACACAGGAACCCGGGCGGCCGGCCGTCTTCTTCGCGTCGGCGGCGGAGTTCCGCGCGTGGCTGGAGCAGAACCACGACTCGGCCACCGAGCTGTGGATGGGGCTCTACCGCAAGGGGGATCCCCGGCAGGGGATCACGTGGGGCGACGCCGTGCCCGAGGCGTTGTGCTTCGGCTGGATCGACTCGGTCAGCCAGCGCATCGACGAGCACGCCCGCCGGCAGCGCTGGACTCCGCGCAAGCCCGGCTCGATCTGGAGCGACATCAACATCGCGCACGTGGAGCGACTCATCGCCGAGGGGCGCATGCACCCCGCGGGACTGGCCGCCTATGAGCGCCGGAGCGCGGATCGGTCGGGGATCTACTCCCACGAGCAGCGTAATGAGCCCACTCCCGAGCAGGCGGCGGCGCTGGCCGCCGTCCCGGCGGCGCAGGCCTTCTGGGACGCGGCGATCCCGTCCTACCGGCGCACGGCGACCCACTGGGTGCAGAGCGCGAAGCGCGAGCAGACCCGCGCCGACCGGCTGGCGACGCTGGTCGCCGACTGCGCTGCCGGCCGGCTCGTGCCGCCGCAGCGCTACGGCGACGAGCCCGCCTGGCTCACCCGCGCGGCTGCGGCGGCGGCCGCGGCGCGCTGAGCGGCACCGGACGTCGTTGCCTCGCGGCCCTCGCTAGTCTCTCGACATGGCGTCGTGGGTGTCGGTGGTGGTCGGGCTCGTCCTGCTGGTGCTCGGCGCCGAGCTCATCGTCCGGTTCGGCGCGCGCCTGGCGCGTCGACTCGGGATCCCGCCGATCCTCGTCGGACTGACCGTCGTGTCGATCGGGACGAGCGCGCCCGAGCTCGCGGTCGGCATCGGCGCCGCACGCTCGGGCGAGGGGTCGCTCGCGCTCGGGAACATCGCGGGGACGAACCTGGTCAACATCCTGCTGATCCTGGGACTGAGCGCCGCGATCCGCGCGATTCCGATGGCGCTGCAGACCCTCCGGCTCGACCTGCCCGTGATGGGCGCGGTCGCGCTGCTCGTGCTGGTCTTCGCGGTCGACGGCGTCATGACGCGCGTCGAGGGCGGCGTGCTCGTCGGCGTCGCGATCGGCTACACGATCGTGCTCGTGCGGTGGGCGCGCCGCGAGAGCGCGCGCGTGATCGCGGAGTTCGAGTCCGCGTACCGCGTCGATCCGCGTCCCGGCGGGGCCGGGCAGGTCGTGCTCATCGCCCTCATGCTGGTGATCGGCCTCGTCATCGTCGTCCTCGGCGCGGACTGGCTCGTGATCGGGGCCGTCGATCTCGCCGCGTCGTTCGGGGTCTCGAGCGCCCTGATCGGACTGACCATCGTCGCGATCGGGACCTCGGCCCCCGAGCTGGCGACGGCGGTCCTGTCCACTCTCCGCGGCGATCGCGACATCGCGATCGGCAATCTCATCGGCTCGAGCACCTACAACCTGACGCTCATCCTCGGCGTCACCCTGCTCGCGGCGCCGATCGTGCTCGATCCGGCGCTCGTGCTCGTGGACCTGCCCGTCATGATCGCCGCGACGCTCGCCTGCGGCGCCGTCATGCTCAGCGGACGCAAGCTGACCCGGCTCGAGGGCGCCGGCATGATGGTCGCCTACCTGGTGTATCTGGGCTACCTGCTCGTCGCCCGCACCTGAGCGCCGTCAGGGCGCCCGCTCGAGCGAGGCCAGCCATCCGGCGAGGATGCGCTCGAGGGCGGCGCGGTCCTCTGCGGGCAGGGAGGCGAGCAGGCGCTGCTCGTTCGCGATGTGCGCCGTGTAGGCATCGTCGATCAGGGCTCGCCCCGCGGCGGTCAGCGAGATCGTGCGCTGCCGGGCGTCCCCGGCATCCACATCGCGGCGGACGAGCCCTCGTTCGACCAGTCGGTCGACCCGCTTCGTCAGCCCGCCGGTCGTGATCATCGTGTGCGAGGCCAGCTCGCCGGCCGTCCGCGCGTACGGGGCGCCCGCGCGTCGCAGCGTCGCCAGCACGTCGAACTCGCCCTCGCTCAGTCCCCAGCGCTCGTACTCCGCCACGAGCTGCGCGGTCAGGAGCCGCCCGATCAGGTGCAGGCGTCCGATGACCGCGGGCGGGGTCGTGTCGAGGTCGGGGCGCTCGCGCGCCCAGGCCGCCACGATGCGGTCGACACGGTCATCGGGGCGCTCGGGGGTGCTGCGGGTCACGAGGGGATTCTACGCGGCGGGGGAATACATCTTCCTGGCAAGGTATTATCTCTTCCATGGAAGATAAATCTCCCCTGCGGTGGATCGCCGTGACGGCGATCGCACCGATCGCGTGGGGAAGCACCTATGTCGTCACGCAGCAGCTCCTGCCCGCGAGTCACCCGCTGTGGGGCGGTGTGCTGCGGGCCCTGCCGGCCGCCGTGCTGCTGCTGGCCGTGACGCGGTGCCTGCCGCGCGGCTCGTGGTGGTGGCGGTCGCTCGTGCTCGGCGCGCTCAACGTCGGCGGCTTCTTCGTCCTCATCTACGTGGCGGGATCGCGACTGCCCTCCAGCATCGCCTCATCGCTCATGTCGACGTCGGCACTGGCGATGATGCTGTGCGCGTGGCTCCTGCTGCGGCGGCGGCCGCGGGCCCTGGCCGTCGTCGGAGGCGTGCTGGGCGTCGGCGGGGTGGTCGTCATGATGGGCGGCGACGGCAGGCCGATCGATCCGGTCGGCATCGCGGCCTCCCTCGGCGCCATGGTCTCCTCGTCCGTCGGGTTCGTGCTGACCAGCCGGTGGGGCGCCGGCATCCCGGCGCTGCGGATGGCGACCTGGCAGCTGCTCGCCGGCGGCCTGATCGCGCTGCCCGTCGCCCTGATCGTCGAGGGTGCGCCGCCGGCGCTGACGCCCGTGTCGGGACTCGGCTTCGCCTACTGCGCGGTCGCGGCGACGGCGATCGCGTACGCGGCCTGGTTCGCCGGACTGCGCCGACTCACGCCGGGGGCCGTCGGCCTCATCGGACTGCTCAACCCCGTCACCGGCGTCGCACTCGGCGTGCTGCTCGCCGGGGAGATGTTCGGCGTGGCCCAGGGGATCGGCTTCGCGCTCGTCCTCGGGGGGATGCTCGTGGGTCTCGTGCGGCGGCGTCCGCGATCAGCGCCGGTGCGTGCGGTAGTAGTCCAGGAGCGCGCGGGTGGAGGCGTCCTGCGCCTCGATGGCGCCGGCATCGCCCTCGATGGCGGGAGCGATCTGCAGCGCGAGCTGCTTGCCGAGCTCGACGCCCCACTGGTCGAACGAGTTGATGCCCCAGATGACGCCCTGGGCGAAGGTGATGTGCTCGTAGAGGGCGATGAGCTCGCCGAGCACGGTCGGCGTGAGCGCCGGGGCGAAGATCGAGGTCGTCGGACGATTGCCGGCGAAGGTGCGCGCGGCGACGAGCGGGCCGGTGGTGCCCTCGGCCTCGACCTCGGCGGCGGTCTTGCCGAACGCGAGCGCCTTGGTCTGGGCGAGGAAGTTCGCCAGGAACAGTCCGTGCACGTCGCGGCCGTCGTCGGCCAGGGGGTAGGCGGGGTTGACGAACGCGATGAAGTCGGCGGGGATGAGCCGGGTGCCCTGGTGGATGAGCTGGTAGAACGCGTGCTGCCCGTTCGTGCCGGGCTCGCCCCAAAAGATCTCGCCCGTGTCGGAGGTGACCGGTGAGCCGTCCCAGCGCACGGACTTGCCGTTGGACTCCATGGTGAGCTGCTGCAGGTAAGCGGCGAAGCGGCTCAGCTGCTGCGCGTAGGGCAGCACGGCGTGCGACTGCGCCCCGAGGAAGTTCGTGTACCAGACGTTGAGCAGCCCCATCAGGACAGGGACGTTCCGGGCGAGCGGGGTCGAGGCGACGTGCTCGTCGACGGCGTGGAAGCCGACGAGCAGCTCGCGGAAGGCGTGCGGACCGAGCTCGATCATGAGCGACAGGCCGATCGCGGAGTCGACCGAGTAGCGGCCGCCGACCCAGTCCCAGAAGCCGAAGGCGTTCGCCGTGTCGATGCCGAAGGCGGCGACCTTGTCGAGCGCCGTCGAGACGGCGACGAAGTGGTGGGCGACGGCGTCGGTCTTCTGCCGCTCCGACCCGTCGATCGCGCCGGTGCGCTCGAGGCCCGCCCACAGCCAGTCGCGGGCGAGGCGGGCGTTGGTGAGGGTCTCGAGCGTCGTGAAGGTCTTCGAGGCGACGATGAACAGGGTCGTCTCGGGGTCGAGGTCCCGCGTGCGGTGCGCGAGGTCGAACGGGTCGATGTTCGAGACGAAGCGCGCCTCGATGCCCGCGGTGGCATACGGCTCGAGCGCCGCCGAGATCATGGCAGGGCCGAGGTCGGAGCCGCCGATGCCGATGTTGACGACATGGGTGACCTTCTTGCCGGTGATGCCGAGCCAGTCGCCCGAGCGGACGCGGTCGGCGAACGCGCTCATGGCGTCGAGGACCTTGTGGACGTCGTGGTCGATGTCCTGGCCGTCGATGGTCAGCGCGGGCACGGCGCCGGCGGGGCGGCGCAGCGCCGTGTGCAGGACGGCGCGGTCCTCGGTCGTGTTGATGTGCTCGCCGGCGAGCATCGCGGCGTAGCGCTCGGCGACGCCGGTCTGCTCGGCGAGCTTGACGAGCGAGGCGAGGATGCCGTCGTCGACGAGGTTCTTCGACAGGTCGACGCGGAGGTCGGCGAGGTCGAAGGTGAGCCGCTCGACGCGGCCGGGGTCGGCGGCGAACCAGGCGCGCAGATCCGGGGCGAATCCGTCGTGATGGGCGGCGAGCTCGGCCCAGGCGGACGTGGTGGTGGCATCGATGGGAGCAGTCACGGGATCCACGGTACAGGCGTGGAGGCCGGCCCGTCCGGGGCCGGCCTCCAGGTGAGCGGGGCGGTCAGCGCTCGGAGCGCAGCGTCACCGTTCCCGCGGCCAGGTCGACCGTGATCTCGCTGCGCGCGCCGGGAGCGGTCGACAGGCGGTTGTCGAGGGTGCCGGCCGTCACATCCGAGCGCACGTCGTACGACCCCTCGGGCAGGACGAGGTCGATCTGGCCGGCACTCGCCTCCAGCGCCAGACGCTCCGGTGCGGCGCCGCCCAGGCGGCCCTCCACGCTGCCGGCGCTCACACGCACGGCGCCCGACCGGACACCGTCCAGGTCGAAGGTCACGCGCCCCGCGCTCAGATCGATGTCCACCTCGTCGGCCGAACCGGTCACGTCGATGGATCCGGCGGCGAGACCGAGGTCGAGCTCGCCGAAGTCGCCGCGCGCGGTGATCGACCCGGCGCTCAGATCGAGCGAGGCGTCGATCCCCTGCAGGCCGGCCGGCAGCGTCAGCACGGCGCGATCGCCGCGGGTGCCGAACAGGTTCCAGCCGCGCCACCAGGACCGGTCGGTGTCGACGACCAGGTCGTCGCCGTTGCGCGTCACCGACCAGTCGGCGATGCCGCTGCCGGTGATCTCCAGCGTCGCGTCGTCGACGTCGCCGTAGACGACGATCAGCTCCGCCGCGGCGATGTCCACGTCGATCCCGGAGATGCCGGCGACCTCCGCCGTGAGGACCTCGCTGCGCACCGCGAGGGAGCGCACGGTCGAGACCACGCCGGCGAAGACGGCGCCGATCACCAGCACCGTGCCGAGGCAGATCGCGATGATCGCGATCACGCGCGACGACGAGCGGGGCGTGAGCGGCGGGGTGCCGGATGCCGGGGGAGTGACGGGCGGGGGTGTCAAGGTCGTGCTCATCGGAGTGCTCCGTTCTGGGGCGGAATGCCGCCACGTGGGGTGGGGCCGGGAGTGCCCGGGCCGCCGTGCTCGAGGTGGACCAGCGCCGCGAGCACGCGCCGGTTGCCGTGCTCGTCCTGCTCGAGGCCGAGCTTCTGGAAGAGGGAGGTGATGTGCTTCTCGACGCTCGCCTCGGAGACGAACAGCGTCTGGGCGATGGCCTGGTTGCTCTTGCCCTCGGCGATCAGCGCCAGCACGGTGCGCTCGCGGTCGGTCAGACGTGCCAGGCGCTCGTCGCGGGCCCGGCGCGTCAGCAGCTGCGCCACCACCTCGGGGTCGAGCACCGTCGCGCCGCCGCCGATGCGGCGGACCGCGTCGAGGAAGTCGGCGATGTCGGCGACGCGGTCCTTCAGCAGGTAGCCGAAGGCCGCGGCCTGGCCGGCGATGAGGTCGCTCGCGTAGCGCTCCTCGACGTACTGGCTGAGTACGAGCACCGGCAGCGCCGGGTGCGCGGTGCGCAGCTCGAGCGCGGCGCGAATGCCCTCGTCGGTGAACGTCGGGGGCAGCCGCACGTCGAGGATGCACAGCTCGGGGGCGGAGGTCGCCACCACCTCGACCAGTCCCGTGGCCTCGGGCAGGGCGGCGACGACGTCGTGTCCGGCGTCCTCGAGCACGCGCACGAGCCCCTCGCGCAGCAGCGCGGAGTCCTCGCAGATCAGGATGCGCACGGGACGCTCACCTCCAGCGTGGTCGGGCCGCCGGCGGGGCTGTCCAGCCGGGCGGTGCCACCGGCGGCGAGGACCCGGTTCGTGATGCCGTCGAGTCCGCCGCCGGGCAGGATGCGGGCGCCGCCCACACCGTTGTCCTCCACCCGGGCCCACAGCGCCTGCCGGGACGAGTCGTCCTCGCGGAGCCGCACGATGACGCGCGTCTCGGTCGCGCGCGAGTGCTTCGCGGCGTTCGTGAGCGACTCGGCGATCGCGAAGTAGACGGCGGCCTCGGTCGTCGGGCTGCAGCGCCCGTCGAGCCGCACGTCCAGGTGCACGGGCACGTGCGAGCGTGCCGCCAGCGCCGACAGGGCGGCATCCAGCCCCCGGTCGTCGAGGACCGACGCGTGGATCCCGCGCGCCAGCTGCCGCAGCTCGGTGATCGCGGCCTTCGTCGAGGTGTGCGCCTCGTCCAGCAGCGCCTTCGCGGCAGCGGGGTCGCTGTCGATCTTCTGCTGTGCGAGCCCGAGCGTCATGCCGACCGACACCAGCCGCGGCTGGACGCCGTCGTGCAGGTCGCGCTCGATGCGCGTGCGCTCCACCTCGCTGGCGCGCACGGCTCCTTCGCGCTGGATGCCGGCGGTCCAAGCCTGCTCGGCCAGGATCGCCTCGCGGGACGGGACGAGGATCGCACGGGTGAGCACGGCGTGCAGCAGCGAGATGCTCAGCAGTACCGAGAGGGTCACGACGATGCCGAGGACGCCGGCGAGGATCGCCCACTCGGAGCCGACCGTCAGACCGGTCGCCGGGATGCGCACCTCGCCGCCGCCGACGACCGGCGCGAACAGCAGGACGATGCTCGTGGCGAACCAGCCGACCATCGGCAGCACGAGCAGGCCGAGGACGGTGGCGATCGCCGCGCTGGCGATGCCGCGCCACATGGGGCCGTCGGCGAACTGGTGGCCGAGGGTCTTCACCCAGCCGCCGAATCCGGGCCGGCCGCTGCGGCGGATGTGCAGGCTCGGCAGGCCGTAGCCGTACAGGCCGTCGACACGCTCGTACTCCAGCCAGGCGGTGGCCCACAGGAGGTACAGGAACGCGAGGAGGAAGAGGAGGCCGATGCCGAGGACCAGCAGCAGGCTGACGCCGAGGCTGAGCAGGGTGAGCAGGAGGGTGAACAGGAGGGAGCCGGCGAGGCCGACCGCGGCCAGCTGGGCGAGGGAGCCCAGCAGGACGAGGACGCTCGGGCGCCGGGGGACGGGAGTGACGTCGGTGGTCATGTCTCAAACGTAGGGCGGCGGGTCCGCACGCACACCCGAGCCAGCCCGAGACTCGGGGTAGGGATAACCCCCGGATCCCGCGCCGCGAGCTGCGGGTGCTGGGAGGATAGGGGAGTGACGCGCCCCGACATCCGACTCATCGCCGTCGACATGGACGGCACGCTGCTCGACGCCGCGGGCGCGATCCCGGCGGCCCTGTGGCCGCTGCTGGATCGACTGCGCGAGCGCGGCATCGCCTTCGCGCCCGCGAGCGGACGCCAGCTCGCGACCCTGCAGGGGATGTTCGCCGGCTGCGACGCCGAGCTCGACTTCATCGCCGAGAACGGCGCGTACGTCGTCCGCGACGGCGTCGAGGTCAGCTCGGACGCGATGGCCCCGGAGGTCGCGGCAGCCGTCATCGCGCGGGTGCGCGACCTGGCGGCGGCCGGCGTCCTGCGCACGTCGGTTGTGCTGTGCGGCAAGCGCTCCGCCTACATCGAGGACCTCGAGCCCCGCTTCCGCGCCGAGGCCGAGAAGTACTACGCGCAGCTGGCCGTCGTCGACGACCTGACCGACGTCGACGACCAGGTGCTCAAGCTCGCCCTCTTCGACGCCGACGGCGGCGAGGCGCACACGGCACCGCGGTTCGCCGACCTCGAGGCCACCCACCAGGTGGTGGTGTCCGGCCCGCACTGGGTCGACATCATGAACCAGGGCGTGAACAAGGGCGTCGCGCTGCGCCGGCTGCAGGCGGCGATGGGCATCACGTCCGCGCAGACGGCGGCGTTCGGCGACTACCTCAACGACATCGAGCTGCTGCAGGCGGCGGACTGGTCCTTCGCGATGGCCGATGCCCATCCCGACGTCGTCGCGGTCGCGCGTCACCGGGCGCCCTCGCACGTGGATGCCGGTGTGCTCACCGTCATCGAGGAGCTGCTCGGCGCCGCCTGACCGAACGGGGCGTAGCGTGGTGTCCATGGTCACGATTCCCACGGTCACCCTCAACGACGGCACCTCCTTCCCCGAGCTCGGACTCGGCACGTACAACCTGCGCGGCGCCGACGGCGTCGACGCGATCGTCGCCGCGGTCGAGAGCGGCTATCGGCTGCTCGACTCGGCGGTCAACTACGAGAACGAGGCAGAGGTCGGTGAAGCCGCGCGGCGCAGCGGCATCCGCGATGAGCTCATCGTCACGACCAAGGTGCCCGGACGCGACCACGGGTTCGACGAGACCGTGCGCAGCGCGCAGGCCTCCCTCGAGCGGCTCGGGCTGGACCGCATCGACCTGTACCTCATCCACTGGCCGAACCCGTCGGTGGGAAAGTACGTCGAGACCTACCGCGCCATGCTCGCGCTGCGCGACGAGGGCCAGGTGGGCTCGGTCGGCGTCTCCAACTTCACCGAGGCGATGCTCACTCAGCTGATCGACGAGACGGGGGTCGCGCCGGCCGTCAACCAGGTGGAGCTGCACCCGTACTTCCCCCAGGCGAGGCTGCGGGCGTTCCACGCCGAGCACGGCATCCGCACCGAGAGCTGGAGCCCGCTCGCACGGCGCAGCGAGCTGCTCACCGAGCAGGTCGTCGCCGACGTCGCGGCGGGGCACGGCGTGACCCCGACCCAGGCGGTGCTGCGCTGGCACACCCAGCTGGGGTCCACGCCCATCCCGAAGTCGGCGGACCCGCAGCGTCAGATCGAGAACGCGGACGTCTTCGGCTTCACGCTGACCGACGACGAGATCGCCGGCCTCAGCGGCCTCGAGCGCGGGCGTCTGTGGGACGGGGACCCCCTCACGCACGAGGAGATGTGACGGCGGCGCTGCTCAGCGCACCGGCTGCGTCGCGAGCCACTCGTCGAAGGTCTGCGTGCCGATCAGCGCGCCGCGGCCGGGCAGGTTGAGTCCCGCCCGCATGCCCTTCATCTGCGCGCCGGGGATCGAGATCGACGGGATCCAGCCGCGCGCGCCGCGGGCGCGCGCGTAGCGGCGGACCATGTCGTCGAGCTGCTCCTCACGCGGTCCGGCGAGTTCGACCGTGCTCTCCGGGTCGCCGGCGGCGATCCGGGCCAGCTGTGCGCCGACTTCGGCCGCGGCGATCGGCTGCACCCGTGCACGCGGCGCGAGCTGGAGCGGGCCGAGCTTCGCGCGCGCCGCGATCTGTCCCGCGAACTCGTGGAACTGCGTCGCCCGCACGATGGTCGCCGGCGCGCCGGAAGCGGACAGGGCGTGCTCCTGCGCGAGCTTGCCGGCGTAGTAGTCGTGGGGGTTGCGATCGACGCCGACGATCGACAGCAGGACGAGGTGCCGTGCGCCGGCGGTTCGCGCGGCCGCGGCGAGGTTGCCCGTCGCGGTCGTGAAGAAGGTCGTGGCCCGCCTCGCCGACAGGGTCGTCACATTCGCGGCGTCGATCACGGCGTCCACGCCCGCCAGCGCATCGGCCAGCCCCCGCCCCGTGATCAGGTCGACGCCGGTGCCGCGGGCGAGGGCGACCGGCTCGTGGCCCTGAGCGCGGACGGCCGACACGATGTGCGTTCCGACGGTGCCGGTGGCGCCGGCGACTGCGATCCTCATGAGGTCCTCCGTGTCCGGGCCCGACGGTACTCTCTCACCGTGGCCACCCTCGACAATCTGCGCCGCACGGCCGATGCGCTGCCCGGCAGTGAGGAGCGCGCGACGACCGGCGGTGCCGCGTGGTTCGTACGCGGCAAACTCTACGCGTGGGAGTGCCATCCGTGGCCGAGCATCCCGGCGGACATGCGCGCGATCGTCGCAGCGGAACTCGTCGTCGGCGTCAAGGTCGCCGACCCCGTGGACGCGCTCGCTCTCGCCGAGATGGCGCCCGACGTGTTCCTGCGCACGACGACGCGCTGGAACGAGCCGAAGGTCGCGTTCCGCATGGCCGGCATCGACGACGCTCACCTCGCCGAGCTCGTCACCGAGGCGTGGCGCGTCCAGGCGCCGAAGTACCTGCGGCGCGAGTTCGACGACGCCGGTGCGTAACCGGCCGCCGGCGGCTCGTGGCAGGGAACTCGGTCAGTGCGGGGCGTGGAACTCGTCCGTGCCGCGCTTCCAATAGCCCTTCACGACGATCTGGTCGGACGAGAGCCCCCAGCGCTCGACGAGCAGAGCCCGGCCGGGTTTGACGATGGCCTGCTCGGCGGCCACGAAGCCGAACACATCGCCGTCGGGACGGTCCGCGGTGGCGATCGCGTCGAGTCGTCCGGCCAGCGCCGACCCCGAGGGGCCAGTGCCGCGGAACACCTGCTCGACGACGACCCCGGGCGGGGTGAGGATCGGCAGCTGATGGGCGGTGTCGGCGACCTCCACCAGGATGCGGCCGACGGCATCGGCGTCCATCAAGTGGGTGAAGCGCCGCATCGCCGGAACGGCGGTCTCGTCGCCGGCCAGCAGCCACGCGTCGGGGCGGCCCGTCACGATCATCGAGCCACGGGGGCCGCCGACGCCCGCGACGGCTCCGATCTCCGCGGTGGCCGCCCACGGGGCTGCGACGCCCTCGGCGCCGTGGATCGCGAACTCGAGATCGAGCCAGCCCTCGTCGGCATCCCAGGCGAGCGGCGTGTACTCGCGACTCGGAGCCGCCCGGAGCTCCTCGATGGATGCCGGTGGCGCATCGGGGAAGAAGACCCGGATGTGGTCGTCGGCGCCGGGGGAGTCGAATCCGCGCAGCTCGGGTCCCTCCAGCCGGACGCGCACATAGGCCGGTGTCAGCCACTGCCGGGCCGCGAGGTGGGCCCTGCGGAAACGGAGGTCCTGCCCCTGTCGTTCCAGCCGGAAGGAGGGGGCCGATTTGACGAAGCTCATGTAGGTAAGGCTAACCTATCCCCGCGGGGCCGGCTCAGGTCGGTTCCCACGCCGACAGCGAGGTGGGCGCACGCGCGGCTCGCTGCGTGCGCTCGTCCGCCCTTCCCCAGGAGAGACACGCATGCGCACGAAACGCCCCCTGATCGCCACCTCCGTCGCGCTGGTCGCGGCACTCGGATTCGCCGGCTGCGCCGCCGAGACCCCGACGACGCCCGCGACCGGCGACGCGCCGGCGGCGGCCACCACGGTGACCGTCGAGGACAACAATGGCACCCAGACCATCACCCTCCCGCTGACGTCCGTGGCCGCGTTCGACAACCGCACCTTCGAGACCCTGTCGGACTGGGGCATCGAGCTGTCCGTCGCGGCGGTCTCGCTCATGCCGTCCACGATCGCGTACAAGACCGACGCCTCGATCGTCGACGTCGGCACCCACAACTCGCCCAACCTCGAGGCGATCGTGGCGGCGGCCCCCGCCCTCGTCGTCAACGGCCAGCGCTTCTCGCAGTACCACGACGACATCGCCGCGCTCGTGCCGGATGCCGTCGTGCTCGAGCTCGATCCGCGTGAGGGCGAGAGCCTCGGCGACGAGCTCAAGCGTCAGGTGACCGTGCTCGGCGAGGTCTTCGGCAAGCAGGCCGAGGCCGCGCAGCTCGTCGCGGACTTCGACGCCGCCGTCGCGCGCGCCGTCGCCGCGTACCGCACGGACGAGACGGTCATCGCCGTCAACACCTCCGGAGGCCAGATCGGCTACATCGCCCCCAGCGTCGGGCGCGCGCTCGGCCCGGTGTTCGACATGCTCGGACTGACCCCCGCGCTGCAGATCGCCGAGGGCACCGACGACCACCAGGGCGACGACATCTCCGTCGAGGCGATCGCCGACGCCGATCCCGAATGGATCCTCGTGATGGACCGCGACGCGGCCGTCTCCGCCGATGACCCGTCCTACCAGCCCGCCGCCGACATCCTCGAGAACTCCGAGGCGCTCGCACGCGTCACGGCGGTCACGAAGGGGCAGCTCGTCTACATGCCCGCCGACACGTACACGAACGAGGGCATCCAGACCTACACCGAGTTCCTGAACGCGTTCGCGGACGCGCTGGAAGCGGCGCGCTGATCGGCTGATCGCGCTGAGGCCGGCGGTCGCGCCCACTCGCACCACCGCCGGCCTCTCCCCGTGCTCATGACACCGGATCACACGACATGACGATCGCATCCACGGCGAGCCCCCGCGTGGCGAGGGGGCGACTGTTCGACGCCAGGCTCCTGCTCGGCATCCTCGTCGTCCTCCTCCTGCTCGGCTTCTCCCTGTTCACCGGCGTGTACGACATCTTCGGCGCCGAGGACGGAACCGAGATGTTCGCGATCACCCGCATCCCGCGTACGATCGCCCTCGTCCTCTCCGGCGCCGCGATGGCCATGTGCGGGCTGGTGATGCAGCTGCTCACCCAGAACCGCTTCGTCGAGCCGACCACCACCGGTACGACCGAATGGGCAGGACTCGGACTGATCACCGTGATGGTGGTCTTCCCCGGGGCGAGCATCGCCGCCCGCATGACCGGTGCCGTCGTCGCGGCGTTCATCGGGACGATGATCTTCTTCCTCTTCCTGCGTCGCGTGTCGCTGCGCTCGTCGCTGATCGTGCCGATCGTCGGCATCATGCTCGGCGCCGTCGTCGGATCGATCTCGACGTACATCGCGCTGCAGACGAACATGCTGCAGAGCCTCGGTGTCTGGTTCGCCGGCAGCTTCACCTCGGTGATGCGTGGCCAGTACGAGTTCCTGTGGATCGTCGCCTTCGTCGGCGTCGCCGTCTTCATCGTGGCCGACCGCTTCACCGTCGCCGGACTCGGCGAGGAGATCGCCACCAACGTCGGGGTGAACTACAACCGGATCATCCTGATCGGCACCGGCCTCATCGCGGTCGCGACGGGGGTCGTGACCGTCGTCGTGGGCAACCTTCCCTTCCTCGGGCTGATCGTCCCGAACATCGTGTCGATGGTGCGCGGCGACGACCTGCGCAGCAATCTGCCGTGGGTGTGCCTGCTCGGCATCGCCATCGTCACGGTCTGCGACCTCGTCGGCCGCACGATCATCATGCCGTTCGAGGTCCCGGTCTCGCTCATCCTCGGAATCGTGGGGTCCATCGTGTTCGTCGCCCTCCTGCTGAAGCAGCGCCGTCGTGGCTGAGATCGTGCTGCCTGCCACGGCGCCCGGCCCGATGGCCCCGCGCAGTGCCGACGCCTTCGCCTCACCGCGCGCCCGCAGACGGTACATCGTCGTCCTGGGCGCCCTCATCGTCCTGTCCCTCGGGTTCGGCTTCGCGCTGCTGGCCTGGGACAACCCGATGCCCGTCGGCACGGACGGCTTCTGGCGCATCGCCGAGATGCGCGCGACCGGCCTCGTCGTGATCGCCGTCGTCGCCTTCAGCCAGGCGATGGCGACGGTCGCCTTCCAGACCGTGACGAACAACCGCATCATCACCCCCTCGATCATGGGGTTCGAGTCGCTGTACACCGCGATTCAGACCTCCGCCGTCTACTTCCTCGGCATCGCCGGGCTGATCGCGATCCAGGGTGTCCCGCAGTTCCTCCTGCAGGTGGCGCTGATGGTCGGCTTCGCGCTGCTGCTGTACGGCTGGCTGCTGTCGGGCAGGTACGGCAACCTGCAGGTGATGCTGCTGATCGGCATCGTCATCGGCGGCGGACTCGGCTCGGTGTCGGCGTTCATGCGCCGCCTGCTCACGCCGAGCGAGTTCGATGTGCTGGCGGCGCGCCTGTTCGGCAACATCGCCAACGCCGATGCCGAGTACCTGCCGGTCGCCATCCCGCTGTGCGCGGTGGCCGGCGGCTTGCTGTGGGCCAACGCGCGCCGCCTCAACGTGATCGCGCTGGGCCGCGACACCAGCATGAACCTCGGGCTGAACCACCGCGCCGAGCTCCTGCGCGCGCTCACGCTCGTGTCGATCCTGATGGCCGTGTCGACCGCGCTGGTCGGCCCCATGACCTTCCTCGGATTCCTCGTCGCCACGCTCGCCTATCAGTTCGCCGACACCCACGATCATCGCTTCGTCTTCCCCGTCGCGGTCCTGACCGGCTTCGTCGTCCTCACCGGCGCGAACTTCGTCATGAAGCACATCTTCTACGCGCAGGGCGTCGTGTCGATCATCATCGAGCTGATCGGCGGCGGCGTCTTCCTGTTCGTCATCCTCAGAAAGGGCCGGCTGTGATCACCCTCACCGACGTGCGCAAGGACTACAGCGACGAGGTCGCGATCGGGCCGGTCACCCTCTCGATCCCGCAGGGCGGGATCACGGCACTGGTCGGTCCCAACGGCGCCGGCAAGTCGACGCTGCTGACGATGATCGGGCGCCTCCTCGGCCTCGACCACGGCGCGATCGAGATCGCCGGCTACGACGTGGCGAGCACGGCATCCAAGGATCTCGCCAGGATCGTCTCGATCCTGCGGCAGGAGAACCACTTCATCACGCGACTGACGATCCGGCAGCTGGTCGGCTTCGGGCGGTTCCCCTACTCGAAGGGGCGGCTGACCCGCGTCGACGAGGAGCACATCAGCCGCGCGATCGACTTCCTCGACCTCACCCGGCTCGAGGGACGCTATCTCGACCAGCTCTCCGGCGGCCAGCGCCAGCGTGCCTATGTGGCGATGGTGCTCGCCCAGGACACGGAGTACGTCCTGCTGGACGAGCCGCTGAACAACCTCGACATGAAGCACGCCGTGCAGATGATGAAGCTCCTGCGGCGAGCGACGAGCGAACTCGGCAAGACGATCGTCATCGTGCTGCACGACATCAACTTCGCCGGCCACTACTCCGATCACATCTGCGCGGTGAAGGACGGGCGCGTCGTCGAGTTCGGCACGCCCGCCGAGATCCTGACCGGGGACGTGCTCACGCGGGTGTTCGAGACGCCCGTCCAGGTCGTGGACGGGCCGAACGGACCGCTCGCCGTCTACTTCTGAGCCCTCTGAGCCTTCTGAGCCCTCTGAGCCCTAGAGCTGCGCGCCGTCGTCGAACGGGTCGTGCAGGCCCGGCGTCTTGCCGCGCCAGGACTCGTAGGCCATCAGCCAGCCGATCGAGACGATCGCGGCCAGCGTCAGACCGAGCGGCACGCTCTGCAGGATGAGCCCGACAAGCACGCCCAGCCCGAGCAGCACGACCGTGCCCGCGAGCCAGCCGATCCGGCCCTTCGGCCATCCCGTCCCGGCATCCGTCATCTCTCCAGCGTAGACGCCGGGCGCTCAGCGGGAGCGATGGTCCTCGGGGTGCAGCCGCGGTCCGCGGCGCTGTTCGCGCGCGCCGGCCAGCCCGACGAGGCGGATGATGCGCTGACGGTGGCCGCGCCACGGTTCGAGGAGCTCGACCATCCCCGCGTCGTCGACGCGCCGCCCGGTCAGCGCGAAGCCGACCTCGTGCGCGAGATGGTAGTCCCCGACGCTGACGGCATCGGGGTCTCCGAACGCGCGGATCCGCGTCTCGGCGCTCGTCCACGCGCCCACCCCGCGCAGGCTCGTCAGGACGCGATCGGCCTCGTCGCCGCCGGTCGTGACGGCACGCTCGATCGACGCACGGCGCGCGGCGGCCTCGACGACGGTGCGGGACTGCGGCGGCTCGAGCCCGGCGCGGTGCCAGGCCCAGCTCGGGATGCGGTGCCAGTCCGCCGGCGGCGCGAACATCGGCTTCGGGGTCGGACCCGGCGCGCGCTCGCCGCACCAGGTCAGGATCGCCCGCCACGCGCCGAACGCCTGCAGCGCCGTCACCTTCTGCTCGAAGACGGCGCTGGCCAGAGCGTCGAAGACGCGATCGGTCGCCCCGATCCGCAGGCCGCGGTGGCGGTCGTGCACGGCCGCGATGAGGGGATGCCGGGACGCGTCGAACCCGGTCGGATCGTCGTCGCCCCCGCACAGGCGGGGCAGCTGCGCGATCGCCCACGCGGCTCCGGGCCCCCACGCGGCGCCGCGGATCCGGTCGCGCCCGACGCGGATCGCCAGAGTCGCGACGCCGTCCGGCGTGCGCGTCGCGCGCCAGAGGATGCCGTGTGCCGCGGTCTGCGCGGGGTCGTGCGCGCCGCGCTGCTGGTATCCGACGGCGCGCGCGGCATCCAGTGGCGTGCGCGGACGGTACTCGGTCTCGAGGGGGCGGCCGTGGTCGGGGCGAGGGTCGCGCACGGCGGGCGATGATCGCGGCGTCGGAGCCTGCGGCATCCGTCCCCGCGCGCGCGTCGTCATGTCGTCACCCTACGCGACGGCCGCGACACCCCCGTTCGGCAGGCGTTAGGTGCGGGTGTTTCGGGGTGTGACTGTGCGCGAGCGACTGCGGAAGTGGGGTGTCGGGTGTCGTCGTTCGGCAGGCGCTGGGTGCGGGTGTTTTGGGCTGTGACTGTGCGCGAGCGACTGCGGAAGCGGGGTGTCGTCGTTCGGCAGTCGCTAAGTGCGGGTGTTTCGGGGTATGACTGTGCGCGAGCGACTGCGGAAGCGGGGTGTCGTCGTTCGGCAGTCGCTAAGTGCGGGTGTTTCGGGGTATGACTGTGCGAGTGACTGCGGAAGCG
>Ga0160450_100385_pt1 | contig 28050 bp, 24 predicted proteins | sample HID1975K_E1MG_FD_108257 | JGI IMG/M metagenome (GOLD analysis project Ga0160450, IMG submission 108257) | Enriched soil microbial communities from UW Madison campus, WI, USA - HID1975K_E1 MG | ecosystem: Environmental > Terrestrial > Soil > Unclassified | place: USA: Madison, Wisconsin...
CCCGCCAACCCGACCACCCGGACGCTGAGCGAGCGCCAGCGAGACGAAGCGCCCACCCCGTCACCCCCGCCAACCCGACCACCCGGACGCTGAGCGAGCGCCAGCGAGACGAAGCGCCCACCCGGTCAGCCCCCGCCAACCCGACCACCCGGACGCTGAGCGAGCGCCAGCGAGACGAAGCACACACCCGGTCAGCGCCCGCCAACCCGACCACCCGGACGCTGAGCGAGCGCCAGCGAGACGAAGCGCGTGCCCGGTCGGCGTCAGCGCCCGGGAAGCTCGTCGCCCGGGCGGGCCTCGGTGAACGGCGCCTCGATGTCGGCGCGGTCGAGCAGCTCCTCCAGGCGGGCACGACGGGAGCGGGTCACGAGCGTGACGACCGTGCCCGACGCGCCGGCCCGGCCGGTGCGGCCCGAGCGATGCAGGTACGTCTTGTACTCGTCCGGCGGGTCGGCCTGCACGACGAGGTCGATGTCGTCGACGTGGATGCCGCGTGCCGCGACATCCGTCGCCACCAGCACGTCGATGCGGCCCGACGTGAGCTTCTCGAGGTTGCGGGTGCGTCGCGCCTGGTCGAGATCGCCATGCAGGGCGAGGGCGCGGATGCCGGCGGCGCCGAACTGCTCGGCCAGCATCTCGGCATACGCGCGGGTGCGCGTGAAGACGAGGGTCTTGCCATCGCGGTCGACGAGGGAGCGCAGCAGCTCCGCCTTGTCGCGGTGGTCCACCACGAGCACGCGATGGTCGATCGTCCCCGAGCGCTGGGTCTCGCCGGCGACCTCGTACACGGCGGGCTTGGTGAGGAACTCCTTGACCAGCGCGGACACCTCGCCGTCGAGCGTCGCCGAGAACAGCAGCCGCTGCGCGTCGCGCGGGGTGCGGCGCATGATGCGCTGAACCGGCTGCAGGAACCCGAGCTCACACATGTGGTAGGCCTCGTCGAGCACGGCGATGCGCACCTCCGACAGGTCGAGCGCGCGGGATTCGACGAGGTCCTCGATGCGGCCCGGAGTGCCGATCACGATGTCGATGCCCTTCTTGAGGGCGCCCAGCTGCCGCGCCTTGGGCACGCCGCCGTAGATCTGCGTGGTGAAGAGGCCCACGCTGCGCGCGATGGGCTGGATCGTCGCGTCGATCTGCAGCGCGAGCTCGCGCGTGGGCGCGAGGATCAGCGCGCGCGGGGGACGCCCGAACTCGCGCTTCTGGCCGGCCTGCGAGCGCAGCACGCTCTCGACGAGCGGCGCACCGAAGGCGATCGTCTTGCCCGAGCCGGTGCGCCCGCGCGCCAGGACGTCGCGTCCGTCGAGGATCGCGGGGATCGTCGCCGCCTGGATGGGGAAGGGATGCCGCGCCCCGAGCTCGTCGAGGGTCTTGACGATGTTCTGCCCGAGGCCGAGGTCGCCGAAGGTCGCACCGTCGACCTCGGTGGGCACGACGGCGTCGGCGTGGAGGCGCTCGTGGACGACATCGGGACGGGCGCCGTCGTCCCGGCGCGGCCGCTCGTCCCGGCGCGGCGACTCGTCCCGGCGCGGCCGGTCGTCCCGGCGCGGCCGGTCGTCGCGTGGCGGCCGCTCGTCCCGCCGCGGACCGTCGTCCCGCCGGGGTCGCTCGTCGCGTGCGTGCGTGCGGATGGCACGCGCCTCGTCGCGTCCGGCGCGCTCCTGCTCGGTCCAGCGGCGCTTCGGCGCCCCTTCCGCCGGCTCCGCGCGGTAGCCGCGGTGACCCGGGCTGCGGCTGCCGCTCTTGCCGGCCGAGGACTCACCGGGACGCCGCTTCTGCTCGTCGTCGCGACCACCGGTGTCCTTGCCGCGGGCGCCGCCGGCCGCACGGGAGCGGGGGTTGTAGCGCGGGTCGTAGTTCTTCGGCGCGCGGCCGCCGCCGGGCTTCTTGTTCTTGGGCATCCGGCTCCTCCTGGGTGCGATCCGCGGGCACCCGCGCGCCGCGAGCGCGGCGCGGTGCGTGAGCCGGCCACTCCAGGTTACCCGCGCCACCCCCTCGGCCCGGGGAGTCGCACCGCGTCCTCGACCAGCGTTCCCCCGGCTGGGCGGGCTACTGTTGCCTCAGCGGCTTGCCGCCGACCGGGGGGTCACCGCTGAACTGGGGTTTTGTGCAGTTCGGTCTCCCCGTCGCACTGGGGAATCTGTCGTCAAGCCGACGGGGCTCCCGGGTCGGTTCCTTGGGGTGTTCCGGCACCGGACACCGCGTCGCACCCGAACCGATCGTGAGTCGAATGCCTCCCACGACCCTTTCAGACGTCACCGCCGACCCCGTCGCATCGCTTTCCGTCGCGACGCCGTTGCCGATGGCGCCCCTACCGGACACCGAGACGCCGGTGACGTCTGCCCTGGTGCCCCTGCCCGAACCCGACCCCGCAGCCGCCGCCGTCGCGCACCGCGTCGGGCGCCTGGCCGTGCTGTCGCTGCCCGCGGGGGTGCTCCTGGCGGTGCTCACCACCCACGACCCCACGTGGTGGCAGCACCACTTCTCGCAGCTCGGGACCCACTCCGACTTCTCGGGACGCACCTTCAACGCGACGGCGATCTTCGCCGGGTTCTTCCTGGCCGCCTACGGCGTGCTGCTCGCGGTGGCGCTGCCCGACGGCATCCCGATCCGGGCTGCACGTGCGTTCCGCGGGTCGGTCGTGTCGGCGGGGCTGCACCTCACGGCCGTGGGGCTCGTGCCGATCCCGGTGAGCCCCGACATGCACAACCTCATCGCGACGGGCCTCGGGCTGTCGTTCCTGTCGACGGTGTCGACGGGCCTCGCGATCCCTGGGCGCAGCCGGCGGTTCCGGCGCGCGACGGCGTGCTGCGTCGCGCTGCTCGCGACAGGCATGGTCGTGCTGACGGCGGGATTCATCACACTGGCGCTGTTCGAGTTCGTCGCCTTCGTCACGATGGGGGTGTGGCTGCTGTGCCTGCCGCGCGTTCTCGCGGCCGCCCCGGCGCCCGTGCGCACCTCGCGTCGGCGTCGCGCGGCGGCCGTCGCACAATGGATGCCATGGCAGAACCCGTGGCCCACCCCGTCACCGTCGCGATCGAACGTCGCATCGACCCGTCCCGCACCGCCGAAGCCACGAGCTGGATGCAGGCGGGCACAGATCTCGCCGCCGGTTTCGACGGCTTCCTCGGCTCCGGCTGGGTCCGCGCGGGCGAGGGCAGCGACCTCTGGTACATGCTGTACCGCTTCCGCGACATCCCGACCCTGGAGGGCTGGGAGGATTCGGCGCAGCGCGGCTGGTGGCTCGACTCCGGCCGCGCCTTCGCCCGTGAGGTCAAGGTCGAGCGACGCACCGGCATCGAGGGCTGGTTCGACGCTCCGTTCGCGACCCACGTCGAGACGCGCGGCGTCGCCCCGGCGACCGGTCCGATCCAGCAGCCCATCCCGGCCGCCCCGCCGCGCTACAAGCAGGCCGTCACGATCTGGCTCGGCTTCTTCCCCACCAACCTCCTCGCGTCGTGGCTGCTCGGCTTCCTGCCGGGGTTCGCGGAGTGGCCGCTGATCGCCCGCGTGCTGCTGTCGACGGTGCTGCTCACGCCGGTCATGACCTACGCGGTGCTGCCCGCGGTGACCCGCATGCTGCGCCCCTGGCTGCAGCGCGGCCGCTGAGCCCGGTCGCCGCGGTCAGTTCCTCGGCGGGTCTTTGAAGATCCGCGGCGGAATGTCGATCGCCGGCCGCTCGGCGATGACGGGATGCGTGCCGGTGTGACCTTCGCGTTCCTTCGCGGCCTCCGCGATGCGACCACGGAACGCGAACCATCCGCCGATGAGCAGCGGGATCAGCAGCAGGCTGGCGGCGAGCACCCAGCGCCCGGTCGGCGAGAACGCCATCGTGACGAGCACGAACGCGAGGAACGCGAGCGTCAGCCACGCGGTGAACGGTGCGCCGAACAGCCGGAACGAGGGTCGCTGCAGACGCCCCTCCTTCGCCCACCGGTGCAGCTTCATCTGCGCCAGGATGATCGTCGCCCACCCGCCGATGATGCCGATGGCCGACACTTCCAGCACGATCTCGAAAGCCTCCGAGGGCACGAGTGCGTTGAGGCCGACGCCGGCGAGCGTGATGACCGCCGTGAGCAGGATGCCGCCGTACGGCACGCCGTTGCGGCTCATGCGCTCGGTGAACCGGGGCGCCGAGCCCGCGACCGCCATCGACCGCAGGATGCGGCCCGTGGAGTACAGGCCCGCGTTGAGGCTCGACAGCGCCGCCGTCAGCACGACGAAGTTCATGATGGATGCCGACACGGCGGCGGCGTTCGGATTGCCGAGGTGCGAGAAGAAGGTGACGAACGGCGACTCCCCCGCCTCGTATGCGGTGAACGGCAGCAGCAGCGACAGCAGCAGGACCGACCCGATGTAGAACACGCCGATGCGCAGGACGACGGTGTTCACCGCGCGGGGCATGACCTTGCGCGGCTCGGCGGTCTCGCCGGCGGCCGTGCCGACGAGCTCGATCGCCGCGTACGCGAACACGACGCCCGAGATCGCGAGGATCGGGGCGACGGCCCCCATCGGGAACCAGCCGCCGTTCTCGGCGATGACCACGTAGCCCGTCGGACCGAGGTCGGTCTGGCCGTTGAACACGAGGAACACGATGCCGATCACGAGGAACACCACGAGCGCGGTCACCTTGATGAGCGCGAACCAGAACTCCAGTTCGCCGAACACCTTGACCGACACGAGGTTGAGCGACAGCACGATCACGAGCGCGATGAGCGCGACCACCCATTGCGGGATCGCCTGCAGCGGCTCCCAGTACTGCGCCCAGAACTTCACGTACAGCGCGGCGGCGGTGACGTCGACGATCGACGTGAACGCCCAGTTGAGGAAGTACAGCCAGCCCGCGGTGTACGCCATCTTCTCGCCGTAGAACTCGCGCGCGTACGACACGAACGACCCGGACGACGGCCGGTGCAGCACGAGTTCGCCGAGGGCGCGCAGGATGAGGAACGCGAAGAACCCGCAGACCGCGTAGACGAGGACGAGCGACGGTCCGGAGCTCTCGAGCCGGCCGCCGGCACCCATGAACAGGCCGGTGCCGATCGCGCCGCCGATCGCGATCATCTGGATCTGCCGCGGCCGGAGGGTCTTGTGATACCCCTCCTCCTCGCTGGAGAAGTCCTGCACGGCGAGCATGACGTCGCCGGTCAGCTCCCTGCTGTTCTCGAGCTCCTGCTCCGGATCGTGCGCCGCGTGGCGCAGCACGTCCTCGGGGGTCCGCTCGTGCTCGGCGGTCATGACGCCTCCGTCCGCCCCGGCGGCATCGCCGGAGTGGAGTCACGGTACCGCCGACCCCGGCGCCGCCGCGAGCCCCCTCGCCCTGGACTCGGATCCCCCGTCGGGCGGGCGCCCCGTACGACGAGAGGGACGGATGCCGCGGCTCGCGGCGTCCGTCCCTCTCGGTGCGTCAGGCGTCAGTCGTCGTCGCGGCGCTCGCGCTCGGCGGGGTTCTCGGATTCCTCGGGCTCGGACTCCTCCGGCGCGTCGGGCGCAGGCTCGGACTCCTCCGACGCGGGGTCGGACGCGGTCTCCTCGTGCTCCCGCTCGATGTCCGCCTCGGCGGCTTCGTCCTCGGTCACGGGTTCCTCAGTCGCGGGTTCCGCGGCCGTGGCCGGGTCGGCCTCGGGCTCCGGTTCCGTCTCGGCTGCGGGCTCCGCGTCGTCCTCGGCTTGGTTTCCGACCTCGGACGGGGACTCGGGCGCGCTCTCACCCGCAGCCTCAGACGAGGCCTCCGGCCCGCCCGCATCAGCAGCCTCCAGCTCGGGCGCAGGCTCGGGCTCGACCTCGGACGCGGCCTCCGCGTCCTCCGGGGCGAAGGTCGGCACGGCGTCGACGACGTCGGCGCGCGGCTCGTCCACCGCCTCCGTCTCCGCCCGCTGGCCGGTCTCGGCCTCGTCCGCGACGCCGGGCCCCGACGGCTCGGCGTCGGCGACCGCGGACTCGACCGCGTCCGCCGGCTCGACGGCATCCACCGGCTCCGCCTCGACCGCTGCGGCCGCGGGTGCAGGCTCGGATGCGGGCACCTCGACGTCGGGGCCCTCCTCGATCACCGGCACGACCACCGCCGCGGTCTCTGCGGCCACGGCGCCCTTGCGGCCGCCCGCCGCCTCGCGCTGACGACGCTCTCGGCGGGTCTCGAACCCGGCGCTCGCGGCTCCGGCGGCAACTGCTCCGGCGGCAGCCGCACCCGCGGCGGCGGACGGGACGCCCGGCGCAGCGACGGCAGCGCCGACGAGCTCGCCCTCGGCGGCATCCGCTCCCTCGTCCGGGCCCTCGTCCTCAGGCGCCGGACGGTCACCGCGCTCGGCGGAACCGTCACCGCCGGCGCGACGCGCAGCGCGCCGCTCCTTGGCACCCTCGACCAGGTTGAACAGCGTGGGCAGCACGAGAAGGGTCAGCACCGTCGACGAGATGAGACCGCCGATCACGACGATCGCCAGCGGCTGCGAGATGAATCCGCCGTGTCCGGTGAGGCCCATCGCCATCGGCAGGAGAGCGAAGATCGTCGCGAGCGCGGTCATGAGGATCGGCCGAAGACGGCGCGACCCGCCCGCGAGCGTCGCGTCGTGCGTCGACAGACCCTTCACGCGGTACTGGTTGACGAGGTCGACGAGCACGATGGCATTGGTCACCACGATGCCGATCAGCATCAGCACGCCGATGAGCGAGGCGACGCCGAGCGGCACGCCCGTGATGATCTGCAGCAGGATCGCGCCGGTCGCCGCGAACGGCACCGACACCAGCAGCAGCAGCGGCTGACGCAGCGACTTGAACGTCGCGACCATCACGATGTAGACGATGAGGATCGCCGCGAGCATCGCGAGTCCGAGCTGCGAGAACGCGTCGCCCTGCTGCGACGCCACGCCCCCGATCGCCGCGTCGGCCGACGCGGGCAGGTCGGCATCGGCGATCGCCTGCGTGACCGACGCCGTCGCCGTGGCGAGATCGTCGGTCGCCGGAGACACGGTCACCGTCGCGGTGCGCTGACCGTCCTCGGTCGTGATCGAGGCGGGTCCGTTGCTCTCTTCCACCGTCGCGACGTCCGACAGCGGGACCATGCCCGCCGCGCTCGGCACCGGAAGCGCCTTGAGCGCGTCGATCGAGGCCGGCGGATCGGACGCCGCCACATAGACGGTCAGCGTCGTGTCGTCGATCTCGACGGTGCCGGCCTGCTGCGGCTGCATCGCTGCCGAGACCAGACCGCCGACCGCGACCTCAGACAGGCCGAGCTGTGCGGCCTTGTCGCGATCGACGGTGACGGCGATGTACGGCAGCGAGGCCGACAGGTTGCTCGACACCTGACCGACGCCCTCCGCGCCGGTGACGGCATCCACCACCGCGTCGGTCGCCGTGGTGAGGGTGTCGGCGTCGGGAGCCGTCACGTCCACCTCGATGTCGCTCGAGCCGAAACCGCCGTTGCCCGTCCCGACGGTGAGCGTGCCCACGTCGTCGAGATCGGCCAGCGCGTCCTGCACGTCCTCGCGCAGCGCCACCTGGTCGGCGTCGGGGTCGGTGGTGATGGAGTAGGTGATGCCCGCGCTGCCGCCGCTGAACGCATCGCGCAGGGCGGACCCGCTCGAGCCGATCGACACCTGAACGGTCTCGATGCCGTCGATGCCGAGCAGCGCCTCTTCGACCGGCTCGGACGCGGCCGTCTCGGCCTCCAGGCTCGGCGCCGGTCCGAGATCCTGAGTGACGGTGAACGTGTTCTGCCCCGAGTCCCCGAGGAAGTTCGTCTTCATCAGCGGCGCGAGGGCGATCGTGCCCGCGAGCACGAGCACCGCGATGAGCAGCGTCACCCACGAGTGCTTGAGCGTCCACGTGAGGATCGGCAGGTACGACTTCTGCAGGCGGCTCGGCGGCGCGGCGGCGTCTTCGGGGTCGATCGCTGTGCCGGCGGCATCCAGCAGCGGCTTGCCCGGCTTGAGGAACCAGTAGGCGAGCACCGGCACGATCGTCAGCGCGACGAACAGCGACGCGAGCATCGCGATCGTGACAGTCAGCGCGAACGGGCGGAAGAGCTCGCCGGTCACATCGCCCACGAACGCGATCGGCAGGAACACCGCGACCGTCACGATCGTCGACGCGCTGACGGCGGTCGCCACCTCTCGCACGCCGCGCAGGATCGCGGTCTTCTTGTCGGCGTCGCCGATGTAGTGCCGTTTGATGTTCTCGATGACGACGATCGAGTCGTCGACCACGCGCCCGATGGCGATCGTCAGCGCGCCGAGCGTGAGGATGTTCAGCGAGAATCCGAACGCCTGGATGCCGATGAACGTGATGAGCACGCTCGTCGGGATCGAGATGGCCGCGACGAGCGTGGAGCGCACCGACAGCAGGAAGATGAAGATCACGAGCACCGCGAAGACGAGCCCGAGAAGGCCCTCCTGCGCGAGAGAGTCGATGGACTGCTGGATGTAGGGAGCCTGGTCGAAGACGACGGTGAACTCGACGCCGTCGATGTCGTCCGCCAGGCTCGGCAGCAGCGCAGTGACGCCGCGCGAGACGTCCACCGTGTTCGCCGAGGGAAGCTTGGTGACCGCGATCGTCAGCGCCGCCTCGCCGTTCACGCGCGAGACGCTCGTGATGGGGTCGCTCTCCTGCACGACCGTCGCGACGTCGCCGATGGTCTTCTGACCGCCCGAGAACTGCTCGGCGTCGCTCGGCACGAGCGGAAGAGCCGCGATCTCGTCGACCGTGGAGATCTTGCTGCCCGTCTGCACGGTGAGCGTCTGGTCGTCCTCGGTGATCTCGCCGCCGGGGAACAGCACGCCGTTCTGCTTCAGCGCGTCGGTGATGGCCTGCTGCGAGTAGCCGGCCGCGGCGAGCGCCGCGTGGTCAGGAGTGATCGTGACGCGCTGCCCGACGCCGCCGACGATCTGAGCGGCGTTGACACCCTCGACGTCCTCGAGATCGGGGATGACGGATGCCTCCAGCTGAGCCTGGATCGTCTCCGCGTCGTCGTAGCCGGTGACCGCGATCTGGATGACAGGCAGATCGTCGATGCTCACCGACAGCACATTCGGCTGGACCCCGGTGGGCAGCGTCGACTGGATGCGGTTGATCGCCTGCGTCATCTTCTGCTCGGCGGTCGCCAGATCGGTGCCGTACGAGAAGGTCGCCTGCACGATCGACGCGTTCGTGGTGCTCGTCGCGGTGGTGCCCTCGAGCCCCGGCACGCCCTGGATGGCGGACTCGATGGGCGTGGACACGTCGTTGTTGACGACATCGGGCGATGCGCCCGGGTAGGTCGAGACGACGATCAGGGCGGGGAACTCGATCGAGGGGATCAGTTCCTGCTTCAGGTTGGTCAGCGCGAGCCCGCCGAAGATGGCGGCGACGATCGTGATCAGCGCGATCAGGGCGCGGTTCTTGAGACTCAGGACGGCGAGGTTCGACACAGCAATGCCTTCGCTGGGTGAGGTGGTGCATGGATGCGGGAATCCGCACGATACGAACGTGTATCGGTTTTCAGTATTTCATGCGCTCAAACACCCGAGAGGACCGCTCCCACCCAGAGCCCGAGACCCGCGCCGAGCGCGGCGAGCACGAGCGTTCCGAAGAGGTTCAGCGCGGCATCCCGCCACCGGCGCCGCTGCGCGAGCAGCACCGTCTCGACGGACACGGTACTGAAGGTCGTGTAGCCGCCGAGAAGGCCGAGGCCCAGCACGAGCGACAGCTCCGGAGCGATCGCCGAACCCAGGCCCGTGACGATGCCGAGCACGAACGAGCCCGAGACGTTCACCACGAGGATCCCGACCGGGAACCGCGCGCCGCGGACGGGCGTGAGCCAGCGGTCGACGACGTACCGCAGCCCTGCGCCGAGGCCGCCGGCGAGGGCCGCGACCAGCAGCCAGGGGTTCACTCGGCGTCCTCGATCGGCTCGATCTCGCCGGGCACGTCGGCGATCCGGCGTCCGATGAACAGCCCGACGAGCGCTCCGAGGACGCCGGCGACGATGGATGCCGCCGCCAGCCCGGCCGCCAGCCACGGCGTCGACACCCACAGCGCCGTCGCCACCGCGAACGCGCTGTAGGTCGTGAAGCCGCCCATGACTCCGGTGCCGAGGAACGCGCGCGCGAGCGGACGCCGGTCGTCGAGCCAGCCCACGATCACGCCGAGCAGCAGGGAGCCGACGCCGTTGATCGCGAGCGTCACCCACGGGACGGCGGCCGGGTCCACGACCGGTGCGATGATCAGACCGCGGGCGAGCACGCCCACGGCACCGCCGACGACGGTCGCCCCGAGCACGCGGGGATCGACGGGCTGCGGCATCCCTCCACGCTACTCCCGGCCCGTGGCGACCCCGGGCTCACCGACCCGGGCTCAGTGCCCCGGACGCAGCAGCCCGCGGATCGCCGACTCGGGCGTGATCGACAGGTCGAGCAGATGACCGTCACGGTAGCGGGCGAACACGCGCGGGTCGATGTACGAGCCGCGGGCCACGGAGGGCGTGTTGCCGAGCGCCTCGGCGGTCGCCCGCACCGCGAGCACCTCGGCGCGCTTCAGGTCGGTCTTGGTGTCGACGGTGCCGATGCGGGCGAGCGCGTCGGCCGCGAGGATCGTGCCGCGCAGCGTCCGGAAGTCCTTCGCGGTGAACCGTCCGCCGGTGAGCGTCCGCACGTACGCGTTCACCTCGGCCGGAGTCAGCGGCACGCGTCGGCCGGCGCGGTCCCACGCCAGCAGCGGCGAGCGCGCCCGTCCGGCCGCGAGCAGCCCGATCGCCGCGGCGAGGTCGGCGTCGTCGACCTCGAGCAGCTGCCGCTTGCCGCTCTTGCCCGGGAAGGCGAGGGAGATCGTGGATGCCTCGACCGCGGCATCCCTTCGCTGCAGCGTCGTGAGACCCCGGCTGCCGTGCGCCGACAGGTAGCGTTCCGAGCCGATCCGCGGTGCGGCATCGTCGAGCAGCCGGAACGCGACGGCGAGCACCCGCTCCCGGTCGAGAGCGGATCGCCGCAGCGATGTCGTGACGCGGGCGCGGGCGCGGGGCAGCGCCTCGGCGAGTGCGAGCGCCCGGGCGAACTTGCCGCGGTCTCGGCCCGCCGTCCACTCCGGGTGGTACAGGTACTGCGTGCGACCGGCGTCGTCGACGCCGACGGCCTGGATGTGACCGTCAGGCCGGGCGCTGATCCAGACGTCCTGCCAGGCCGGCGGGATGACGAGCGCGTGGATGCGCTCCAGGTGGCGCGTGCCGGGTGTCCGGCCCTTCGCATCGACGTAGCGGAACCCCGACCCGGCCCGCACCCGGCGGATGCCCGGGTCGCGGTACGGCCGTACGCGCACGAGCTTCGGCATCCGTCCTCCTCTCGCGAGTCCGGGTGCCGACTCGCGCCGTCACGTCAGTGGTTGCGGATCATCGAGATGAGCTCGGACTTCTTCTTGCCCGAGTATCCCGTGATGCCGAGCTCCTTCGCGCGCTTGCGCAGCTCGGGCACGGTGCGGTCGTCGTAATCCTTCGCGTTGCCGCCGCGGCGGCCCACCGTCGTGCGCCCCTGACTCGCGGCGGCGTTCGAGATGCGCGCCGCCTTCTCCTTCGAGGCCCCCTCGTCACGCAGCTCCTCGTACAGGTCGGGGTCCTTGAGGCTGGATCCTCGCCGTCCGGGCATGATTCCTCCTTCACCGTCGGATCGATCGATGAGCTCATGCCGATGACGCTAGGGGCGCCCGCGCCACGGATCACGGGGGTTGACTTCTCGGTCCGGTGGCCGTAGCGCCGCCTATCACCGGCGACGCGACCGCGTCAACCCACTACGTCACGGGTGGGTGCGGTGCCAAGGTCGTGATGTGCCCACAAGGCAACCGGCGCACACACGCCGGCACCCAGAAAGAGGAGGACCCCCGTGAACATCGCCCTCATCATCATCATCGTCATCGCCATCATCCTCGCCATCGTCGGCGGACTGAGCTCTGCTCTGAACTGGCTGCTGTGGGTCGCGATCATCGTCGGCGTCATCGCTCTCATCGCGTTCCTGTTCCGCGTACTGACCGGAAACCGCAACACCTGACGACACCGGGAACACGTGAGAAGAGTGGATGCCGCGACCCCTGGGTCGCGGCATCCACTCGTTTCGGGCTAGAGGTTCGCCTCCGCGTAGACGCGCAGCGCGTCGCGGACGAACTCGGCGCCCTTCGTGCCGCCGTAGTTCGCACCGAAGCGCGGGTCTGCGACGTACATCTCGCCGAGTCCCAGCACATACGCCTTGACGTCGCCGGCTGCCGAGGCCGCCGGGGTACCCGGGATGCCGGTCAGCCACTCGACGTGGCGCTTCGCGAGCGCCTGCGCCTCGTCGCCCTCGGGGGCGACGCCGGACTCCGCGGCCGCGATCCAGTCGCGACCGAGGTCTGCCACGCGCTGCTGCCATGCGGCCTTGTCGTCGGCGCTCATGGAGCGCCACCAGCGGTCGCTGTCGGCGTAGGCCTTCTTGCCCCAGCGCTGTTCGACCTCGTCCTTGTACTGCGTGTGGTCGAAGCCGTCGAACATGTTCTCTGCCATCAGTCGTTCACCTCCTTTCAATGCCGTGATGGTGTTCTCGACCGACGCGATCTGACGCGCCAGCCGGCCCTGCTCCTGCCGCAGCCACGCGAGGTGGCTCTCGAGCGCGTGGGCCTCGGATGCCTCGCGTCCGAGCACCTCCGCGATCTGCGGCAGTCCCAGGCCGAGCTCGCGCAGCAGCAGGATGCGCTGCAGCCGCACGAGCGCCGCCTGGTCGTAGTAGCGGTAGCCGTTGTGCCCGATGCTCGACGGCTCGAGCAGCCCGATGTCGTCGTAGTGGCGGAGCGTGCGGCTCGTGGTGCCGGCGAGCCGGGCGATCTGCTGGATCGACCATTCCTCGTCGTCGTTCATGCGCTCAACGGTAAAGGTTGACGCAACGTCAAGGTCAAGCCGATTCTCGGACAGCTCTTGACACACTCGCGATATATCGTGTTATCCTTCCTTCATACGCGATATATCGCGAAAACGACCAACCCCCGAGAGAGACGCAGGAGAAGCAGTCATGACCCTGGAGAAGTGGATCATCCACCCGGGCGAGACGCGCGTGATCGACATCGAGACCGTGCGCACGCTCAAGATCGGCCTCGTCGGCGGCCAGATCGACGTCATCGCCCACGATGAGCCCGGTGCGCGCATCGAGGTGCACGGCGTGACCGTCAAGGACCTCCGCATCGAGGTCGCCGACGACCACGTCGAGATCGATCACCCGCAGCTGCGGTGGGACAACTTCCTCGAAGTGTTCCGCAACTTCGGTGCCGGAGGCCCCCGCGCCGAGATCAGCGTCGCGGTCCCGCGCGAGGTCGCCCTCACCCTCGGCGTCGTGAGCGCCAGCGGCCTCGTGTCGGGCCTGCGCGAGAGCGCCTCGCTCAACACGGTGTCGGGCGACATCATCGTCGACGGCCTCACCGGCGACCTGTCGGTCAACGCCGTCTCGGGCGACGTGCAGGTGCGCGAGCTCGTCGGCGCCCTGAGCGCCAACAGCGTCTCGGGCGACGTCGCGGCCACCGGCGCACTGCGCAAGGCGACGATCGACACCGTGTCGGGCGCCGCCCTGGTCGACTCGACCGGCGACATCCTCACCGTGAGCGTCAACACCGTCAGCGGCAACGCGACCGTGCGCCTGGACGAGGGCTACCCGGCCAACTACGTCGTGCGCAGCGTGAGCGGCCGCGTCCAGATCGACGGCGTCGTGCGCTCGGGCAACGGCTCGGGCCCGACCACCAACTACGTCGGCTCCGTGGGCGAGCTCAGCGGCAGCTTCGCCGACGTCCGCGCGCACAGCGTCTCGGGCGACGTGACCGTGCTGCGACGGGCGACCGCCGCACCCGCGGCCGAGCCCGCGACGGAGTCGGCGTCGAGCGACGAAGAGGCGGAGTGGTGATGACCCCCGTCTTCTCGCACGGCGATCTGCGCCTGTATCTGCTGAACCTGCTCGATGAAGGGCCGCGCCACGGCTACGACATCATGCAGGCCCTGTCGGACCGCACGGGCGGCACGTACACGCCCAGCGCCGGCACGATCTATCCCCGCCTCGCCAAGCTCGAAGAGGAGGGCCTGGTCACCAAGAGCGTCGACGGCCGCAAGACCGTGTACGCCATCACCGAGGCGGGCCACGCCGAGGTGCAGGCGCGCGCCGGCGAGCTCGAGGGCATCGAGGCCGGTCTCGCCGACTCGGTGCGACTCATCGCCGACGAGGTGCGCGGGAGCGTGCGCGAGGCGATGAAGAGCCTGCGCGCCGACCTCGCCGCCGCTTCCCGTGAGGAGCGCGCCGCCACGCCGCAGGGTCCCCGCGAGGACGATCCGCGAGTGCTCGCGCGCGAGCAGCTGCAGCGCGCCGACGCGTCGGTGAACGAGTTCCGCGCCCGTGTGCGCAGCGACCTGCGCACGCACGTCGCCCGAGGCGGCGACCTCGCCGCGACGGTCGTGGATCAGCTGACCACCGAGCTCGACCGCGTCGCGCGCGAGGTCACCCGCGCCCTGCGCGGCTGACGGACGCCGGTCGCTGAGCGAGCAGAGCGGACGTGACGTGCGGCACGAGGCGACCCGTGCCGCATGTCGCGTTCGCTCGCTGCGCGCTCGCTCGACGAGCGGTCACGGGCGATGCCGCTACGCCGGCCAGATCTCCTCGTCGTCCGGGACGGGCTCGCCCAGCGGCACGATGAGGATGGGCCGGTGCTGGCGGTGCGCGAGGCGCGCGCCGACCGAGCCTGTGAAGAACTCGCGCACGGACTCGCCGAACCCGCGCTTGCGGGTGCCCACGACGAGCAGCCTCGCGTCCAGCTGGTCGGCCAGGTGCTTGATCGCCATCGCGGGATCGCCCACGAGCTGGCGTGCGACCCAGTCGACGCCGGTGCCTTCGAGCACGGCGGTCGCGGCATCCCTCACCTTCGTGAGATCCCCTTCGCCGGCGGCGATGTTCAGGTCGATGGGTGCGGAATGCACATACCCGTCGGGGTCCTCGTACGTGACGAACCGGGTGACGTCGACGTGCACCACGACCAGCGGCGCCTGGAAGAGCTTCGCGTACCGCGCACCCTCCTTCAGCACTCGCGTGGACTGGTCGGGGACGACCCCCACGATCACCGCGCCGTGCAGCCCGTCGTTGCTGGCGTCGTCGCTGGCGGTCTCGGATGCCTCGTCGGTCATACGTCCGTGCTCCTCCCGCACCGGTGGGCTCGGAACCGCCGGGGTGCGGGGGCTCCGTGTTATCCTGAATGCTACTCTTACCGGTTCGAAGCCGGATTCGTGAATGCCCGGGTTTGCGAGGCTGACAGCCCGCAAAAGCCCGCAACTCTAAATGAGGGGGTCTCGCATGGGGCGTGGCCGTCAGAAGGCGAAGCACACCAAGATCGCCCGTGAGCTGAAGTACGACACGTACAACGTGAACTACTCCGCACTCGAGCGCGAGCTCGGCCACCACAGCGAGGACGAGTACGTCGACAAGTGGGCCGACCAGTACAACGACGAGGACGAGGACGAGACGTCGCCGCTCTCGTCGTCGCAGGCGTAACGCACCGCCCGCACCGTCGCGCATCGCGCACGCGATGACGTCGGTCGTGATCTCGCACGATCTCCCCGATTCGCGAGGTCCGGGATGCCGCATCGCGCCCATCGGCGCGCCTGCGGTGATGCGTCACGCAGCTCGGTCGCCCACGAGCGTCACCACGAGCCGTGGCGACGCTCCCACTCGTCCTCGACGGTGTGCGGGCGTGCGACGACCGTGCCGGCCGGGATGACTGCGGCCACGACGACGGCCAGCACGATGAGCGGGCCGGTCCACGAATCCGTGGCGTCGTGGAGCAGACCGATGCCGAGCGGGAACAGTGCGGCGATGCCGTAGCCGATGCTCTGCACGAAGCCGCTGAGCGCGACCGCGCCTTCATGCGTGCGCGTGCGGAGTCCGAGCAGCACCAGTACGAGCGGGAACAGCAGCGGGGCCAGACCGAACAGCGCCACCCACAGCCATGGCGCGACGGTCGGCAGGAACAGCAGGCCGCCGAGGCCGGCGAAGCCGCACGCGATCGCGATGCCGATGAGCAGTCGGGTCGCGTTCCATCGGGTGACCAGCAGCGGGACGGCGAGGGATGCCGGCAGCCCCATGAACCCGAACAGCGACAGCAGCCCGCCGGCCGCGGCCGGGGTCACTCCCGCGACGTCGACGAGGATCTTGGGCAGCCACGCGAACGACGTGTAGGCCATCGTGGCGGACGCGGCGAAGGTCACCAGCAGCGCCCACGAGAGCGGCAGCCGCCACATGCGTCCGAACGCACGCGGGCTCGGCTCCTCGATGTCATCGTCATCGGCGACGTCGGGAACGCCGGCGGCGACCGTCTCGTTGTGGTGACGCACCGCCAGGCCGATCCAGGGGATCGTGCCGATCAGGGCGAACACCGACCACAGCCCGAGCGACAGGTGCCAGTCCGACGCGTCGGCCACAGGCACGGCGATGAGCGCCGGCAGTGCGGTCGACACCGCCATCGTCGTGGAGTAGACCGTGGTCATGAGCCCGATGCGATCCGGGAAGTAGCGCTTCACGAGCGGCGGCAGCAGGATGTTGCCGGTGCCGACCGCGGCGAAGACGAGTGCCGTCCCCGCCAGCAGCAGGCCGGCGTTCGGCGCCAGGCTGCGGGCGACGAGTCCCAGCGCGACCACGATCATCGCGGCGACCGCGAGGCGCTCCAGGCCGAACCGGCGTTCGAGTGCGGGAGTGAGCAGGCCGAACACGGCGTAGCAGACCGGCGGCGCCGTCCCGATGAGGCCGATGACCGCCGCGGGCAGGTCGAACTCGGCCGAGATGTGATCGAACAACGGCGAGAGGGAGGCGACCGCCGAGCGCAGCGAGAACGCGAACAGCACGATCCCGACCACCGCGAGGGTCCTCCCCTGCCACAGCGGGCGCGGGGTCGACATCACCGCTCCAGCCTATGCGGGCCTGGATGCCGGGGGCCCGGCATCCACCCTCCGCCCGACGGGAGGGGCTACTGGCTGCTCGACACGTGCCACGCGCCGCGGCGCACGATCCGCTCGAGCTCGTGCGCACGGGAGGCGAAGTCCTCGGCCGTCGTCGACAGCGACACCGCGCCCACAGTGCGTCCGCTGCGCGACTTCACCGGAGCGGCGATGCAGGCGAGCTTCGGCATGTACTCCTCGACCTCGACGGCGATCTGCTGCGCGCGCACCTCGTCGAGCTGCTCCAGCAGTTCCCTCTCGCCGGTGATCGACCGCCGCGACACCGCGGCCGCCCCACGCCGTTCGAGGAAGCGCCGCACCTCGGCATCGTCGCGCGCCGCGAGCATGAGCTTGCCGAATGCGGTGACGTGCGCGGCCTCGGCGAACCCGACGTGCAGCTGGCCGATGCGCGGGTGCGCCGCCGAGTCGGCGACATGGGCGACCGCGATGTCGTCGCCGCGGAACACCGTGAGGTACGCGGGCGCCCGGGCCGCGTCGCGCATGCGGGCGAGGATCTCGCGCACCTCGGACGTCGCGACGAGCTGCGAGCGCACGGCGCGGCCCAGTCCGTCGACCGCCCGCCCGAGCGTGTAGCGCGCGTCGGCGCCGCGTACGAGGTAGTCGTGCGTCTGCAGCGTCGCCAGCAGTCGGTACGTCGTCGCCGGCGACAGCTCGAGCCGCCCCGCGAGCTCGGCGGCGGTCAGTCCCTCGGCGTCGCCCGACACCTCGTGAAGGATCTGCAGCACGCGGTCCGCCGAGCGGATGCCGCCGGTGTCGCGCAGGGGAGCGCTCATGCCGTCAGTGTACGTCCGAGGCGTTTCGCACATCGTGAGAATCCGGCTCGCGACAGTGACCGAGGCGGGCGGACGCTGGGACGCGACACTGACGTCCAGAGAGGAAACCCGCCATGTCAGACAAGATCCTCATCCTCACCGGCGACGCCGCCGAGACCCTCGAGGTGTTCTACCCGTACCACCGTCTGCAGGAGGCCGGCTACGAGGTCCACATCGGCGCCCCCGAGAAGCGCAAGCTGCAGTTCGTGGTCCACGATTTCGTCGACGGCTTCGACACGTACACCGAGAAGCCCGGCCACACGTGGGACGCCGACGTCGCGTTCGCCGACGTCGACCCGGCCGACTACGTCGCCATCGTCGTGCCCGGCGGGCGCGCGCCCGAGTACATCCGCAACAACGCCGACGCGAAGCGCATCGTGCGGCACTTCTTCGAGAGCAACGATCCGGTCGCGGCCACCTGCCACGGCCCGCTGCTGCTCGCCGCCGCCGGCGTGCTGCACGGCCGCACCTCGTCGGCCTACCCCGAGCTCGCGATCGACGTCGAGCTCGCCGGCGGCGTGTTCGAGAACGGCGGCGGGGTCGTCGACGGCAACCTCGTGTCGGCCCGCGCCTGGCCCGACAACGGCACGTGGATGAAGGCGTTCCTCGAGGTGCTCGAGGGCGCGAAGGTCACGGCCTAGCGGAACACACCGGCCCGCGGCCTCCGGGGGGACGCCGCGGGCCGGTGCTCGCGAGACTCGCGTCGGGTCAGGACTCCTGCGAGCCCTCGACCCAGGCCAGGTACTCGTCGCTGACCGTGCCGGTGACGTAGCGGCCGTCGAAGCAGCTCATGTCGAGGTCCTCGACGTCGGAGCCCTCCAGGATCGCGGCCTTGAGGTCTTCGACCTCCTGGTACACGACGAAGTCGGCGCCCAGCTCCTCGGCGATCTCGGGGATCGTGCGGCCGTGCGCGACGAGCTCGTGACGCGACGGCATGTTGATGCCGTACACGTGCGGGTAGCGGACGGGCGGCGCGGCCGAGGCGAACGTGACGCTCTTGGGACCGGCATCCCGGGCCATCTGGATGATCTCTTTCGACGTCGTGCCGCGCACGATCGAGTCGTCGATCAGCAGCACGTTCTTGCCCTTGAACTCGCTCGACATCGCGTTGAGCTTCTGGCGCACGCTCTTCTTGCGCACCGCCTGCCCCGGCATGATGAACGTGCGGCCCACGTAGCGGTTCTTGTAGAAGCCCTCGCGGTACTCGACGCCGAGCTTGCGGGCCACCTGCATGGCGGCCGGGCGCGACGAGTCCGGGATCGGCATGACGACGTCGATCGCCTCGGGCGGCGTGTACTTCGCGATCGTGTCGGCCAGGCGCTCGCCCATGCGCAGACGCGCCTCGTAGACGGAGATGCCGTTCATGACCGAGTCGGGACGCGCGAGGTACACGTACTCGAACGAGCACGGCACGAGCTTCGGGTCGGTCGCGCACTGGCGCGTGTGCAGCCTGCCGTCGAGGTCGATGAACACGGCCTCGCCGGGCTCGACGTCGCGCACGATCTCGAACTCGCCGTTCTCGAGCACGAGCGACTCGCTGGTGACGACCCACTCGTAGTGGCCGTCCTCATGCTTGCGCGTGCCGAGGATGAGGGGGCGGATGCCGAACGGATCGCGGAATGCGAGCAGACCGTAGCCGGCGATGAGGGAGATCGCCGCGTACGAGCCCTCGACGCGCTCGTGCACGCGCGTGACGGCCTGGAACACCTGCTCGGGGTCGAGCTCGAGGCCCGAGATCGACGACTGCAGCTCGTTGGCCAGCACGTTCACCAGCAGCTCGGTGTCGGAGCTCGTGTTGAGGTGACGACGGTCCTTGTGGAAGAGCTCGTCGGTCAGTTCACGCGTGTTGGTGAGGTTGCCGTTGTGCACGAGCACGATGCCGTAGGGGGCGTTGACGTAGAACGGCTGCGCCTCCTCCTCGCTCGACGCGGTGCCCTTCGTGGCATACCGCACGTGACCGAGGCCGATCTCACCGAGGAGCGCACGCATGTCGCGCGTGCGGAACGCCTCGCGCACCTGGCCGCCGGCCTTGTGCATGTGCACGACGCCGCTGTTCTCGGCGGTGGCGATGCCCGTGGAGTCCTGGCCCCGATGCTGCAGCAGGAGGAGGGAGTCGTAGATCTCCTGGTTGACGGACCCACGGCCCACCATCCCGACGATTCCGCACATGGGTGTTGCTTGCTTCCGTTAGATCGTTCGATTGCGGCTCAGCGAGCCGCGTGGTCTGCGTAGCGGCCGACGAGGCGCACCGCGCCGCCGTCGACGCCCTTGGCGCCCTGTTCCCAGTGGTCGCCGGCCGGGCGTTCGCCGCCCCGCACGACGCCCACCTGCCAGGTGGCGATGCCCTCGCTGGAGAGGGCGGATGCCGCGGCCTCCGCCTTCTCGGGCGATACGACCGCGAGGAAGCCGATGCCGAGGTTCCAGGTGCCTTCCGTCGCCTCGAGCTCGAGGCCGCCGAGGTCGGCGAGCACGCGGAACACCGGGGACGGCGACCACGTCGAGCGGTCGACCTCGACCCACGTGCCCTGCGGGAGCACGCGCGCGAGGTTGGCCGCGATGCCGCCGCCGGTGACGTGGCTGAGGGAGTGCACCGCGTCGCCGGTCTCGGTGATGAGGCGCAGCAGCGGCAGCGTGTAGAGACGGGTCGGCTCGAGCAGGGCCTCGCCCCACGTCGTGCCGAAGTCGGCGGAGTTGTCGCCGTACTGGATGCCGGACCCCGCCACGATGTGGCGCACCAGCGAGTAGCCGTTCGAGTGGAGGCCGCTGGACGCGAGGGCGAGCACCACGTCGCCGTCGCGCACCCGCTCTGCGCCGAGGACGCGGGATGCCTCGACCACGCCGGTCGCGGCGCCCGCGACGTCGTAGTCGTTGACGCCGAGCAGGCCAGGGTGCTCTGCCGTCTCGCCGCCGACGAGGGCGGTGCCGGTGGCCGCACAGCCGTCGGCGATGCCGCGGACGATGTCGGCGATGCGCTCGGGGAAGACCTTGCCGCACGCGATGTAGTCGGTCATGAACAGCGGCTTCGCGCCGACCACGACGATGTCGTCGACCACCATGCCGACGAGGTCCTGGCCGATCGTGTCGTGCTTGTCGATCGCCTGCGCGATCGCGACCTTCGTGCCGACGCCGTCGGTGCTGGTCGCCAGCAGCGGCTTGTCGTACGCCTTGAACGCCGTGGCGTCGAAGAGCCCGGCGAAGCCGCCGACGCCGCCCAGCACCTCGGGGCCGTGGGTGCGACGCACCGCGGACTTCATGAGTTCGACGGCGAGGTCGCCGGCGGCGGTGTCGACGCCGGCTGCCGCGTACGGGTTCACGGGCGGTTGGGGGCGGGAGGGGGCATCGCGATCGGATGAGGCCACGCCTCCAGCCTACCGGCGGCCCGCCTGAGCGGACGCCGGATGTCCGGCCGCCCTCCCCGCCTGCGCCACGGGCTCGCGGAGCGCGAGTTGGCGGCATCCATTCACCCCCTCATGTCGCGAGCGGAGGAGAAGCCACGGACGGAGCAGGGATGCCGGCGGCCCGGCCCTCCGCCGGCGACAACTCCTCCGCACCTGACGGACCGGGACGGCGGCATCCACTCCTCCCCGCCGCGTCGCGAGCGGAGGAGATATCACGGACGGAGGAGGGATGCTGGCGGCCCGGCCCTCCGCCGGCGACAACACCTCCGCACGTCACGCCGTCCGGGCGCGATGAAGGCCGAGCGCGACCGCTTGCATGATGCGGGCCTGAACACCGGGCCAGTCCTCCACGATTTCTATGAACCCGACACGGATGACGTGGTAGCCGGCATGGCGGAGTCGGACGTCGTGTGCATTGTCGCTCGCACGCTGTCGCCCGACGTGGTGCCCGCCGTCGACCTGCAGGACGAGCCTCTCCCCGATCAGGAAGTCGACCCGATGCCCTTCGATCCACGCCTGCGGAACGATGCGCAGTCTGAGCCACCTCAGCCGAGTGAGGACGTAAGTCTCGAGACCGGAGTCCGAGAACGGACTGGCATCGCCGAACAGCGCGAGGATGCCTGCCCCCACCGGCAGCCGGAGCAGCACCTGCTTCTGCACCAGGCCTTTGTTGAGGGCGGACTCGACGATGGCGCGCGCAGGCTCGTAGGGCTGACACGCGCAGACCAGCGCGAGGACGTTCTCGATCGGATCCTCCAAATCCGCGGGGTTGCGCGGGACGACAGGCTCGGCGCGGTGGACCTTCATCCCGGCGGGCGCCCCGACCCGTCCCGCGTGCGGATGCGCTGCGACATGAGTGGCTGTCTCGACGCCCGGCACCCAGAGGCCGAGCCGGCGGGCACGGGTGACACACGAGATGACCACGCCCGTCCGCGCCGCGGCGACGAGCGAGGGATCGGCTGCGGGCAACGCCAGCCACACCCGGCGGACAACGATCAGGAGTCCCGCCGCGACGGCCCCGACGATCTCCCGCTGCGGGTACCCGTCGGCACGCAGCCTCGCCCGGCGGACGACACCGCCCGCCGCGGCCACCGCCGCGACGACAGACGACACCTGCGGTTCCCGAGCTGCTTCACCCATCCAGCAATCGTGGGCCGCCGGCTGCCACTGCCGCGGCGTCGACGACAGATCTGTTCAGGGACGGCCGGCCTGACGGATTGGGGAGGAAGGTCCGCACCGTGTGGCGGCATCCACTCCTCCCCTCCCGTCGCGAGCGGAGGAGAAGCCACGGGCGGAGGAGGGATGCCGGCGGCCCGACCCTCCGCCGGCGACAACTCCTCCGCACCTGACGGGCGGGCGGCGTCCCGCGGACGGCCGAGAGACCAGGCCGAGCAGCGAACGCCGTGGGCCGCGGAAACCCGCCGTGCCACGGTGCCGCGGACCTAGAATGAGGGGCATGGGAGGCGCCGGAGCTCCGGAGTGGCTGATCCGCGAAGACGCCGGTCAGCCGATCCTTCTCGCGCTCTATCTGCGCCAGGTGCTCGGCATCCGCTCGCCGGAGGAGCTGCCGCATCTGCGCGGCATCCCGGCGCGGGCGAACGACCGCAGCGCGCAGGCCCAGGAGACCCTCGAAGAGCAGTGGCGCGCGTACTGGGCGATGACGGTAGAACCGCAGGCGCATCCGTCGGCGGTGCCGCTGGAACTGGTCGACGAGTTCGGCACGTCGCTCGCGCTGCCCACCGAGGGTGCCGATGCGCTGCGCGCCGCCGTCACCCCGCATGCGGCGGAGGCCCTCGCGTTCTCGCAGTCGGCCCACGAGCGCTACCGCAGAGAGGCGTCGCACAGCACGGGCACGACCTATCGCGCGTACGCCGGAGCGATCGCGGAGCACGAGCGGCAGGTCGGGCGACGCGCGCACGCTTTCGAGCTGAACGTGCAGGTGCTGCCGCTGGGTCAGCGCGGAGTGTGGTGGATCGGCGCGCTCACGATCGCGGTCACCGACGGACTTCGCGGCGACGTCGCGGCGTTCGACGCCGCGATCCATCCCATCATCGCCGAGCTCGCCTGACGGCGAGCGGGGTCAGTGCCCAGGTCCGTCGCCGTTCGTGCCGGGCTCGGGGTCGACGTGCACCGACTCGTGGTCGACCGCGATCTCGTGCGTGTGGCGGCGCGAGCGGCGGTCGAGGATGAGAGCCAGGACGCCGCCCAGCGCGATGCCGACGGGAGCGCAGATCAGCACGAGGAAGCCGAAGACCTGACCCTGCGAGTACTCCAGGCCCGTGTTCGGGCTGGCCTCGGCGGTGCCGTTGAACGCGAACGTGAGGATCATCGCGACGAAGACGCCGACCAGGGCGCCGAGGATCAGGAACACCGAGATCTTCGGCGCGCGACGCACGCGCACGGTCTCGATGCGGTCCTGGCTGTGCTCGGGCATGTCTCCATTGTCCCACTCGGCCGCGGGGTTCGCGCCCGCCGGTCCCGGTGTGCGAGTGGCGGACGGCGCCCCGGCTCCGGCGGAAGCCGCAGCCGGTGCGCGGGGCGCCGTCCTGGGGGCCGGACTAGCCGGCCGAGCCTCCGCCGGTCGCCGCACGGCGGCGGGCGACCACGAGCCAGACCACGACGCCGGCGGCGAGCACGAGGGCGATCCCCCCGACCGCCCACGGCCACATCGGCGCCGCCGCCGGGACGGCGGAGACGGCTTCTGCCTCGGCCGCCTCGGCGACCGGTGCCTCGTCGACGACCGCCGGAGCGGCGACCGCGCAGTCGTCCGCGACCGGGAGCACGGCCGACACGGGATCGAGCGCCTCACCCGCCTCGTACGTGCCGAATGCCGCGGCGCCCGCCTCGGTGAGCGTCGGGGGCAGCGCGTCGAGCACGAGCCCCTCGGAGCCGACCGCGAGGTCGGGCACGGCGAACTGCGCGAAGCGCACGCCGGCCGCCGTGACGGGCGCGCCGTCCTGCGTCGTGCCGCTCACGTCGAACACGAGGTACCCCGTGTCGCCGGCGAGCTCCACGCGGGCGTTCGACAGCGTGGTGTCGAGAGCGCCCTGATGCCCCGTGAACCGGATGCCGCCGCCGAAGGCGACGAGACCGGTCAGCGTGTCGGCATCCACCGATCCGGTTCCCGCGCTCCAGACGAAATCGGGGTACTCGTACGCGATGTCGGTGAGCTCCCAGCCGCCGGCCGCGATGCCCTCGAGGTAGGTGCGGAAGGACTCCTTGAAACCCCACTCGAGGGTCGCCGCCTCGACGAAGCAGCCCGTCGTCGCCGCCCGCGAGAGGGTGAACCGGATGCCGCGGTCCACGGACCCCTGGAAGGTCAGGGTGTGCTCGCCGTCGGCGAGGGTCGCGGGGAGCGATCCGGTCCACGTGGCGTTGCCGTCGGCGTCGGCCGTGACCTCGCCGAGCAGGGTCGGCGTCGAGTACACCACGACGCGGATGCCCGTCTCGTCCGGCGCGAAGCCCGATGCCGACACGGATGCGGGGCGGCCTGCCTGCAGCTCGGCGAGCGTCGCGGCGTCGAGCTCGATGCCGGTCGACGCCGGCGGCGTCGCGGGGATCGCGACGGCGAGGGCGCGCGTGGCCGACGCGGGAGCGGCCGACGCGACGGTGCCCGTGGATCCGGTGGGCGCGGGCGCGGCGACGCCGATCGTGAACGACACCGGGTCGAGCTGCGTCGAGTAGCCCTGGAAGACCTGCGCGCGGCCCGTCGCGGTGAGGGTCGCCGGAACGCGCGAGTAGCTCACGGTGCCGCCAGAGACGGTGCGGACCGCGGCATCGAGATCGAGCGACGCGAACGCCACCTGTGCGCCACCGCTGGAGACGTACAGGGTCGCCTCGCGCGCCGACGCGACGCGCACCTGCGGGTTCGCGACCGTGACGTCGAGCACGCCGCCGTGCCCGGTGAAGCGCACGCTGCCGGCATAGGTCACGGTGCCGGACTCGGTCGCGGCGTCGTACGAGCTGCCGGTCTGGCCGAACTGGAACGCGCCGCCTGCCCGCGTCGCGCCGCCGGACACCACGATGCTGCCCTTCGCGATGCCGGTGATGTACGACGTGAAGCTCGACGAGACGCCCCACGAGAGCGAGCCGGCGCCGGTGGGCGTGACCGGGGTGACGGGGGTTCCGGGGTCGACCGGCGTGCCCGGGTTGACCGGCGTGCCCGGATCGACGGGGGTTCCGGGGTCGACGGGCGTGCCCGGGTCGACCGGCGTGCCCGGGAACAGCGCCGCCCAGTGCGCGGCGGTGAAGGGCACGTCGGCGCGGGCGTGGATCGTGCCGGCGTTCGGCGCGGAGTGCTGGCGCCACACGAGGACCTCGTACTGCTTCGAGGCCTCGAGTGCGGCGGTCGGTGCCACGACGGTGAAAGCGGTGGCGCCGTCGGCGACGACGGGGAACGGCAGCACGAACGCGACGTACCCGCCGGCTGCGGTGAGCTGGGATTCGGTGCCCTTCTCGATCACCGCGGCGTAGACGCCGGTCACGTCACCGAGGCCGGTCGCCGCCACCTGGATCGTCGCGCCCGCCGCGGCGGCGGCATCCTTCACGGTCACCGTCAGCGCCGCCTCGGGCTCGGGTTCGGGTTCCGGCTGCACCGTCGCGAACGAGACCGGCGTGACCGTCTCGAACGGCGCGTAGACCGCGCCCCCGGCCGCGTACGTGTAGACGCCGTACGTGCCGGCGGCGAGCTCGGACGCCTCGGTCTTCGGCACGGTCAGGGTCGTCTGGAACGAGCCGTCCGCGCCGATGACGATGCCGCCGGCGGCGGCGCCGCCGATCTTCGCGAGGTCGGCTTCGAGCACACCCCACTTCTGCGCGACGACGGTGCGCGCGGCGCTGGTGCCGCCTGCCGAGGGCCGCCACGTGTCGGCGAAGCGGCCGAACACCACGTACGCACCCGTGAATGCGCCGGCCAGCGGCGGACGCGTGCCGCTCGTCGACGGGGCGTTGGGCACGAACCCGGTGCCGGTGACGGTGACGGTCTCGCCGGCCGCATCCAGTCCGGTGGTCTTCGACACCGTGACGGTGGGGGTCGGCAGTGCCTGCCACGCGACGGCGGTGATCGTGTTCTGGCTGGGGTCGGCGAAGCCCTGACCGTGCGCCTTGGAGGTGTAGACCGCGTACTGTGCGCCCGCGGCGAGCGCCGGGACCGCCACCTGGACGGTGAAGGTGCCTTCGGCCGTCATCGGCGCGGTCCGGCCCGCTGCCGACGAGCCGTCGGCGTTGCCCGGAGCGATCCAGACGACCTCGGTGATCTGCGTCGCACCCTGGTAGAAGCCCGCGAGCCCCGCGGGGCCGATGCCGAGGTAGATCCCCGGCGAGGTGCCGGCGAATCCGCTGCCGGTGACGGTGACCGTGCCGCCGGCACGTGGCGCGGCGGTGGCCGACACCGTCGGCGAGGTGGTGGCCACGGGGTCGGCGGCGTAGGCCGGGACGGCGGTCAGCGCGCCGGCGACGGCGAGCAGGAAGGCGAGCAGGGCGGCGAGGGCGGCTCTGCTGCGCTGCGGGAACGGCTGCGTGTTCACGTGATGGTCTCCGGCATCGGGCACGCCGGAGCGCACCGATGCATCAGTGCGGGTCGGGTTGGTTACTTAGGTTTGGCTAACCTAATATCGACACGAACGTACGGCACTCTCACAGCCGACGTCAAGCCTAAGGTAAGGCTCACCTAAATGACTTCACCTCGTTCTCCCCTGCATCGTGCCGGGGCTCTTGCGCTCGCGCTCGCCCTTTCTGTCGCCGTCCTCACGGGCTGCGCGACGGCGTCGGCGAAGACCGCCGACCCGGCGTGTCCCGACGCCGACGCGCCCCTCGCCTCGCTCGCCCTCGCCGCCGACCCGCGCGCCACGACCGGTCCGTCGACGGCGTGCCTGGCATCCGACGAGGTCGAGGCCGTGAGCGACACCACCGCCCCGGTGCTGCCGGCGACCGTGACGGATGCCGAGGGCCGCGCCGTCGAGATCACCGATGTCAGCCGCATCCTTCCGGTCGACATCTCGGGCACGATCGCTGCGACCGTGTTCGGGCTGGGTCTCGGGGATGCCGTCGTAGGGCGCGACTCGTCGACCGCGTTCGCGGGGACCGAGGACCTGCCCGTCGTGACGAAGTCGGGGCACACTCTCAACGCGGAGGCCATCCTGGAGCTCGCCCCGACGGTGATGCTCACCGACACGACGATCGGCCCCAAGGAGGTGCGCCAGCAGCTGCGCGACGCGGGCATCGCGGTCGTCGTCGTCTCCAGCGAACGGCGGGCCGACACCACCGGCGTGCTCGTCGCCGAGATCGCGGCTGCCCTCGGCGTCGCCGACCGCGGTGCCGAGCTCGCCAACCGCCTCGCCCGCGATGTCGCCGCGGCGAGCGCCGAGGTCGCCGGGATCGTCCCGGCCGCGGCATCCGATCGTCCCCGCCTGTTGTTCCTCTACGTGCGGGGCAGCGCCAACGTGTACTACATCTTCGGCCGCGACTCGGGAGCGGACTCGCTCATCGACGCGGTCGGCGGCGTCGATGTCGCGACGGAGATCGGCTGGGAGGGCATGAAGCCGATGACCGCGGAGGCGCTCGTCGCGGCGCAGCCCGACGTGCTGGTCATGATGACCGACGGCCTGGCCTCCGTCGGCGGCGTCGACGGGCTGCTGGAGCGCATCCCCGCCCTCGCGCAGACGCCCGCAGGCGAGCACCGCCGGGTGGTCGACATGGCCGATGCCGAGATCCTGAGCTTCGGGCCCCGCACGGCCGACGTCATCAGGGCCCTCGCGAGGGCCGTCTACGCGCCGGCTCCCGCGACCGCCTCCCCGACCCCGGCGCCGGCGCCGTGACCGCCGCCACGGCCACGGCGGAGGTCGTCACGGCGGTGCCGACGGCACATCGGACGCGCCGG
>Ga0160450_100393_pt1 | contig 27594 bp, 29 predicted proteins | sample HID1975K_E1MG_FD_108257 | JGI IMG/M metagenome (GOLD analysis project Ga0160450, IMG submission 108257) | Enriched soil microbial communities from UW Madison campus, WI, USA - HID1975K_E1 MG | ecosystem: Environmental > Terrestrial > Soil > Unclassified | place: USA: Madison, Wisconsin...
GGCGCGGCTTCCGGTGGACCCAGCCGATCCCGACCAAGCGCGCGGTGCTGCGCGCGACGCTCATCATCACGTCGTTCACGGTCGGTCATCTCATCACGCTGGCGCTGGTGTCGCTGGGCGTGATCTCGTTCCCGACCAAGCCCGTCGAGATCCTGGTGGCGGTGTCGATCGTGGTGGCCGCCGTCCACGCCATCAAGCCGCTCATGCCCCGTGGCGAGCTGATCATCGCCGGCGTGTTCGGGCTCGTCCACGGCACGGCCTTCGCGACGACCATCCTCGATCTGAATCTCGGGTTCACCGAGAAGCTCGTCGCCATCCTGGGGTTCAACATCGGCGTCGAGCTCGCGCAGCTGTGCGCTGCCGTGCTCGTGCTGCCTCTGCTGATCTGGCTCTCTCACGCCCGCGCGTACGCGCCCTTCCGCAACGTGATCGCGGCGCTGGCGATCGTCGCGGCCTCGGCGTGGATCATCGCCATCAGCGTCGACGGCACCACCGTGCTGCAGCCCGTCTTCGACGGCATCGCCCGCTTCCCGGTGGTCTGCTACCTCGTGCTCGTCGCCGTGGTGGCCGCGCTCTGGTACTTCACGCGCAACGGCTCGGACCAGGGCGGGTCGGATACGGCACCCGAAGCCGCCTCCGGCTCGACGGTCCCCGACATCGCGGCGATGGAGCCCGGGGCGTCGACAGGCATCCCGGTCGTTGAGCGGAGCGCCCTCTAGCGCGCGAAGACGAAACGCGGCGGCACGAGGCCGACCGTGCGCCCACCGCGTTTCGTCCCGCTCCTTCGTCGCTCGCTCGACGACCGGTGGCCCACACGACAGAGCGCCCCGCCGGCAGCCTGGGCTGCGGGCGGGGCGCTCCGTGCGTCGGGAGGAGTCAGTCGGCGGCGCCGACCGGGGCCTTGGCCCGCTCCTCTTCGAGAGCATGGGCGACAGCCTCGCTGACGCGGGCATCCTCGCGCTGCTGAGCCTCGGCCTTGGTCCGGGCTCGGCGGCGGAGCACCAGCACGACCGCGGCAGCGATGAGGGCGAGGATGACGAGCAGCATCCACGGCACCGCGAGGCCGACGCCGGAGGCCGACACCTCGGCGATCGGGGAGCGGGAGCCGGCGGCATCCGTCACCAGAGGGGTGACCGTGGTCGATCCGATCAGCGCGAACAGCGCCGGCACGTCCGGGACAACGACCGTCTGGGTCAGACTCTCTCCCGGCAGCAGCTCGGGCACCGCGTCGGCCTCCGAGGCATCGGCCGCCAGCAGGCCGAAGACGCCGCCCACCTTCGTGGCGGCGGCGGCCGAGATCGCCGCGTTGCCGGTGTTGTGCAGCGTGTAGGTGACGGTGGCGTCGCCGCCCGCGAACGGGTTGAGCCCGCCGTTCCAAGAGACCGACAGGTCCTCGATGGCGAGCGCCGGCGCGAGGTCGCCGCCCACGCGGAGGTTGACGCGGATGCCGAGGCGGCGGTCGACGTTCACGCCGGTCTCCGCGTCGGGCACCGTCAGCGACGTGACGATGCCGCCCGCGTAGTCGCCGGGCGTCGCGTTGCCGGGGATGCTGACCGTGAACGGGATGCTGGCGGTCGCTCCCGGGGCCACCGTGACGGACTCCTGCTCCGGCGTGATCCAGGCACCGACCGCCGTGGACTCCTCACCCGCGACGACGAGCGAGAGCGCACCGTCCTCCGAGGTGAAGCCGTCGGCCGCATAGACCTTGAGGTCCACGGGCTCATCGCCGTGGTTCGCGACGACGATGCCGTCGGTGACCGAGCCGCCTGGATCGATCGTGTAGCCGTAGTTCGTGCGGTCGGAGCCGAAGTTGTTGGACTCGGTGCGGACGGTCCAGTTGACGTCGTCCGTGCCGTCGGCGTCGGCCGCCGAGGCGGGCGCTGCGGGCAGTACGAGGGCGAGCGCGACGAGGGCGGCCGCGCACAGCGCGCTGACGTGACGGCGTGGTCGGGGGGAGGCGGGGCGTGCGTTCACGGGTGGGCTTTCAGATGGTGCGGAAACGGGACGGTCCGTGGGAGAGAGCTGGTGGCTCTCTCCCACGGACGCGGAGTGGCGAAGAAGCCGATCAGCCGGCGAGCGCCGTGATCGTCAGCGTCGCGCGGTAGCTGCCGGTCTGGGTCTCGGTCGGCAGCTTCAGGTCGAGGTTCGCGCCGAGGAGCGCCTCGCCCTTGTCGTGGCCCTGGACGGCGGCGCCGAGGACGCGGGTCACCGACAGGCCGGCGCCCCCGTCGAAGCCCGAGGTCACAGCGGCGCCCGCCACCGCGCCGGCACCCGGCGTGACGACCTTCGGGGTCCAGCCGAGGTAGCTGCCCGAGAACGTCTTGCCGCCGTCGGCGAAGTCGCCGAGCACCGAGGTGATCGACCAGGGCGCGAGCGACGAACGGGTGTCCGACACGGTGATCGGGTTGATCTCGCCGGTCGCCTCGAAGTAGCCGTCCTTCTCCTGGGCGGTGCCGAGGTCGACGAGTCCGTTCTCACCGTCGATGGTCCAGCCGAACTCGCCCGGTGCCGCGGTCGGGACGATGACCTGGAGGTCCTCGCCGCCGTCGGCGTGGTGCGGGTGGATGGTGACCGAGTCGATCTTGGACTCGACGCCGCCGTTGGCCGACGCCTGCGAGCGGATGCCCTCGACGACGAGCTCGTCGGCCTTGACCTGCACCTTGACGTAGCTGCGGGTCTTCTCCTGGCTCTGCACCGAGTTGTACCAGTAGCTGCCCGGGTTCAGCGGGTCCGCGCCGTTGCCGGCACCGCTCGTGCCGCTGTTGTCGGGAGCGGTGATGTCGTAGTACTTCGAGCCCGACGCCGAGTTCGCCGTCATGTAGATGACGCCGCCCTCGCCGACGAACACGTCGTTGGCGCCCGGCTGCTCGTCGGCGTTGGCCTTCTGGCCGTCCTTGATCTCGTAGCTGCGCGTGTACACGTGGTCGTGGCCCTGCAGCACGAGGTCGACCCCGAGCTCGGAGAACGTCGTCGGGAAGTCGACGCGACGCACCTTGTTGTCGGCGTCCTTGGCGTGCGAAGCGGCCGAGTAGATCGAGTGGTGGTACACGAGGACGGTGTACTTCGCCTCGGCGCCGTGAGCGTTCACGACATCGGTCACGTACTGCACGTGAGCCTCGTCGCCGCCGCCGGTCGCGTTGTTGTAGCTGTTGCTGTTCAGGTCGATGAACAGCACGTCCTTGTAGATGTACCAGTAGTCGCCGCCCGACTCGGTGGCCGTGTTGCCCGAGCGGTAGTAGTCCGCCGAGTAGTCGGTGTTGGGCGTGTAGAAGTGCTGCTCGTACGCCTTGCCGCCTACGTCGTGGTTGCCGATGGTCGCGGCCCACGGGTATGAGCGCAGCTGCTGGGGCGCGAGGAACGCGTCCCACTGCGCCTCGGTGTTGGCCGTCTCGACCTGGTCGCCGCCCGACACGAGCAGCTCGGCGTTCGGGTTGGCGTTCAGCGCGACGTTCATCGTGTCGACCCAGCCCGCCTGGTCGTTCGCCACGTTGCCCGACGCGCCGATCTGCGGGTCGCCGAAGAACAGGAAGTCGAAGTCGCCCTCGAACGACTGCGTCTTGAACGAGGAGGTCGTCGACCAGTTGCCGTCCGAGCCCACGCGGTACGAGTACTGCGTGTTCTCCTGCAGGCCGGAGATGGTGGCGTGACGGTTGAAGCCGCCGCTCGACGCGATGTTCGCGGCGCCGGTGGCCGAGAAGGTCGTGACCGAGGCCACGAACTCGCCGTTCACCAGCGCGGACGTGGGGGCGACCTGCACGACCTGCGCGCTGTCGGCCGAGGTGTACCAGGTGACCGTGCGCTGGGCTTCGTCCGCCCCGACGCCGAGCACGATGCCCGTGTAGGTGGCGGTGGTGGCCGCCTGGGCGCCGGCAGGGGCGACGAGGACGCCGCTGAAGGCCAGTGCCGCGCTCACTGCGGCAGCAGAGAGCCACAGGGCCGCGCGGCCGGAGGGCCGCGAGGTTGCTTCCGAAAGCATGTGTCTTCCGTTCTGTATGGAAGCGGGTGGGGGAATGGCGTCGGGAATCGCCCGGCTCCAACAGGCGAGCCTCGTGGCGGCACATGACGCTCGACGTCCGGCTTCGTGAACAGGCGCCACCGGCAAAGCGAACACTGGGCGAACGGAGGCGCCCAGGGGCGAAGCCGGGGGCGCCGGTCGCGCATGCTGGAAGCATCCCGCTCTCCATCCGCTAGGACGACTGTGCTTCTCCGCGCCCTCTCCGCGACGACCGCCGCTGCCGTGCTCCTGCTCTGGCTGACCGGCTGCGCCTCCGACGACTGGAACACCCCGCGCGCCGCGCCGACGGTCGTCGGCACACCGGCGGCCGGATTCCACCCCGAGACGACCCCGTCTCCCGAGGCGACGGTGGTACCGGCGGACGGCTCGTGGCAGGGCGTCTCGCCGTCGCCCGGCTACCGCGTCGTGCTGCTCACGAGCGGTTCGGACGCCACCACGAAAGTGCTGAACGCCGCCGTCGAGGAGTGGGCGTCAGACGCACAGGTGTCGCTGCGGACGGTCGTCGCCGAGGACTCGGGCGCGATCCCCGCGATCGTCGACGCGATGGACATGAAGCCCGACCTCATCGTCAGCACCGGCGAGGCGCTCGTGGACGCCCTCGCGATGGTCACCCCCAATCACCTCGACAGGTCGTTCCTCGTCCTCGGCGCAGAACTGGCCGAGCCCACTGACAACGTCACCGCCGTCGACTGGACGGGCGCCGGCTTCCGCGGCGAGGGCCTCGGTTCTGCCACGCACTTCGACGAGTCGTCGTTCACCCCCGAGCGCGGCGACGCGGCCATCCGCGCGGGCGCGACGGCCGTGCTCACCGGCATGACCGGTGTGGTGCTCTGGATCGACTGATCCGGGATGCCGGCGGCCGCGGCATCCCCTCGGAGAAGGACGAGGCGTACCGACGCCTCGCGCGTTAGGCTGGCGCCGATTCTGCTGTTCGCGATGAGGCGGTGGGGATGCGACGGATCCTGCAGGGTGCAGCGGCGTCGGTGCTGGCACTCGTGGCCGTCATCGGTCTGACCGCATGCGCGGCGTCCTCGTCAGGCAGTCGCCACACGCTGTATGACGGCATCGAGTCGATCGCCGCCGACAGCAGCGACATCATCATCGGCACCGTGCGGAGCCAGGGCGGCGACGGCGACGCGACCGTGGCGACGGTCGAGGTCGAGAACACTCCGACCAGCCCGCAGCTCGGCTCGAACCTCGATGTCGATACCGGCACGATCGAGGTCGGTGACCTCATCGAGGTGCGACAGCAGACCGACGACACGCTCAGCACGGGGAGCCAGTACCTGCTGTACGTCACCCCGACGATGCTCCCCGGCGACGCCGCGGGCCAGTACTCCGTGACGGGGGCGGTGGCGGGCATCTACGTGCGCGACGGCGACGAGTTCCGTCGCGTGGTCACGGACAGCGGCGACACTCTCCCTGAGACGATCTCCCTCTCCGATTGACAGGGTCGGTCTCCTGGTCTGTGCGGATCCGGCCCTCGCGCGTAGCGTGGAGCCACCTCGAGCAAGGAGGCCGGCGTGGGCAGAGTGGTCATGTACGCCTCGGTGTCGGTGGACGGGTTCATCGCGGATGACGACGACCAGCCCGGGCCGCTGTTCGACTGGCTGGTGAGCGGCGACGTTCCGCTGGACGACAGCGGCGTGCTGAAGGTGTCGCAGGCCTCGTACGACCACGTGCGGCCGTACTGGGACGAGATCGGGGTTACGATCGCGGGTCGGCGCGTCTTCGATCTGACCGATGGCTGGGACGGTGAACCCCCGAGCGGCATCGACCACGTGATCGTCGTGACGCACCGGCCGCCGCCCGACGGCTGGGACCTGTCGTCGCCGTTCCACTTCGTCGACGGCATCGAACAGGCCGTCGCCTTGGCGCAGCAGCTCTCCGGCGACCGCACCGTCGAGGTCGCCGCCGGCGACGTCGGCGGTCAGGTGCTGGCAGCGGGCCTGGTCGACGAAGTGCGGATGGATGTCGCACCCGTCGTGCTCGGGTCGGGCAGGCGCTTCTTCGGATCGGTGCGGGCGCAGCACCTGCTGGAGGATCCCGAGGTGGTGGTCCAGGGCGAGCGGGTCCTGCACCTGCGGTTCCCGGTGCGACGCTGAGAGCGAGGGCTGACGTGGCGAGCGTGAACCGATCAGCCTCGCTGGCACGCGCCTGGATCGGGACCATCGTGTTCCTCTTCGTGGCGCCCGGCATCGTGGCGGGGCTGATCCCCTGGCTCATCACGGGCTGGCGCCGACATGATTGGGGCGTCGCGGGATGGGTCGCCGTGCCCCTCGCGTGGCTGCTCATCGCCGTGGGTGCGGGGTTCCTCCTGTCGGCGTTCGGCTTGTTCGCCCTGCACCGCGGGACTCCTGCCCCCGTCGCGCCCACCGAGGCGCTCGTCGTGACCGGGGTGTACCGGTTCGTGCGCAATCCGATGTACCTGGCGGTGCTCGCGATCATCCTGGGGCAGGCGCTCCTGTTCGGCAGCTGGTGGCTCCTGGTGTACGCGGCGCTCGTCCTCACGGCCTTCGTCGCGTTCGTGAAGGGCTACGAAGAGCCGACCCTGACCCGCACGTACGGTGAGCAGTACCTGGAGTACCGGCGGAACGTCCCCGGGTGGTGGCCACGGCCGACTCCGTGGCGGGGATGAATCCGGCGCGGTCTGCGCCAGCGAGGCGCTCCTCCCGCGCCGATTCTCACGCCGAGCCTGGCGTGGTCAGTCGATCTCGCGGATCACCCGCGCCGGGTTGCCGACGGCCAGCACGTTCGCAGGAAGATCCCGCGTCACGACCGCGCCCGCACCGACGACCGTGTTGTCGCCGATCGTCACCCCCGGACACACGATCACGCCGCCACCCAGCCAGACGTTGTCGCCGAGCGTGATCGGTTGCGCGGCTTCGAGCTTGTCGCGGCGACGCCGGGCGTCGACGGGATGGGTCGGCGTGAGCAACTGCACGTTCGGGCCGATCAGGCAGTCCTCGCCGATCGTGATCGGGGCGACATCGAGCGCGGTCAGGCCCGAGTTGATCGCCGTGCGCGCACCGATGTGGATGTTGCTGCCGAGATCGACGAACAGCGGCGGCTTGAGCCAGACGTCCTCGCCCAGCGTCCCGACGAGCTCGGAGAGGATCTGCCGTGCCGTGCCGTCGTCGGCGACCACGGCCTTCTCGTACTCGCGCACGAGGCGCACCGCCCGGAGGACGGCGACGTCGATGTCGGGGTCGTCGGCGATGTAGAAGTCCCCTGCCAGCATCCGCTCGTAGTTGGTGCGGTCGTCACCGGCGAAGTAGTCCGTGTCGATGGTGCCCTCCCGAAAGCCGATGCCGAGCGCCATCGTAGCTCGATGAGTCGGTGACCTCCGGGGTGCTGCAGGGGTTCGGCAGCACAGAGGTTCTCGCGAGAGGATGCCGTGTGACCAACTCGGCCCCGCATCCGTCCCGGCGCAGTCGCGGCATCCTCGTCATCGCTTTCGCGGTCTATCTCGCGCTGCTGACGTGGGTGGTGCTCTGGAAACTGGAGACTCCGTGGATCGGCGAGGCCGCGGGGCTGGAGCGGCCGATCAAGCTGGTGCCGTTCGTGCCGAGCGGCGACGCGGGCGCGAGCACGCCGGCCGAGATGCTGATCAACCTGGTGCTCTTCGTGCCGTTCGGTCTCTTCGTCGGGGCGCTCGCGCCGACCTGGTCGTGGTGGCGGGCCGGGGCGGCAGCCCTCGTGACGAGTCTCGCGCTCGAGACGGTCCAGCACCTCATCTCGACCGGAAGCTTCGACACCACCGACCTCATCGTCAACACCGCCGGCGCGCTCGTCGGGTGGGCGGCGTTCGTCGTCGTCCGCAGGGTGTCGGGGGAACGCACATCGCTCGTCATGACACGCACCTGCGTGATCGTGGCGGCGCTCGCCCTCATCGCCGCCGTCGCGTTCGTCGTCTCTCCGCTGCACTACGGCCCACAGCGCGACGTCGTCGTGGAGCATCCGGCCCCGACGCCGTAGCGCCGGCTTCCCGCCTCCGTCTAGGAGAACACCGGAGTCAGGAAGCGGCGCTCGTAGCGCCGGATACATCCGGTCGTGCGCGCGAGCTCGAATGCGGCCTGGCACTCCGGGTCTGTCTTCGACGCGTTCCGGTAGACCTCGTACTCGGCCAGCGACGGAAAGCTGAACAGGGCGAACGCCTCGTCGCTGTCGCCTTCGCTCGGCATGAAGTAGCCGTGGTGTGTTCCGCCGAGCCTGTTGACGAGTCCGATCCACGCGCGGCCGTACTCGGTGAAGTCGTCGAGCTTGTCGGGGTCGATCTCGTATCGGAGATGCACGGTGATCATCGGGGGGTCCTTTGCGCTCGAGCCTTTCGAAGAGTCTCGCCGACGAGCGCAGGACCTGACGAAGATCCCGGTCCCGTGCGCGAAGAATGGCCGAGAAGTCTCCGAAACATGGCAGGGCACGCCCTGCCGGTCCCTCCGTCAGAGGCGGCCGCTCGTCGATGCTCTCCGGTCGCTGCTGCGGCGGTGGAATCCGGGATGCCGGCGGCCGGGCATCCCGGAACTCAAGAGCGCGTGGGAAACGCCGACCCGACGATCGCCAGCCCCGGCGCGAGGATGTCGGCGAGCAGGCGCGCGTAGCGGCCGTCGGGATCGAGGTCGGGATCGAAGACGGTCACCGAGGCGCCGACCGCCTGCGGGGCGAGTGCCGTCAGCAAGTCGGCGAGCTGCTCCGGCAGGAGACCTCCCGGGTCGGCGCTGTCGACCGCAGGCATGACGCGGGGGTCGAGGACGTCGACGTCGACCTGAAGCCAGTAGCCGGGGCCCGTCGTGTCGAGGACGGTCGCGGCGAGCACATCCGGCGCCAGCGCCTCGGACGCGTGTGCCGACAGGACGAGCCCGATGCGGTCGACCACCTCGTCCACATGCTCGTCGTCGGCGCGATGGCCGATGTGCGCGCATCGTTCGGACGGGAAGTACGGGCCGCGGCCGTCGATGTCGGAGATCGCCGGCCAGTGCAGCCCGATCGCGGCGGCGAGATCCTCGCCGGCCACGCTGCCGCACGCGTCGCTGTTGCCGGGGTGGCGGAAGTCGGTGTGGCCGTCGACGTGGACCAGACCGGTGGGCCCCGCGGCGGCAAGGCCGAGGCCGATGCCCACCAGCACGCTGCAGTCTCCGCCGATCACGACCGGGTGATCGCCGTCGTGAAGCGTCCGAGCGACACGGGCGGCGAGCCGTCGCGCATGCGCGACGAGGGCTGCTTCGTTGCGCACATGGCCGGGCATCCTGATGCCGTCGTCATCCACGTACCGTCCCGCGAGCACCACACCGCCGTCACGAGCGCCGTGCGACGTGAGGCGGTCGAACAGCCCCGCCTCGCGAAGCGCCGCAGGAGCCTTGTCGGCCCCCGGCACACTGCCGGGCTGCGGAGGACGCAGCCCCAGGTTCGTCGGTGCGGAGATCAGGGAGATCACGGCCCCAGCCTGCCTGACGCTGAAGGCATGCCGCTACGGGCATACCGCCCGGCCGGCCGCTAGCGCGTCGCCCACAGCGCCCAGACGACGAGGATCGGCTGCAGCAGCAGGCGGACGAATCGCGCACGATCCGTGCGGAGCATGGGCGCTGATCGGCCCGTCCGCCACTGATGGACGTTGCCGGGAAAGACGGCGACGAAGAACGCCGCGACGAGCCAGCCGACGCTGCGCTGTCGAGGAATCGTCGCCACCGCGCCGGCCAGCAACAGCTCGACGACCCCGGATCCCACGACGATCGCATCCTTGTCGAGGCCCGTCAGCCGAGTCGACCACTCCGGCACGACGATGCGGTAGCCGCGCCTGCCCCAGGTCAGGTGGGACACCCCGGCGGCCGCAAGCAGGAGGACGAGCAGCCAACGCGCCGCCGCACGCCATCCGGCCATCCGATCAGCGGGCGCGCTCATGGCTCGACGCTACCCGTACTGCGATTCTTACGGGCGTGCTTGATTCACCGCGTTGATGAGGTACGAGCTTCGAATCGCCAGCGTGTACTTCTTGTCGGCCGAGAGCGCGTGCGGGTCGTTCAGCGCCAGCTCCAGATCATCGACGTCGATCCCCGTCAGCAGGGCGAGGTTCGCGGGCGTGAGGCGACACTCCACGGTCAGGGACTCGAGGATGGCCTTCAGCCTGTCGTCATCGTCGATCGTCATTCCGTCGGTGAGCTGCCCAGCGAGGATCGAGAGCCGGGTGGTCTCTTCGCCCGAAAGGGTCGTCGATGTCGACATCAGTGCGGCCGGCGCGAGAGCCGCCGCGGCGAGCGCGGCGCGCAGCCGATCGATCGGGATGCCGGTCATCACCTGGAGCGCCTCCTCCGAGATCCGCCCGCCGGCGAGAATGCGATTCAGCTCGACGGCGCTGTTGTGCGTGTGGGATGCCATGGGCTCATTGCACACGAGGATGCCCTGCGGCCGCTCCAACGGCACGCACATCCACGGAGCTGCCGGCTCCGCCTCTTCAATCGCGCGACGTCGCGTTCACACTGCCGGAGCGCTCCTGGCCGCTCAGGCGTGCGATGGCGGCCATCATGCGCTCGGTGATCTCGCGACGAGCCTTGCCGTCCGGCACGCCCTCGAGATCGGTCAGGTCGAGCGGCTCGCCGAAGCGCACCTCGATGCGCGGCCTTCCCGGTAGCAGATGGGTCAGCGGCTTGACGGTGCGGGTCCCGATCAGCCCGACGGGCACGACCGCGGCGCCGGTGTCGCGCGCCATCCAGGCTGCGCCACCGTGGCCCTCGTGCAGCTTGCCGTCACGTGACCGGGTGCCCTCGGGGAACACCGCGAACACGCTGCCGGCCCGCAGGATGCTGCTGCCCGCGTCCAACGCGGCGCGAGCGTCGCGACCGGTCGCGCGATAGACCGGGACGCCCCCGATCGAGGTGAAGAACCAGCGCTTGAATCGACCCACCACGCCGGGGCCCGTGAAATACGACGACTTGATGAGGAACTGCACCGGGCGGGTCGCCGAAGTCGGGATGATGACCGTGTCGAGCGACGCGAGGTGGTTGCTGGCCAGCAGCACCGGTCCCTTCGCGGGCACGTTGTCTCGACCGACGATGCGCGGGCGGTACATCAGCCAGAACAACGGCCGCAGGACCACCCGTCCGACGAAGTAGACGGCGCCCGGCCGCGGTGCGGGGACGGGGCTCGTCGGAGCAGGCGCGATCACCTGGCCACCCTACCCGTGTCGTCCTCGGCCCCATCCTCACGCCCACGCGGGGACGCGGCCGTGTGCGGGCCTGAGCTGCCTCCTGTCTCCCCCCAGGTCCCCCGAGACAGGAGGCAGCCCGCGCGGCCGGGCAGGTCCGCTGTCCAGCCCCGGCTGCGGGCGCAGTCGGCGACAATGCGCCGATCAGCGCCGGCGCGCGCCGGCGCTCGGGTGGACAGCGGTCCAGGCGACCGCTCGACGCCGGGTGACCGATCCTGCTCGGGTTCAGGTCATTCAACCGGGCGTCTAACGTGACTCTATCCGCATGCTATGAGTGTGGTAAAGATGCCCTAAGCGCCCTCTCAGCGGTCTCACTGCGCGTGCTAAGGTGCCGCCATGGCTCGTCCGTACCAAGACCCGGTGGAGATCATCACGGCGCCCGTTCCCGCGCAGTCGCCGTTCATCCCGACCGACGCGAAGATCGTCGTCGGCGCCGTCGCACCCGCCTCGCCTGATCCGATCCCGATCGTGCTGCTGCCCGGCTTCGAGTACCGGCTGCATGAGTGGCGGCATCCGACCACTCACGAGATCCACTGGCGCCTGGAGCGACGCAGAGCGGGTCGTCCGAGCGACGAGTGAGGCCGAGCCGCAGCCGTGGGCCGGGTCAGATCCGATAGGTCCGCCTGGCCACGGCTCCCCAGAACGCGTCCGAGCGACCGCCCCATGCCCGCTCGACGTGGTCGACCAGGCGCGAATAGGGTGCGACGCGGGCCGACATCGGCCAGTCGCTGCCGAACATCAGCCGTTCGGTGCCGAAGGCGCTGACCGCGGTCGTCGCGAGCGCCCGCAGGCGCTCGGGGGAGCCTGCCGAAGTCGCCAGGCCGGAGAACTTGGCCACAGCGTTCGGCTCGGCGGCCACGCCTCGCAGGGACGCCTCCCACCCGGGTGTCGCTTCTGCGGCCCCGAGCCCCAGATGGCAGAGCACGACGGCCGTGTGCGGATGCCGCGCCGCCACGCGAGCGACCGCGTCGAGCTGTGCCGGCCGGACAAGGAACTCGACGACCCGGGCCGACGCCGCCGCGCCCTCACACAGCGCATCCAACCCGGGCAGGTCGGAGAGGTCGGCCGCACCACCCGGCGTCGCGACGCGGATGCCGCGCACGCGGTCGTGCAGCACGGACGTCGCGAGGCCGGCCCACCCCTCGGGACCGGGCACGTACTGCAGCACCACCGAGCGCACGACGGGATCGGCCGCGGCGACCTCCAGCAGCCATTCCATCTCGGCCAGAGTGTCTCCCGCCTGCACCGCGACGGCGGAGCCGACGGCCGTCGGGCAGGGGTTCCGTCCCGACGGCGACGCGCCTCGCGCAACGACCCGGTGCTGCGGTTCGGCCGGCACCATCGCGACATCACGGAAGTCCGCCGCCGACGCCGCACATGGCAGGCCCAGGTCGTCGCGGAACCACGAGAGCGAGAAGCGCGACAGGTCCCACAGGTGGAGGTGGGCGTCGACGACGGTCACAGATGCTCGATCTCGGTCCACAGCTCGTCGGGGATCTCGGCGTGCTCGGCCAGGGCGAAGTCCTGCACCTCCGCAGCGGTCCGCGCGCCGACGACCACCGCCTCGACCGCAGGCAGCCGCAGCGGGTACCTCGCAGCCACGTGGCGCAGCGGCAGGCGGTGCGACTCGGCGAGCGCGGCGAGCGCGAACGCACGCGTGCGCTGCTCGGGCGACGCCTGTCGGTAGTCGAAGTACGGCGTGTTCTCGGGGTCGGCGAGGATGCCGGAGTTGAACACCCCGGCCGCGACGACGCCCACCCCGCGCTCCAGCGCCGCGGGCAGCAGCTCGATCTCGCCGCGGTGGTCGAGCAGGGTCGTGCGCCCGGCGATCATCACCACGTCGATGTCGGCCTCGCGGACGAAGCGCGTGAGCGGGTCGGGCCAGACCATGCCCACGCCGATCGCCCGAACGACGCCCTGCGAACGCAGAGAGACCAGCTCGGGCATCGCCTCGCGCAGCGCCTCATCCACGTCCATCGGGTCGTGCAGGTACAGCAGGTCGATGCGATGCGTCCCGAGTCTCGCCAGGCTCCCCTCGAGGCTCCGCAGCACGCCGTCGCGCGACAGGTCCGCAACGGTGTCTGCCCCGACGGTGCCGGACGGCACGCCGTCGCCGCCGGCATCCACGATCCTTCGACCCACTTTCGTCGCGATCGTGACCGAGTCCCGCGGCACTCCGGCCAGCGCACGACCCAGCCGGGCCTCGCTCGCCCCCGCGCCGTAGTGCGGGGCCGTGTCGAAGAACCGGATGCCGGCGTCCAGGGCCGCCGTCACCGTCGCGTCTGCGTCGGCGTCGGCGACAGCCGTGAAGAGGTTGCCGATGGGCGCGCAGCCGAGACCGAAGGTGTCTGACGCACCCGGCGTCGGGCTCAGCGGGCGAAGGCCTGCGCGGAACGCCACAGCTCGTACTCCTCACGCGAGTCGGGCGTCAGGGGGTAGTAGTCGCTGAGGCGCGCGCCCTCGTCGAGGCGGCGGCGGCTGAAGGCCTCCCAGTCCTCGTGGTCGGCCGCGGACTCGAGCACGGCACCGGCCATCGCCTGCGGCACGATGACGGGTCCGTCGCCGTCGGCGATCACGACGTCGCCGGGCATGCACAGGGCGCCGCCGACGGCGACCGGCACGTCGTACGCCCACGGGAACAGCTCGGTCTGCGACGCGTAGTGCGGCGTCGTGCCCGTCGACCACACCGGCAGGCCGAGCTCCTTGATGCGGTCGGAGTCGCGGATGCGTCCGTCGACCACGATGCCCACGCCGCCCTTCTTGACGAAGTAGCGCGCCAGGATGTCGCCGATGCAGCCCGAGTACTTGCTGCCGAACGCCTGGATCACCAGCACGTCGCCCGGCTTCACCTCTTCGAGCACGTGCCACAGGGCGGTGTGCCGTTCGACGTACTCCTGGCCGTGCCCCGACGCGAGGTCTTCACGCTGCGGCATGAATTGCAGCGTGATCGCCGAGCCGACGATGCGCTGTCCCTCGGCGAGCGGCCGCGGCCCCTCGACGAACGAACGGGTGATGCCCATGCCGTGCAGCTTGGCACACGCCGTGGCCGACGAGACGCGCTCCAGCTCGCGCAGGGTCTGGGGTTCGGCGCGGCGGTACGCGTCGCCGCGCACCGGGAGGTCGAACTCCGGGCGCGGGAACGGGGCAGCAGGATCAGACATGGCTTGCTCCTTCGAGGGGTACAGACAGGGGAGACTCCGACAGCGCTCCGGTTGCTGAGCGCCCTTCGTCTCGGTCGCCGGCGCTCCCTCGCTCAGGGACCGCCGCGTCAGCGACGAGACGGAGCGCCCGGTGCCGCGGCGTCGCGCCGGAGGCCACCGTGTGCAGGGTCAGGTCGGCGCGATGTGCGGGGGGCAGCACGATCACGACCGCGTCGTCGCGGGCGTCGAGCCCGTAGGCGCGCGTGGCCGGATCGCCCGGAGTGGACGCGTACGCGGCACTGCGCCCGGGGTACACGCCGTTCACCTCGGTGCGCACGGTGACCGATGCGATGCGCCGCTCGCCGAACCGCGAGGCGCGCACCACGACGCGGCGCGCGCGCGTGGTCGACGTATTGACGAGAGCGACGTCGAGGTCGTCGCCGGCGAGGCGCGACACGAGGGCCGCGACATCGCGGGGCAGGCCGGGGCGACCGGCATCCGGGTCCTCATAGACGACCGCCGCGAACGGCAGGCCGCCGTTGTAGAGCACCTGCGGCGTGCCCGAGACCAGCTGGCTCAGCACCTCGGTGACCACCGGGTTCACGCGCTGCCAGAAGTGCAGGTGGGCGGCATCCGGGTCCGTCGGCGCGCCCTGCATCAGCGCGACGCGGCGCGCCACCTGACCCAGCGCCATCTCGAGCGCACGCTCGGGGTAGTCGGGCAGGTCGCCGTCGAGGAAGGCCAGCCACGGCGCCTCGTGGCCCGCTTCGGCCTTGTCGCGGAACGGCTTCACGGGGTCGGCCATCGGCGGCAGGCCCTCGACCGCACGCCGCAGGCGCGCCAGGTCGTCGTCGCGACGCGACCACCACCACACCCACAGCGGCAGCTCGAGCGGCATCGGGCCGTAGTCGAACCAGCCGTGGCGGCCGAAGCGGTGGGGGACGAGCATCGCGGGGGTGGCGGCATCCGCTCCCCAGCGGGCGAGCCAGCCGCCCCGCAGACTGAACGGCGTCTCGGCGACGGGCGCGACGATCGCGTGGTCGAGCACGGTGTCGAGCACGACGCGCGCCATGTCGAGCGCGGAGTCGTCGCCCGTCACGAAGGCCTCGTTGATGCCGGCGATGACCGTCGCCATGCCCACCGAGGGGAGTCCGTGCGGCCACGTCCAGCCGTAGTGCCCGCCGTGCCGGCGGCCCTCGTGCAGCCCGCCGACGACGCCGTCGGGCGACACGTTGTCGGGCACGAGTCCGGCGTTCTCGGCGGCGCGGGCGCGCCAGCCGTCGACGTACCTGCGCAGCCAGGCCGCCGAGGCCTCGTCGCCGTCGTACAGCCAGCGGTTGGCGACCAGGCTCGTCGCCGCGAGGTTCACCGCCACGTCGCCCGCAGCGGCGCGGTGCATCGCCTCGCCCATCGCGGTCGCCAGCGCCGGGTCGGCGAGGTCGTCCCAGTCGTCGACGCCCGGCACATACTCCAGCGGCAGGCCGTACGGGCGCATCTCGCGGCGGTCGGCCGAGTACGGCTCGGGGGCGTCGCTCAGGCCCGGTCGCGGACCGAGCGCGCCGTTGTGGGGCGCGGTGATGATGTTGTGGATGCCGTCGTAGTTGCCGTGCGCGGCATCCACGTACAGCTCGGCGAACCGGCGCGCGCGCTCGGCGAACGCCGGATCGGCCGGGTCGGCGGCGCACAGCGCGTAGAAGAAGATGAGCGACTCTCCCTGGTGGAACCAGTCGTAGCCGTTCTCGTACTCGTCGGTGACCATGCCGGCTTCGGCGAGCTGAGCGGTCACGCCCTCCCAATGACGCTTGGCCGCGGCGAGCACGTCGTCGCTGCCGCCGAGGAGGTAGAACGCCGGCCAGTTGAAGAACGGCTCGTAGAGGTCGTCGACGCCGTCGCGGTCTTCGAAGACCGCGTCGAACCGCAGGCCGCCATCGCGGCGGGTGAAGGTCTCAGAGAACAGGCGCCAGGCGTCCTCGATCTCGTCGAACAGACGGCGCTGCAGCACGGCCCAGGCGGGGACCGCCGACACCGGCCGGGTGGGGATGGAGTGCGGCATCGCTCAGCCCTTCGTCGCCCCGGCGGCCAGGCCGCCGATGATGTGCCGCTGCATGATGATGAAGAACACCACGGCCGGCGCGATCGCCAGCAGCAGCGTCGGGAACAGCACGGTGTAGTCGGTGGAGTACTCGCCGACCGCTGCGTACACGCCCGTCGTCACCGTGTAGATGCCGGAGCCGGGTCCGAGGATGATCTGCGGGCTGACGAAGTCGTTCCACACGCCGATCGAGTTGAGCACGATGATCGTCGCGACCACGGGGCGCATGATCGGGAAGATGCACGACCAGAAGGCGCGCATGCGGCTCGCGCCGTCCAGTGCAGCGGCCTCGTCGATGTCGCGGGGGATCGTGCGCAGGTACGCCGAGAACAGGAAGATCGTCACTGGCAGCGTCGCCGCCGTCTCGAACAGGATGAACCCGGGGATCGTGTTGATGAGTCCCAGCACGCGCAGCACGAACACCACGGGGATGAGCGTCACCTGGCCGGGGATGAACAGGCCCGACACGAACACGACGAGCAGCAGCACGTGCCAGCGGGTGCGGCCCCGCGCGATCACATAGGCCACCGGCGCCGACAGCACGATGCAGAAGAAGTTGACGAGCGCGACGAACAGCAGGGTGATGCCGTAGGCGCCGACGACGTTGAACTTCTCGCTCGTGATCGCGTTCCACAGGTAGTCGAACGTGAACATGTCGGGCGTGATCAGCAGCGGATGCAGCACGATGTCGGCCTGCGGCTTGAACGCGCTGATCAGCAGGATGTACATCGGCACGAGCATGATCAGCGCGAGCAGGCTGAGCAGCACCCACTTGACGATGGTGACGGCCAGCGGCGTCCGCTCAGAGGCGGCGCCCGGGCCGCGGCGGCGGCCGCTGCGACGCGGCTTGCGGCGCACGTCGGCGAGGTAGACCTCGCCTGCGATGCTCGGCCCCGTGGTCTCGGTCGAGATGGTCATGATTCGCTCGCCTTCTGGTCGGCGCCGCGACGGGCGAAGGTCACGGCCAGGCCGATGACCGCGGTCACGACGAGCAGCACGATCGACTGCGCCGCGCCGAACCCGAGGTTCGCGTGCGCGAACGAGTCACGGAGGATCTGGTAGACGATCGTCTGCGTCGAGGCGGCCGGGCCGCCGTCGGTCAAGGCCAGGATGATGTCGTACGCCTTCAGCAGGCCGACGAGGGTCAGCACGAGGTTGACGGTCACCACCGGCGCGATGAGGGGCACGGTGATGCTCCTGAACTGCTGCCAGCGGGATGCCCCGTCCACCGTGGCGGCCTCGTAGTACTCGGCGGGCACCGACTTGATCCCGGCCAGGTACAGGATCATGTTGAAGCCGAAGTGCGACCACACGATCGTGAGGATCACGCTGACCTTGGCGAACGTGACGTCGGTGAGGAAGGGGAGGGGACTCACGCCGAACTGCGTGAGCAGCGAGTTGATCGCACCCTGCGGCGAGAGGATCGCCGACCACAGGAATCCGATGATCAGCGCGCTGATGATGTACGGGTAGAAGAAGATCGTGCGCAGCACCGTGTTGCCGCGGCCGTTGCCGGCGATCAGCGCCGCGACCCCCAGCCCGATGCCGTTGCAGAGGATCGTGCCGGCCACCGCGATGACGGCGGTGAAGGCGGCGGCGTCGATCGTGCGCGGGTTCTTGAACGCCTTGGCGTAGTTGTCGAGCCCGATGAAGTCGAAGTGCAGGCTGTAGCCGTTCCAGTCCGTGAAGCTCAGCACCACCGCCAGCACCATCGGGATGAGGAACATCGCGATGAAGACGATGAGCGCCGGGCCGCCCATGATCACCCCGGCGAGGCGGTCCTGCCACGAGGTGAGCCCGCGGCGGCGGGGGGACGCCAGCGCCCGGGAGCTCGTGGTGCCCGCGAGGCGGGCCACGGTGTCGGCCATGTCACTCTGCTTTCGTGTCGTCATCGATACGAGGGGGTTGCCGCCGCGCCGGCTCGGCGGCGCTCATCGCGTCACCGGCGCGGCGGCAGGTCGTCACTGGGCGTTGGCGAGGAACCAGGCGTCCATGGACGAGTTGACGTCGGCGGCCGAGGTGCCGCCGAGCAGCGCCTGCGTCTGGGTGTTGATCTCGCCCGAGTAGCCGTCGGGGAGCTTCTTCTCGCCGTAGCCGCCGCCGGTCGGGGTGTACGCCGACGCGGGGGTGTCGGACACGATCTGCAGCAGCTCCTTGCCGAGGTCGGTCATGTCGTACTCGTAGCCGTCGCGGTAGTTTCCGTCGACCTCGAGCTGGCTCATGACGGCGTCCTTGTCGGTGACGAGCCACTCGACGAGCTTGGCCGCGGCCTCCTCGTGCTTCGACTCCTTCATGATCACGTACGGGCTTGCGATGTTCGCGCCCATGGCGGGGTCGTCGATCCCGTCGACCGCGGGACTGCGGAACACGCCGATCGAGGCCGGGTCGGTGGCCTTCGCCTCGCTGCCGACGAACCAGCTGCCCATCGGATACAGGGCGGCCCCGCCGCTCAGGAACGTCTGCTCGGCGTCGACGTACTTCACGCCGAGCGCGTCGGCGTTCGTGTAGCCCTTCGCGATCCAGTCGGCGTAGAGCTCGGTGTAGTCGCCGTAGCTCTTGCTGAACGTCGTCTTGCCCGAGTTCATGTCGGCGTACCAGTCGGGGTTCTCGCCGACGACCGACGGCAGCGCGAGGGTCTGCAGCGCGTGGCTCGACATCCAGTCGCCGCCGGTCTGGATGGGGGTCCAGCCCGCGTCCTTGAGCTTGGCGAGGTCGTCGGTCAGCTCGTCGACGGTCGTGGGGACCTCGTCGATGCCGGCCTCGGTGAACGCGTCCTTGTTGTAGAACCACAGGCTCTGCAGCTGCACGCCGACGCCGGCCATGTAGTACTTGCCGTCGATCGAGTACTGGTCTGCGAGCGGGCCGCTGGTGGCCCAGTCGTAGTCCGACAGGTCGACGAGCTCTTCGGCGAGCTCCGGCGACGGCGACACCGACTGCACGACGTCGGGTGCCTGGCCGGCGGCGAGCAGGCGGGGCACGGCCGCGCTGACGCCCTCCTGACCGGGGTTGTCGATCACGACGTCGATGTTCGGGTTTGCCTCCTCGAACGGGGCGACCAGCTCGTTCCACCAGTCCTCGGTGAGGTTCGGCGTCACGTTCACGAGAACGCGCAGCTGGATCTTCTCGTCCTTGCTCTCACCCCCGCTCTGCGGGCTGGAGGAGCAGCCGGCAAGGAGCGTCACGGCGGCCGCTCCGGCGCCGATCGCAGTGAGGGTACGTCTGGTGATCATCGTCGATCCTCTCGTGGGCACATCTTCGGGACGGGTCGAACATACACTAATCGATAATCGGTTATCAACAATCCACACCTGAAGATGTGAGGAATCGCACGACCGCGGGACCCGTCGGCTCCGCCGGCACGTCGACGACGAGCACGTCGCCCCGCCGCTCCGCCGCCACCGGCGTTCCGTCGACGGTCACGGCGGTGGCGGCATCCACTCCCGCCGGGCAGGCCAGCTCGACCCGTCCGCTCGCGTCGATCACCGCGTTGGCACGGTCGCCGGTCCGCGTCCAGCGCACCCAGGGCTCGTCGGATGCCGGCGCGCCCTGCAGCGGCCGCGAGCCGAACACCACGTCGCCGTGGCGGGCGTTCCAGTCGCCGAGCGCACGCAGCGTGGCCGCCTGCGGCGGGGAGAGGACTCCGGATGCCGTCGGCCCCACGTTCAGCAGCAGGTTGCCGCCGCGCGACACGACGTCGACGAACAGCCTGATGGCCGCGGGGCCGTCGAGGTTGTGCTCCGCGCCCTCGAGGCGGTTGTAGCCGAAGGAGTACCCGATGCCGCGGCAGTTCTCCCACGCCGCCGACCCTTCGTTGGAGCGGCCGCTCTCGTACTCGCTCGTGAGGAAGTCGGCGTGCACCCCGCCCCACCGGTCGTTCACCACACCGTCGGGCGCGGCCGCGTAGAAGCGGTCGAACGCGTCGGCGAGGCTGAACGGCCCCGGCGCGTGCCCGGCGGCAGGCCACCCGATGTCGCCCCACAGCAGGTCGGGACGATAGCGCTCGATCAGGTCGACGACATGGTCGTGGGCGTAGCGGGCGTACTCGTCGCCCGCCGGCGGCACCAGCTGCACGTCGGACTCGATGGGCTCGGCCGGTCCGGCGTGCCAGTCGAGGCCCCCCGAGTAGTAGGCGCCGAATCGCAGCCCGGCGGCGCGCGTCGCGTCGGCGAATGCGCCGACGAGGTCGCGCCGCGGGCCACGTGCGACGGTGTTGCGATCGCCCGTATGCGGCGCATCCCACAGCGCGACGCCGTCGTGGTGCTTCGTGGTCGGCACGACGTAGCGGGCGCCGGCGGCGGCAAACTGCGCCACGAGGGCATCGGCGTCGAACCGGTCGGCGGTCCAGTCGTCGAGGAAGTCGTCGTACGGCCGCCCGCCGTAACTCACCCGATGATGGTCGGCGGCCGGGCTGCCCTCGATGCGGATGGTGTTGGCGTACCACTCGGCATAGGGGTTGTGACGGTACCACCGGGTGTCGTCGATCGTGCCGAGAGCCCCGATCGGCTCGGCCCATGCGGGCACCGAGTAGGCGCCCCAGTGCACGAAGATCCCGAGCTTGGCGTCGCGGAACCAGTCCGGCACCGGCCTCTCGAACCGCTCGTACTCGCGGGGTCGGTCGTGGGCGTCGTGCGGCATCGCGGCTCCTCTTCGCAGACCCGCGTCGGCGCGGGCCGATCACCGATGCTATCGATAACCGATGAGAGCAGGGGATGCCGGTCGCCCGAGTAGCGTGAACCCCGTGACGATCCCCACGCCGACGCCGCCGACGTTCGACGCGCGGCCGCTCGTCGAACCGGTGCCGTCCGGCGCCGCCCGCGCCTTCGCACAGGAGCTCAAGCGCACCGGGCGCCTGCCGAGCGGATCGGCGACGGTCGTGGTGTTCGTCGTCGTGGGCGTCGCGATCCTCTTCGTCTTCGGATCGGTCGCCCTGACCCTCATCACGGCGGTGTTCGGCGCCATCGCCGCGGCGATGGCGGGCACCGGCGAGGCCGCCGGATGGGGCGTGCTCGCCGCGTTCCTGCCCCTGTTGTTCATCGGCGGCATCGTGACGGTCGTCGTGCTGGTGGCCGTGCGCATGGTGCGCGGAGGCGACGAGCGCCGCTATCGCCTCGACCGGTTCGCCCGCGCCAACGGCATGAGCTACGTGCCGCGGATCGACGACCCTGGGCTCCCGGGCATGATCTTCTCGGTCGGCAGCTCGCGGCACGCGACCGACCTCGTGCGCGGCGACAGGCCCCGCTTCGTCGAATTCGGCAACTACGAGTACACGACCGGCTCCGGCAAGAACAAGACGACGCACAACTGGGGCTACGTCGCCGTCAAGCTCGACGTGCCGCTGCCCAACATCGTGCTCGATGCGACCAGCAACAACTCACTGTTCGGCTCGAACCTGCCCACGTCGTTCGACAAGGACCAGCGCCTCAGCCTCGAGGGCGACTTCGACCGCTACTTCGACCTGTACTGCCCCGCCGGCTACGAGCCCGACGCGCTGTACCTGTTCACACCCGACATCATGGCCCGCTTCATCGACCACGCCGCCGCGCTCGACGTCGAGATCGTCGACGACTGGCTGTTCCTCTACGCGCGCCGCGAGTTCTCGACCCTCGATCCCGCCACGTGGGCGTGGCTGTTCTCGGTCGTCGGCGCCCTGCTCGACAAGTTCGCGCAGTGGGCGCGCTGGCGCGACGACCGCCTCGCCGCCCTGCCGCCGTCGCTCGCGGGTGCCGTGCCCCAGGGCACCGCGTCGGCCGGGGCCGAGGCCGTCGCGGGCGGGGCGGCCGCGGCATCCACCGTCCCGTTCGCACCCCCGCTGGACGCACTGCGACCGCCACCCGGGGTCGCCCCGCAGGGTCGCCGCCTGCAGCAGCGCGTACCGTGGCTGCCGATCATCGTCATCGGCGCGTTCGCGCTGTTCTGGATCCTGTCGCAGGCGGGCGTGTTCGGCGCGCTGCTGAGCGGTCTGTCCGGCGGCTGACCCGCTGTCGGCGGCGTCCAGCCGGCGCGCATGCGCACGGGCGTATGCTGTCGGGCGTGCACACGACGATCACGACGCCCCGCGGGCGTGAGGGGGTCCTCGGCGCTCGACGCGCCGAGGGGATGTAGCTGCGCGCGTCGCCCGGTCCTGAACCACGGGTGACGCGCCCGCATCACCCGCAGGCCGCCGGCTTGCGGCATCCCTCGTCGTCCCTTCGACGACCCTCTTTCGTGAATCAAGGAATCATGCACGCATTCACCGAGAAGGACATCCGCGCGTCCTTCATCAACGCCTCGCTCCGCGAGCGCAACTCGCTCATCGTCCCCGATCTGCGCGACATCGACTGGGACAAGCTCGACTACTTCGGCTGGCGCGACCCCAAGCAGCCCCTGGCCGGGTTCCTGGTGGTGCCGGTCGACGACCGGCCCGTCGGCATCCTGCTGCGTCAGACCGAGCAGCGCACGCGCGTGCGCGCCCAGTGCTCGTGGTGCGAGGACGTCACGCTGCCCAACGAGGTCGTGCTGTTCAGCGCCAAGCGGGCCGGCAAGGCCGGTCGCAACGGCGACACCGTCGGCACCCTGCTGTGCGAGAACTTCGAGTGCTCGGTCAACGTGCGGCGCCCCGTGCCGCCCGCGTACCTCGGGTTCGACGTGAAGGCCGCGCGCGACCGCCGCATCGAGGCGCTGCGCGCGCACGCCGACGGCTTCGCCCGCGACATCCGCGACAGCGCCTGACGCGACCCATTCTCCGGGTTCGGGGCGCACCGCGTCCGTCGGGGCGTACGCCGTGCGCCCCGACGGACGACACGCGCCCCGAACCCCGAGATGGGTGGATGCCGGGGGCCCGGGCTCAGGAGAAGCCGGGGCGGCGGCATCCACCCGTGACGGATGTCACGGGTACGTCGTGACGCCCGTGTGAGGGCCGCGAACGCTCCGGTCACGACCATGGAGACATGGACATCACACAGACCACGGCGGCGACGCGGGACGCGGCAACGACCGCTCCGCTCTGGGCCGTCGACGCGACGGACCTGCACAAGAGCTTCGGCGCCGTCACGGCCGTCGACGGCGTGACGCTGCGGGTGCGCCCCGGCGAGATCGTCGCCTTCCTCGGCCCGAACGGCGCCGGCAAGACGACGACCATCGACATGATGCTCGGGCTCTCGCAGCCAGACTCCGGTGCGGTGCGGGTGTTCGGCGAATCGCCCCGCGGCGCGATCGCCCACGGCCTCGTGAGCGCCGTGCTGCAGACGGGCGGCCTGCTCAAGGACATCACCGTCCGCGAGTCTCTCGACCTCACCGCGAGCCTCTTCGCCGACACGCGTCCGGTCGACGAGGTCATGCGGCGCGCCGGGATCTCCGAGATCGGCGACCGGCTCGTGGGGCTGTGCTCGGGCGGTCAGCAGCAGCGGCTGCGCTTCGCGATGGCGCTGCTGTCGGACCCCGGCCTGCTGATCCTCGACGAGCCGACGACCGGCATGGACGTCGAGGGCCGCCGCTCGTTCTGGAGCGCCATCCGCGCCGACGCCGCCCGCGGCCGCACGGTGCTGTTCGCGACCCACTACCTCGACGAGGCCGACGAGTACGCCGACCGCATCGTGCTGATGAGCCGCGGCCGCATCGTCGCCGACGGCACGACCGCCGAGATCAAGAACCTCGTGTCGGGCCGCATCGTCCACGCCACCCTCCCCGGCGCGGACCCGGTCGCGATCGCGGCGCTCCCCGGCGTCGACGACGTCGAGGCGAAGGGCGACCGCATCGCCATCCACACCAAGGACTCCGACGCCGTCGCCCGGCACCTGCTGACGCAGACCGCGGCGCGCGACCTCGAGATCACCGCCCAGAACCTCGAGAGCGTCTTCCTCGCCCTCACCTCGGAAGGGGACAAGTCATGACCACTGTCAGTTCCGGTGCCGCCGGCATCCAGGCCACCACCGACCGCGTGCAGCTGGAGCGCCGCGTCCCAGCCTTCGGCGGGTTCAACCTGACGTACCTGGGCATCGAGCTCAAGCGCAAGCTGCGCAACCGCCGCACGCTGATCTTCACCGTCGCCTTCCCGATCGTGATGTTCGTCATCATCGGCCTGCCGCTGCGCGACACGCAGCTGACCGCCACCCCGATCGCCCAGGGCGGACCCTCGGTCGCCGCGTACATCATGGTGTCGATGGCGATGTACGGCGCCATGATGTCGGCCACCCAGACCGGCGCCGCCGTCGCCGTGGAGCGCGCCCAGGGTTGGAGCCGCCAGCTGCGCCTCACACCGCTCAACCCGCTCGTGAACGTGGTCATCAAGATGATCGCCGGCATGCTGTTCGGCCTCATCGCCATCGTCGCCACGTATGCCGCGGCCGCGATCGCCGGCATCCAGCTCTCGCCGATCCAGTGGATCGCCACCGGGCTGGCGGCCTGGCTGCTCGCCGGCGCCGTGTTCACGACGCTCGGCCTCATGGTCGGCTACATGGTGCGCAGCGAGAACGTCGCCCAGATCACGAGCCTCGCGATCGTCGTCCTCGCCTTCATCGGCGGCCTGTTCTACCCGATCAGCACCATGCCCGACTTCATGCAGGTGATCGCGAAGTTCACCCCGGTCTACGGCATCAGCGAGATCGCGCGCGAACCCCTCACGGGCGCCCCGTTCGACGCCCTGGCGCTCATCAACGCCGTCGTGTGGCTCGGCATCTTCATCGCCGGCACGGTGTTCTTCTTCCGTCGCGACACGAAGCGCGTGTGACGACCGGAACGTGGATGCCGGCGGCCCTGGCCGCCGGCATCCGCTTCTTCACGCACCCCTAGGGTGAGAGGCGAGGTGAGGCTGTGAGCGAGGGTTCCGAGAAGCAGGCGTGGGGGCCGCTGTGGGTCATGCGCCCCGGCGGCAAGCCGCCTGCGGGCGGGTACTCGATGCCGTCGGTGCTGTGGTCCTCGCCGGCGCTGCGCTGGTACGTCGGCGGCGGGATCTCGCTGACCTGGATGATCAGCTCGGGCACCGAGATCGTTCACACGGCCGGGTCCACCGCGTCGGCCGTGCTCGGTCTCGTGGTGCTGGCGGTGTACGCCGTCGCCTTCCTCGTGGCGACCCCCGTCAACTGGATCCTCCCCAGGCGCCGCCGTGCGATCCCGATCCTCGCCGTGTTCGCCCTCTCGTTCGCGCTGTGGCCGTGGCTCGGACTGGGCCTGTGCGGCCTGTGGACGTACGTCGGCGTGATCATCGCCACCGCGGTGCTGCCGTGGCGGGTGACCTGGACGTCGATCTTCTCGCTGGCGCTGCTCGCCCTCGTGTTCGATGTCGTCGACTCGGGCTGGGACGCCGACGTGCTGTGGGTTCCGGCCATCATCGCGTCGATCTCGCTCATGATGGCCGCCTTCATGCGGTCGCTCGACTCGCTGAGCCGCATGCGGATGGCCCAGCGCGAGGTCGAGCGCCTCGCCGCCGAGCGCGAGCGGGGGCGCGTGGCGCGCGACATCCACGACATCCTCGGCCACTCGCTCACCGTGATCACGGTGAAGACCGAGCTGGCGCGCCGGCTCGTCGACGCCGATCCGGAACGCGCCAAGGCCGAGCTCGCCGAGGTCGAGGCGCTCTCACGGGGCGCCCTCGCCGACGTGCGGGCCACCGTGGCGGGCTTCCGCGGCGTGAGCGTCAGCGGCGAGCTCGCCGCGGCGCGCATCGCCCTCGCGGCCGCCGACATCTCGCTCGACGCACCCGCAACGACCGACGCGGTCACCCCCGAGCACCGGGAGCTGGCCGGCTGGGTCGTGCGGGAGGGCGTCACGAACGTCGTGCGGCACGCACGTGCCACCCGCTGCCGCATCCGCCTCGAGCCCGGTCGCGTGGCCGTCGAGGACGACGGTGTCGGCGCCGCGTCGACGGGCAGCGGCACGGGCCTTGCCGGGCTCCGGGAGCGGGTCGACGCCGCCGGCGGGCGGATGTCGGTCGGCCGCAGCGAGCTCGGCGGCTTCCGCCTGGAGGTGACACTGTGATCCGGCTGCTCATCGCCGACGACCAGGCGCTCGTGCGCGGCGCCCTGTCCGCCCTGCTCGGACTGGAGCCCGACATCGAGGTCGTGGCCGAGGTCGGCCGCGGCGACGAGGTCGTCGCGGCCGCGGTCGCGGCGCAGGCCGATGTCGCGCTGCTCGACATCGAGATGCCCAGCATGGACGGGATCGCCGCGGCCGCCGCGCTGCACACGTCGCTGCCCTCGTGCCGCGTGCTGATCGTCACGACCTTCGGACGCCCCGGGTACCTCGCCCGGGCGATGCGCTCGGGGGCGTCGGGCTTCGTCGTCAAGGACACGCCGGCCGCCCAGCTCGCCGACGCGGTGCGCCGCATCGCGCAGGGCCTGAGGGTGGTCGACCCCGCTCTCGCGGCGGATTCGCTCGCCCAGGGCGCGTCGCCCCTCACCGAACGCGAGACCGATGTGCTGGCCGCCGCCCGCACCGGGGGCTCGATCGCCGACATCGCCCGCATGCTGCACCTGTCGGAGGGCACGGTGCGCAACCACCTGTCGAGCGCCATCGGCAAGACCGAGGGCCGCAACCGTGCCGACGCCGCCCGCATCGCGGACGAGAACGGCTGGCTCTGAGCCGGTCCGACCGGGCGCGCGTCGAACGGCGGGGCCCGATCGCGCCGTCGGCCGCCGTCGAGCCCTGCGGACCACGCTCCGGCCCCGCGGTTTGACGCTGTGGGCGAGCGTCAGCCGCGCAGGCCGAAGTGGTCGAGCTCCGCGTCGTCGAGCATGCGGCTGCGGATGATGAACCGGCTGCCCGTCGGCCCCTCGACGCTGAACCCGGCACCGCGGCCCGGCACGACGTCGATCGTGAGGTGCGTGTACTTCCAGTACTCGAACTGCGCCTCCGAGATGAACACCTCGATCGGATCGTCGAGCCCCACCTCCAGGTCGCCGAGCCGCACATCCGACGGCCCGGTGACGAACATCCCCACCGGGAAGCACATCGGCGCGCTGCCGTCGCAGCAGCCGCCGGACTGGTGGAACATCAGCTTTCCGTGCTGGCCCGTGAGCTGACGGAGAAGGGATGCCGCGGCATCCGTCACCGCCACGCGCGAGTAGGTGCGGGTCTGCGCCATCGCGATCTCCGTTCTGGCTGGTCCTGTCGGGTCACCGCGGTCCGTCGCCCCTCTGTACGCGGTCGTTGAGCGGGCGAGGAACGAGCGAGACGA